>MTKY01050884.1_pt1 | contig 28003 bp, 22 predicted proteins | sample 1042731 | NCBI WGS metagenome assembly MTKY01 (sample SAMN06212206, study PRJNA360538) | anaerobic digester metagenome | biome: Wastewater treatment plant; material: sludge; isolation source: anaerobic digester fed with sludge from wastewater treatment plant | place: Denmark: WWTP Soeholt ...
GAGGATCGCGCCGTCCATCTGCGCGGCGCCGGTGATCATGTTTTTAATATAGTCGGCGTGCCCGGGGCAGTCGACGTGGGCGTAGTGACGGGAAGCCGTCTCATACTCAACGTGAGAGGCGTTGATTGTGATACCGCGCGCTCTCTCTTCAGGCGCCTTATCGATGGCCGCGTAGTCTGTGAAACTGGCGAGACCTTCGCTGGCGAGAACCTTCGTAATGGCGGCTGTCAGTGTCGTTTTGCCGTGGTCGACGTGACCAATGGTGCCGACGTTGACGTGCGGCTTGGTTCTTTCAAATTTTTGTTTTCCCATTAAGATATCCTCCTGCTGGTAGATCGTAATCCGAATCTAAAATGATAAGTTTTGCAATACCTCTTTATCTTCTCACAAAACTCGCTTATGCGCAATGAATCGCGCTGTGCGACGGCTTTCTGTCAGCCTTTCGCGGTTTTAATAGTGTTTTTTCGCAATGAGCGCGCGGACGCTTTCAGGCACCTGTTCAAAGTGGCTGATCTGCATCGTAAAAACACCGCGCCCCTGTGTTCTCGATCTCAGGGAAGTCGCGTAGCCAAACATCTCTGACAGGGAGACAAAGGCGTCGACAACCTGAGCGTTGCTTGTCGCTTCCATCCCCTGGATCTGACCGCGCCTCGCGCTGATGTCCGAGAGCACATCACCGAGGTATTCACCCGGTGTGATAATGTCAACCTTCATGATCGGTTCCATGAGAATCGGACCGGCTTTTTCGAGCGCGTCGCGAAGGGCCATCGACCCGGCGATACGGAAAGCGATTTCCGACGAGTCGACCTCATGGTATGATCCGTCGAGGACCGTCACCTTGATATCGACAACGGGATAGCCGGCGACAACGCCCGCATTCATCGCGTCGCGGATTCCTTCTTCGAGCGGTTTCATGAATTCCTTCGGAATCACGCCGCCAACTGTTTTATCCTCGAAAACGAAGCCTTCGCCCGCTTTGAGCGGTGAAATCTCGATGACAGCGTGACCGTACTGGCCGTGACCGCCTGTCTGGCGGACGAACCGTCCCTCACCCCTTGCGGTCCTGGTAATCGTCTCGCGGTACGCGACCTGCGGCTGCCCGACATTCGCCTCGACTTTAAACTCGCGAAGCAAACGGTCGACAATAATCGCGAGATGCAGTTCACCCATCCCGGAGACGATCATCTGGCCGGTCTCTTTGTCAATGCGAGTGCGGAACGTGGGATCCTCTTCAGACAGCTTTGCGAGGGCGGTTTCCATCTTTTCCTGGCTCGCTTTCGATTTCGGCTCTATCGCGACGGAAATGACCGGTTCGGGGAATTCCATGCTTTCGAGGATGATCGGCGCCTGCTCCACACACAGCGTATCACCTGTTGTCGTGTTGCGAAGTCCTACCGCGGCCGCGATATCGCCCGCGTAAACCTCGTCCACATCCGAGCGGTGATTGGCGTGCATCATGAGAATGCGCCCGATACGCTCCCGCTTGTCTTTCGACGCGTTCAATACGTAGGAGCCCGCTTTCAATGTGCCGCTGTACACGCGGAAAAAGCAGAGCTGTCCCACGAAGGGATCTGTCATCACCTTAAACGCGAGCGCTGAGAAAGGCGCTTTATCGTCCGTGTCGCGCGTCGTTTCCTCTTCCGTCTTCGGGTCAATGCCGGCGACGGCGGGGATGTCGACAGGGGACGGGAGGTACTCAACCATCGCGTCCAGTAGCATCTGCACACCCTTGTTCTTATAGGATGAACCGCAGGTGACAGGAATAATCTTCGTCGCGATGGACGCTTTCCGCAACGCTGTTTTCAGCTCCTGCACCGTGATTTCCTCATCCATGAGGAATTTATCGGCCAGATCTTCATCTGTTTCGCAGATCGCCTCGACCATGCGCGCGCGCCATTCTTTCGCTTCCTCGAGCTGACTCTCGTCAATATCCGATTCGGTGATCGTCTTCCCGAGATCTTCATCCTGATAGAGTTCCGCTTTCATTGACATCAGATCGATGATGCCGATGAATGAATCCTCTTTGCCGATAGGTAATTGAATCGGGATGGCGTTGGCCCCGAGGCGCTCTCGCATCATCTTCACGACATGGAAAAAATCGGCGCCGAGAATGTCCATCTTATTGATGTACGCCAGACGCGGTACGCCGTAATTGTCCGCCTGTCTCCAGACAGTCTCAGTCTGCGGTTCCACGCCGCCCTTGGCGCAGAGAACCGTCACCGCTCCGTCTAACACGCGAAGAGAGCGCTCAACCTCAACCGTAAAGTCGACGTGACCCGGCGTATCGATGATGTTGATACGGCAGTTCTTCCATTGAGCGGTCGTCGCTGCAGACGTGATCGTAATCCCGCGTTCCTGTTCTTCCGGCATCCAGTCCATCGTAGCGGCCCCCTCGTGGGTTTCGCCCAGACGGTGGATGCGCCCCGTGTAGTACAGAATGCGTTCCGTCGTGGTCGTCTTGCCAGCGTCAATATGAGCCATGATGCCGATATTTCTTGTATTCTCAAGCGAGAATTCTCTTGGCATCGTCAAACCTCCTGATTATTATCTTCCTTCTTCTAAGCTGTATACTTTCTTATTGTTTTTATAAACCTCAATGTTCACTGTTCAGCGAACGATCCGCCGGCGGATTACCACCGGTAGTGCGCAAACGCGCGGTTTGCTTCTGCCATGCGGTGAATTTCTTCTTTTCTCCTGAAAGCCGAACCAGACTGTTTCGACGCGTCGATCAACTCATTGGCGAGACGTTCTTTCATCGTACGTTCGCTTCTGGAGCGCGCAGCCTGGACAATCCAGCGCAATGCGAGCGTCTGGCGTCTTTCCGGGCGCACTTCCATCGGGACCTGATAGTTCGATCCGCCGACACGGCGCGCTTTGACTTCCAGCACGGGCATCACATTCTCCATGGCTTGGTTGAAAACTTCCAGAGGCGGCTGCCCGACGCGGTCTTCCATCAGATCGAACGCGGCATATACAATCGTTTGCGCGAGTTCTTTCTTGCCGTCCAGCATGACGTTATTGATCAGCTTGGCGACGCGGATGTCGCCATAGACGGGATCCGGCAGCACTTCTCTCTTGGGTACATGACCTTTCCTTGGCAATGGTCTTCCCTCCTTTCATGATTATGCGGGTTCTTTTCCGGGAACCCGAAACCACAGGTACTCACGATATGGACACGTGTCATGCGCAAAAACAGGCCTGAGAATAGCGGAGGCGTGTATTTGACTGCATGTTTGTCCAACCGCTGGCTACACTACTTGGTTTTCGCGACCTTCGGGCGCTTGGTACCGTATTTCGAACGGCCTTGTTTGCGATTCGCGACGCCGACTGTGTCGAGCGTTCCGCGAATGACATGGTAGCGCACGCCGGGCAAGTCCTTCACACGGCCGCCGCGGATGAGCACCACACTGTGCTCCTGCAGGTTGTGGCCGATGCCTGGGATATACGCGTACACCTCGTGCTGATTTGTCAGACGGACACGGGCGACCTTGCGCAAGGCAGAATTCGGCTTTTTCGGTGTCGTCGTCTTGACCACCGTACACACGCCGCGCTTCTGTGGCGACGCATAGAATGACGGACGCCTGCGCAGCGTATTGAGCCCCGAAGCCAGCGCAGGGACATGAGATTTACTCTCCTTCTGTTCCCGCCCTTTCTTAACCAACTGGTTGAACGTAGGCATTCACACTCCTCCTTTCTTTCATTGCTCGAAAAAGTCACCCGTTCACAGACGGGCGACCGAAGTAGATAATAGCAGGATTGCGCCCGCTTGTAAAGTAAGGAATTACCTGAACTCCTTTTCACAATTCCCGCAGAAGCGTCACTTCGATGAGGTCGCCGTCTTTCCACGCGGGTGTGCCGGGTGTCAGCCGGATTATCCCGTCGGCTGCCAGGCAGCGCGGAACGCCGGCTTTTTTGAAATTGATCAAAGAGGCGGACAGCTGGCCGTCCTCAGAGCGCTCGAGTTCGGCGGCAAGGAGAAAGGCGATGCCGCGCGGACCTTCGACATCTCCTCGCACGGGTACTCTGATTTTGTGCACCGGCACTTCCGGCAGATGAAGCCAGTACGCAAGGCACGGCATCACGAGCCATGACAAAACATTGAGGCAGCCGTAAGGCGGACCGGGGACAACGATCACCGGCTTGCCCGCGACGCTCGCAAGCGCTGTCGGTCGGCCGGGGCCGCACTGTGACCAATGGAAGAGAATGTCTCCCTGCTCATCGAGCAGGCGGAGCGCCTGATCTTCAAACCCCTTGGAAGATCCGCCGTTGATCAGGATGAGATCGTTGTCGGTCAATGCCGCTTCCAATGTGCTTCTCATCTGATCGCGGTCATCCCGGATAATGGGCGACAGCACCACCTCCGCGCCCTGATCTTCGAGCAGCGCCCGGGCCATGAGGCTGTTGCAGTCGACGTTCTGCCCGCGCTCAAGCGGCTGTCCCACAGGGACAAGCTCCGATCCCGTGGGAATAAAAGCGACGCGCGGTTTCCGAAAGACGGGCACTTGTTCGAGGTTGCCGATGGCGAGCACCGCGAGATCGGTGGCGCTGAGCTTGCGGGGTGCCGGGAGAAGAAGCTGTCCCTCTCTGACAACGCGTCCCGACGGCGAGACGTACATGCCGGGGTGAATAACGAGGTCATCGGAAAAGGCAACGCCCCGGTCCGATGCGTCAATGGTCACCTGCTCAATGGGAACGACCGCGTCATATGCGTCGGGAAAATCGTCCCCCGTGTCGGCGAAATCGTATTCCTCTCCACACCGCCATGTGTCTGGGGACAGGGGCTTCCCGTCGGGGCAAAGAGCGCTCTTAACACAAATGCCGTCCATCATGGCGGCGCGCACCAGAGGGATATTGGACTGCGCAAACTGTGGTTCGGCCAGAATGCGCCCTTTTGCCTGCGTGAGCGGCACCCGCTCTTCCTTCATCCTATCCGGCCAGTGTGAGCGAAACAGCTCAAGACCTTCATCCATCGTGACATTTTCTCTTTGTACTTTCATGACGCCACACTTTCTTTCACAGTGATTCCGCCGCGTTTCACGCGTGTGCAACAGGAAGCGCAACCGGTATCTTCGGGCAGGAGCCAAATAACGGCATTTCATACGCGTACGGCAGGACGCGCTTCGCCGCTTATCGCAGCAGCACGTCCTGCCGTCGGCGTGTCCGCCTTTTATAACAGGCGCTTAAGGCTGCAGAGACGGGGAGCAGCCTTTTCTTGTTGCTTCTAAGCTCCCAGCAGAGCTCTGACATCTTCTTCTGTCAACGGCAGCTGGTAAAACAGACTGAAGAATTCCTGAACCTCTTTCTCCATGTCGTAGTTGAATACCTCCGGGTAAAGGATGTTTGCGACATAGCGGAGTCCGAGATACTGCTGAGATGACGGAGGCCGGTCGATCCAGCTGAACGGCAGGCGCGGCGCCTCATACACGCGGCCGTCCTTGACAGCCTTAATGTTGGCCCAGTTCTCATTCGTTGTGATCTCTTTGTACGGGCTGTTCCCGCCGCTTCCCATAAATATAACCTCCGGATTCCACGCGATGACCTGTTCAAGAGAAACAGGCGTCATGCCGGATCCGGGCGTCAACTCAACCGCGGCGACGTTTTTGGCACCCGCGTAACGGAAAACAGCGGCGTGCGAGGACATCTCCGGTTCCGTCGCGAGGCCGTTCGGTTTTTCTGCGTAGTAAAGCGTGACGCGTTTGTCTTCCTCAATCGACGCGACTTTTTCCTCCACGTCTTTCAGTGTGGCTTCACAGTATTGGGCCATTTTCTCGCAGCGTTCTTCCTCGCCGAAAACTTTGCCGAGGAAGCGGTAAGCTTCCGCGCGCTTCGGGAAGAGCCCGTTGACAACGAGGACGGGAATGCCGAGCTTATTTTGCAGTTCATCGGCTTTTTCCTTGGTCGTCTCATCAATTTTCATCGGCCCCATCGAGATAAAAACCTGTGAGCCGGACGCGAGCACTTCCTCCGGATTGATGGCTTTGCCCCCGTCAAAATTGCCGAATACTTTCAGCCCTTTGGCCAGAGGCATATATTTCAGCTGCTCTTCCGACAGTTCCGATACAAGGCCGGCCATGCGCTCCGGATTTATCGTATAGATCATCAGCTGCGCCAGCGGGCTGGGGTAGTAGACCTTCATCAGTTTGGCGGGGCTCGGTATTTCCACCTTCCGCCCGCTCATGTCTTCGATCGTGACGGTATCGCTCTCCGGTTCTGTCTCCGGTATCGTCGGGGGCGGGAGTGTCACATTTTCCGACGGCTGCGTCTGGAAAGATGTCGGGTCATGATTCGATTCATCCGGCGTTTTTCCGGGTTGGCACGCGGGAAGAATCAGAAGAGCCAGCACCAGCAACAGGGCCGCGGCAGTCAGTTTCATCTTTTTCATACGCCATTCCTTTCTTTTTTCAAGCATATTTCCTGATCTATCTTAATCACTTCCTGCGAAGTGAACTGTACGCGTTATGTGTCTTCACCCGTGCGAGGATTCGGCGTACTTTGCCTGCGGCAGATACCATACGGCCGGTTCGGGTGGCCGTATTATTCCGAAGACTGTTTCTCCGAGTTCAGCGGAATACAGACGTGCTGCTCCCCATGATGCGGAAGGCTGATTCCCTGCACATGGACAGCGAGATCGTAGAGCCCGCTCAAGCGGTCCGAAGTCATCACCTCTGCCGGCGACGCGTCCTCAATAATTTCGCCCTTTTCCATGAGCATCACCTCATCCGCGGCATGGAAACAATGGGCGGGATCGTGTGTCACCATCAGAATTCCCATCCCATAAGCGCATAGTTTTCGGATCTGGTTGAGAACCCGAAACTGATTGCCGTAATCCAGGCTGGTCGTCGGCTCATCCATGATCAGAAACGACGCCTGCTGGGCGAGGGCGCGCGCGATCAGCACAAGCTGCTTCTGTCCCCCCGAAAGTTTGGTGTAGGGGTGTTCCGCGAAGCACTCCATATGAACCTGCTCCAGGCACGCATGCGCGACGGCTAAATCTTCCTGCTTTTCAATGCCCATCCGGCCGAGATAAGGCGTTCTCCCCATACGGACGACATCGCTGACCTTATACGGAAACGGCGGCCTGTGCGCCTGCGGAATATACGCGAGGTGGAGCGCGCGTTTCTTCTCGTCAAGGCTCAGGATATCGGTACCGCCGCACTCAACAGAACCGCTTCGCGCCGGGAGCAGCCCCAGAAGCGTCTTCAGCAGGGTCGTCTTCCCGCACCCGTTGGCGCCCAGGATCGCGACGAAAGAACCGGGGCGGATGGTGAGAGAAACCTTCCTCACAATATCCGGCCCTTTTTCGTACCCGCTGACCAGACCGCGCACGTTAAGAGGCGATGAAGCTATCTGACGCGGTCTTAACATCAGAGAGTCTTTCATGCTTTACCTGCTCTCTGCTTGAAAATCACGGCAAAAAAAGGAATCCCCATCATGGAGGTCAATATGCCGATCGGAAGTTCTACAGGAAAAGCATTCCGGCAGATCGTGTCACAGATGACAAGATACGCGCTGCCGAGAATTGCGGAGATCGGAAGAAGCGTGCGGTAGTTCGGCCCCGCCAGGGCGCGGGCGAGATGCGGAATAACGAGGCCAACCCAGCCGATCTGTCCGCAGATCGATACACTGGACGCTGTGATGATCGTGCACGCGAGAATGGTCGTAAAGCGCACGCGCCTTGTGTTGACCCCCATTGACCGCGCTTCCTCTTCGCCAAAGGAGATCACATTCAGCTTCTGGCGGTTAAAAAACAGAATGGCGGCCGCGAAAATGAGCGGGATCAGCACCTGCAGCACGTGCTTTCGCTCGACATCGTTAAAGGATCCCATGAGCCAGAAGGTAATCGCGGGCAGGCTCTGGTCGGGGTCAGCGAGAAATTTTATGATGGAAAGGCCGGCGTTGAAAAGCCCCTTGACCAGCATCCCTCCGAGTACGAGCGCGAGAATGGGGTCCGACGGCATGAAGCGTTCGAAACGCGCTGACAGGAACACGGCAAGCAAGGCGAAGACCAGAGCCGTCACCTGGATCCTGCTGATCGTCTCCGACTGAATGATGGCGAGAGCCGCGCCGAAGCTCGCACCGGCTGTCACCCCGAGGATATCCGGTGAAACGAGAGGATTGCGAAACATCCCCTGATAGGCGGAACCCGCGATACTGATACCGGCGCCGACGATAAGGACAACGATCACCCGCGGTAAACGGACATTGAACAGAACTGTCTTCATGTTCTGATCCGCAATCTGTGATGGATCTTTGAAGCGCCAGTATATCGTCCGGAAGAGGTCCTGCAGGCTGATCGGATAGCGTCCCAGAGTAAAGGACAGGACGAAGAGAGCAAGAGGGATGAGAATGAGAATCGGCCACCACTGCTGAAAGATACGCAGGCGCCTCTGCTGTCTCGTCAGGAGAAGCGGCTGTCCGCCGGGAGTACCGCTGTTCTCGGAGGTTTTCTTCATCGGTTGTCGCCTCCGCGATCCCCGGCTTCTCCATATTCTGCACATTTTACGGAGGGAAAGCCTCGGCCTCCGTCTATGGCCTCAGAAGATTTCTGCCAGCAGAACCAGTGTCCGTCTCCGGTATGGGAAAAAATGCGATAGCGATCTCCCCACGCGTTGAAAAGCGCTTCATACGCCGCGTCGTCCAGAATATGCATCGGCAGGGTGCGCAGGAACCGCCTCTCCTGCTCCTGAACTGTTGCGCACCACTCCCCGTCTTCGCGCAAACGAAGCTCCTGAAAGGCTGTGCTCCCTCGGCCGCCCCCGATATAGGCGATACCTCCTTTTTTTAATACGCGCCTCAATTCGCTGAAAGCTGTGCACTGATCCTCCCAGAACCTCTGCGAACCGCGGCTGAAAATGAAATCGAATTGATTGTCTTTCACCGGGATGGCATGCACATCCGCCTGAAGAAGATGAACAGGCAAGTCGCCATCGTGAGAATGTATACGATCAGCAGCCCGCTCAAGCCCTTCTTTTCGGAGATCGAGCAGACTCACGCTCGCGACGCGCGTCTGCCTCAACAGCGCGAGCGTCATTCCGCCCGGACCACATCCGACATCCAGAATATGCGCTTGTTCAATGGAAAAAGATGAACCGTCAGAGAAAGGCGCACAGCGCTCCAGCATGGTCGATACAATATCGTCATACATCCGAACGTTCCAAATCGACTCGCTCGCGCGGTCGAAAGCGCTGTAATCTCTTACCGTTTGATTCATCTCACATACCCCCGAATAGTAAATAAATGCTAATCGTTGGCTGTTTGAGACTAACACAATCAAGGCGAAAGTTCAATAAAAACAAATCGATTCTGTATAATTCTGACAATTTTTTGTATGTATACGAACAAAAACGACCTGCCCGGTTCAGGGAAAACCGCTGCGATCACGCCTCTTCGAATTGACTCCTGTACAGGAAGGCGTACTGGCCGTTTCTTTCGAGAAGTTCGGCGTGCGTTCCGCGCTCGGCAATACCGTTTTCGGAGAGGACGAGAATCTCGTCGGCGTTCCGGATGGTCGACAGGCGGTGAGCGATAACGAGCGTCGTGCGGTCGCGCGACAGTTCGTCGAGGGCCGCCTGGATGGCGCGCTCGCTGATGTTGTCGAGGGAGCTCGTCGCTTCGTCGAGAATCAGAATCGGCGGATTGCGGAGAAAAGCGCGCGCAATCGAAACGCGCTGGCGCTCGCCGCCGGAGAACCGGACGCCGCGCTCGCCTACAATCGTCTCGTATCCCGCCGGCAGCGATTCAACAAATTCGTCGATGTGCGCTTTTTTCGCGGCATCGCGTATCGCGTCATCCGATGCCTCGCGGTCGCCGTAACTGATGTTATCTCGGACAGAGCTGTTGAACAGGTAAACATCCTGCTGGACGACAGCGATATTCCGACGAAGGGAACGAAGCGTGAAATCGCGTATATCGATACCGTCGACGAGAACACGGCCGCCCGTCACATCATAAAACCGCGGAATGAGAGAGCATATCGTCGTTTTCCCCACACCGGAAGGACCGACGAGGGCGACTGTTTTTCCCGCTTCGATTGAAAACGACAGATCGGTCAGAACTTTCTCGCCGCCGTAAGAGAACGACACATGGTCAAACTCGATGCGTCCTTTCAATACGCCGGCATCAACGGCCTCCGGCAGGTCCTTTACATCCGGCTCCGTGTCGATAATTTCGACCATCCGCCGAAACCCCGTCATCCCCTTCTGAAACTGCTCATTAAATTGAATCAGCGTGCGGATCGGCACGAGGTACATGTTGATATACAGGACAAAGGCGATGGCGTCGCCAGCCCGGAGCGTCCCCCGGATGACGAAAAAGCCCCCCGCGATCAGCGTTGTCAGATAAAGCATTCCCTGCATGAACTGATTCAGCGTGAAGTATTTTCCCATGAAGAAATACATGCGTTTCTTCGAGTAATAAAAAGCTTCGTTCCCGTGATGGAACTTCTCCATTTCGATCGACTCGTTTGAAAAAGACTGCACGGTGCGGATTCCCGATAAGCTGTCCTGGACAATCGCGTTCACATCGGCGATTTTGCGGCGGTTATCCATAAAAACATTCGTCATTCTTGCCCGATACCCGAACATGACAATAACGAGCAGTATTGTAAAGAAAAGCAGGATCAGTGACAGATAGATATGGATGCGCGCCAGAATCACAAAGGAGCCGATAATTTTGAACAGTGAAATAAATACATTCTCCGGACCGTGATGCGCGAGTTCCGTGATATCGAACAAGTCGGTAATCAGCCGCGACACCATCTTCCCCGTACTCGTCTTGTCGAAGAAGGAGAACGACAGCTTTTCCATATGACCGAAGAGCACGCCCCTCATGTCCGTCTCGATGCGCGCGCCGAGAATATGTCCCCACGATGTGACAAAGTAAAGGGACGCCGCTTCCACAAGGTAAAGGACGAACATCAGCGCTGCCGTTTTTATGAGAATCGGTGCGATCAGCGACTTGTCCTGAAGCGTAAACACATCGTTGACGAGATAGCGGATCAGCGCGGGGAACGCCAATCCCGCGCCGCCGGTAATCGCCGCGCATAGCAGATCCGCGGCGAAAAGACCTTTGTACGGGATATAGTATGCGACAAATCGCCGGAGCAGCGATTTGTCCTTCTCCGCTTTCATCAGCTTTGGGACGGCAATTCCGCGCCGCCGGCCGGAAAGACCATCAGATTGATGCCGATCCCGGGGTCCATCTCCCGTTCAATGGTGCCCTTCAATAGATTGATCACAATCTCACATGTGACGGCAACACGCGCTTCGCTGAGATGCCCGCCGACAACGGCGCCTGTTTCATCACTGATTGTCATATGCATATGGATATAGGGAGCGCCTTCCTGCGCCGTGATATTCCCGATGAGACTGGTAATCTCATATTCGCCTTTGAATTCGTTCACGAGATAGCGGCGCTTCTCAAGCGAATAGAGGCCGAGCCTGGCGTAGTCGACGGCTCCGATGCCGCTTAAAAAGCCGAGACCGATCTGCTCTTTCTGACAAAGATCATGAATGGCTTTTACAATCTCTTCCCCGCGGTCGATACGCAGGATATACGCGCTGTCAGTTTTCAAATAGTTCATCGCAGGGACACTCTTTCTATGCCGTAAACATCGCCATCGGTGAGCGGCAAAACGCTTAATTACGCTTTCTGTTACAGCGTTTCTTCAAGATAAGGGCGGGCGAGTTTAATGAGAGCACTGGCGCCGAGGCGTGACGCGCCGATCCTGAGATAGGTGAGCGCGTCCTCCAGCGAGCGAATCCCCCCCGAAGCTTTTACGCCGATGTGCGGACCGACATTGGCGCACAGGAGCCGGACATCGTCCGGTGTCGCTCCGCCGGACGCAAACCCGGTAGATGTCTTGATGAAATCGGCTTCACAGGCGGTAACAATCTCAGAGAGGTGTATTTTCTCGTGTTCGTCGAGTTCGGACGTTTCGATAATGACTTTCAGGATCGCGTCATCGCAGAGATCCCGGATTTGCTCAATCTCGTCCGTGATAAAATCCCAGAGGCCGTCTTTGACCCAGCCGAGATTGATGACCATATCGATCTCTGAGGCGCCATTTTCAAGCGCGTCCTCTGTCTGGTACAGTTTGGAACCCGTCGTGTCATACCCGTTCGGGAACCCGATCACCGTACAGATAGGAAGAGCACCGTCCACATAGTTGACAGCCTCACTGACATAAGAGGCGGGAATGCAGCAGCTCGCGCACCCGAATTCCATCCCCTCTCTCAGCAGCTTCGTTATCTCATCATATGTGGCTGCCGGCCGCAAAAGCGTATGATCCGTCGCCCTCAGAATACGTTCGACATCTGCTCTTTCCATGGTCAGTCCTCCTTCACTGTGCTCGATTGCCCTGCTCTATTGTCGCACATTTTATTGTGCGATATCCATCCTTATTGCTTTTCAATGGGCGATGTCTTCTTTTTGACTGTGTCATCCGGTTCTGCCGCCGGAACGCTTTCCTGATCGAAGAACCCCCGCATATCACTCAGTATAAATGCTTCCGGAGGAAAAGGGACGGTTCTCTTCTCTCTCCCCGCCTGAAAAACAGCGAGAATGTGGCGAAGTGCCGCAAGCCCAGCTTCTGCGGAGGCAAGCGCCGGCCGCCCCTCCTCAATAGCATCGAGAATGTCTCCATACATAAACGTATACGGATTCCCGAGCGCTTTCAGTACTCCGATACCTTCACGTTTCACGCGGTTCACCACTGCGTCCGCCAGCAGCTTCCGGTGGTATTTTCTCCCGCCGTCGCCGAGAATTGTAACTTTCGGTATACCGCCTGATACAGACGCGTTCACTGTCCCGCGCTCACAGCGGAGAAAGAAAGACGCTTCCCGGCGCCGCGGGTCGGTGTTTGTCGTGCCTTCAATAAGCAGGAGACGGTTGTTCTTCAGAAGCAGTGTCCCGACGGCGAGATCGGCGGCTTCGATCTGATGGCACTGGCGCAGCAGCGTGCCTGTCGCTTCGACCGGCACCGCGTCCATCAGCCATGTCATCAGATCGACGGCGTGAATACTCTGATTCATGAGTGCCCCGCCTTCACTCTCCCAGGTTCCAAACCAGGGAGCCTGATCGTAGTAAGCCTGGCTGTGTCCCCAGCGGACAGCCACCGAACCGTAGAGAACCTCTCCCAGGACACCGCTGCCCACCAGGTCTTTCATCTCCGGAACACCGGGGATATAGCGGTATTTCATACCGACAGCCATAACGCGCTTTCTCTCCCGCGCGTACTCAATCAGCTGCTCGGCTTCGCCGACATCAAGTGTGAATGGCTTCTCGACGATGAGATGCGTGCCGGCACGGAGCGCCTTCTCCGCGATCGAAAAGTGCGTCGCCGGCGGTGTGGCGATCACCGTCAGATCAATCGGCGTCTTTCCCAGTATTTCATCGACCGAGTCAGCCCGGAGGGGAACGGGGAAGCGCCGGCCACGACCGGCTATGACCGCTTCCAATGCTTCCCTGTTTCTGTCGGCGATGGCGGCGAGCTCAACATAACCCCGTCTCTCAAAAAAGCGGATGGCTTTCAGGTGGCCGGCAGAGGCGCGGCCACAGCCGACGAGCGCTATTCTCAAACGTTTATAGGGTTTTTTCCGCCTGTCTGTATTCATCCTCTCCCATTGTCCCGCGCTTGTCCGTCCTTCCCGGAAGTCCTCAGACCGACAGGCCCGTCCTGTAACCCGCCCGTACCGCCTGCGCGATCATCCCCGCGTCCGCCGCGTCGCCGAGGAGATGGATCTCCGGCGTGATGTACTCGTCTTTGAGCAGACGATAGAACGAATCGTCCGGCTCGCTCCCGACAGCGAGAACAACGAGATCCGCCTCGATTGAGCGGGTGCGGATCTCCTGTCTGATCGGTTTCGCCAGAGGGTTGGGAATATTCTCGGGGAGAACCGGCGTCCACGTATTGTAAGGATCCGGTACCGTAGCAGACTCGTTTACCCTGACGGAAACGCTTCCTTCCCCGATGCTCTCCAGCCGCGCGCAATTCATCAGTTTGACACCGCGCTTCTCAAGCTCATGGATGATATGGGTCCGGTTGGCCGTACAAATACCGCCCATAAAGACAGGGAGCATTTCAACTACGGTGACTTCCATATCGTGTTCGGCGGCAAGCATCAGCGCCACTTCAGATCCGACTGTCCCGCCGCCCACGACAACCGCTTTCCGCTTATCCTGGAGGAGCGTCAAATCTCCCAGAAGCGACCGGGCGAGGACAGCCCGTTCGATTCCGGGGATGTCTGGAACCGTCTCACGGCTTCCCGTCGCACATACGATCACATCGTAGTGACCGTTCGCAAGCATAGCGAGTGTCGCCTCCGTATTCAGAAGGAGCTTGAAGTCGGGGTTGTCCCGGTCACATATTTCGACAGTGTGCTCCATCCATTCGAGGTAATTTCTCACATCGCGCTTGAACAGCGGAACAGACGCGAGCCGCACCGTGCCGCCGACACCTTCCTGCTGATCGATCAGGTGTACCTCGTGGCCGCGGCTGAGAGCAGCCATCGCGCATTCGAAGCCGGCGGGGCCCGCTCCCACGACCGCGATTTTCTTCCTGACGGGCGCCTTGGGCGGCTCCGCGGGAAGCGCCGACTCAAAGGAAGTCCGCGGATTGACAGCGCAGCACGGATGGCCGCCTTCGACAAATTCATGGATACAGGCTTCCTGACAACCGATGCACGGCCGGATGGCGTCAACCCTGCCGGCGTAAGCTTTCTGCGGCCACGCGGGATCGGCGAGCAACGGCCTTCCAAGCATCACCATATCGCACATTTCATCCGCCAGAGCCTTCTCCGCGAGGTCGGGATAACCGAGTTTGCCAACGGCGGCGACGGGGACGGGAAGTCCTTTGTTTGAGACGATTTTATGCTCAGCAAAATAGTCTTTGACCAGCTTGGATACATGAAGAAAAACACCGGGTTTCATTGTCACAGGCGGATGCGGGAGCCACCAGTTGTCGTAACATCCGAGGTCGACATCGAACAGATCGACGCCTGCCGCGACCAGGTTCTTCATATAGTCGAGCGTCTGTTCGATTGTCCGCTCATTTCTGAATTTCCGCAGTGTCTTTACCGTCCGCATACGCTCCCCGTAAGTCGCGTTCAGAGCCAGTGACAAATCGATCCTGTACATAATCGGATAATCGGGGCCGGTGCGCTTCCGGATCTCGCGGACGACGTCCAGTCCGAAGTTCTGCCAGTGGGCGTAGCGGCCGAGCCTGCGGCGGTTGAACGCGGGGTTTGTCAGCTGCTCCAGGAGATACCCCTCATGTCCGTGCAGATAGACGCCGTCAATCGTCGCGGCTTTGGCATCAGCAGCCGCCTGGCCGAAGTTCCTGATCATTTTCTTCAGTTTTCTCCCGGAAAGCCGGAGACACGGAACGCCGGGGAGATAGTAATTCGGATTGAGCGAAGCCGAAACGGGGAATTTATGCTGGTTTACCAGACACTGCGGATTCCCGACGCGCCCCAGGCCGGCAGTCAGCTGGATAAAGAAGCGGGCGCCCGCCGCGTGCGTATTATGCGCGATGTCGCGCCACCCCGAAAAGTATGTCCTGCTCCCCAGAATTTTCGGGAAATACGTGAGGTCTCCCGGTTCTTTCAATGAATGATCGATTCCGAACGAGACAGGAACGAGCCCCGAAGTGATCAATCCGACGCCGCCTTTCGCGCGCTCTTCGAAATAGGCGATCATCGATCGATCCGGCCGGCCAGTCTCTTCCGCCTGCGAGATATTTCCCATCGGCGCCATGATCAGTCTGTTTTTCAATGTGAGGCTGTTGACGCGGATCGGGGAAAAAATTGACTTGTAAGGGTAAAGCATCTGCGTCATACGGCCGCCGGCGATTTTTCCCTCATCGAGGAACCAGTCTCCGGAATCTTTTAACCAGTCCGCGAGCAATGTTTCCGGGTATTTTGACATACAACCACTTCCTTCCTCTGAGTTCACCTCAACCATACCACGCAGAGGGCTTCTTTTATTTTACTCTTTGAAGTCATCCGCCCCGCAGCCAGAGGCAAGCGTCACCCCCAGGCCGCGGCAGATGAAATCGACATTCGCGCGGACGAGGCGTTCGCGGTCGCCATCCGCCTCGTCGCCGAGATAGTGCTTCATCTTCAGATGATAGTAGCGGGACGTAAGGGCGAGCTGGAGCATCACGACGGCATTATCGATATAGAGAGCGGCCATATCCAGGTCGATATCCTCGCGAACCTCTCCGCGTTCAACCGCCCGCTTCAGAACCGTTTTATACATCGAACGGAAACTCATCTCCGCCTGGTCGGACAGCCGCTCTGTCTGAACTTTCATATTGTCCGTTGTAATCAGAAGATAAAGCCGGCACATGTCGGGATGTTTCTCTGTATACCGGATAGCGACCCGGAATAATCGCTCCAGAACATCCGTAATAGTCCCCTGATCCGGACAGCACTCACTCATCGCCCGGTCGAGGAGCTCCAGTCCTTTCTCAACCAGGGCGAGAAAGAGATCTTCTTTCGAATCGAAATAACTGTACATCGATCCGATGCTGATCCCGGCGAGTTTTGCGATTTCATTGATATTCGCAGCATCAAATCCACGCTCCGCAAACACGGAGATGGCCGTTGTGAAAATGATGTCCTGCTTTTCCGGCGCGATCTTCTCGAATGTCTCTTTATAAAAGCGGGAAGACGCCATGAACGAACCTCCAATGCATCAGGGCGGGCAGTTCCGCAATGGCCGCAGAACCGCCCGGCATCCTTCTATTAAGCCGCTGTTGCTATGCCGACACAGACCTCCCATGAATCGAAGTCCGGCCGGTCTCCCTCCGGTTATCTCCGCGTTAAGGCTGCGCGTACGAACCGACGAGCAGCATGTAGTCCCCGAGCATGCTCCCGAACTCAGGGCCGCCCTCCATCACCATCTTCCCCTGAGCGACGAGCTCTACCATATCCCCCGTTGAGAGAAGTGTCGCGAGCGCGCTTTCGAGATCGACAAACCGCATCGTGAAGAATGGCTTCGAGCGCATATAGCGGCCATGCGCCGACTTTGTTTTCCCCGCTTTCACACGCAGATACGCCGCGACATCCTCATACCCGTCAACCGTCCACGCATACACGCGGTTCGGACTCGTTTTCGTCCATGCGTTGATCGACGGATGACCTTCGCGGTTCAGCTGGCTGATGCCGGAAGACAGGAGATAGAAATACAGTTTAACGAGCAGCCGCTGTGTCGGTTCATCTTTCGGCGCTTCCTTCATTTTAAGAAGCGAGGCCATCTTCAGCAGCGCTTTCATAAAGGGAATCAGAATACCGACCTTCAGCAGCCCCCGGATAGCCGGCAGTTTCTTCGACGTGCCCTTCATAAAACCGTTAAAATCCTGCAGGCTCCTGAAGAAAAGCTCAACAGTCGGCTTTTTCGAAGACGCGCCGAGCGTTGTAGTCACCTCTCCTTTGTCGACAACAAAATGTGTCGCCCAGAGCCCCGTGTCAGTTTGGGCGCTCACCTGGAATATCCCGGATTTTCCTCTGAGTTTTGAGCCGATACCCGGGGTATCATCCAGGATGACGCGGACGAGAGGAAGGACGGCATTGAAGAAAATCTTACCCGCGTAACGGTCATCTTTCGTATCCATCTCACACCTCATCCGCCCAATCGTCATCGTCTTCGAAATCGAGCTGCATGAGGTCGTGAACAGCTTTCACGATACCGTTCGTATCGATGCCGTGTATCGCCATCAGATCTTCGTGGTAACCGATCGGCGAGAAGCAGTCCTGCAGGCCGAGCCGGCGGAATGCACAGCTCATGCCGCTCTCGGCGAGAACTTCGGCGACCGCGCCGCCGAGACCGCCGATGATCGTGTGGTCTTCCACTGTAATAATCCGGCGTGTATCGTGACACGCTTTCAGGATTGCTTCTTTGTCGATCGGCTTGATCGTATGCATGTCGAGAACCCGCGCGCTGATGCCGTCCGCGCTGAGCTCAGAGGCTGCCTGAATGGATTGAAAGACAGCGGATCCGCAGGCGATAATCGTGACATCCGTCCCTTCCGCGAGCTGTACCGCCTTTCCGATCTCATACCCGTAATCGAGATCTTTGTAGACGAGCTGGTCAAAACCGCGGTTGATGCGGATGTAGACAGGGCCCTCATAGCCGACCGCCGCGCGGACGACATTCGCCGTCTCCATACCGTCGGCGGGAACGATCACGACCAGGTTGGCCAGTGACCGCATGATCGCGATATCTTCCGTCGAATGGTGCGTGGTTCCCGCCTGGCCGAAAGATGTCCCGGCATGGGAAGAGATCATCTTCACATTCGCCTTCTGATAGCAGATATCGGTGTGCACCTGGTCGAGGGCACGGCACGACGTAAAGATCGCAAAGGAAGATGTAAACGGGATGAGGCCGGCTTTGGCCATGCCTGCGGCCGCGCCGTACATATTCTGCTCCGCGATGCCGAACTGATAGAACCTGTCAGGGAAGCGCTTCATGAAGTCGCCGATCTTTGACGATTTCCCCAGATCAGCCGTCAAGGCGACGATACGGGGATTCTCTTCAGCCAGTTCACACAATGTCTCACAATAGACTTCACCGGTCGACAGCCTCGTCTGATTGATGCTCGTAAATGAAATACCCATTATTCCGCTCCTCTCCGTTCAATCGCGGCTACTCTGCTTTCGTAGTACTGATCGAGATCGCGCAGCGCCTCGTCGCCCATTTCCCGTGTGATGCCTCCGTAGTGCCAGTGGTAGTCGCCGGCACAGAACCCGACGCCTTTGCCCTTGCATGTGTCGAGAATAATACACGTCGGCTTGTCTGTGCGATCGAGAGCAGCCTCAATCGCTTCACTCATCGCCTCAAAGTCATGTCCGTCGACTGTCACGGCGTGAAATCCGAATGCGCGCCACTTGTCTTCGAACGGTTCGATCGGCATGACATCCTCTGTCATCCCGTCAATCTGCGCGTGATTGCGGTCGACCAGCGTGACGAGGCGGGGAGGATTGAAGTGCCCGATCGCCATCGCCGCTTCCCAGACGGCGCCCTCCTGGCATTCACCGTCACCGAGCAGACAGAATGTCCGGTAGCTTTTCCCTAACTGCTTCGCGGCGAGTGCGGTTCCGAGCGCGATTGAAAGGCCGTGGCCGAGCGAACCTGTGGAAGCGTCAACTCCGGGGACTTTATTCGCATCCAGGTGGATGCCGAGCTTTGAACCCGTCAGGTTGAAAGTCTCCAGGTCTTTTTTCGCGATATACCCGATGTCCGCGAGAATCGCGACAAATCCGATCCCCGCATGTCCTTTCGACATGATGAAGCGGTCACGATCCTCCCAGTCGGGCTTTTCCGGATCGATACGCATAAAACGGCTGTACAGAAGCGTCGCCACATCAATCATGCTGAGTGCGCCGCCGAGATGGCCGCTGCCGGCGCAGAGTGTCGTTTCAATGATGGTGCGTCTGTGTTCGTGCGCTTTGGCTTCGATCGCGAGCAATTCCTCTCTTGTCAATGGCATAGCATACCTCCTTTAACGGTACATTTCAGGGTGGCGTTTGCGAACAGCTTCAAAGGCCTCGTGAGCGGCTTCAAACGTGTACACAAGATCCTCTTCACCCATTGCGCAGTTAATAAAATGATTGTGGTGGTTGGCGAGGAAGACTCCGCGCATCACCATCTCGGCGACCCACTCCTGCAGCAGCACAGAGGAATCGTCATCTCCCAATGTCAGGAAAGGCATCGCCTTTTCACCTGTGACGCGGAATTCAAACCCGTGCTGCCTTGCCGCCTCCGTCAACCCTTCCGCGAATTTCTCACCTGTTTTTTTCATAACCTCCGGCGCGTTGATCTCCCGCATAATCTCAATGCAGCGGATCGCGGCGGCGATCGGAACAGCCGACAGCCAATAGCTGCCCGTCGCGAAGACCGAACTGATTGACGGGCGAAGCGACGCGTCGCCGCACAGAGCGGAGATGTTATAACCGTTTGCCAGCGCTTTGCAGAAACAGATCAGGTCGGCGCGGAAACCATAATAATGATCTGATCCGCGCACATCGAGGCGGAATCCGCAGCGGACATCGTCGAGGATCAGCACGATGCCATTCGCCGTGCAGAGTTGGCGAACATCATTCCAAAAACCGGGTTCAGGGAGATGATTCTCATAGAATGCCTGATGATCATAGGGCGTCGAAATCACACCCGCGATATCGCCCCGGTATTCCTCAAGGACCCGCTTGAACAGTTCGATACTGTTGAAAGGAATCGTGATGGTATTCTCAACATCTTCGAGCAGGACACCGGGATACCCGGCATCCAGCATCCAGGGGAGAATACCGTGATAACCGCCTTTGAATTTGATGATTTTTTTCCGCCCTGTCGCGGCTCTGGCGGTCAGCATCGCGAGGTTTGTGACGTCTCCGCCGTTTTTCGCGAACATCGCCCAGTCAGCGCTGTCGACAGTATCGACGAGCAGCTCCGCCAGCTCGATCATGAGGGGAGAAGGAACAGTCGTGCAGTTCGATTTTTCCATCTGTGCGCGCGCCGCGGCGTCAATTTCCGGGTGGTTGTATCCGAGGATATTGGGGCCGTAGGCGCACATATAGTCGATAAAGCGGTTTCCGTCAACATCCCAGAAATGAGCCCCTTTCGCGGTTTCACAGAAAATAGGATAGGCAGAAACAGGGATAAAGCAGCCCGCGGCCGGTCCGAGATGACCCGGGACGCCGGCAGGAATTACTTTTGCGGCTCTGTCGAACAAAGCGTTACTTTTCGGATATTGGTATAACTGCATAGCGAGACTCCTTTCACGACAGGAAGCGCGGGACCATGCCCAGCAGCTTGTCGAGACTGTCAATCATGGGAATACGGCCGCGCATAGCGATATTCCCTTTCCCGATACACGTATAGCTGTCGAGATCTCCGTTCAGCAGGCCAAAGGCCGTCTCGAACGAATCGAACATCATCGCGGCCCGCGCGTTCGCGTTTCTGCCCTTTGCCGCGCGAAGACTGCCTTTTTCCGCGATAAGATGGAGTCCGAAATCATCACCGACTGTCACATTGACAATTCCTTCTTCCATTTTTCCGGCAATCCGCTGCCCGGTTTCATCGTAACGAGAAATCTCCGGTACGGCGAAAAAGGCTGTATAGGCAGTCAGAATCGTGCTTTTCTCGAGGAACCCCTGTTCTTTTTTTATCCTCTCCCGATCAGGTTTCAGATAGCTCTCCAGCTGTCCCGCCAGAAATGTAAACGTTTTTTTCAGAAATCCGATATGCCGAAACCCTTTGGTCGGCAGCGGGTTCTTCTCGCCGGCGACCATCAGATTCAGGTGTTCCGGAGATGAAAACCGAAGATTCATGTCGCAGGGAATATTCTCCCCCCGACGGGCACTGCATTGTCCGTCATGGAAAGTCAGCACCAGCCGGTCAATCCCGGGAACGGAGAATCGGATCGCGGCCTCGTGGCCGCGTATGGCGTTCGCAGACGCCTCATCGAGCTGACAGAGATCTTCCATGTTCCGGAGCAAAGCGTGCAGATTAATCGCCGCTTTTACCGCTTCATTCATAATAATCACTCCCTCCTTCGCAGATCGTATGGCTTTATTACATTAAGATTGTCTGCAAACCTTGATACGCTCATGTTTTACAGATAATGGATTAATAGAGCGAGTACTCGCTCTATCTCTAAATATATATAAATATTAGGAATTGTCAATCATTTTTTCAAAAACCCCCATCAAACTGCCTAAATGAATCGCTCTCTTAGCGGATTATTTGAGAAGATATCCCCATTTCTCGTTGTCACAATACATAAAACCTGATAATATACAGTCGTATCGATAACTAAGTTCACGCAGGAGGTGCAAAATATGATTATCGGTGTTCCAAAGGAAATCATGGTTGGTGAAAGACGCGTTGCGGCTTCGCCCGAAACGGTAAAGAAAATGGTCGGCGACGGCTTGACTGTCCTTATCGAAAAAGAGGCCGGAGAAGGCGCTTTTTACCATGATCCGGAATATGTGGCAGCAGGAGCGGAAATAGTAGAGAACGTGGCTGATCTCTTCGATCGCGCGGATGTCATCCTGAAAGTAAAAGAACCGCTCTTCAATGAGAAACAAGGTAAGCACGAAGTCGACCTCATGCATGAAGGCCAAGTCATTATTACATTCATTCACCCCGCCGCGCCGGTCAACCATGACATGGTGAAACATATGGCTGAATGCGGCATTACAAGCATCACGCTCGACGGCATCCCCCGCATCACTCGCGCGCAGGCGATGGACGCGCTGACCTCCATGAGCACATGTGCAGGTTACAAGGGCATGCTGATCGCGGCCAATGAACTGCCGAACTTCGTCCCGCAGATCTTCACAGCTGTTGGTATGATTAAGCCGATCAACGTCCTCGTCATCGGGACAGGAGTCGGCGGACTCCAGGCGCTCGCCACAGCGAAACGCCTCGGCGCCGTCGTTTACGCCGCGGATATCCGCCCGGCTGCCGCTGAGCAGGCGATGTCACTCGGCGCGAAGGTCGTCGACCTCGGCGTCCCTCCTGAGGAAGCCATCGGCGAAGGCGGATACGCCCTGATGCTTTCACCGGAGCGCCTCGAAGCCGAGCGCGAGATCCTCGCCGAGAAAGTCAAGGATATGGACATTATTTTCCTTTCCGCGCTCGTCCCCGGCAAACTCGCCCCGATCCTCATCACCGAAGAGATGGTCAAATCCATGAAGCCCGGATCCGCGATCGTCGATATCTCAATCGACCAGGGCGGCAACTGCGAGATCACCCCTTCCGGCACGATCGAAGTGAAACACAACGTGACACTCATCGGCATCAAGAATATCCCCGGACTGCTTCCGAAGAGCTCGACATGGATGTTCTCCCAGAACATCTACAACCTGTTGAAGTACCTGATCAAGGACAACCAGATTTACCTCGACATGGAGGATCCGATCGTCCAGCAGGCGCTCACAACGTACCAGGGCAAAGTCGTCCACAAAGGTGCGCTTGAGGCCTTCGCCGCGCTTGGTCATTAATCACTCCGTCAGCCTAAGTGCCGCGTCCTGACCGGACGCGGCACTTTTCACTCCAGGCGTTAAGCTGAAGAGGGAACGGAGCGGACCGCCATTCACGGAAGTCCAGAGTGACAAGCTTTATCAGTTTACAGGCGCCGCGATCCCAAGCGGCGTTGCCTTGTCAAAAGAAATATTGAAAAAGGAGACACGTACATGACAACTACACAGGCCATCCTTCTGGGCGTCTTCGTTGTGGCGACGCTGGTTGGCTACAAAATTATCACGCGCGTCCCGAGTCTGCTGCATACGCCTCTGATGTCAGGCATGAACGCCTTTTCCGGCGTCACCGTCCTCGGATGTCTCGCCGCGACAGCGGCCGCGGCGCACTGGGGCAGCAAAATCCTCGGCTTTCTGGCGATCGTCCTCGCGATGATTAACGTCGTCAGCGGATTCGGTGTGACACACCGTATGCTGAGAATGTTCCACAGCAGTTCGAAGAAAGGGGCAGAAAAATGATACATTCCATCTCCCGCATGGTTCTCGAAGCCATGCCTGCCCTCACAGTGGTTAATACAGGATCACAGACGTTCTACTACATCGCCGCGGGCGTGTTGACTGTTCTCGTCCTCGTCGGGATCTCCATGATGAGTAAAGTGGAAACCTCCGTTGTTGGGAACGCGCTTGGCGCGACAAGCATGTTTCTCGCTATTGTGCTGACACTGTGGTATTTCGACATTCTTACGGTCTGGCTTCTCTATGCCGCCATGCTCGTCGGTCTTCTGATCGGTATTGTCGCGTCGATCCGCGTCAAGATGATTCAAATGCCGCAGATGGTCGGCCTGCTGAACGGATTCGGCGGCGCGGCCTCCATGCTCGCGGGTATTCTCACGCTGATTGCCGCCAGCCCGGATGAAACCGTCTTCTCACTTCTGACATCCGGTCTCGCCATTTTCGTCGGCTCGCTGACGCTGACAGGAAGCCTTGTCGCCGCGGGCAAACTCCACAAAGTTCTCCCGCAGCGCCCGATCGTCCTGAGGAACCACCAGCTCTGGACGGCTCTCTCGCTCATCCTCTCGCTTGTAACCGTAGTGCTTCTCGGTATTCCCACTCTGCTGGATATCGCTGTTCTGAAGATCGTCTTGCTAATCGGGTGCGCGGTTTTTTCCGGCGCGTTCGGCGTGATCTTCGCGATCCGCGTCGGCGGAGCCGATATGCCGATCACGATTTCTCTCCTGAACTCTTTCTCCGGTGTCGCCGGCTCCATCGCCGGTATGGCGATCGGCGATCCGCTCCTCGTCGCGGTCGGCGGTGTGGTCGGAGCGTCCGGCCTCCTGCTGACGCAGATCATGTGCCGAGCGATGAACCGCAAGCTCTTCGACATCCTTCTCGGCAAAACGTCGGTCGCCGGCGCGCCTGCCGCGAAGAAACCGGAACAGCCGAAAGCCGAGAAAGCGGCTCCCGTCAAAGCGGAAAAAGCGGTCCTTTCTCCGGAAGAATGCTGTGGCTGCTGGCTGCGTGACGCTGAGCGCGTCATCATCGTGCCCGGGTACGGCATGGCCCTTTCTCAGGCGCAATCGACGGTGAAACAGCTCATGTCCGAACTCGAAGCGGCAGGTAAAGAGGTCAAGTTCGCGATTCACCCGGTGGCCGGCCGTATGCCCGGCCATATGAATGTGCTCCTGGCTGAAGTCGATATCCCCTACGACAAACTCTATGAGATGCAGGATATCAACGATGAGTTCAAAGACACCGATGTCGCGATCGTCATCGGCGCGAACGATGTCATCAATCCCGCCGCGAATACAGCGGAAGGCACCCCGATCTACGGCATGCCGATCCTCAACGTCGTGGAATCGAAACACGCGGTCATCTGCAACTTTGACAAACTCCCCGGCTACGCCGGCGTCGACAACCCACTCTATGAAGAGGGCAAAGAAGACCGAATCGCGCTGATGCTCGGCGACGCGAAAGAGACACTCAACGCGATTATGAAATCCTATCGTTCATCAGGCGAAAAGACCGCCGAAACAGCGGCCGGCTCCGATGCCGCGATGACGCCGGAACTCCATTGCGGACAATGGCTCCGCGACGCGGAACGGGTCATTATCGTTCCCGGATACGGCATGGCGCTCTCACAGGCGCAGTCCATCGTCAAACAGCTCATGATGGATCTCGAAGCAGAAGGCAAAGACGTCAAATTCGCGATTCATCCCGTCGCCGGCCGCATGCCCGGACATATGAACGTGCTGCTCGCCGAGGTCGATATTCCATACGACAAACTCTATGAGATGCAGGATATCAACGATGAGTTCAAAGACACCGACGTCGCGATCGTCATCGGCGCGAATGACGTCATCAACCCCGCCGCCAACACCGCGGAGGGCACACCGATCTACGGCATGCCGATCCTTGATGTCGCCGACGCCAAGCACGTGATCATCTGCAACTTCGACAAACTTCCCGGCTATGCCGGCGTCGACAACCCGCTCTACGACGAGGGACAGGAAGACAAGATCGCGCTCATGCTCGGCGACGCGAAAGAAACGCTTCAGTCGATTATCGGGGCTTTCCGCGTCTGCGAAGTCCCGCAGCCCGCCGCTGACGGCGGACAAACGGCTGAGCAGATTTGCGGCTCGTGGCTGAACGACGCGAAACGGGTCATCATCGTCCCCGGTTACGGCATGGCGCTCTCACAGGCGCAGTCTATCGTGAAGCAGCTCATGGCAGAGCTCGAATCGGCGGGAAAAGACGTCAAATTCGCGATCCACCCCGTCGCCGGCCGTATGCCCGGCCACATGAACGTGCTGCTCGCGGAAGTCGACGTCCCCTATGACAAACTTCACGAGATGCAGGACATCAACGGCGAATTCAAAGACACGGACGTCGCGATCGTCATCGGCGCGAACGATGTCATCAATCCCGCCGCGAATACCGCGGAAGGCACGCCGATCTACGGCATGCCGATCCTTAACGTCGCCGACGCGAAGCACGTGATCATCTGCAACTTCGACAAACTCCCCGGCTACGCCGGCGTCGACAACCCGCTCTACGACGAGGGACAGGAAGACAAGATCGCCCTGATGCTCGGCGACGCGAAAGAAATGCTGAACGCGATCATCAACGCCTACCGCTGCTGATGAGCCGCCCCGGCAGCGCCTCCCGCGCTGCCGCTGAAACACGGCCCCCGGGCCAACAAAACCAACAGACCGGCACAGGAGGAAAAACGCTTCCCGTGCCGGTTTTTTCTTCTACGAGGGGGAACGTGCCGTCTCTCATCTTTTCACAGCCCGAGGCAGTTCCCCGCTCCATTAACGTATAATAGAATTGGCGGCGAACAGGGACGTATCAGCCAATGCCAGAAGAGGAGAGGTACGAGTATGAAAGAGATTTATAAACCGCTGTTTACCCCATGGAAAATCGGCAATGTCGAGATGAAGAACAGGATTGTCATGACATCGATGGGCGGCACCTCCATCTTCGGCTGGATGGAACCGAACCATTTTGACCGGGAGGCCGCCCGTTTTCTACTGGAGCGGGCGAAGAACAACGCCGGCCTGATCCTTCCCGGCATCGCGCCGGTCCGCAACATTCTTTTCGGCCAATGGCTTTACAAGGGTCAGCGCAAATTCGACCAGCTCGCGGCATACATGCAGGAATTTCACAAGACGGGCGCGAAGATGTTCATTCAGCTCACGGCGGGGTTCGGCCGCTCGCTCGCGATCAACGACATCATGATCAAAGCGCTGAAGAACAAGGCGCTCGCCGCCGTGATGAAGCCTTTTCTCGACGTCAGCTATCTGACGGCAAGCGCGAGCGCGACGCCGAACCGGTGGTATGACGGCGTCCATTCCCGGCCGCTGACAGTCGGGGAGATCGAGGAAATGGTCGACGCGTTCGCCCGGACGGCAAAGCTTTGCATGGACGCCGGTGTTGACGGTGTCGAAGTACACGCTGTGCACGAGGGATACCTCCTCGACCAGTTCACCATGAAGTACACGAACCTCCGCACGGACGAGTACGGAGGCACTTTTGAGAACCGCTACCGCTTCCCCGTCGATATTGTCCGCGCGATCAAAGCGGCGTGCGGGAACGACTTCCCCGTATCGCTCCGCTATTCTGTCGTTTCCAAAACGAAAGGCTTCGGCAAGGGCGCACTTCCGGGCGAAGACTATGAGGAAGCAGGACGCGATATGGAAGAGAGCATCCGGGCGGCGAAGTATCTGCAGGACGCGGGCTACGACATGCTGAACTGCGACAACGGGACGTACGACGCCTGGTACTGGAGCCATCCCGCGCCCTATATGCCGCAGAACTGCAATCTCCCCGATGCCGAATACCTCAAACCTCATATCCACATTCCCATCGTCTGCGCCGGGCGCATGGAACCGGACGCGGCGGCGCAGTCGATCGGCGCGGGAAAGATCGACGCCATGGGCGTCGCGCGCCAGTTCCTGTGCGACAGCGAGTGGGTTACAAAGCTCATGAACGACGACGAAGATTCTATCCGTCCCTGCATCTGCTGTCATAACGCGTGTTTCAACATGGCGCATTACGAGGGCGTCGGCAACGACCAGACGCTATCCGACAACGCGGGCATGGCGCGCTGCGCGCTCAACCCCGAGACGATGCAGTCGAAGAAATACCGCATCCGGCAGACGGCGCACCCGAAGGATGTCGCCGTCATCGGCGGCGGCATCGGCGGCATGGAAACGGCGCGCGTCCTGAAACTCCGCGGGCACAACCCGACTATCTACGAAAAGACAGACAAGCTCGGCGGCGTCTTCGTCTGCGCTTCGACGCCGTCATTCAAGGAGAAGGACCGCGACCTGCTCAAATGGTATGAGAAAGAAATCAGCGATCTGAATATCCCCGTCGTTTTCAATACGGAAATCAGCTCGCTCGGTAAGATCCGCGCGGATGAGATTGTCATCGCCACTGGCAGCCGTCCGCGCCGGCTCCCGGTCCCCGGCGCAGAAAAGGCGATCGAAGCGTGCGACTATCTGAGCGGCGCGGCACAGACG
>MTKY01050952.1_pt1 | contig 27944 bp, 28 predicted proteins | sample 1042731 | NCBI WGS metagenome assembly MTKY01 (sample SAMN06212206, study PRJNA360538) | anaerobic digester metagenome | biome: Wastewater treatment plant; material: sludge; isolation source: anaerobic digester fed with sludge from wastewater treatment plant | place: Denmark: WWTP Soeholt ...
GGAGTAGGGAGTAGGGAGGTTTTCGCGGTTGTGGCAACTCGCCGATTCGCCGATTCGCCGATTCGCCGATTCGCCGATTCTCTCATTCGCTGATTCGCCGATTCGCTGATTCGCCGATTCGCTATCCCACTCACCCCCAACCCAAACGCTAGCGCCATCGGCACATAAGCTGGCATCAGGTATTCGATGGTCTGCGGGGCGCGGTAGGTGATCGTCACGAAGGTGTGCAGCGCCCACGCGAGCAGGAACGCCGCCGCCAGTTTGACGTCGCGGCGGAGTAGCCACAGCCAGCTCAGGCCGATGGCGACCAGAAAGACCGGCGGGAATTGCAGCCGGAAGAGGGTAGGGAGCAGCGGTAGTCGCAGGGTTAGGTCCGTGGCGGTGGCGAAAGCGAACATATCGCCCTCGAAACCGCGCGCCAGCACGTGATGCCAGAAGCCCGACCAGGTTGCCAGGTCGCCCGGCGCGAGGGGGACGTTGGCCATGCTGCCGCGCAAGGGCAGGTACAGTTGTGGGATCAACCACGCCAGCGCGCCGACGAGCGCCGCCTTCCACCAATGGCGCGGTTGGATGAACAGACGCGGATCGATCAACAGCAAGTAGAGCGCCCATCCCACGGCGACGAAGATGAGCGATGGGTGGTGCCCCACACCCAATCCCAACGCCAGCGCAAGTTCGATCAGCGGCGGGATTTTGCTCTCGTTATTTGCTTTGCGCGGATCACAATCCGCGCTCACGGGAGCGTCGGATTGTGATCCGACGCAAGCGTTTGATGTAAGGGTGGCGTGATAACGCGCCAGCGCCAAAAACCCCCACGCCGCGAAGAGCATCGTCGGCATACGGATGTTGGCAATCGTCGCCTGTGCCCAAAACGTGGACGCGCTGCCGAACAGCAAAGCTGCCGCCAATCCTCCGGCCTGCGCGGCGCGCGATGTGAATCCCCAGGCCGTGGCCCAGGTGCGCACCGCTATCGCGATGAGCACGAGCGTCGTCGCTGCCAGCGCTGCGCTAAACAGGTTGACGCGAAACACCGCCGCACCAATGGGAACCAACCGCATCCACAGCGCGCTGGCGACGGTGTAGAGCGGGTAGCCCGGCGGGTGCGCGATGCCCCACGTCGCCGCCGTGAGTTGGAATTCCCCACTGTCGGCGGGGAGCACGTCGCGGGCGGTGGTGGCGGCGTACAGGGTGAAGAAGGTGAGCCAAAATAGGAGGGGTAGACGGTAGACGGTAGCCAGTAGACGGGAGGGAGAGGGGGGATGGGGGGTGGCATGGGAAAATCGCGCGCCGGGATGGGGCGCGCGATTTTGTGGTGCTGGGGGGCGGTTGTCGGCCAAACTTACTCTGCCATCAGCTTCATCGCCCGCTCGGCAATGGCTGCGGGGGTGAAGCCGAATTCTTCCTTGAGGCGCTGGTAGGGCGCAGATGCGCCGAAGCGGTCCAGCCCGATGATGTCACCGTAGCTGCCCACGTAGCGCTCCCAACCCAGGGTGACGCCGGCCTCGATTGCCAGTCGTCTGGTGACGTTGGGGGGTAGGACGGTGTGTTTGTAGAAGAGCGGCTGCTGCTCGAAGAGTTCCCACGAGGGTATACTCACTACGCGCGCGCCGATGCGCCGCTCTTGCAGCAGCTTCTGCGCAGCCAGCGCGTCAGCCACTTCCGAACCGGCGGCGATGAGGATGAGGTCCGTGCGATCCAGTGGCGATTCGCTGAGCACATAAGCGCCGCGCGCCACGCCTTGCATGGCCTGGTCGGCGGCCTCTTCCAGGGTGGGGAGGTTCTGTCGGGTCAGCGCCAGGGCCACGGGGCCGTGTTTGTGTTCGAGCGCCACCTTCCACGCAGCGGCGGTCTCGTTGGCGTCCGCCGGGCGGATCACCGTCAGCCCGGGGATGAGGCGCAGCGACATCACGTGCTCCACCGGCTCGTGGGTGGGGCCGTCCTCGCCCACGTAGATCGAGTCGTGGGTGAAGACGTAGATCACAGGCAGCTTCATGATTGCGGCGAGGCGCACAGCGGGGCGCGCGTAGTCGGAAAAGACCATAAACGTGCCGCCGTAGACCTGTAGCCCGCCGTAGAGCGCCATCCCGTTGAGCAGGCTGCACATCCCGTGCTCGCGCACGCCGAAGTGGAAGTTGCGGCCCAGCGGATTCTCCTTCGAGAAGTCGCCGAAGCCTTTGAGGTACGTGTTGTTCGACGGTTCCAGGTCCGCCGAACCGCCGAGCAGTTCCGGCAGAGCCGGCGCAATGGCGTTGAGCACTTTTCCGGAAGCTGCGCGGGTGGCCATCGCGCCGTCGTCGGGGCGGAAGTGCGGCACACTCTTCTCCCAGCCGGCAGGCAGTTCGCCCTTGAGGACGCGTTGCAATTCGGCGGCTTCCTGAGGATAAGCGGTCTCGTAGCCGGTGAGCAAGTCGCGCCATTTGGCCTCGGCGCGTTCGCCCTGGGGGACGGCGAGCCGGTAGTGGGCGATGACGTCGTTGGGCACGAAGAACGGTTCTTGCGAAGGCCAGCCGAGAGCATCTTTCGTGAGGCGGATTTCCTCATCGCCGAGCGGCGCGCCGTGCGCTTTGGCGCTGCCCTGCATATTCGGGCTGCCGTGCGCGATGGTGGTTTTGCAGGCGATGAGGTGCGGCTGTCCCTTCACCGCTTTGGCTGCACGGATGGCAGCATCGATGGCGTCGATGTCGTGTCCATCGACGGCCTGCACGTGCCAGTTGTAGGCGCGGAACCGGGCCTTCACGTCTTCGGTAAAAGTAATGTCGGTGGAACCTTCGATGGAAATGCTGTTGTCATCGTAGAAATAGATCAGGCTGTCCAGTCCCAGGTGTCCGGCGAGGGACGCCGCCTCGTGGGAGACGCCCTCCATCATTTCGCCATCGGAGACGATTGCGTAGATGTAGTGATCGAAGAGGGCGTAATCGGGGCGGTTGAAGCGCGCCGTCAGGTATTTCTGCGCGATGGCCATGCCGACGCCGTTGGCGAACCCCTGGCCCAATGGGCCGGTCGTCGTTTCGACGCCGAGGTCGAGGTCGTATTCGGGATGGCCGGGCGTCTTGCTGTCCCACTGGCGGAACTGTTTGAGGTCTTCCATCGACATAGGATACCCCGCGAGGTGCAGCAGGCTGTAGAGCAGCATCGAACCGTGTCCGGCGGAAAGGATGAAGCGGTCGCGGTTGGGCCAGCGTGGATTGCGCGGGTTGTGCTTGAGGTGGCGCGTCCACAGCACGTAGGCGACGTCGGCCATGCCCATCGGCATACCGGGGTGCCCGGATTTGGCTTTCTGGACGCCGTCCATCGCCAAAACGCGCAGAGCGTTGATACAGTTTTGGTCCAAGGTTGTTTTTGGCATCGAAAATCCCTCCTGATTGTCGTTTTTTAGTATCCCCACACCATCTCCATAATGAGTTCGGTGGGGAAACGCAACATGTTTCCGGCGGCTTCCGCTGCGGCGATAGCGGCTTTGATCCGCTGTACGCCGGTTGCGTACTCCGTATCGCTCAACAGCGCCAGTTGTGACGACGTGTGTTTCTGCAAGAATGGGTCGTCGAGCACGGTTGCGCTCGTCTTGTGATCGATGATGCGTTCGACGGGCCGGCGCTCGACCTGTTGGAACCCGGCAGCGCGCATCCAGTCTATCACGGTTTCCCACGATGGAAAGCGCGCCAGGTCGGTTTCGTAGACGCCCTCGAAGTACTCGTAGACGTACCAGGTATGGCGTTGTTCGTGCGGATCCATACCGATGACAGCCAACGCTCCGCCATCGCGCAGCACACGCCGCGCCTCCTGGATGAACGTCTGTTGCCCGTCCATGTGGTGGATGGCGTTGACGCAGTATACGAGATCGAACGTCCCATCGGGGAAGGGCAAGGCCTCGCCGCGCCCACGGGTCAACCATATCGGCGCGCTGCGATTCTTCGCTTGCGTTAACATCCCTGTGGAAGGGTCGAGACCGTAACACCAGTTCGCAACCGTGCGCATCTCTGCCAACCAGCGTCCGGTTCCGCAGCCAACTTCCAAAACGCGCTGTGCGTTGAGATTGCCTGCCAACTCGAGCAACGCGTGAGCGGTTGCGGGCCGGTCCTTGTCTTCCTCGAACCGCTGATTGTACGTCGGCGCGAGGGCATCGTAATTGACGTGCGTATCCTTCATAATACAGGCCTTTGTAGCAACACAAAATGGTACGCAGATTTTACGGATTTCGATGGATGGTTTGAAAACCATCCGTGAACTCCGTGTTTATCCGTGTACTGGTTCTGATCCTATATCCGCCAACGCGCGCAAGGCCACGGTGACGCGGCGCGGCGACTCGGTAAGCAGGCCGATGTCTTCCCAGTATTGTCCGAGCCGTGCAAGGACGCTGCGTGAGATGCGGCCATCGAAGGCCGCGTGCAGCTTACTGAGTTTGAAATAGCCATTCAATTCCTCGATGGCGTAGGCAATCAGCTCGCGTTCCAGCGGGTTCAGCTCCGGGAACGACGACGGCGGGCGCACCTGGGGATCGATGACGGCTGCCGACAGCATCTCCATCCAGAGGGTCGCGTCGTTGATCAGCCGTCCCATCTGGAAGTAGAGGCGGTTCGACCACTCGGCCTCGCCATCCAGGTCGTGGATGAACGGGGGCGAATCGACCAGCGTGCCGTAAGCGGCGAAGGGGAACTCGGCGGCGTTGAACAGCCCCACCGTCGGGGTGACGGCCTCGGCGCGCAGCACGTCCCAGCGCTGCTCGGTCACGGTGAAGTCCAGCTCGAACGTCACCAGGATGCCGCCGGCCAGTCGCCAGTACCAGCGCGCGCCGATGCGGCCTTGATAACCCGGGATGCGTGCGGTGATGGCTTCCAGGATTTGATCCGCCAATTTCAAGGTTTGGTACGAAGGGTAGAATCGGGCCATACGTTTCCTCTATAATTCTCAGTCGTTAGTCAAGTAGTCTAATAGCCGTTGGTCGCGTTGTTGTTTTCCGGCAGATGGATCTCAGCGGATAGAACGGATCAAACGGAAAGAAGCTCACTGACTCGCCGCTCTTCGTCCTCGCGGGTCATGATCTCGCCATCCAGACGCTCTGCGCGGAGCGTCTCGAAGATATGGCGGTACAACGGGCTGGGCGGCAAGCCGAGTTGTTTCAAGTCCTTGCCGGTCGTCTCGCACTGTACGCGCCGCCACTCGCGGGTATAGCGCTCTAGTTTCTTTTTGACTGTGGAATCGTCGCTTGCCAGCCAGCCGAGAGGCAGCAATTCATCCGCCAATGGCTCAAGCAACGTCACGATCTGGCTAGGGCGTTCCACCGTCTCAAGTTTCGACAGCGTCTCACGCAGGATCGGCAAGGTGCGTAAGCCACTACTGATGCGCCGTGGGATGAGCAACCGCTTGATCAAATGCTCGACTGCGCCGGATGAGAGCCGATAGAAAAATAGCGCCCAATAGAAGAAGTCGATGCGCGCACCCTCGCGTTCGCCTGTTGCGATATTCCACAGCGCCAGGTTGTCTAGCTGGCGCACGCGGGTAAAACGCTCATGCAGCCACGCATCGCTAATTAGCTCCGGGTGGATGTGGCCCAGCGCGCCGAGCGCTTGAAGCCGATCCAGCGCGGCCTCTGGTTGCGCTTCACGGAAGATCAGATCGAGTTCGTGGCGGATGCGTCCACCGGTGATGCGGTCGAGCATCGGCAGCGCGTTGGCGATCAAGCTCTCGCTCTGCAAATCCAGGTGGAAACCCAGGCGCGCCTCGAAGCGCGCGGCGCGCAGGATGCGGGTGGGATCGTCGATGAAGCTGAGACTGTGTAGCACGCGAACCACGCCGGCGTCGAGATCGGCCTTGCCACCGTAGAAGTCCAGCAATTCCCCCCAGCGCTGCGGATCGAGGCGAATGGCAAGCGTGTTGATCGTGAAATCGCGCCGGTGCAAATCCTGCTTGATCGAACTGCGCTCCACCAGTGGCAGCGCCGTGGGGTGCTCGTAGAACTCCGTGCGCGCCGTCACCAGGTCGATGAAATCGGGCAGATGTTGGGATTTTGGATTGTGGATTGTGGATTTTGGATTTCGAGATGGTGAATTTGCAAACTCTGGGTCTGCCATTCGCCATTCGCCATTTGCCATTTGCCATTTCTCCCACAATTCTGCGGGGAGCGTCCATTTCACCGTCCCAAACCGGCTGTGAGTGTGGATTTCGCCGCCGAATTTGTCCGCCAGCGCCTTGCCGAGGGTGATGGCGTGGCCTTCGACGACGATGTCCAGGTCCACGAGCGGGTGTCCGAGCAGGAGATCACGCACGATGCCGCCGACGAAATACACGTTGTAGCCTTGCTGCGCGGCCAACTCGCCGATTTGCCGGATCAACGCCAGCAGCGGCGCAGGGAAGTAGAGTTCCATGCGGTGGACGGTGTCCTGCTGCAAGGCGTTGGTCTCCGAGAGCGGCAGCCGGATCAGGTCGGTGCGCGTCACCACGCCGATGAGTTGGTCCTCTTCGACGACCGGAATCTGGCCCCACCCGGTCTGGATCATCAGCGCGCGCACCCGTTCCACCGAATCCTCCGGCGAGACGCTGACCGCGCCGTGTTGCATGATGCGCTCCACAGGTTGGTATTCCCATTGGTGTTGCCGGGCGCGATCCACGGCATTGCGCGTGACCAATCCCAGGATGTTGCCTTCCGGGCCGACGACGGGGAAGCCCTCGTGACCGGTGCGCAGCATGTGCTGGTAGACGGTGTGCACCGGCTCGCTGGCGCGCACGGTGCGGACGCCGAGCGACATCACGTTGCGCACTTTCACGCGCGGACGGACGAAGTCGGGGAGCAGGTCGCGCAGTTCGGTGAACACGTCGATGGCGTGGCGCTGGCGGATGAGCGCAGCGGCGGCGCGATCGTGCCCGCCGCCGCCGAAGTGGGCGGCGACCTCGGCCACGTTGATGTCGTCCGTGCTGCTGCGGGCCACGAATTGCGTGTTGCCGGCGATCTCCACGAGCACGAACAGCGCCGAAGGGTCGAGTAGATCGCGCAGTTTGTGCGCCAGCGTCGAAATTTCCTCGTCGGTGTTGGGCGGCGATTCTGCCCAGCTCAAGACCACCGGATGCCCGTCGATTTCCAACGTCTCGACGTGCTCCTTGAGTGCATCGTAGATCGTTTGCTGCGTGGTCGTGAGCGGGTGTTCGAGAAAGTCGGCGACGACTTCCAGGCTCGCGCCTTGCTCCACCAGCCAGGCGGCGGCGCGCAGGTCGCGGGACGTGGTGGCGGCGTAGGTGAGACTGCCGGTGTCCTCGTAGATGCCGGCGAGCATCAGCGTGGCCTCGACGCGGGTGATAGGCGTCAGCCTTGCGGAAAGCGCCTCGACGAGCAGGGTCGTCGTTGCTCCCAGCGTCTCGCCCTGGAAACGCCAGCCCACCGGCAAAACGTCGGGCGGCGTGTGGTGGTCGATCACCAACACGTCGTTAACGTCCTTGCTCATGCCGCGCACGTAGGTGAGGCTCTGCGTATCTACCAGGATCACGCGGCGGACGTGTTGGCCGCGGGGGAGGGTGTCTGGGTCGACAAACGGCAATCCCGTCCCGTAGAGCGCGAGGAACGACTGCACATTGCCGTTGACGCGGCGCGGCAGCACCGGGCGCGCATTCGGATACAGCTTGTGCGCCCCCAGCAGACTGGCAATCGCGTCGAAATCCGCGTTTTCGTGGGTCAGGATGATGTGCATACAATGATTATAGCATGAAACGAGAGACGCGAGGCGTGATACGCAAGGCTCCGGTTTGTCTATTGACGGTGTATTAGTAAGATGTATAATTATTATGTAATAGACTGACATACGAAGGGAGTGGCATGATGTATCGCACGCAAATTTTACTCAGGCCGGAACAACATAAACTTTTGACCGAGATCGCTTCTCAGGAGAAGCGTAGCTTGTCGGAGATTATTCGTGAGATGATCGACAAGCAAGTCGCCGCGCGCCAGCAAAAGGCGTTGGCCGCCGCCGCGCAGGCTTTGTTGATCGATTACCAGACTGATGCGGAATTGACGGCGTTCCAGGCGCTCGACGGGGATGATTTCGATGCGTAAGGGCGAAATCTGGCTAATCAACCTCGATCCGACCGTTGGCGCAGAAATTCGCAAAACGCGCCCGGCAGTCATCGTCAGTGAGGACGCTATTGGCATTTTGCCCTTGCGCGTGATCGTGCCGTTGACAGATTGGAAAGACCGTTATGGGGTAGCTCCCTGGCTGGTCCAGATTTCGCCCGACGCGCAAAACGGGTTATCTAAACCTTCTACGGCGGATGCCTTCCAGATTCGTTCGGTGTCGCAAGAGCGTTTTGTGCAATGTCTGGGCGTGCTAACCCGAGATCAACTCCGTAAGATTATGGGGGCAATCCAAATCGTGATCGGTGCGGTTTGACGGATTGTCTGATATAATAGAGCTTCAGTGTGAATCCCATTCTGTGCGTAAAGGCGGCTTGGCGACGATGAATCGATATAAAGTGATCGTGAATCCCATTTCTGGCCGTGGCAACGGCGAACAATCTATCCCTTTGATCCAAAATCTGTTGGAACAGCACGGCCTCTCCTACGATCTGGTACGCACCGAGCGCCCAGGCCACGCGATCGAACTGGCGAAGCAGGCCGCTGAGAACGGTTACGACGTCGTCGTGGCCGCGGGCGGCGATGGAACGTCGAACGAGGTGTTGAACGGGCTGATGCAGGCCAGGCAGGCGGGTGCTGAGGCGACGATGGGGGTTCTGTGCGTGGGGCGTGGCAACGACTTTGCCTTCGGTATGGGCGTGCCGCCGACGCTGGAGGCTGGCTGCGCGGCGCTGGCGGGTGGACGTCACCGTCTCATAGATATAGGATGGGTGGAAGGCGGCCTGGTTCCGCAGGGTCGCTACTTCGGCAACGGCGTGGGCATCGGCTTCGATGCGGTGGTGGGCTTCGAGGCGTTGAAGCTGAAACGGCTTAGTGGCTTTCCCTCGTATATCGTCGCGGCGCTCAAAACGATCTTCCTGTACTACCGCGCGCCGTTGCTGCGGATCGAATATGGCGCGTTTACGGTGACACAGCCTTCCCTGATGGTTTCGGTGATGAACGGGCGGCGCATGGGCGGCGGCTTTATGATGGCGCCGCATTCCAGTCCCGATGATGGTCTCTTCGACCTGTGTATGGCAGCGCACGTAAGCCGTGTGGCGATCTTCCCGCTGATCCTGCGTTTTATGAAGGGGACACAGGCCACGCACAGCGCGATCACGACGGACCGCGCGGAACTTGTCACCGTGACGGCGGTGGAGGGCGTGCTACCCGCTCACGCCGACGGCGAAACCGTGAGCGTCGAATCGCGTGAGCTGACGATGCGTGTCCTGCCGCGCCAGCTTGCCGTGGTTAGCGGGGAGGCGGCGTGATGTTGGTGCAGTGGTTGGTCAACACGACGCTCAGAGGCCTGACGGACGTCATCTGCCGGGTGGATGACACCCAACTGGAGCGTGTCCCGCAACACGGTCCATTGATCGTGGTCGCCAATCACATCAACTTTTTGGATGCGCCGGTCCTTTTCTCGCGCGTGCATCCGCGCCGGGTGACGGGGTTTGTGAAGTCCGAGACCTGGCAAAACCCGACGCTGGGCATGTTGTTCGATGTGTGGAAAACGATCCCGTTGGAGCGCGGTGAGGCCGACGTGGAAGCGTTCCGCGAGGGGTTGGCGGCGCTAGAGGATGGCGCGATTCTCGCGGTAGCCCCTGAGGGCACACGCAGCGGGCACGGGCGTTTGCAGCCGGGCCGTCCTGGCGTGGTGGTGCTGGCGCTGCACAGTGGCGCGCCAATTCTGCCGCTTGTCTACTACGGCTCTGAGCGTTTTCACGACAACGTCCGCCGTTTGCGCCGCACCGATTTCCGCATCGTCGTTGGACAGCCGTTCTATCTGGATGCGCGCGGAAGCAAAGTGACGCGGATAGTGCGTCAGGCAATGGTGGACGAGATGATGTACCAAATCGCCGCCTTGCTCCCTCCGGACTATCGCGGCGTTTATGCTGATTTAGCGTCTGCCACCGAACACTTCCTGCGCTTCCCTGAGGGCAGCGCCAGCAATCTCCCTGGTCAACGGATTGACCGGATTTTAACGGATTTGTAACTATTCAGGTGGGACGCACTTTTACGCCTGCAATGACAGTAGGAAGCGCAAAAATTGCCGTTTTGGATTCAGTTAAGTGCGTCCCACCTCAAGGCTGAATAGTTACACGGATTTTTGATTTCATTTGCCATTTGCCACTTCTGAGGGAGGACAATGATGTCGTTGAAACTCTACGATACGTATACCCGCTCGGTGCGGGAGTTCGAACCGCTGCATCCGCCGGAGGTGGGGATGTACACATGCGGGCCGACGGTCTACGATTACGCGCACATCGGCAACCTGCGCACGTACATTTTCGAGGATGTGTTGCGCCGTGTGTTGGCGTTCAACGGGTACCAGGTCAAGCACGTGATGAATATCACCGACGTGGGGCACCTCACTTCCGACGCCGATACCGGCGAAGATCGCATGGAGAAAGGCTCACGGCGCACCGGCATGACCGCGTGGGAGATCGCCGAGATATACACGCGGGAGTTCCAGGCCGATATGGAGCGCTTGAACATTCAGGAGCCGACGATTTGGTGCCGCGCCACCGATCACGTCGCGGAGCAGATCGAGACTGTCCAGTGCATCGAGGCGCAAGGCTTTACGTATCGCACGTCGGATGGCATTTACTTCGACACGGCGAAGTTGCCGGATTACGGCTACTTGGGCCGGCTGGACATCGAAGGACTGCAATCCGGCGCGCGCGTGGACCGCGGCGAGAAGCGCAACATCACCGATTTCGCGTTGTGGAAGTTCAGCCCGCCCGGACAGCAACGCCAGATGGAGTGGGACAGTCCCTGGGGGGTGGGGTTCCCCGGCTGGCACATCGAGTGCTCGGCGATGTCCGCCAAATACCTGGGGCCGTTCTTCGACATCCACTGCGGCGGCGAAGATCACATCACGGTGCATCATCCCAACGAAATCGCGCAGACGCAGGCCTGCTACGGCACGCGCCTGGCGAATTTCTGGCTGCATGGCTACTTCTTGCAGATCGATCAGGCGCGCATGGGCAAGTCGGCGGGCAACTTCCTGCGCGTGCAGACGTTGATCGATGAGGGCTACGATCCGCTAGCCTACCGTTTCATGTGCCTGGGCGCGCACTACCGCTCGCGGTTGAGCTTCTCGTGGGAGGTGTTGGACGGGGCGCAGACGGCGCTCAACCGGCTGCGCGCGGCGGCATACTCGTGGGGCGCGCCGGGTGTGGTGGATGAGGATTACATCGACAAATTCGCGGCGCACGTCAACGACGACCTGAACATGCCGCGTGTGTTGGCTCTGGCGTGGGATTTGGTCAAGAGTGACCTGTCCGACGCGACCAAGAAGGCGACGCTGTTGTTTTTCGACCAGGTGATGGGGCTGCGGTTGGCGGAGTGGGAGCCGCTCGAAGAAGCGATCCCCGACGCAATTATGGCGCTTGTCGAACAGCGCGCCGCCGCCCGCAAGGAGAAGCGCTGGCAAGACGCCGACGCCTTGCGTACTCAAGTGACCGAAGCCGGCTACGAAATCGAAGACACGCCGCACGGCCCACGCGTCCGCAAACGCGCTTAGCGCCGCAACTTGCGCGAGCGCATTGCGTACATACAAATGTGTCATTTCTCAAGAATCCGAGACTGGGGGCTTGGGAGTGGGTTGGCGCCTCCAAATTATACCCCCTCTCTCTTTTCGTTGGGAAGTTAGCGCCGCTGCGTCGAAACACTTTGTGTCTTTAGTCCGAAGTACCGCCGGAGTCTTTTTGATTCCGGCGGTTTTGTCATGACCTTAAGCCACTCGGCGCTGTTGCGTATTTTTCCGAATAAAGTACAATGTTGTTTAGTTTATTCCTCCGCTTTTAGATAAGAGGGCATTGTAGCGCGAGTTGTCAACTCGCGGCAAAAGGCGAATGGCTAATTCGCCCGACAAAGCTGACGATAACAGGAGATTCGGATGCGTATCAAACAGTGCATTGCTTTATTGTTGCTCGTGTTGAGTTCGTTGTTGGCGGGCTGCGCGACACCGGCGCCCGCTGCGCCGAAAGCGGCGTTTCAGGAGACCGTGGTGCAGGTGTCGTCCTTACCGGCAAATTTGACGCCGAAAATGGTGGAAGAACTGCGTGCGAACGACGAGATCGTCATCATCGATGTGCGAGAGCCGGAGGAATTCGCCGTAGGCCGCATTCCTGGCGCGACGTTGATCCCGTTGGGCGAGCTGGCAGGTCGCACAGATGAAGTTCCCACGGATAAACCGGTGGTGATGGTGTGTCGCAGTGGAAACCGCAGCGCGCAGGCTGTGCAAATTCTGCAAAAGGCGGGTTTCACCAATATTCACAATATGACCGGCGGGATGATTGAGTGGACCGCCGCCGGCTATGTGCCTGAAGCGGAGCGTTAGCCACCGTTGTTGTAGCGGGCAATCTGCTGTTCGATGAATGTGCGAGATGCTTTCAGCGTCTCGACATTTTCGACGCCGGCCAGCTCGATGATGAGTGGACCGCTGTAGCCGACTGCGTCCAGCGCCCGCAAGATGCCAGGCCAGTCGAGGATGCCGGCGCCGAGCGGCAGGTGGCGTGGCCCGGCGGGATCGTAGCCGGCGAGATGCGCCGTGGTCAGGCGGCTGTTCAGCGCCTGGATCAGGGCGGCGGGATCCACAGAGGTTTCGCCGGCCTGGAAACTGTCGAAGGTGAAGCCCACCGGGACGCGATGCTCATCGAGGATGCGGATCTGCTCCGGCGTGCGTAAGTAGCACCAACTCACGTTTTCGCGGCACAGCGTTACCCCTATGGCGCGGGCCTGTTCGGCGGCCCAGGTCGCGCCCTCCAAAAAGCGCGCGACGAACGCCGGGTTCTTGAAGCCAAAGCGGATGCCGTACAAGATTCTTCATCGATACTGTTGCTCAGTGTCTTGGTGTGACATTTCTGTTTTGTGAAAGGCTACATTTGACGGATAAGTTCTGTTGCGCTATGATGATAGCATCACAGGGGATGTAACCAGTTGTGAAAGGAACGGACATGCCCTATGGGCAACGTCGCCACACGCTTGCTTTCACTGATTTTGCTTCTGCAGTCGCACGCCACGTGGAAAGCGGCGGATCTCGCCGACGAGTTGGGCGTCTCCGAGCGGACGGTTCACCGTTACATGGGGATGCTGGAAGAGTTGGGGATTCCGCTCTATTCCGAGCGTGGGCCGTATGGCGGCTTTGCGCTGGTGCGCGGCTACAAACTGCCGCCGTTGATCTTCACAGCGGAGGAAGCGACCGTGCTGTACATGGGCGCCAACCTGGTCGGCGAGGTGTGGGGGCAGACGTACAAGGACGCGATAACGGCAGTCACGGCCAAGCTGGACAACGTGCTGCCCGACGACCTGCGCCAAGAAGTGGCGAGCGCGCGGCAGAGCCTCGTGATCTGCGGTCTGGCGGCGCGGGATTATCGCCCCTGGGAGCCGATCATCCACACGCTCCGCGAGTGCATCATAGGGCGGTGCTGCGTGCGCTTGATCTACCAAAGCTTTGCCCTAGAGGAAACCTGCCGCGACATCGAGCCTTACGCACTGACGTTCCACGGCGGGCTGTGGTACGTGGTGGGATTTTGCCGCTTGCGACAGGCGTTGCGTACATTCCGGGTGGATCGCATCCAACGCGTGACGCCGTTGAAAATCCCCTTCACCATCCCGCGCGATTTTTCAGCGCGTGACTACGTCACTCAAGCCTTGAGCTTCGAGCAGAATTACACCGTTGTTGTACAGATTTTCGCCGACGTTGCTCCGCACATCCGCGAGCGGTACGGTCACTGGATGGAACTGACCGAGTGCCCGGATGGTCTGGTCACGGCACGGTTTGGCGCGTCCACGCTGGAATGGGCCACGGGCTGGGTGCTCAGCTACGGCGAATCCGTGCGGGTGCTCGAACCGCCGGAGTTGATCGAACGCGTGCGCGCTGCCGCGGAGGCCATTCTACAGCAGTATGCTTGAGTATCCGAGCGTGCTACCCTGTCAACGCTTCGACATTCAACCGGCTCTCCAAATACGGAATAGCGAAGGTGAGGAACGCGACCGCCAGCGGACCGCAGCCATCGGCGGGGCGTAAATCACTGCACATCAGGCTGCCGAAGCGTTCCGCCACCGCCTGACTTAAACCGCTGGTAACCGGTCGTAGTACTGAGCGATGTAGTCCTTGCTGCCCGCCCCACACACCGATGAACATCAGCGCGCCGGAGACCAGCCCGCACAGGTGATCCACACCGCCAGCGCCCGGCATACACTGTGCCGCGGCGATAACTGGTTGCGCTAACGGCGTCTCGAACACCTCGGCGAGCACCCGTAAAACGGTCATCGCGCAGTTGTTGTCCCCCGTCACAAAGTATGTGGCAACGCGTTGTTGTACTAATGTTTCGATATCGTTGTTGATATTCATCGATACACCTCGTTGAATTATGGCTGCGTATCCAGTCTTCCAGTATACGCCATCCCTGCGCAGAGGCAAGTCGAGTGGCTGCGCGCTTGCCGAAGTTTGCAGTTCAGGGTAGCATGGATATATTGCACCATGCACAATGTCTGTATCGTAGATTCCTCAGCTCGGATGTGCAAAAGGATGGTGGGTATGGGGAAGTCTCGCATTCTGGTAATAGGAGAGGTGTATTCAGCGATCAATGATGTCGCTGAGATGTTGCGAGCTGCCGAGGAGCTGATGGTGGACGCGGTGACTGTAGCGGATGTTCCCCGGATGATGGCAGAAGTTAAGCCGGATTTGATTGTGATGGACGTTGCGTCGGGAGGCGCTTTCGAGAGCCTACAAATTGCCGAAAAACTACGGGTGGGTTTCGACGTCCCGGTCATTCATCTGGTTGCCGTCGAGGATGCACTGCCTGTACAGCGGGCGACGATTGCCGCACCCTGCGGCTACTTGCTCAAACCTCTTCAAGCGCGTGAATTGCGGAGCGCCATTGAAGTGGCATTATACCGGCACAGTATCGAGAAGCGATTGGCCGAACGCGAGGCCAGTTATCGGGGCCTTTTCGAAGACGCGCCTTTCTCTGTGTGGGAAGAAGATTTCAGCGCGGTCAAAACTTATCTTGATACGCTGCGTGCGAATGGCGTGGATGATTTGGAACATTATCTGCACGCTAATCTAGAGGTGATGCAACACTGCGCCGCCCTTGTCAAGGTAGTGAACGTCAATCAAGCCTCGGTAGAATTGTTCGGCGCTGCGGACAAAACCTCGTTGATGCAAGGGGTCGGGAGTATATTTGTCAAACAATCTCTGGCATCCTTTGCCGATGAATTGGTCGCTTTTTTGCGCTGGCAGAAACGCTTCGAGAGTGAAGTTGTGGGGCGTAGGGTCGACGGCGAATTGATCGACATGCTATTTCAGGCCACACTGGTTTCTGGCTACGAGGAGACGTGGGGCAAGGTATTTATCACGGCGGTCGACATCACCGCCCGCAAGCGCGCCGAAGCAGAGTTGGTGCAAGAACGGCAGTTGTTGCGCGCTGTCGTCGATCATTTGCCCGATGCTATCTATACGAAAGACATGCAGGGCCGCAAAACATTGGCGAACCGCGCTGACCTCGACAATATGGGCATTGCGACGGAAGAGGAGGCGTTGGGTAAAACTGATTTCGATATCTTCCCGTCTGAAGTGGCGAAGTATTTCGATCTCAAAGATCAAGATGTGTTCCGCACGGGGCAAGCACAGCTCAACCATGAGGAATACTTGTGCAACCGTGAGGGACGCTGCGTCTGGTTGCTCAGCTCCAAACTACCGCTGAAAGATTCCACAGGGCAAGTGATTGGGTTGGTGGGGATTGGCCGTGACATCACTGAGCGCAAGCGTATGGAAGCGGAGCGCGAGCGGACCATCGCGCTGCTGCATCTCATCAACGAGAAGGATGATTTACACGATCTGATCCAATCGGTCCTGGATTTGTTGCAGCGTGAGTTGGGCTACGACGCGGTCGGCATACGGCTCAAGCAGGGGTACGATTTCCCCTACTATGAAGCCCGTGGATTTCCGCCCGAGTTTTTGCAGGCCGAAAGTTTGTTGTGTGTGCTCGACCAACGCGGCGAGCTGATGCGCGACAGTGCGGGCAATCCCGTCCTGGAATGTATGTGTGGCAATGTTCTCTGTGGGCGCTTCGATCCGGCCTTGCCGTTTTTCACCGAACATGGCAGCTTCTGGACCAACAGCACCACCGCGCTATTAGCTTCCACCAATGAAGCCGACCGGCAGGCGCACATGCACAATCGCTGCAAGAGCGAAGGCTACGAATCGGTGGCGCTGATTCCTATACGCGCCGCCGCAGAGACGATTGGGCTATTGCAATTCAACGACCGTCAGACGGGACGCTTCGACCCACAGATGATCGCGTTCCTGGAATATCTGGCCGATAGCCTGGCCACAGCCATCGCGCACCGGCGCGCCGAGGCGGCGCTGCGCGAGAGTGAGGCGCGGTATCGTGGGCTGGCAGATGCGACAACCGATGCGATCTACGGTCATTACGTGGGCGCGGACTACAGACCTGGTGCGATCTTTGAGGTCAACGAAGTCGCCTGTCGCATGTTGGGGTATACGCGTGAGGAACTCTTGCGTATGTCGGTTGCTGACGTCGACGCGCGCGACTCTGACGTGGACATCCCGGCAGTGATGCGCGAGTTAGCCGCGGGCAAGGATATGTTGTTTCCACAAACGCATGTCACCCGCGATGGGCGACGCCTCCCCGTCGAAGTTCATGCGCGTATGTCGACCTACCAGGGCAAGCTGGCGATTTTCTCCACGGTGCGCGATATCACCGAGCGGTTGCGCGTGGAAGAGGAGCGCCGGCAGGCGGATGCCGCATTGAAACGCAGCGCTGCGACGTTGCGCAGCATCTTTAGCGCGGCTTCGATCGGTATTGGACTGGTCGTCGGCGAGCGTGTGCTCAGTCAAGTTAACGACCGTATTTGTGAATTGACGGGGTATACCCAAGACGAATTGGTCGGTCGAAGCGCGCGGATGTTGTATCCAACCGATGCGGATTTCGAGTATGTGGGCCGGGAAAAGTATCGTCAGATCCGCGAGCGCGGAATTGGCACAGTGGAAACGCAATGGCGACGTAAAGACGGACAGATCCTCGATGTGTGGCTTAGCTCGACCCCCCTTGATCCTGGCGACCTTGCGGCCGGGGTCACGTTCACCGTGCTCGACATCACCGAACGCAAACGCACTGAGCAAGAGCGTGAGCGTCTGCTGCAGCAAGTGCAAGAACAGACGCGCCAGATGCAGCAGATCATCGACACTGTCCCTGAAGGGGTGCTGGTGCTGGATGATGAATTACGCCTGTTGTTGTGTAATCCCTCGGCCCTGCTCTACTTGTCGGAATTGACGGAAACCACGGTATGGGAAACTGGCCAAACATTGACAATGCTCGGCGGACATCCTATCGCCGAATTGCTCAGCCCACCGCCGCGTGGACTGTGGCATGAGGTCGAAAAAGAACGGCGGCATTTCCAGATTACCGCCCACGTTATCGAAACGGGGCCGATGACAGGAGGCTGGATGCTGGTCGTCCGCGACGTGACCGAGGAGTATGCCATCCGCGAGACGGTGCAGCGCCAGGATCGGCTGGCGACGGTGGGCCAGCTCGCTGCCGGCATCGCTCATGACTTCAACAACATCCTTGCTGGTATCGTTCTGTACAGCCAAATGTCGTTGCGGACGCCGGACTTGCCACCGCAATTGCACGAACGTCTCATCATCATCGCCAATCAGGCGCACCGGGCGGCTGACCTCATCAACCAAATCCTGGATTTCAGCCGCAGCGCGGTGCTGGATCGCCTCCCGTTGGATCTGGTTCCCTTGCTCAAAGAGCAAGTCAAACTGTGGGAGCGCACGTTGCCGGAGAACATTCGTGTCAATTTCACCTATGGCGCGGATAACTACACGATTGACGCCGATCCCACGCGAATGCAACAGGTGTTCATGAATCTGGTGGTAAATGCGCGCGACGCGATGCCAGAAGGGGGCGCGTTGAGCATTGAACTCACACGCTTGCGCGTCACCAAGCCGAAATATGCTCCACTACCTGACATGCCCGTGGGAGACTGGGTACAGGTTACGATTTCGGATACCGGCTCCGGAATTCCCGAGGAAGTTTTGCCCTACATCTATGACCCCTTCTTCACGACCAAACCGGAGGGCAAAGGTACGGGCCTGGGGTTGTCTCAGGTTTACGGCATCGTCTCCAGCCACGACGGATATGTCGACGTGCATACCGAGGCGAACGCCGGCACGACCTTCTTCCTCTACTTCCCGGCGTTAGCGTTACCGGAATCGCCTGCGAACGTCGTATTCGATGATTTACCCCTGGGCCACGGCGAGACGATTCTGGTAGTGGAAGATAACGCCACTGCTCGCACTGCCATCGTTGCCAGCCTGGAACTGCTCAACTATCACGTTTTGGAAGCTGAGAACGGCAAGGTGGCCTTGAAGGTTTTCGCCGAACACCGCGCGGACATCGCGCTGGTTTTGAGCGATTTAGTGATGGCGGAGATGGGTGGCAAGGCGTTGGCGCAGGCGCTGCACCAACAGGCCCCGGAATTGCGCGTGGTGGTGATGACCGGCCATCCGCTGACTGAGGAACGCGAGATGTTGCGCGAAGCCGGCGTGGTGGCATGGATCCAGAAGCCGCCGGAGTTAACGCACTTGGCAGAGACGCTGGCTCAGGCGTGCGCCCGTTAGGCGCAATTCTCTACTCGCGTTCCTGGTGTTATGTTTGCGGTGCTGTGTTCGCGGCGGATCACAATCCGCCGCGTTGCCACGGCAGATGATCCAGGTCGACGTTCCCCCCTGAAAGAATGATGCCGATCCGCCGTCCACAGAATAGTTCGGGGTGCTCGAATAGCGCAGCGACCGGCACTGCTGCCGAAGGCTCGATGATGATTTTCATCCGTTCCCAGATCAAACGCATCGCCGCGACAATCGCCCCTTCTCTTACGGTGACGATGTCACTGACGTGCTCGCTGATGATTGGGAAGCTTATGTCGCCGAGAAACGTGCGCAAACCGTCGGCTACAGTGTAGGCATTAGTGGGTGGATAGATACGGCCATCGCGCAAAGAACGGGCTGCATCGTCCACCGTCTCGGGTTCTGCGCCAATCACGCGTGTGCGTGGAGACAGCGCCTTTATCGACAACGTAGTTCCCGCCAGCAATCCCCCGCCTCCGACTGGCGTCATCACGATATCTAGGTCGGGGACTTCTTCAAGTAGCTCCAAAGCTGCTGTTCCCTGTCCTGCAATCACGTGGAAGTTGTTGGACGGATGGATGAAAACCACCCCGGTTTGTTCGAGCACGGTTTTTACCGTTTGCTCCCTGTCGAGTGGGTTGGACCCGGCCCAGACGATCTTAGCGCCGTAGTCTTTCACTGCTGCCACCTTAACCGGGGGCGCATCTTCCGGCATCACCACGACGGCAGGTATGCAGCGCAGTCTCGCTGCATACGCGATGGCTTGCGCGTGATTCCCCGACGAGTGCGTCGCCACCCCGCGCCGCGCTTCATCCTCTGACAGTGCGAAGACGGCGTTGCATGCCCCTCTCGCTTTGAAAGCGCCGACGCGCTGGAAATTTTCGGCTTTCAGGAACAGCGCTGCATCCGTCATTCTGTTCAGCGTCCTGGAAGTCAAGACCGGTGTGCGCTGCACATAGGGTTGGATGCGCCCGGCAGCCTCGATCACATCATCAAAAACCGGGAGTTTTTTCATGGTTTCTCCGCACCTATCGACGACCATTTGCCAAACATCTTCGCTCGACTCGCCAGAGTATATCGTATCCCCAGAATCGAGCAACCGCACGATTTCCCCTGCCGCGCTGATGTCTGGGGATGTTTTCTACTATTGACATTTTGTCAATAGCGTTGTACAATATGGGCATAACATGGAATCGAAGCACAAAGGAGGTGAGAACATGCCTGGATTTGATGGAACCGGACCGCGTGGTGCGGGCGCAATGACTGGACGAGGCCAGGGCTATTGCGCGGTTGCTTATCCCGAAGACAGCCGGCCGTATGGCTACGCTGGACTTCAGGGCCGGCCCGTGGGTGGCTTTGGATTGGGGCGCTGGTTGAATCCCTGCCGCGCTTTCGGTCGCAGGATGCGCGGGGGCGGACGGGGACGGCGCGCGCGGTGGTAAAAGAGGAGGTGAACGATGCCAGGTGGAGATCGAACCGGACCGCAAGGAGTGGGGCCGCGCACAGGGCGCGGACTTGGCGACTGTGGCCTAGCGGATCAGCCGCGTCTGGGCCTGGGTTTTGGCTTTGGCCGCGGGCGGGGCTGGCGCAACTGGGCGCGCGCCACGGGGCAACCCGGTTGGTTACGCTTCGGCGGCTGGGGCGTATCCCCGGCGCCGGTAGACGAGTCCGCACTGCTCAAGGCGCAGGCTGAACAACTGCAGGCGCAGTTGGATGCCGTGCAACAACGGCTGGCAGAACTCGGCAACGAGTGATGTCCTTCATACTTGCCGCCGCTTCTGCGTTTGTCGGGAGCGGCGGCTTTGCCTGTTGATATGGCGAACATCACATCACCTGCATCGACCTTCGGCCCGGCGCCTTCGCGGCGTTTGGGCCGCAGCCTGGGCATCAACCACATCCCGCCCAAGACGTGCACGTATGCCTGCGTCTACTGCCAGTTGGGGCGGAAAACCTTGTCGCATGTGGCGCTTTGCTCACGACACAGTATAATCAGCATACATTCTATCTCAGAGGTTATGGATGAAAATACGGTTCCACTACAGATTACTCTTGTGTGTGTGGCTTTCAGTCGGTTTGTTCGCCTCACCGGTCGCCGCCGATACGCCGGTTGTACGCGCGGTGATGTTCTACTCGCCGTCGTGCGGGCACTGCCATTACGTGATCACCGAAGTGCTGCCGCCCCTCATAGAAAAACACGGCGAACAATTCGAAATCGTCGGTGTGAACGTCGCCGATCCGGGAGGGCAGGCGCTCTATCAGGCGGCGATTACAGCGTTTGCCATTCCCCAAGAACGTCTGGGCGTACCCACGCTGATCATTGGGGACAATGTGTTGGTCGGTTCCGGTGAAATCCCTGAACAACTACCTGGGCTGATCGAGGACTATCTGGCGGAGGGCGGTATAGATTGGCCCGCGGTCCCCGGTCTGGTGGAGGCTCTGGCGGCGAGCGCGGCCACGCCTGAACCGGAGACGCCATCGCCTGAGACGGACACGCCGTTAGCCACGGCGCCCCCCACCGCCGCTGTCGCAGCAACGCCGGCTGGCCCGGTCGCTCCTCCCGCGACGGCGGCCCCGGTGATCGTCCCCGGCGTCATCACCGCTGACGAGGACTGGTTTACGCGCTTTGCCCGCGATCCGCTCGGTAACAGTATTTCCGTCCTGGTGCTGATCGGGATGCTCATCAGCGTCCTGTATCAGGCTATGGCGCTGGCCCGCCCGCCCGCCGCCGCAGCCCCACAACGCTGGCGCTGGGCCATCCCTCCGCTCGTTGTGCTTGGGCTGATCGTGGCGGGTTATCTGGCCTACGTGGAGACGCAGCAAGTCACCGCCGTCTGCGGGCCGGTGGGGGACTGTAACGCCGTCCAGCAGAGCGAGTTCGCGCTGCTCTTTGGTTTCTTGCCGATTGCGGTGTTGGGAGTACTCGGCTATGTGGGCATCGGCGCGGCGTGGGTGGTAGCGCGCTTCGGTTCGGGCCGGTGGGCGCATCTGGCGAAGCTGGCATTGGTCGGCATGGCCTGGTTTGGTATCGTTTTCTCCATCTACTTGACCTTCCTGGAGCCGTTCGTTATCGGCGCGACGTGCGCCTGGTGTCTCACCTCGGCCGTGGTGATGACGCTGCTGTTTTGGGTGATTGCCCCGCTGGCGCGCCCGGCGCTGGCGGCGGTACGCGCGGAGTGGAAGACAAAATCATAAACACAGAGCGCGGGCGAAAGGGGGAGAGCTTATGTCTGCTCATGCTGTGGACCCACATGTGCACAGCTCCGCTGTCCGGCAGGCTGCCGTGGGACGCGCGTTGCGCGCCGCGGCCCATCCGGCTATTCTAGCAGCGATCGTGTTCATGTTGATCAACGATCACCTGCTACGCTGGATGTACCCTTCATGGTGGACAGGCAAACTCGGTGACGCGGCCTGGCTTTTCTTTATGCCGTTCGCCATTGCGCCGCTGCTTGCCTGGGTCTTGCCGGTCGCGTTTCCGCGCCGCGACGCCTGGGTAGGCGGAGTGGCTTGCCTGCTGGTGGGCAGCATTTTTGCGGCGATCAAAACCCTGCCATCAGCCCATGCGGCCTTCCAAACGCTTTTCGTCGCCATCTTTGGCTGGGAATCTATCGTCCTGCGCGATCCCACCGATCTGTTGACGCTTCCCGCTCTCTGGCTGGCCTGGCGGCTCTGGAAATCCGAATCTTACCGCGCCCGCGTGACGCCGCGAACGCTCCGCGTTCGCGCTGCCTGCGTGATTGCATTGGCAGCACTGGCGACTGTCGCTAACAGCGGGCCGGTCGATCCCGGCATCTCCTGCTTGCATGCCGATGGTGACGCGGTGTATGCTGTTGCCGCATGGAGCGGCCCGCGGAGCAGTTTCTATCGCAGTGATGACGGCGGTCTTACCTGGCAAGAACTTGACTACCACGCCAACCAGTACCCAGATCCGGAGAACCCGTACCTGCCGGACGTGCAATGCCCCTCATGGGGAAGCGAACCCTGGTTGGTAGTGGGAGGAACGCCGGGCGAATTTTACCGTCTCACCCCTGGCCGATACATCGAGCGTTCCACCGACGAAGGGCGGACATGGATTGTGGAACTCCACGTTTCATCCCGCTATGTGCGCCCGGCTAACGAGCACTACAGCGGCTACAGTTCACCCCCCCGTGGCCCAAAGGCGGCGCTCTATCATGAGACCAGCGGTAATCTCATTGTCGCTATGGAGTGGAAAGGCGTGGTGGTGCGACAACCCGACGGCGCGTGGCAGTGGATCACGGTTGGCCCTTACGCTGCTGATATCCAGCAGGAGCAATAGCCGCAGGGTAATCAGCTTCGCCGCACCACCACGCCGCCGACCGGCGCGCCGAGGTCGCGGGCGATGACCGGGCATTTGATCTGTAGGAGGCAAAACACACGCGGCCCGGCCTCACTCAAGGTCTCGTAGTTAGCCTGGCCTTTGGCGATGATCAACGGGGCGGCCGCGTAGACCTGGCGAAACGCCTCCGAACACAGGGGCAGGATCGTGCCGGGGGCGTCGGAGCCGTTGTCGTTGATGACCGCGCACGTTTCCAGTCCAGCCGCGAGCGCATCCTCGCGCGTGGCGTCGTTGAGTGTGGGGCCGCTTTTCACCACATAAGTCACCGGCAAGCTCAGTTCAAATCCTCATCTTTACGACATCCCACGCTTCCCGCAGTGCGTCCGCGACCGGCCCCGCCGTCGCTGTGACCGGTTCACCGCGCACCATAGCGTCGGTAACGGCCGGGTCGTAGGGCAGGCGGCCCACCAGCGGGATGCTGTGTGTGGCGCAATAGCCGGTGATGGCAGCGGTTTGCGCCGGGCTGAGGTCGCTTTTGTTGAGCAGCACCGCCGCCGGGATATTGAAGTGCGCCGCCAATCCCAGGGCGCGCTCCAGGTCGTGCGCGCCGGAGACCGTTGGTTCGGCGACGATAAGGGCCAGGTCTGCGCCGGAAAGCGCGGCGATGACGGGACAGCCGATGCCCGGCGGCCCGTCCACCAACAACAGGTCGGCCTCGTCATCGAAGGCCCGCAGCCGCGCCATCTGCTTGACCAACGTGACGAGTTTGCCGGAGTTCTCCTGCCCAGCGAAGAGATGCGCGTGGTAGAGCGGACCGTAGCGCGTCGCAGCGACAAACCACTGCCCGGCGCGTTGTGGTTGCATCGTAATGGCCTGTGCCGGACACTCGTAGAAGCACGCGGCGCAGCCCTCGCAGGCGATGGGGTCTACGGCGTAAGCATCGCCTGGCACTACCGCGTCGAAACGGCAGACCTCGGCGCAACGCCCGCAGGCGATGCAAGCCGCTGGATCAATCACGGCGATCCTGCCGCCGGTAAAGTCGTGGGTTTCCTCGATGACGGGCGTGAGCACCAGGCTCAGATTGGCGGCATCCACGTCTGCGTCGGCCAACACAATGCGACGATCCTGCGCCGCCAGATGCGCCAGCGCCGCCGTCACCGTTGTCTTGCCCGTTCCGCCTTTGCCGCTTAGAACGACGAGTTGTTTCATCAGTACACATCCAATTTTTGCATATTTTCGACAGCGACTGTCAGGCCCCGCTGCGCGAACTTCTGCTCCCAGATTTCGACTGGTGTGCAGCTCATTGCCACTGTGGTGCTTTTGACGATCATCAACCGCTGTCCAACCGTCACGTGGTAAGCATCCAGCAACTCCGACGTGAGGCAGATTTTGCCTGCCGAGAAACCGGTCAGCGCGTAGGCCTTGTCTTTGAACCATGCCACCCTATCGACGGCGCTGAGTTGCGCCATAAATCGCGCAAAAACGGACTGCGCCGCCGTATGTTCACGTGAAAGAGCAAAACCGCCCTCGCCCCGGTGGGTGGTAATCAACAGCACACGATCCCCATCCACCAAACCGTAATGCGCAATGGCTTTCGGCGGCAGCGTTACCCATCCACCTGCACGGATAAGGCTGAGGCCGTAGGCTTCTTTAGTGCCAGGTAAACCGGGATGAAGACTGGGCATTGTTATTCAGCGGCCCCGATCATGAAAACCTGTCCCACGCCGCCCGGCGCATACCCATCGCCAAATGCCTCCGCGAAGGCGTTGCGCGCAGGATCGCCGGTGCAGTGGCTTGGCGCGATGCGCTGTACGCCGAGCGCCTGTAAGTCGGCGATCGTAGCCGCAATTTGTGTGGCGTTGGCGTCGCGTAGGTGGAAGCCGCCGAGCGTGAGATACACGTTGCCGTCCAGCTCCGCCTGCGCCTGGCGCACCATTTCGGCGACGCCAGGGTGCGCGCAGCCGGTGACGACCACCAGCCCGCGCGGCGTTTCCAACACCAATGCCTGCTCGCGGATCTGGCCGCCGAGTTCGCCAGTAGTGTGCGCCCCCACGGTGATTTGTTGCGGTCCTGCCACTTCCACCAGCGTCGCGCCGGCCTGCCGAACAGTGTCTTTGATACCCGCCGGGAACGACTGCGGCAGATATACGATGACGTCCGGGTTTTCCGCGAGGAAGGCCGCCAATCCGCCGGTGTGATCGCCGTGGGCGTGCGAGAGGACGACGGTGCGCACTGCCTGCGGGTTCAGTCCTAGCGCGCGCATGTTGTGCAGCAGGATGTCACCTTTACCGCCGGCGTCGAAGAGCAATGGCTGCTCCAACCCTTCCACCAGACAGGCGAAGCCCCAATCGGTCTGCAAACGCGCGTCGCGCGCTACGTTGTCATATAGTACGGTGATCGTAAGCATTGTTCCGGTCTCCATATATTGTGGTTCAGGCGTCGCCGTGAACGTCGCGCTCGGCATCGTTGTGGGCGGCGCAGCGGTTGCGGTCGGCGCTGGCGTTGCGGTAGACGTTGGGGCGCGCGTCGCCGTCGCTGTGGGGGGCGCCGGCGGCGTCGACGTAGACGACGCTGTTGGCAAAGGCGTTGCCGGCATCACACGCGGCGCACAACCTGCTAACCATAGGATCACCACACTGCACAGCAATGGTATACGCATAGGCGTTCCCAAACAAAGAATTGTACACGGATTTTACGGATTCTATGGATTTTTGGAGAAGAAATCCGTGTTTTCCGTGTTCATCCGTGTACTAAAACTCGCATCACGCATCACGATTCCAAGTTCATCCCACAGGGCGATGAAGCGCGCGCGGTATGCAGGGCGAATGTCGATCAGTGTTGCGCCGTTGGCGATGCTCTCTGCAATGGCGCGCTCCAGCGGGATGCGCAGCAGAATGGGCAGGCCTTCGGCGGCGCAGTAGGCGTTCACATCGTCGTTGCCTACACCATCGCGGTTGACGACGACGGCGACGGGCAGACCGAGTTCGTCGCGGGCCACTTGCACCGCCACGCGCAGGTCGTGCAGGCCGAAGGGCGTCGGTTCGGTGACGAGTAGCACGGCATCGGCCCCGCGCATGGTTTCGACGACGGGGCACGAAGCGCCGGGCGGCGCGTCGAGGATGACAGGGCGGTCGCCCACATCCGGCGGGATCGCCCAGGCTTTGAGCTGGCGGATTACCGGCGCGGCCATAGCCTCGCCCACGTTCAGCGTCCCCTGGTAGAATTCCACCGCGCCCGCCCCAGCGACGCCCTTTTCCAGCGTCCCCATCACGTTCAGCGTCTCGTGGATTGCGCCTTCCGGGCACTGGCGCGCACAACTGCCGCAGCCGTGGCACAGTTCCGGGAAGACGAGCACCTGCTTGCCGATGACGGTAATCGCGTGGTACTCGCACACCTCGGCGCAGCGCCCGCAGGCGGTGCAGCGCGCCGTATCGACGACCGGAATCAGCAGCCCTACGTCGCGCCGGGCCGTCATCTCAGGGCGCAGGAACAGCGCGGCGTTGGGTTCTTCGACGTCGCAGTCGAGGAACAGCGGGGAAACGGCTGCCGAGGCCAGGCTCAACGCCAGGCTCACGGCCACCGTCGTTTTGCCGGTTCCGCCCTTGCCGCTGGCAATTGCCAGTTTCATTGGGAAGCTATTCCCGAATCATCCGCGCGCCACATTTCGGGCACTGTTTTTCGGTGCAAGGCTGTCCGGGAATGTGCGGTTCTCGATGCCCACACGCCGGGCAGACACACTCGCCGCCCGGTCCGGCCGCTGTCCCGCCCATCCGTCCAGGTCCTTGTCCTTGCCCTCGTCCGCTACCGCCGCCGCGTCCACCACCGCCTTGTCTACCTCCACGTCCCATTTCCTCATCTCCTCGAAAATGTCAACGGATTCAACGGATGAAACGGATTGAAAGGAAAAATCCGTTGAATACCCCTATCGCCCGCGCCAGCGATGACGGGCTTGCCGCCCGGCCATCGCCGAGATCACGGACTGTACCGGACTGCTTCCCCGCCCGGTCGCCAACGGTTGCCGGCGCGTTAGCATTTGTCCCAGCACATTGAGTACGATTGGCGCAGCCTGGATAGCCAATTGTGTTCCGGCCGCAACCACCGTCGCCAACAAGCTTGCGCGTGGAGAAGCGGGGGTAGATGTCGTCGCCGGAAAGAACGGTGTTGCTGGAAAAGACGGCGGTGCATATTCCACCGCACGCGGCGCTACGGGAACAGCCTCGATCTCCAACACCGGCTGCAACGCTCCGGTAGGGCAGGCCGGGATGCAGGCTTCGCAAGCCCGGCATAGCGCATCGTCTAGAAAGGCTTTGCCTTCCGTCAACGTCAGTGCGCCGGTCGGGCACGCATCGACGCACGCCCCGCACCCGGTGCACCTCGCTTCGTCAAGCCATACGGCTGCCATTGCGCCCTCCTTTCGTTACATCGATCCCACAATCGACAATCTAAAATCGGCAATCGAAAATCCAAAATCTACCCGTGTCCGTGCTCCACGCTCTCGTCACAGGGGGCCGCGCCCTGCAAGTCGCCGCCCAGGTAGCGCGATAACGACTCGCGCACGGTTCCCGCCGCACCGGTCGCCGGTTCGATGCCGTACTGCTGGAAGAAGGCCACAGCGCGCCCGCCCATCCCGCCGGCGAGCATCACTTGCGCGCCCAGGCTATGGACGAAAGCAGGGATTTCTCCCGGTTCGTGGTTGGGGTAGTACGGATTGACAACCGTTTCGACTGCATGTACTTCCTGTCCCTCGGTCTCGACCAGGGCGAAATACGGGCAGCGCCCAAAGTGCGGGCTGATCTGGGCCTCCAGGCCATTGGCGTCCAACACGGCAATTGCAATTTTCGTCATCGAAGTCTCCTTGAAAGAGTTAAGAGTTAAGAGTTAAG
>MTKY01053844.1_pt1 | contig 27933 bp, 18 predicted proteins | sample 1042731 | NCBI WGS metagenome assembly MTKY01 (sample SAMN06212206, study PRJNA360538) | anaerobic digester metagenome | biome: Wastewater treatment plant; material: sludge; isolation source: anaerobic digester fed with sludge from wastewater treatment plant | place: Denmark: WWTP Soeholt ...
CGTTGATCAAACAGGTGAGCAGCGGACCGTCGGATGTCAGGCAGACCGCCGCCAGGGGCGTGCGATCCGCGCGATACCGCCCCACCAGCTCGCTGCACAAATGGGCCGCCTGGGACGCGGAGCCGCCGTTGCCGCAGGCGAAGACCGTCCGCCCCGCCCGGAGTGTCCCGACGAGCATCTGCGCGGCCTGATCGATTTGTCCATCCATCGGCTCGAGCCGCGAGCACAAGTCCAATGCCTCGGCGATGGTCTGTTTCCACAAGCTCATGGGGCATCTATCCTACAGCAGAAGCCCTGCCACCAGATAGAGCAACGTGGCGGCCACTCCGGCGGTCAGGGCATAGGGCAACTGCGTCCGCACGTGATCGATGTGGTCCGACGCGGAGGCCATGGACGAGACGATCGTGGTGTCCGAAACGGGCGAACAATGGTCGCCGAACACCCCTCCGCCCAGGACGGCGGCCACCACCAGATGCATGGGAGCGCCCAGATTTCGAGCGACGGGAATGGCGATCGCCAGCATGATCGCAAACGTGCCCCAGCTCGTACCGGTCGCGAACGCAATAGCGCAGGATACCACGAAAACCAGCGGCGCGACGAGCCCGACCGGCAGATCCTCCCGGATGATCGAGGCGACATAGTCTCCCGTGTGCAGCCCGGTCTTGCACAGCTCACCGATGGCGAACGCCATCATCATCAGCACGCCCAGCGGCACCAGTGCCCCGGCGCCTTTGAAGCACACATCCACCCATTCCTGTACGCGCATGATCCCCTGCACCCGATAGAGCACCCCCGCGAAGACCACGGCCGTCAGAACCGCCCAGAGCACGGCCGTCGAGCCGGAGCACTCGCCCAGCACGTTCCAGAAGGTGACGGGCATGGACTTGGCCAGACACGCCCGGGAGCCCGTGTACGCAAGGCCCAGAGGCATCATGCCCACCATCACCGCGATGGGCAGGATCATGTTGAGGGCCCGACGCGGTGTGCCGTCACGGGGAGGCAGGGCCAACACCTCCTCAGAGATCATGGGTCGGGCGCCGTCGCGCAGCAGCTTGCCCTCCCGGTCGGCCCGTCGTTCGGCGGTTCGCATGGGGCCAAAGTCCCAGCGCGTGACCAGAATCGTAAACATCAGGATGAGGCTCAGAATCGCATAGAAATTCAGAGGAATGGCCCGCACGAGCAGCGGAACGGGCTGTTCGATGCCATGTTGGGCCAGTTGGATGAGAATGAACGCACCCCAGCCGTTGAGCGGAATCATCACGCACGTGGGGGCGGACACCGTGTCGCAGACATACGCCAGCTTCTCCCGCGGCATCTTCAGCCGATCGAAGATCGGCCGGCCGACGGCCCCCGTCACCAGGCAGACAATGCTCGATTCGATGAAGGTGGCCATCCCCACGGCCATCGCCAGCAGTCCGGCGCTGCGCCGCCCCTGCACGATGCCCGCGCCCTGCACGAAACGCACGAATCCATCCACACCGCCGCTGCGCTGAATCAGAGCGATCAGCGAACCCACCATGATGCTGAAGAGGATGGTTCGCGTGTTGCCCGGCTGCGCGAATACCTGCACACACGCCTCGATCGTGGCCACAAGCCCGCCCGCCACGCTCCAGTCGTGGATGATCACATACCCGACGGCAATTCCCGCCAGCAGAGACAGAAAGACCTGCCGGCTGGCAATCGCCAGAAGGATGGCCAGGGCTGGAGGCACAATGGACCACAAGCCGAACGGATGATCGACCGCGCCGAGCATTGCGACCGGATTCTACCGGGACGCGGCACGCGGCGAAAGCGGCAATGCCGACCGCAAGCGGCCGACCGGTCAAGTGGTTTCCGGCCGGCAGCCGATACTCCGTCCGGGATTGTGTCCGGGCCGCACGACGCCCGGGCTTCGGAGACGACGGGATGACCAGTCGACGGGCAACCATGCGACGACGCCGGCGGGTGGCCGTGGTGACCGGCACCCGGGCGGAGTACGGCATTCTTCAGTCGCCCATGCGGGCCATTGCCGACCATCCCCGTCTGGAGCTTCAACTCGTCGTGTGTGGAATGCATCTGCTCAGGCGGTTCGGCCACACGGTGGACCAGATTCGCCGGGACGGCTGGCGCATCGCGGCCCGGGTGCCGATGCAGCGCGGGGCGGATTCGCCGGGCGACCAAGCGGAGGGACTGGCCCGCGGCGTGGCGGGCATGGCGAGGTTCTTCGAGCGGGCCGACACGGACATCGTGCTGGTGCTCGGAGACCGGATCGAAGCGTTCGCCGGAGCCTTGGCCGGTTTCGCCACCGGCAGGCTGGTCGCGCACGTACACGGCGGCGACGTCGCGCCCGGGCATCTGGACGAGGGACTGCGGCACAGTCTCACCAAGCTGGCCCACGTTCACCTGGCCGCTTCACGGGATGCTGCACGTCGAATCGTCCGCATGGGCGAAGCCGCGGATCGGGTGCATGTGGTGGGGGCCCCGGGCCTGGATCGGCTGTTCGAGCTCACGCGCCAGATTCCCCGTCCATCCGCGCGAACGGGCCCCATCCTGGTCATTCAGCACCCCTGCGGTCGGCCGGCCCGGCAGGAGCAGCACGTGATGGCCGGCATCCTGCGGGGCGTGGCCGCCACCGGGCTGAACACGGTGGTCTTCCATCCCAACAGCGACCGCGGCCACACGGGCATCGTCGCGGCGATTCGGGCGGAGCGTTCCCGCTTCGCCTCCGGCGCGCTGCGCGTGGTACGATCTTTGCCCCGGGACGAATACCTTCGGCTCCTGCTCTCGGCTCGAATGCTGGTGGGCAATTCCTCCAGCGGAATCGTGGAGGCGGGCGCCGCCGGCGTGCCGGTGGTGAATATCGGACGACGCCAGGCCGGACGGCTGCGGGCGGGAACCGGCGTGCTGGACTGTGCGGAATCGACGGCGGCCATTCGGTCGGCACTGCGCCGCGCGTTGCGGCTTCGTCCGAGAATACCGGGCGTGAATCCCTACGGCGCCGGGGGAGCCGGCCGGCGAATCGCCTCCATCCTGAGCCGGGTGTCCCTGCGACCGGACCGCCTGTCCAAACAGATCACCTACTGAGCCCATTCTTCTCTAAACTGGCGCGGCCGGACCGACGATGACCAGTCCGGTATCCCTCTGCGACGGGGGATTCGTGTGCTCTCTTAGTCCAAGGGGCTCCGGCATGGCAGTCGAGGCGCAGACCCGTGAAAAAGACATCGTGGCCAAGGCGCTGACAGCGATCGGGGAGATCGCCACGCTGCCCGAGGTTACGGTCAAGATCATCGAAATCGTGGAAGACTCCCGAAGCACGGTGCGTGACCTGCACGAGGTCATCAAGCGCGACCCGGCCTTGTCCACGAAAATTCTGCGCGTCGTAAACTCGGCCTTCTACGGGCTTCCCGGGCAGATCGCCAGTGTGGACCGGGCGATCATTCTGCTGGGGCTTTCGGCGGTGAAAAACATCGCCATCGCGGCGTCCATCTCGCGGCTGTTCAAGGGCGGCAAGATCTCCGCCTCTTTCACCGCCAAGGATCTCTGGCGGCACAGTCTGGGCGTCGGCGTAGTCTCTCGCGAAATCGCCAAGGCGGCCGGGGTCGTCGGAGCGCTGGACGAGATCATGCTGGCCGGCCTGATTCACGACCTGGGATTGCTTGTGGAACGACAGGCGTTTCCCGACCAACTGGCCCAGATTATCGACCGCTGCCAGCAGGAAGAACTCGATCTGCTGACGGTGGAGACGGAGGTGCTCGGCGCGAACCACCAGGTTTTCGGCGACGCGTTGACGACCAAATGGAGGTTCCCGCGAAACCTGCGCGCGGTGATCGGATTCCACCACTTCGCGGACCGGCTTTCACCGGAGTTGCAGCAACTGGGCATGATCGTGCAGACGGCGGACATTCTCTGCTGCAAGGAGAAAACGGGGTTCTACCTGACGACCCGTGCCGACTTCACGGACGAACTCCTGCAGGGGGCGGCCATCACCCGGGAACAGTTGACCGAGATCGCCGCCGGCCTGGAGGGAATGCTTGCCGAAGCGGAGCAAATGCTCATCGGCTAGAGACGAACCAACAGGTTCCACGACTAGATCAAGGCCCGTCCGCCCCGGAAGCGAACGGGCCTTTTCCGTGCGCCCAGGATGCGTCCGGACCCTCTCCGACTTGACGCCGGCGTTCGGATCGACGCTCATAGAGGGGGTCGGTCCGCCGGAAAGCGGGACCGGCCGGAGGACGGCATGGATCTGGAATACTGCGTGGTGGACGCCTTTACGGACCGGCGGTATGGCGGCAACCCGGCCGCCGTCGTGTTCGGCGCGGATGCCCTGGATGGCCCGCAAATGGTTGCCATCGCCCGCGAGTTCAACCTCAGTGAAACGACCTTCATCTTCCCCCCGGACGTGCCGGACGCTGCAGTTCGATTCCGCTGGTTCACCCCGACTTCGGAGGTGAAGCTCTGCGGGCACGCCTCGCTGGCGGCCATTCACGCCATGGTGGAGCGAGGTCGGTTTTCGATCCTGTGCTCCGATCCGCAGACCCTGTTGCCCATCCAGACCGCCTCCGGCATCTTGACGGCCCGCATGGAGAAAATGCCCGCGGCGGACGACGCGTGGCTGATCTGGCTGGATCTGCCCACGCCCCGGCTGAGCCCCGTCCAGTTAAACGCGGACCGGCTCGCCCGACTGCTCGGCACAACCCTGGAAGCGATTGACCGCTCGCTGCCCATGATGCGAACGCAGGATGGTGACGTGCTCGTTTTTCTGCACGATCTGCCGACGTTGCTGGGGCTGGTCCCGGACGTCAACAACCTGCGCGACTTCTCCCAGGCGCAGCGGATCCGCGGGTTCTGCGTGGCCACCCTCAACACGCTGGCCGACTCCATTCATGCGCAGTCCCGGTTCTTTGCCCCGGCGGCAGGTGTGCCGGAAGACCCGGTGACCGGCAGCGTCCACGGTCCGCTGGCCACGTATCTGGTGGTGAACGAACTCGTGCCGTTCCACCAGAACACCGCAGCTGTGCATTGCATACAGGCCGAGCCGGGTGGACGGGCCGGCGCCATTCGGGCCATGGTCACGAAACACCCGGGGGAGGGCTTTTCCGTCCGCATTGCCGGTCAATGCGTCACGACTATGAGGGGGAAGCTGACGGTCTGAGGAACAAAGGAACCCGCTTCCCTCATTCCCACCTTCTCTTTCACAGCCGGCTTTGGCCGGTTTCCTCTCGATCCACGAAGATCGCCCGATGATTCGAACTGGCCCGCCCGCCCACCTCCGCGACGCCTTCGCCGGCTCCCCCCTCAACCTCCCACACTTCAATCACACCGGCCAGATGGACCCGGTGTTCACGACCAAGCGCTTACCGAAAGACAGCCTTCGAACGGCCAACTGCACGCGCTGGATGCGGTAGCCAGCATTCGCTCCAGGGAGAAAACAAGCGAGATGCTGCTCGGCGACGACCTGCTCATCATCGACCGGGGCGTGGAAAACCAAGGATGGCGCAGTCGGCCGTCCGGGATCCCCGTCTCCAACCAACTGTGACAAAAGTGGTTATGTGAGCACCCCTTCGTCACGGCCCCATCGGGAGAAGAAAGTGACAACGTGATTTGGAGTCCCCAGTGCGTATGCGCTTATAATCCGACCCGGGCCCGTGGCCCAGGGTTTCTGTGGATGCTCCCGGCGGGAAAACCGGCAGTCAGGTGACGGCAAGCTACGACATTCTTGTCATCGGCGGAGGCCATGCCGGAGTGGAGGCGGCCTGGGCGGCATCGCGCCTGGGGGCGGCCACCGCTCTGGTCACCATGCGGCTCGATGCAATCGGGCGCATGTCGTGCAACCCGGCCATCGGCGGGCTCGGCAAGGGACATATGGTCCGCGAGATCGACGCGCTGGGCGGTCTCATGGGCCTTATGACGGACACCGCCGGCATCCAGTTCCGCATGCTGAACAAGACAAAGGGACCGGCCGTCTGGGCGCCGCGGGCCCAGGTAGATGGCGAACTCTACACCACCAGCCTGCGACGACGCCTCCAAGAAACGCCCAACCTGGATCTCATCGAAGGGTCTGTCGAGTCCATTGAAGCCCGGGCCGGCCGGGTCACCGGAGCGACGCTGGCCGACGGGCGCCGACTCCGAAGCAACGCCGTCATCCTGGCCACGGGTACGTTCCTCCGGGGCCTCATGCACACCGGCGAGGACTGCACCGAGGGCGGCCGGGTGGGCGAGCCGGCGGCTGCGCGATTGAGCGATGCCCTGCGCAGCCTGGGCCTGGTCCTGGGCCGCCTGAAAACCGGAACCCCTCCGCGCGTGCATCGGGATTCGGTCCGCTATGACGCACTGGACATGCAACCGGGTGACCGGCCGCCGGCGCCGTTTTCGTTCTTGACCGACACGCTGCCTCAACGGCAAGTGCCCTGCTGGATCACGCATACCAACCCGCAGACCCACGAACTCATCCGGGCAAACCTGCACCGTGCCCCGTTGTTCAGCGGCCAGATTCAATCCGTGGGGCCGCGCTATTGTCCCAGCATCGAAGACAAGGTCGTGCGCTTTGCGGACAAGCCGCGTCACCAGGTTTTCCTGGAACCGGAAGGAGGCGACAACGAACGGCTATACTGCAACGGGATATCGACCTCGCTGCCGCGCGACGTGCAGCTCGAAATGCTCCACAGCATCCGCGGGCTGGAGAACGCCCGCATTCTCCAGTACGGCTACGCAGTGGAATATGATTTCGTGCCGACGCATCAGATCACACCCTCGTTGGAAACGAAACCCATCGGAGGGCTCTTTCTCGCCGGCCAGATCAACGGCACCAGCGGCTACGAAGAGGCCGCCGGACAGGGTCTGATGGCCGGTATCAACGCGGTCCGCCGGTTGCGCGGCGACGAGCCTCTCATCCTCGGCCGAGACCAGGCCTACATCGGCGTCATGATCGATGACGTGGTCACCCGGCCGCCGGTCGAACCGTACCGCATGTTCACTTCGCGGGCGGAGTATCGGCTCCAACTCCGCAGCGACAACGCGGACCAACGGCTCACCCCCATTGGCCGGCAGATCGGCTTGGTCTGCCAGGAGCGATGGTCTCGCTTCGAGCGGAAGCGCAACGACATTCAGCGCCTCCAGGCGATCGTGAACGCCACCACGTACGCCGGTCGTCCCCTGCGAGACCACTTGCGCAGCCCGCTCTTTGGGTCGGCCGACCTGGCGCGAGCCCTGGCGGACGGCCACGCCGAGAACTTCTCACCCGTCGTGCTGGAGGCCGTCGCGCTCAACGGAAAATACGAAGGCTACCTCGCTCGGCAGGCACGCGAAATCGAGCGGTTCCGCCGCATGGAAGACATGCTCATCCCCCCGGACCTCGACCCCGCCAGCCTGGCGGGCCTGCGCCGCGAGGCACGCGAATCATTCGCCCGCCTGCGGCCCCGGACTCTTGGGCAAGCATCCCGCATAAGTGGAATCTCCCCGTCCGATATCACCACCCTCTGGATTCTGCTCTCCGCCCGTCACCAATCCGAGACAGAACCCCGCCACCCGGCCGGCTGAATGAGATACATCCCTTATAGTCCTAAGATTGTGGCAGTTCTGGTACTGAAAAAGAGCTTTCTGGTGCGATTCGCCGAAATTCCTCTTTGACCGAATAGCCTGGGCATTGTACGTTATAGTGAAGCTGGGGGAGATAGGAAATCTTTGGTGTGAACGAGGAAAACAGGGTAGGGTCGGTAAAGGCATGATCGACATGAAGAGCGTGTACACCACGGGTGAGGTGGCCGCCATCTGCAAGATCAGTCAGCAGACGGTCATACGCTGTTTCGATAACGGTCGCCTGAAGGGTTTCCGGGTGCCGGGCTCGCGGTTCAGGCGGATACCGCGGGATGCGCTGATTTCCTTCATGAAGGAGAACGCCATTCCCTTGGACCAGCTCGAGTCCGGTAAGAAGCGTGTGCTGGTCGTGGATGACGACGAGGCGATCGTCGAGATGTTCACGGAACTGCTGGAGCGGGACGGGCGATTCGAAGTACGAACGGCCACGACGGGGTACGATGCCGGTCTGCTCACGCATCAGTTTCGGCCGGATGCTATTCTCCTGGACTTCAAGCTCCCGGATATCAACGGCAACGTGGTGTGTCGTCGGATTCGTTCGATGCCGGAGTTCGAGCACATCCGAATCATCGCGGTCAGCGGCGTGGCGGACCCGGACGAGGTGCAGGAATTGATGGCGGCCGGCGCGGATGAGTTCATCAAAAAACCATTCGAGATCGACGCGGTGATCGGGCGCATGGCGGAGTTGGTGAATGTGTAGCCGACGATCTTGGCGGGCGCCCTGGTGATTGGCCCGCTCGGCTCACCCCCCGGGGGCATTTCCATGTCCATCTCTCCCGAGACGACGGACCCGGCTTCCAGCGTCAGCCGGGATCGGGTCGAGCTTATCCTGTCACAGGTGGAAGCGCTTCCGACGCTTCCGGCGGTGGCGATCCGTCTGCTCGAGCTGACCACCTCCTCGCAAAGCAATGCCCGCCAGATCGTGGAGGTGGTGGAGACCGACCAGGCCCTGACGGCCAAGCTGCTCTCGCTGGTTCGCCGGGCTGACCTGGGCGTGCGCGGCGACGCGATGACGCTCGAGCGGGCGGTGGTGTTGTTGGGGTTCGAGGCGGTCCGCAGCGCGGTTCTTTCAATACAGATCTATGAGACGTTCGCCTCGGTAGAACCGCACCAGGAGACGGATTTCGACCGGGCTGAGTTCTGGAAACACAGCCTGGCCGTCGCCTGTGCCGCCCGGCTGATCGCCGAGGCGCGCCGAAGCGGGCAGACGCGGCCGGCGGAAGCGTTCGTCTGCGGGCTTCTCCACGACATCGGAAAAGTGGGGCTGGATGCCTGTCTGCCCAAGAGCTATGCCCGCATCGTTCGAGAGGTCCGACAGCGGCATCGTTGCATCAGTGACGTAGAACGCGAGGTGCTGGGCCTGGACCACACCATCGCGGGCAAACGGCTGCTCGGGCGATGGAAGCTGCCGCGGGCGTTCCTCGAATGTGCGTGGTTACATCATCAGCCGCCCGGAGCCCTGCCGCCTTCGATCGAGTCGACCGATCTGGTTCGCATTGTCCACCTGGCCGACCATCTGGTCCGGCGGCAGCGGATCGGGTTCTCGGGGTACGCAGCGATGCAGGCGGAGGATGAGGCCGCCGGGCTGCTGGGACTCAGCGATCAGACCCTGGCCGATGTTCGGGCGCAACTGCCTCAGACCATCGAACAGCATTGCCAGTTGGTGGGGCTGGAGCGATTGACCTCCACCGATCTGTATGCACAGGCTCTCGCCGAAGCCAACGAGGAACTCGGCCGACTCAACCAGTCACTGGGCGACGCGAACAGACGGCTGGAGCTCCGTTCGAAGGTCTTCGATGCGATCGCGGCGTTTGACGCGCGATTGTCGCTGGATGATCGCCTGACGGACGTATGCCGGGCGGCTGCCCGCTGCACGGCGGAACTGTTCGGCGTGGATCGAGCGATTGCGATCGTCGCCGACGAGGCTGAAACGGTGGGACTGCTCATGACGGTGACCGGCCGGACAGAGCAGTGCGCCAGCGTGGACATGGCGGAACTGGCCGAGCACTTGCGCAGCGGATGTTTCGAGGGCGCGACGGGCATGATCCGCGTCGAGTCCCTGTCGCGCGCGGCCGCAGAGCGGATCGAGGCGGTCCTGGACGGCGAACGGGCCTGGCTGATACCCTTGGTTCATGCGGACAGAGCGCTGGGCGGCGTGGTCGTCGCCCTTGCCGATCGCCTGACAAACGGTTCCGGCCAGCCGCGGACAGACGTCTCCGCCCTGAGCCGCGCCTTCGGACGAGCGACCGCCACGGCCCTCGTGCGCCGGGCAGAGCACCGGCTGCAGGAGGATCTGGCCGAGGCGAACCGGCGACTGCACAGCGCGCAGGGCGAGCTGCTGCGGGCACGATCTTTGGCGATGATCGCCCAGATGGCCGCCGGCGCGGCCCATGAGCTGAACAACCCCCTGGCGGTCATCTCCGGCCGCGTGCAGATGCTGGCCCGGGCGGCGACGAACGGCCCCGACCGGCGGGCCCTGGAGATCGTCCAAGAACAGTGCGAACGCGCCACGCAGATCGTCAACGAGCTCATGGCATTCGCGAAGCCGAACGCGCCTCGAGCCGAAGTTGTGGCCGTCGCGAGTTGGGCGGCATCGCTTCGCCGGAGCTGGCTGGAGCGATCTTCGCTGGAGCCGCACGAGATTCGGGTCAATATATCGGACCCTGGCCTCCGGATCCGTGTGGACACCGGACAACTGGCTGAAATTTTCGACGCGTTGCTGGCCAATGCCATCGAGGCGGTGGCGGGGATCAGTGCATGTCTGGAAATCAACTCCACCTCTTCAACGTCCGATGATACGGTCGTTCTGGCGGTGCGGGACAACGGTCGGGGCATGAGCCCCGAGGTGTGTGAACACGCCCTGGATCCGTTCTTCTCGTATCGAACCGCCGGACGTGGACGGGGCTTGGGCCTGTCCCGGTCGGCCCGCCTGGCGGAAATCAACGGCGGACGACTCTGGCTGGACTCGACGGAGGGCCAGGGCACGACCGTGTACGTCGAACTGCCGGCAGTCCGTCGACCGTAACCCGCGGGCCGCCTGAGTAGCTCCATTGCCCGTGCGACGTCCGCGAGCTGGACGAATCATGGACGGATCACGCTCGCTCAAAATCCTGATCATCGAGCCCGACGTTCGGGTGACCGAGATGCTGGTGGACTGTCTGGGTCGGCGATTCGGAGCCCGCATCACCTGCACAGGGCGCGGCGAGGATGCGCTGGACGTGGAGATCGTCGAGCCGCACGACCTGGCCATTGCGGACGTGGACCTGCCCGGCATCGACGGCATCGAGGCGGCCCGTCATCTGCTGGAACTGAGTGATCGTCCGGTGATTCTGACCAGCGGCCGGCCGACGCTGGGCCAGGCCATCGAGGCCATGCGGCTGGGCGTCACGGACTACCTGCCCAAGCCCTATCCGCTTCCGTACCTGGAGGAGGTCTCGCAGAAGGCGTTGCGAGCCCACCTGCGGCGACAGCGACGGCTCCGTCGTTATCACCATCTGCGCCGCGTCGCCCGCAAGGCGGCTACGGAACGCCAGGCGCTGAATGACCGTATCGACCTGATCTGTCGCGATCTGGTCAGCGCGCACCGCCGCCTTGTGCACCGCGTTCTGGAACGCGAACAGACCCCGAAAACCTGACCGACAGGCCGTCTCAGATTTCTCCCGGCGCGAAATCCAGCGTCACGGGCCGGGTGACCGACATCCCGAATCGGGTAACCGCCAGCCACCGGAACCAACCGACGGACTTCCTCCATCGGGCGACGGCGTCGCGCAGACGTTGGACGCCCGGGCTCCGCTCATCCTTCATGTCGTTCAGAATGTCGATGCAGCCCGCGACGTTGTTCTCTAACAGCAGCGCGATCGCGAAATTCGTCTTGAACAGCACGGGCGCGTCATGGCGCAGCACCACGCCGTCGTCGGGCAGCAGCAGACGCCGATACACGGTGACGGCCTTCTCCGTTTCGCCCATACGCATCAGACAGACCGCGTAGGCGTTACGAACGACGGGCGAATCTGATCCGGCGCGACGGAGGATCTCCACGGCTTTGTCGGGTTTGCCGTCGTCGAGCAGTTGCCGCACCCGCTCCAGAAGGGCGGGGATCGTCGTTGCGTTTTCGTTCATGATGTCACTCCAGGCTCTGTTGCGGGAGGAAGTGTCGAAACCATCCACCGGCCCGCTCGGGGCGAATCCTCGATCCATGGTCTTTGCGAATCGAATCCGCGCCGCGGTCGACGACCGATGGAACACACGATTCAGGGAATCATCACAATGGGGGAAAGGAGGGATTGCCTAGAGTGTCAGAAGGCAGTGAAGACGCAAGAGGGAGAAGAGCCCAGTTGTATCCAGTCGGCCCGGGTAATCGGGAGCCGCGGTGCTGTTGAACGGACCCCAACAGGCCGCCGCGCACATGGTCACCGACACCAGGCCGCTCGTCCCGAAGACGATGTTCCGGGATCGCATGGAGCGCTCCCCGGAAACCACCGGCGGCGTCACCGAGAACACCGCTTCCAGATGATCAAGAACGCTGTTTCCGGTTGTTCCGCGAAGCGCGTCGGCGGAAAGAGAGCCCCCGGCCGGTCCTCCGGACAGAAGAACCAGCAGTACGCCGAGGCAAGCGATCGGTCGTTTCCAGTAAGGCAGCATGGACACGCATTCACCTATCGCGGCGTCCGCGACCCGGCGCAATTCTAGCGGCGGAAGCAAAAGTCTCCAACGGATTGTTTTCGCCATCGCGGCGGAATCGTGCGGAATCGCACAAAGCCCCTTCCGCTGACCGTCCGCGGCGGGATGCGTCTGGGAATCGCTGGAAGGTGATCCCCCCCGGGTCGGGTGCCGCGAAACCCCCGAAATGGTTCCCCGGCCGGATTTGTGTGCATAGGGTTCGTATGGGGAAGCGGCAGGTGTCTGCCCGTGGAAACGAAGGCTACCCCGCAGGGCCGGTGGAATGCCGCAGATGCAGCGTCGGACGGCCGGAAAGCATGCAGAAGCGAGTGCGGCGACGGTGCCGTACTCGCGTACTTCTGTGATGCGTTTCTCTTCCGGTTATCAGGCGTAACCTTCGACCGGCGGCCAGGTTCTGTTCAACGTCAAATGCCTCGACGGCGCCCTTCTACTGCCCGAGCTCGTCGTTTGAACTGGCGGAGAGGCCTTCACCATCCGCAGCCCACCGGCCTTCCTGCCGGGCTTTCCACGCCCAGCCGGCCGCACCGATAACGCCGGCATCGTTACCGAGAATGGCGATGCGGATCTCCGGGCAGTCGTCATACAGCTTCCAGACCAGCAGCTCAAAATGCTTCTGCACGAGCAGCGTCAGAAGATCACCCGCCTTGCTCATGCCGCCGGCCATCACGATGCGAGCAGGATTGTACGCGTGTTGGATGTTCACGCACGCAACGGCCAGGTAGTAGCACGCTTCGTCCCAGATGCGAGAGGCGAGCGCATCGCCGTCCCGAACGGCCCGTTCCACCTCCAGAGCGCCGAACGGGGTACCCTTCTCCACGAGGCCGGACAGAATGCTCGGCTCGCCCTCGCGGATGCTTTCCGCCACGCGCTTGGCCACGCTGCCGGCCGAGGCGTACGTCTCCAGACATCCGCGCTGCCCGCACGAACATCGACGACCGTTGGGCACGACGATCCAGTGACCCAGTTCCCCGGCGTTCTCGAAATGCCCGTGAAGCAACTCACCCCCAACTACGACTCCGGCCCCGATGCCCGTGCCGAGAGTCAGCATGACCATATTGTCAACGCCCTTGCCGGCACCGGCCCAGTACTCGCCGTAGGCCGCAAGGTTTGCATCGTTGTCCATAACGGTGCGCAGGCCCGTACGCCGGTGCATATCGCGGGCCAACGGAACGTTGGACCATTGGGGCAGGTTGGCCGGGCGGTGAACGAAGCCCCGGCTGGGACTCAACGGCCCGGGCGAACCGATCCCCAGACCGATGACCCGCTCATGCGGGACCCCCGCCGCGGCGATAACCTCGCCCACCCAACGGGCCATGTCGTCGATCACAGGCTCGGGCCCACGCTCCACACAAGTATCATGAATGGCGTCCTGGCAGATGCGGCCCGCACGGTCGACCAAGGCAACACGAACGGTAGTTCCACCCAGGTCCACCCCAACGGCATACAAATCGGTCATATGCACCTCGATCGCTATCCTCAGGTCCGCGGCTAACTGTAGACGATGCCGGCGTACCCCACCGCCCCGCCGAAACTGCGGTCGCCGAGCACCTCTCGACTGGTGGTATGTGCCAGCAAGGCGGCGGTTGTCGCGCCCAGTCGTGTAACCGCCGACATTGTGGCGGCAATCGCCCCCGGTCCGCAAGCGGCATGATGCTCGACCGCCTCGGATACCACGGCGTCGGGCTGAAAGCGGAGCATCAAATCGAGCAGCCGACGATCATTCACATCTCGCGCCCAGGTGTAGCCTTCCTCGCCCGACCCCTCTGGCACAAACCCGTAGGCCGGCCCGTAGTGCGTCAAGTCCGTCGAACCGATCACAACCGCTTCTTCGCCACTGGCCGCAATGGCATCGCCCACGACGCGACCAATGGCCGTCGCCTCCCTAACAGGCGGCACGAGAATCGGCAGAATGCGCGCCTTGGGGAAGAGGTGCTTGATAAAAGGAGTCTGCACTTCAATCGAATGCTCGTCGTCGTCTCCCATCGAGCTCTCGACCACCAGATGGGTCCGGTCCAGAATCTGGCGCGCAAGCGGTTCGTCGATCTCGAGGGTGCCCAGCGGCGTCGCCCATCGACCTTCGCCCTGAAGCCGCGCCACGCGACCCCGGACGCGATGCATGGTCCCAAACAGCACGAACGTCTGTGGCGAGGCCATTTGCTTCAGGACGGCGAACACCCGACCGGCCACGCGCCCGCTGCACACCCAGCCGGCGTGTGGAACGATGCCCCCTCGCGCCGGCCGGCGGACGGCATCCAGGTCGGCCGGCTCCAGGCGGCAATACCGCTCGGCCTCCGCCCGACAGGCTTCCGGAGCGCCGGGATAGAATCGGTCCGCCATAAGCGGCTCGCGTTGGGTGGCCATGATCGCGTCTCCATTGGCTTCGGGCCCATGGATTTGTTACGAAGAGCATACCGCGCGGAAGAGGAGGTGGCCAGACGAGCTCCCTTTCCGGGGCTGCCGAGCGGGGCGGGAACCGCGTGTATCGAAAGCTCGAGAAGAGGCGTCCTCGTCGTGCGATGCGCAAGACGCCGGCCGATGGCAGGCCCGCCAAGGGACCCGCCATCGGCCGGTCAAGTGTGTCACGCGGCTTCCGGCCGCGTCAGCACACGTGGCGATGTGCGGCGTGTCGCCTCAACCCCATCCACAGCAGCATTGTCAGTGGCAGCAGCACGATCGCCACGCCGTTATACAAACCACAGGGTGCCGCGCGGGTGCCGCGGACCACCGGCTGACCCGGTTCGGGCTCATCGGTCCCGCCATTCGAATCGTCGCCTTCGTCGGTGGTATCGTCCCCGCCGCCCGGATGGCCGGGTTCCTGCTCTTCGCAGGCATCTCCGACCCCGTTTCCATCTGCGTCGGCCTGGTCGGGATTGGGTACGTCGGGGCAGTTGTCGATGCAATCCGGAACGCCGTCGCCGTCGGTGTCGGTCTCAGGGACGCCGCAGCCGCACGCTCCCGGCTCGGTCTTGTTCGGGTCCTCCGGGCAGCCATCGATGCAATCGGGCACGCCGTCACCGTCGGTGTCGGTCTCAGGGACGCCGCAGCCGCAGACCCCCGGTTCCGTTTTGTTCGGATCCTCGGGGCAGCCATCGCAGGCGTCGCCCACGCCGTCGCCGTCCGAATCCGCCTGATCGGGGTTCGGAACATCAGGACAATTGTCGCAGACGTCGCCCACGCCGTCGCCGTCTGAGTCTTTCTGGTCGGGATTGTACACGAAGATGCAATTGTCATCCGGATTGCAGATTCCATCGCCGTCGCTATCTATGCATCCGGGCTCACAGTCGTCAGGAATGCCGTTGTGGTTGTTGTCCGGATCACACTCGTCCGGAATGCCATTGAGATTGCAATCACTGCTGAATCCGCTTGCCAGATCGCACTCGTCGGGAATGCCGTTCAGATTGCAGTCGTCGATATTCGGATCAGCGCAGATGTCGATGAAATCCGGCGTTCCGTTTCCGTTGCAGTCCTCACAGCCGTTGGGAATGCCGTCTTGATCCGCATCCAGCTCGGAAGGTGAATCATCCGGGATGCCGTTTCCGTTGCAATCATTGCACAGGAGTTCAATGATGGCATCCATGACCGCCGGCACCTGGGCCGCGGAGGTCAGCGAGAAATGCCCTTCCGGAGACCGGACAATCTTGGTCTTCAGAAACTCCTCTCCGGCGGCAGCGTCGGCCGGAACCGGCGGCGCGGTGAAGTTGATGAAGACCGTCAGAATCGTCACGCCGATCGACCCTTCCACAGAGGCCGTGCGGCAAAGCGCCGCAGCATCCTGGGCCTTCTGCTTCGCGTCGCCCGGGTTGTTCGGTTCGTTCGGGTTTCCGTCGCTGAACAGAATGATATACCGCTTGCGGCACTTCTCCGCCATCGCCTGACGGGACACGGTAATGGCATCCCCCAGGTCCATGCCTCCCGCCACCGAGGCGGCCAGGAGAGTGTCGACCTCACCCTCGAGACATGCGTAATCATGCGTCGCGCAGGTCGTGCTGAGCACGGCCTCCACTCCGCCTTCCACGTCGTCCGGATAGACGCCTACCCTCACCAGCGGAATGTCACCCCCGAAAGTGCTGAAGCCGTCAAGCAGGTAGGACACCGCGTAGCGCTGCGCCTGCAGTTCGGCCGGACTGGTGAACACGGCCGCTCGCTCCAGCATAAGCACGATGTCCGCGTCCACGCCGCAATCCGGGTACGAAGGCGGGGCTACCTGGGCGTTGGCGATGGCCACACCGAAGATCGTTTCGGTGTTGAGCGGCGGATATTGCAGGTTTGGACACGGCCCCACGACAAGGGCGACCGTCAGCAGGCAGACTCGCCAGAAAACTCGATGCGTCGATCGGGGTACAGCCAAAGACTTCATGTTTTCTCCTCCCGTTGCTCTCTGACTCTCGGCGCGGATGTGCCGACTGCACTCGATGCGGACCGCCGGGCGGACGCACCGCGCGGCAAACACTCCACGCGCTGCACTATAGGCGATCGATACGGCAATGTCACGCAACAAAGCACGCGGCGACAGGACTGAAAAAGCACACCGCCGCAGCGCCAGCTCCACACGCTGGATTATCTGCCCTTCTCGTTTAACCGGTCCGTTCTTGGAGGGGCGTTTTTCGATGGCCTTAGAGAAAACTCTCACACCAGAGGCGACTCGCCGGGAGCCGCTCCAATCCGCGTCGACAAGCCGGCCGGCACGCGCGCACGCTCGGACCGCACGCCGATCCTCCGGGAGATGGAAGATCTCGTGTCCACTCACTGTGCAATACTGTCAGTCCAGCCGGATGCCAGAGGGGCACCGGTACCCGTCGGCCAAACCACGTTCCGTTCCCGCTTTCGATCAGCTCGAATCGGAAGCGGGGAAACCGCCGACAGGGATGAAACTCACAGGGGCGGTATCGTCCGATATTTTTCGGGACAACTCGCCGTCGAATCGAATTATTACAGGATGTCCGGGCAGGCGGGCGATTTTGCTCGGCACCCGGTTGATTGCGCGAATGCAATCGGCTAGGATGCACTGGAGGAGCGGAGTTACGGGAGGAGGTGCCGGACAGCCTGATCCAGGGCTGCCCACGCCATCCACTTCTGAGAGAACGACGGAGAGAGGAGAGCCCCCATGCAGGTTTTCAGAGGTTCTGCGCTGGCGGTAGCGCTGGCATGCTTGTTCACCAGCCCTTCGTGGGCCGTCGGTCCGATGCTGTTCGATCTGGGAATGCAGTACGGCCATAATGGGACGGGGTCGTCCATTGAGGTGTGGAATTACTCGCTGGCAGACCCCTCGCAGTTGGAACCCATCGCGGTGAACGCCGCGGGTGGGAGTGTCTTGAGCAAAAACTGGACGGACCAGTTCTGGAGCGTGGATGCGTTGGGCGATGACACGGGCTATCGCGACGTGACCATTACGAAATCCAACGCCAGCGAGGCCTGGGTGACGGACCCGCTGCGCATCGAATTCCAATTCCCGGACATGACCACGTATATGGTGGTCGGCCCGATCTACCTGACCATCACCACGCGTGACGCGAATGAGGTGCAAAGCATCGAAAATCTGCAACTGTCTTCGGCTCCGTGGTCGACTCCGACCGCCGATGCGCTGGTGCTGGGACCGATCGTGCTGCGAACGGCGTACCCGGGCCAGTTCGAGCCAGACGAGCAGGTCACGAAGATCCGCGTTGCGATGACGGTGATTCCGGAGCCGGTCGGCGCAGGGTTCCTGGTCCTGGGGATCGGGATCCTGGCGTGGCGGCGTCGGATGCGATAGAACTCTCTCTCTCTTGCACCCTTGCTGCGGAGAATCACGGCAGAAACGTGATTCTCCGTACGCGAACGCAACCGGGGGCGGGCGGACTCTGTTCGTCCGCCTCCGTTCTTTCCACCCTTTCCGGCGAGCGCCTTGACGCATCTCCACGGACTCCGGCGGAACTCGCACTCCGGATTGCACCATTTTCCGGTTTTCGGATACGATCCTTGCGATGAACACGACGACGAGGCTGTTGTGGTGCCTCTGCGGTGTCTGCCTGGTGGTGCTGGGCCGGCCGAAGGCGAACACCGCACAGGAACCGCCCGCGGCGGAAGTGACCGAGCACGCGATCACACCGCAGCCGGTGCCGGAAACCATCGAAGCCGTTGACGACGTGCGGACGGCGATCGAAGCCGCATTGAAGGACACAACCACCCGACCGGTGCGGGTGGGAGACGACGCTCCGAGGCCGGAGAGTCTGGAGGCGGTCCATCGAGAGACGGAGTCGCTTCGCCTGGGGCTCGCCGAGTACCTGCAGGCTCTGGAGGCGTACGGGCAGACTCTGGCGACAATCCGGCAACTCGGCGAGCAGGCCAGCCGCGAGCAGGCTGAGGCGCAGGTCAGCAGGCTTCAAGAGCAGGCTGCCCATTATCGCAAGGCGATTGAGGAGGAGCGAACCTCGCCCCGCTTCCATCCACGAGAAGAGCTGGACCGCCTGGAGGTCGAGTCCGAGCGGATTCGGATTCAGCGTGACACACTGGCCGCAGGCCAGTCCAAGCGCGACCAGGAGCGAGACGCGTTCGAGGGCCGGATTCGGCAGGCGACCACCGCGCTGAGCGAGGCGGAGGCGGCCCTCGAAGCATTCCGTGCGACTCCCACAACCCAGCCGGCCACGCTGCCGGCGGACGAATCGGCCCGACGGGAACTGTGCCGGATCCGAGAGAGAAGACTGGCCTGGTCGGTAGCCCTGGCGAACCTTCGCCTGGCGACCCTTCGGCAGGAACGGGCGAGGCTGGAGGTGGAGTTCGATCGCGACGAGCCCGTGCTGACCGCGCTGGGAGCCTACGTCGATCAGATCGAGGCCTTTCGAGCGATGATCCGGCAGTCCGCGGCCGAGCTGGAGCTCAAGCGAATCCAACAGAAGGCAGAGACGGCCGAGAGCGAGACGGCCCACCTTTACTGGCAGGCCCGCGAGAAGATCCTCCAGACCCGCACGACACTCAACCGGCAGACGGACCGCATCCGCCGCCGCTATCCCCAGGCGTCGCTCGATACGCTGAAGACCAACGTCGGGCGCAGCGCGAAATCGTGGACCCGGTTCGTGGAAGGCCTGGCGCGACAGGAAAGCCACGTCAAGCGGCTTCGTTACTCCGAGCTGCAGAAGGAGGTCCGTTCGTACCACACGCAGCTTCAGACTCTGGCAAAACGACTGAGCGAAGCCGAACGGGATGCGACCGAGGTGCTCGTCCAGCGGGACAGTGAACTGGACGAAATCGACCACATCGTCGCTCGGATGACGACGCTCATCGCGGAGCTCGACAGCGCGGCCCTGCGGGTCGACGCCCGCAAGCTTCGAGACGAATTGACGACCGAGTACCTGCCTCCCCTGCGGGAGGCGCTTGGTCAGGCCGAGATGCTGGCGGATGAACCCATCACCCGGCTGGCGGAGGCCATCGAAATCTGTCGCGGGCACCTGCGTCTTCTGACGGCCACCAGCGAAGCCCTCTACTGGTCCCACATCCTCGCGCCGGGCATGGGTTGGTTCAACGCAGATTTTCCCCTGCTGCGAGAGCAATGGAGGACTCTGCCGGCCTTGTGGGGCGCGACAACGCGGGAAGGAGCGGACGCCGCCCGTCTGGCCCGTGTCCCGACCCAGATCGCCGAGTGGACGGACAGTCTGCCACCCGTCCGTACGGCGGCCGTGCTGGCGGTCGCGATGACCAGCGCGGTCCTCGCCTGCGCCTGCCGGCGGAAAGCCGTGCGCTGGGCGGATGCCCGGGTGGCGCCGCTGACGGCCGCGATGAAGGAGAACCAGGCCGCGTTCGCCCCGCTTACCGACCGTCTCCTGCTTCAATCCGCCTGGACGGGCACGCGGACCGCCATCTGGCTTGCGCCCGCGCTGGTGCTGCTGGCGGCGATACGGGCCCTATCCGCCGAACCGCTCGGCGCGAGGCTGGCGGCCACCGCGCTTGGATACGTTCTGCTGGGCGGGCTGTCTCTGGCACTGGTGCGTTTCGCATTCGCGGGCGAAAGAGCGCGGTTCCGGGTCGTTCCGTGCTCCAGCACCGTGGCCGCCTACTACCGGCGATGGCTGCGCACACTGATCGGGTTCGTTCTGCTGACGGCGCCGTTCACGCTCTTCCTGACGACGGTCGACATCCTGCCGGAGCTGCGGCAGTACGCGGTGGGGCTCATCCGCGGGACGGTGGTGCTGGGCGTTGCACTCTTCCTTCGAAACCGCCAGACGGTGGTGCGGGTGGTCGGACGGATCCAGAATGCGCGATACAGACGACTGTATTCCGGACTGGTGGGCCTCTATCCGCTGTACTTCCTGTTCATCCTGACGTTGTTCGTGCTGCGCGTGTCCGGCTACGGAACCCTGGCGGAATTCCTGATCGCCGGCTTCTCCCAGACCCTGGCCGCACTGCTGATCGCCCTGCTGCTGATGCGGGTTGTGCGGGAGGTGACGGAACGGCTGACCCGACCCCGCGAAGCTCGGAGCGTCTCGGCGCGTGCGATGAACGACGGCGGGGATACTTCCGAAGACGGGCCCGAAGTGCCCGACCTGATCGAGTGGCCTCAACTGGCGCGGACACTGAGTGTTCTGGTCCGTGGTGTCGTGGCGATGGGGGCGGCCGCCTGGACCGCCCGGGCGTGGGGAATCAGCCTCTATCGCGTCCAGCGCCTCCTGGAATACTCGATTCCGTTGGGCGGCGACAACCGCATCGCCCTCAGCAAGGTCTGCCTGGCCGGCGTAGTGGTTGTGCTGAGCATATATGTCTCTCGAGTCGTGCGGCGGCAGATGTCCAAGCGGGTATTTCCCCGGTATCTCGCCGACGATCGCGGAGCGCAGGCTGCCGTCAGTTCCCTGGCACACTACGCGATCATGCTGCTGGGGTTGTATTATGCTCTGGTCATCATCGGTGTGACCCTGGGCGCGCTGGTCGTTTTCCTGGGCGGGCTGGGACTCGGGCTGGGGCTCGGACTGCAGCCCCTGCTCGTCAACTTCATCAGCGGCCTGCTCATCTTCTTCGAGCGGCACATGAGGGTGGGCGATCTCGTGGAGGTGGGCGGGCAGGTCGGCGAAGTCACGCGGATCAACATGCGCTCGACCACCGTCCGGACGTTTGACAACATCGACATCGTTATCCCCAACGGGGAGTTCATCAACTCGTCCGTCACGAACTGGACGCTGGGCGACCGGCAGATTCGCGGGCAGATCGGCGTGGGCGTCGCGTACGGAACCAACACGGCGCGGGTCCGCGAACTGCTTGTTCAGGCCGCCCGCGCAAATCCGAAGGTACTGCCCGATCCGCCGCCGTCGGCCTGGTTCGTCGCCTTCGGGGCGGACCGACTGGATTTCTCGCTGATCGCATGGTTCGCCAATGCGGGAGACCGCTGGGAGGGCTTGGCGGAGCTTCGGCACGAGATCGACCGCCTCTTCCGGGAAAACCAGATCGAAATCCCGTTTCCGCAGCGAACGCTCACCGTCGGCGGCAAGGGCGCGATTCCGATTCGCCTGGTCCGCAGCCAACCCGGCCCTCCGGGAGACGACGTGTCCGACCCGGGCGGAGGCGCGCTCCCCTCCGATTCCCCCTGAGGGGCCGCCGGAGCGGTGATACTGTCGTCAACGATGCCTCCGGGATGTCTCAGGCGGACCCGCCGGAGCCGACCGTGTGAATCAGCGCGGTGCCGGTGTTCAGACCCGTGAGCGCACGAGGTCCGAACGCGACGATGATCATCTCGCCGGGCGAGGCCAGTCCCCGTTCCCGCACGATCTGATCGGCCTGGGAGAGCCGGTCTTCAACGTGTGCGCCGCCGGATGCCAGGACGGGCGTGATGCCGTAATAGAGCGTCATCCGCCGCCACGCGACCTCGGAATGGGCAATGCCGATCACCGGGCGATCCAGGCGATGCTTGCTGGCGAGTCGGGGCAGGTAGCCGGTGTCCGTCCAGAGAACGACCGCCCGGGCATCCACGTCATCGGCGATCCGGGCGACGGCTCGCGCCAGCGCGGCCGTCACCCGGTGCGACCCGGCGCAGATTTCGACGGGCCGGGCCAGATCCTGGTCGTACACTTCCGTCTCAATCGCGACCCGAGAAAGCATTCGGACGCTCGCATCCGGATAGCGGCCCACCGCTGTCTCCGCCGAAAGCAACAGCGCGTCGGCGCCGTCGAAGACCGCGTTGGCCACATCGCTCACTTCGGCCCGCGTCGGAGTGGACGATTCCACCATGCTCTGGAGCATCTGTGTCGCCACGATCACCGGCTTGCCCGCCCGATGGCAACGGTGAGTGATCTCCTTCTGAAGCCGTGGGACAGCGGCCAGTTCTATTTCGACGCCCAGATCGCCCCGCGCGACCATCACCGCGTCCGACGCCTCGATGATTTCATCGAGATGCCGGACGGCGTGACGGGTTTCGATCTTGGAGACGATGTGGCACTGACCCTGGAGTTCGACCAGACGCGTGCGGAGCCCCTCCACGTCCTCCATTCGGCGAACGAAAGACAGCGCAAGATAGTCGAGCCCCTGCGATACGGACCACCGCAGATCGTCAATATCCTTCTCCGTCAGCGATTCCTGGCGGAGGTTGGAATCGGGCAGGCTCAGCCCCTTGCGCGTTCCGATCTCGCCAGGCACATCGCATTCACAGACAAGAGCATCGGCCGTTTTTTCCACCACGCGGAGCTGGACCGCGCCGTCGTTGATGAGCACCGCGTGGCCCACCTCCACATCGTCGATAATGGTGGGATGGTTCGTGGCGACCTCATCGCGCGTTCCCAGCACGGGCTCCCGCACGATGCGCAGTCGATGCCCCGCGGGAATCTCGACTGCGTTGCCCTGCACCTCCAGCAGTCGGATTTTGGGTCCGCACAGATCGCCCATCAGGGCAATGGGCCGTCCAAGCGAAGCCGCTGCCGACCGCACCAGCGCTACCGCCCGGGCGTGATCGTCCAGCGTGCCATGCGAAAAATTCAACCGGACCACGTCCACCCCCGCCGCCAGAAGCCGGTCCAGCGCTTCGGCGTTGCTGGTGGCAGGTCCGATCGTGGCAATAATCTTCGTTCCGGCTTGATTGTACGTGCTCATATGGAGAGTCTAACGCACGCTCTGTCCCGCGGACAGTGCCCGCAACGGGCGGCATCCGCGAGGGCAGCCACGCTCCGGACCCCCGGTCCGGACCCTCCCGCCCGGCCTCTCCGGGTTCCGGCCAGCGCCTGGGGGATCTGGTTACCTCCCCCACCCCACAAACAAAGCGACCCGCCGGGGCAAAGAATCCCGGCGGGTCTTAATTCGGATGGTTGCTGCGATGGGCAACCACGTTCGCTGCCGCTACCGCAGCAAACCCCTACATATACCAAATTCCACGGATCACCTCCTTTTCACGGGCTTGCCTCCCCGGTGGCTCCCTGGCGGGAAACCCCGGGCCTTGCCTCCCGCCGGCCGTCGCCGGCGGAACACGCCGAAGGCCCATGTGGCTGGCGGCAGGTCGTTGTGAAATCCGACTCACCTCGCCCGGTTTTTTTTGAGGTCGTCACTGGATTCCACAATCGTCCTGCATTCATAGTTTACGACCCAAAGGAGTTGCAGGTCAACCCAAATCCCGGCAAGTGCCACCGGAACTCGTGAGCGCGGGGAATATATCGGACGTCGCCGGACCCGATCCCGACCGTCCGGGGTGGCTGGGCAAGCGGTTCGCGAATGCGTTAGAATCGAGACAATGGTTGCGCGGGGCCGGCAGTCCGTCGAGCGTGCGGCCGGTCGCTCGACATGTTCAGATGGAGCAACCCCATGAATCCGGAAAAAGCTCTGCACTGCGTCTCATGCCAGCACCGTGATTGCGTCAACGGCGGGGATTGCGTGGCCGACGCCGATCGCCAGCGGAAGCTGTACGAGGTGGAAAACATCGCCCGACTGCATCGTGCGGCCTCCGCCATCGAGGCGCGCCATTACTGTCGGGAACCGCGCATTCGCGAGGTCATCCTGTTTGCCCGCGAGCTGAATGTGAACCGCCTGGGCCTGGCCTTCTGCGTGGGGCTCTCGGAGGAGGCGGAGGTGGTTGCCGACATTCTGGGCCGGGAGTTTGAGGTACTGTCCGTCTGCTGCAAGGTCTGCGGCATCGACAAGGAGTCCCTGGGACTGGAACAGATTGACCCGCGAAAACCGCGCGAAACGATGTGCAATCCGGTCGGCCAGGCCGTGCTGTTGAACGAGGCCGGGACGCAGCTCAACGTGCTGGTCGGACTGTGTGTGGGACACGACGCCCTCTTCACGATGACCTCACGCGCCCCGGTCACGACGCTGATCTGCAAGGATCGTACGCTGGCCCACAACCCGGCCGGCGCCATTTACAGCCGCTACCTCCGCCGCAGGCTTCTGTCCACAGAGACCTGACCGCGGGGAACCGTGACATCGAGTTTCGCCGCTTTCGGGCGCGCGCACTTTCCCGGGGCAGATGGAGTGACTATGATCTGGCGTTGGTTCGTTCCGGGTCCGGGCCCCCCGGTGCGGACCTCTCCGGAATGACATGGGCGGTTTTGAATGCACGGGCCCGGCCGCCCGCACGCGACGGCACGGGCGCCGTCCCCGGGCAAACGAACCTGTAGCGGGATCGAGAGGAGTCGCCGTGATTTCCAAATTCAGCGCCCCGGAAGAAGACCAGGTGAACCTGGAGGTTGCTCAGGACACGGACCCCGCCGAGACGGCCGAATGGGTCGCAGCCCTGAACGAAGTCGTTTCCCAGAAGGGCCCGCAGCGGGCGGGCTTCCTGCTGTCACGTTTGCGAGACCATGCGCGCGGCGCGGGCGTGAACGTCGTGGAGACACTGAACACACCGTATGTAAACACCATCCCCGCTGACCGGCAACCGGTCTACCCGGGAAACCGGGAGATCGAGCGGCGCATCAAGAGCTTCATCCGATGGAATGCGATGGCGATGGTGGTTCGGGCGAACCGGGAGAGTCCCGGCATCGGCGGGCACATCTCGACATTTGCCTCGGCGGCGACGCTGTACGAGGTGGGTTTCAACCATTTCTTCCGCGGCCGGGGCAAGGACGGGTTCTCCGGCGACCAGGTTTTCATCCAGGGCCACACCACGCCGGGGATTTACGCTCGGGCGTACCTGGAAGGCCGGTTGAATGAACGACACCTGGAGAACTTCCGCCGGGAATTGGCCCCGGGCGGGGGGCTTTCTTCGTATCCCCACCCATGGCTGATGCCGGACTTCTGGGAGTTTCCCACGGTGTCGATGGGGCTGGGCCCCATCATGGCGATCTACCAGGCCCGGTTCAACCGGTATCTCCACAATCGCGGCATCCGGGACACGTCGCAGACCCGGGTCTGGGCGTTCCTCGGCGATGGCGAGTGCGATGAGCCGGAGACCCTGGGCGCCATCAGCCTGGCCGCCCGGGAACACCTGGACAACCTGACGTTCGTGGTCAACTGCAACCTGCAGCGCCTGGACGGCCCGGTCCGCGGCAACGGCAAGATCATCCAGGAGCTGGAGGCCATCTTCCGCGGCGCCGGATGGAACGTGATCAAGGTGATCTGGGGCGAGGAGTGGGACCTTCTGCTGGAAAAGGACACGAACGGCCTGCTGGTCAAGCGGATGGGCGAAGTGGTGGACGGACAGTACCAGAAGTACAGCGCCGCGCCCGGCGCGTACATTCGCGAGCACTTTTTCGGCACTCATCCCGAGTTGCTGGCGATGGTGGAACGACTGTCCGACGAGAAACTGGCGATGCTCCGCCGAGGCGGCCATGACCCGGAGAAGGTATACGCCGCCTACAAGGCCGCCGTCGAGCACAAAGGCCAGCCGACCGTCATCCTCGCCAAGACGATCAAAGGATACGGCATGGGCGAGGCGGGCGAGGGCCGCAACATCACCCACCAGCAGAAAAAGCTGAACGAGGATGAGATGCGGGAATTTCGATCACGCTTCGCCATCCCCATCGCCGACGACCAGATCGCCCGCGCCCCGTTCTACCGACCCCCGGCGGACAGCCGGGAGATGCGCTACCTGCTGGAGCGTCGCAAGGCCCTGGGCGGCTTCCTGCCCGACCGCGCCGCCACGACGCCGTCGCTCCGCACGCCGAAGATGGACGTGTTCGAGGAGTTTCTCGAAGGCAGCGGTGACCGCGAGGTGTCCACGACCATGGCCTTCGTGCGGATGCTCGCCAAGCTCATCCGCGACAAAGACGTCGGCAGATACGTCGTGCCCATCATTCCCGATGAGGCTCGCACGTTCGGAATGGACTCGATGTTCCGCCAGTGCGGAATCTACTCCAGTGTCGGGCAGCTTTACGAGCCCGTGGATTCGGAGTCCCTGCTGTATTACAAGGAGGCCAAGGACGGCCAGATCCTCGAGGAAGGCATCACCGAGGCGGGGTCCATGGCCTCCTTCATCGCCGCCGGCACGGCGCACGTGTCACACGGCGTCAACATGATCCCCTTCTTCACGTACTACTCGATGTTCGGATTCCAGCGGATCGGCGACCTCATCTGGGCCGCCGGCGACATGCGGTGCAAAGGCTTCCTCATGGGCGGGACGGCCGGACGGACGACCCTGGCCGGCGAGGGCCTGCAGCACCAGGACGGACACAGCCATCTGCTGGCGACGGCCCTGCCGAACCTGCGCTGCTACGACCCGGCTTTCGCGTACGAAATTGCGATTATCATCCAGGACGGTCTGCGCCGCATGTACCAGGATCGCGAGGAGTGCTTCTACTACATCTCCATCGAAAACGAAAACTACGCCATGCCCGCGATGCCGAAGGGTGAGGGCGTCCGGGATGGGATCCTTCACGGCATGTACAGGTATCACACGCGGCAGGCCGACTCCCAGCGCGGCCACGTGCAACTGCTCGGCAGCGGCGCCATTCTGAACGGAACGCTCCGCGCGCAGGACATCCTGGCCGAGCGATACGGGATATCCAGCACCGTCTGGAGCGTGACCAGCTACAAGCAGCTTCGTACCGAGGCCGCGGCCGCCCGACGCTGGAACATGCTCCACCCGCTGGAAAAGCCGCGCAAAAGCTACCTCGAACAGACGCTGGAGGGACAGGAAGGGCCTTTCATTGCCGCCTCGGACTATGTCAGGCTGGTCGCCGAACAGATCGCACCGTGGGTACCGGATGGGCTGTTCGCCCTGGGCACGGACGGGTTCGGCCGGAGCGAAGACCGTCACTCACTGCGGCGATTCTTTGAAGTGGATGCGGAGTGCATTGCCATCGCCGCGTTGTACCAGCTTGCCCTGCGCGGAAGCCTGGAAATGAAGGCGGTGGCCCAAGCCATCCGTGAGCTGGGGGTGGATCCGGACAAGTTGAACCCCATCATTGCCTAGGGTAGAACCGGGCGGCAGGAGTGAGTCGGCTGGAGGCCTTCGGGGGCCCAACCGAGAGAACATAGCGAGACAAGACTGATGGCGATCGACTTCAAATTACCGAACCTGGGCGAAAACGTGACATCCGGCGACGTGGTCGCCGTGCTGGTCGGCGAAGGGGACCTCATCCAATCGGGCCAAGGCGTCATCGAGGTGGAGACGGGCAAGGCGGTGGCGGAGGTACCGTGCCCCCACGCCGGCCGCGTGGTGCGAATCCACGTTTCCAAGGGAGACACCGTCCCTGTCGGCGCGACGGTTCTGACCCTGGCGGAGGAAGGAGCCAGTGCCGCCCGGCCGGTCGCCGCCGAAACACCTGCCGCCCGACCGGGGCCCGAGAAACCGGCCCCCAA
>MTKY01052419.1_pt1 | contig 27924 bp, 30 predicted proteins | sample 1042731 | NCBI WGS metagenome assembly MTKY01 (sample SAMN06212206, study PRJNA360538) | anaerobic digester metagenome | biome: Wastewater treatment plant; material: sludge; isolation source: anaerobic digester fed with sludge from wastewater treatment plant | place: Denmark: WWTP Soeholt ...
CCAAGCCCGCAGCGACGGACGCTTCCGGCGCCCAATCGCGTACCGCCGCCGCCACGCAAGCCGCGGCGGAAGCGCGCCGTCTCAAGCGCGAAGCCAATCCCGGCCACAAGGAAGTCCGGTCGATCCCGAGCCGCATGATGCTCTTCGACGAAGGCTTCATGCGCGGCTTCCGCGAATATGCGGAAGATCAGACCGCCCAGAACCCTTATTCCAAGGGCGACCGCTCCCGCGGCTGGGCGAAAGGCGCCGAGAAAGCCGCCGAAGACATCGCCGCCGGCATCATTCCGCCCGGCGTTACGGCCACCGCGCCGGCAATCCCGGCGCCGGACCGCGAGGCTTACGAAGCGGAGCTCATCGCCAAGTCGCCGAACGCTGCCCGCACCGTGGAGAATGGCTCGCGCCCTCATAAGCCGGCGGGTTCTCCCGCGCCCGCCGGCGCCCCCATCCTCGCGTCCTACGACGTAGCCTCGCTCTCGACCGACGAAATCAACCAGCATTTCGCCGATCACGAGCCGCCGGACTCCGAGCCCGCCGCACATCTCGAGCATTACGACGAGACCGCGCAGGATTCGGACATGCGTTTTGCGGTCGGGACCGAAACGCCCATCGCCGATCCGACCGCCTTCCTCACGGACAATGGCGGCTCCGACGACGACATTCCGGATTTTCTCAGAAACTGACGACTACCGAACCGGCCGTTCTCACCGAGACGGCCGGTTCATCGCTTGATGAACGTCGCGACGAAATTCTCGAAGTCATCGTCCGTCGTGCCGAGCGGATCGATATCCTTGAAAATCAGCACGTCGATGAACTCCGCCGCGCGGATCTCCGCCACAGCGGCCGGAGTGACCGGCGCTTCCGCGAACACGTAGGTCGCCGGGCGTCCGGATTGCGTCCGATACACACGCAGCCCGACACGCAGCACGCCGCCGGACGCCCAGCAAAACAGCCGCGAGCCGAGATACAGCTGCCGATTGAGATGCTCGCCGAACACCGACAGAAACGGAATCTCGTTCGGCCACGTGCCCCATTCGACCATCACCGGCTCGGGAAGCTGATCCCGCAGATCCTCGAACAACAACGCGTAGGGTTCCGCCTCCGCGATCATCTGTCCGACCTCATCCCGAGCGATGAGCCCGAGCGGCCCTGGCGCGCGATCTCCGCGCCCTGAATGCTCGCCAGCGAGTTTTGCGCGGCCAACCGCACCCGCGTCCGCCGGCCTTCCAGAAATGGCGTCGCCATCGGCTCGCTCGGCTCGGCCGCCATGTGCGTCAGCACCAACACCATCGGCGAGATGCTCGCGGCCTCCATCGCCGGCGTCAGACGGCCGATGCCGAAGCGGCGCGTCAGCTCGGGCACGCGCCGCGATCCGTCGAGCGCGGCACAGCAGATGATGTTGCGGTCGGGATCGCGCAGATGCTCCGCAAACGTCTCCAGAATTTTCGCTTTCCGAAACTGGAGCAGGCGCTCCATTCGCTCGTCTATCAGCATTCGCGTTTCTCCGAGGCTTCCGTTATCGTCGCTGCGTCGCGCTGAAAGCTCGATTTCACCAGCTTACCTACGCCGTCCGCCTCGACAATCCTTAAAGCAGAGAAAATCCGTCATGAGCATCATTCTGATCGAACCGGGCGCGGCGCCACGGACCGTCACCGGTCCCGTCACCATCGCCGACCTGCAGCGCCTTCTTTCCTGCGAGGCCATCGAGCGCATCCCGGGCGTGACCGATTACGAGGGCGCGCCGGCCGACATGTACGGCGACGAGATGGCCGGATTGTCCGAACGCGCCTTCAACCTGCGCGCCGTCGAGCTGCGCGACGCCGGCCTCGTCGCGTCCGGACATCGTCCATCGCCCAATCCCATCCAGGGGCCGGTCGTCATTCTGACCGGGAAGGATCGCCTTCCCTGAAATGAAAAGGGGGCCGACTAGCGGCCCCCTTCCGAAGAACGACGTGCCGTGCAGCACGCGAACGATCAGCGCTCCTGGCCCTTCGAGCCTTCCTGCGCCTTCTTCCACTCCTGGTACTTCTGCTGTTCCATGCGGCCCAGCGACTTCCGGGTGTAGAGAAGAGATTCCTTGAGAGCGGCCGCAGCCGCCTCCGGATACTTCGACGCTTCCGCGTTCTTGATGAACGTACCGGCGTTGATGTAGGCGAGCTTCGCCTTCGCCGAGCCGATGTCGATCGCGTCGAAGCCGACTTTCTCCGTCTTGCTGTTGACGATCGCATTCTGGTTGTTCGCCAGAAGACGCGCCACAGCGGAGGCCGGGCGGCGGTCGCCCGCCTTGTGCTCGACCTCGACGACCTTGCCGTCCTTCACGTCCTTGTGCTTGCCGTCCTTGGCCCACGACAGCTTTTCGCCAGCCGCGAGCTTCTGGGCGTCCGCCAGGTCGTTCTTCGAGACCATGACCTTGAAGTCGCCGGTTTCCGTGACGACGGACGTCTTCGCCGCCTTCCACTGATCCGGGCGACCCTTGGCCGGATCGCCGAAACCGAATTCGGCGAACCGCGCGGCCGCAGCCGCGTCCCGCGCGTCCTTTTCCTCTTTGGACGCGCTCGCAGGAACGCGCATCTTCGTCGAGAAGTCGCTTTCCAGAGCATGCAGCTCACGGACCGCGGCGACACCGGCGAGGCGGCGCTCTTCCTTGCTTACTTCGGTCATTGTTCTCTCCATGTTCACCCTCATGGCCGGACAAAGCCCGAAAGTCCGTGAGGTTCGGTTTCTTTCGGGACGCATGCCGTCAGAAGACGGTAAAACGAATTGTCCACGAACCGAATTTATCCGTCAACGACCGCTGGACAAGGAAGCCAAAATTATTTTCGGCTGCCCGCACCCCTAATGATTATTCCGTCTGCAAGAGCGACGTCAGTTCGCGGGACTCGACCAAGAACTGACCCGCCCGCTTCATCGCTCCCGCATCATTACCGATCAGATCCTCGATCCTGGCGATCGCCGGCTCGCCGCCGGTCTCCACGCCCGCGGCATCGCACAGGACGACCCTGAACGAGCCGCGCCCGTCCACGCCGCTGATCGCGCGCATCGCGACGCGCACCCGCGCCAGATCGATCGACGCCGCCATCTGGTCGCATACGAGATTCTCGTTCATCAGGCGCCAGCGCGCCTTCATGCCATCGACAAACATGAAGGCTACCGTGCTTCCGTCCTTCTGCTCGAAGCAGATGCGGGCGGGCGAAGCCGCGCCTGGCTCGATATGCCTGACCACCGCGTGCCCCGCCTCGAGAATGCGCACGATCTCATCGACCGCGCGGTCGACCGGCGAGCGAGCCTGTTCGGCATGCACCTGTTCCACAAGATCGCCATTCTCGCCCCGCAAACGCTCGACCTCGCGCGCCAATTCGTCGATCTGCTCGCCAATTGCCGACACTTCGCTTGCATTTTCGCCGATCGCCTTGCTGCGCGCATCGAGCGCCTCGCGACCCTTCTCCGTGTTGTACTCGTCGAGGAACGCCGGCAGCTCGGCGTCGTACCCCGCCAGGATCGCCGCGACATTCTTGCTGTCGTTGACCTTCTCGCCGACCACGCCCGCCACCAGCACCATCTCGCTGCACATCGAGATCAGCGCCGGATAGAGCGGCAGCTTTTCATAAATCGGCAACCCGCCGACGCCGGCGCGCCGCCACAGATAGACATGAAGCAGCCGCGCCGCGCGGCCTATATCGCGCAAATTGTCGATCTCGTCGCGCACGTCCTTCGGCATCAGATGCCGCAGCGCCGCCGCGATCCCGCGCTTGCGGTTTTCGTCCGTCGCGATGACCGTGCTGTCGCGCTCGAACACCTCGGCCTTCGGCGCGTCGCGCAACGCGATCGCCGCCCGCACCCGCGACAGGACGCTGTCGAGCGCGGCCAACGCCTCCTGGCCATTGTCGAGCTTCTGCAGCGCCGAACTGGCTTCAACCGCCGCCGCGTACACCGGCTGGGCGGCGGCCGCCGCTTCCAGCGCCTCCTTCGTGCCGATGAATTCGGCTGTCGCTCCGCGGCAGAACTCGACGATCTCCTTGACCCGGTCCTGAAGCACGACCAGCGCGAAGCGCGTCTCGGCATGACGCCGCTCGACCGTCGCTACCGCTGGATCCCCGTACATCTCGATCGGCAGGTCGCGCAGGATCTGCACCACGGCCGCGCACAGCGGATCCGAGGCCTCGGTCGGCGCGCGCCGCACCAGCGTCTCGATGGCGCGCTGCGTCACGTCGTAAGAAATCTCGTCTCCCGTGAACCCGCGCAACGCGGCAACCAGCGATCCGTCCGCGCTGAACCGCTTCATCTTGACGGGATCTGAGGCCAGCGTTCCCTCGAGCGCCGCCGCGAACGCCGCGTCGTCGAGCCTCGGCGCATTGACGATCGCGCGAAACTCGGCGTGCACCGCCTCGAACTTTTCCTTCAGCCCCGCCATCCGATCGTCGGTCTCGACGACCTCGACTTGCGGCTGCGCCGCCGCAGCGGTTTCCGGCGGCCTTGACGATTCCGCCCTCACCACGACCGGCCGTTCTCCCACCATTTTCACGCTCTTTCCTTCATCCTCGTTCCCGATCATCACGACGGTTGGGCTCGACGCCGCCTCCATCGGAACGGCCTGCGGCGCCGCCTTGGCCCCAAAGCTGAAGAGTTTCACTTCGAGCGCATTGTCATCCATGTCCGAGTGCAAGCCGGCGACGAAGTCGGCAGCACGCGGTTCGAGCTTCACGACGAGATCATGAAGCTCCGGCGCCTGGCGAAATTCGTTGACGATCACGTAGCTTGCTTGCGCTTCTGGACCGCTGGCATTGCGAAACAGATCGACCAACGCCATCGCCCTTTCCTCGGCGGTCGCCTCGTCATGCTGTTCCTCGACCACGACAGGTCCCGAAATGGCCTCGCGCTCTTCCTCCTCTTTCCGCGCCTTTTCGCGCGCGAGCGTTTGCTCGACGTACTCGTCGACCTCATCATCCGACATGAACTGCCGAAGGCCCTCGAGCGTCGCCGGCGACAGGCCCAAACCCCACTGGGCGACTTCTTCCTCCTCCCACAGGTCGAGCGGACCGGGCGGCGTCTGCGCCTGAGCCGGCTTCTCCTCGACCACGCGCGCCGCATCGACGCGCCGCGCCATATCGGCCGAGGCGCCGCCGGCGATCTCCAGCGGCGTCTCCACGACCGACGCCTCCAAATCGACGCGGCGGCGCGGCATCATCACGGACTTCAGCTTGTCGAAGCGCACCGGCGGCGCAATCGTCGTCTTGCCCTCCGAAGGCGCCGCTTCGTCGGGCACATGTTCCTCGACGCCGAGCCCACGATCCGTCAGGCCGGACGTCTTCGCCACCGATTCCGACATGTCGCGCGATACGCGCGGCGCCGCCAATGGCTGATGCGGCGGCGGCGCGTCATGCTCATCCACGCCAACCGTCTTGTTCACTCCGGCCCACATCCAGTTCATCACTTTATCGAACATAGCCACAGCTCCACAGGCCACGACCGGCATCGCCGCCATGGCAATCTTCGTTCCAATTCTTCCGTCCGACGGCTCAGCCAACGACACGCCGAACAACGACGCCGATCCAGTAACGTGAGCGAAATACTTTCCCTCACCATAAAGGCCGAGGCGCTCGCACAAAACGGTCGCCCCTGCGCCCATACGGCGGATAAGTCCGTCGCCCAGACCAATCGCCGCCCCAGCGATGCAGGCGAACCCGACCCAGCACAAAAACACCCACGACGGCGGTCCAAGGGCCAGTGCGTCGACCGCCGCCGCGCGCGCCGCCGACGATACGACCGGCACGCCGAAGATGACGGACGACACCAGCGACAGCCCGACCAGCGTCCACATAACCACAGCCGCGTTGCGCACCCGCAGCGCTTGAAGCGTCACCGCCGCCGCGATCGCCGCCCACCCGACGCCAAGCCAGCCGATCGCGCCGCCCTCAGCGAAGGTCCAGGCGGCCACAGCCGCCGCAGCGGCCGCCCCTGCCCTCTTCAAGAAGCGCTGGAGCCCCGGCCTCATTCTCCGCGGCCGAGCCCATCACGCTCCGGCCTGCCGAGATTCATGCGACGCGCCGTCTCGAACGACCGCTCCTCGAAGCCTTCGCCCAGAACCTTGCCGAGGCCGCCGACCGGCGCCTGCGCAACCGCCTCCTGAAGCGCCTCGCCGCCCATCTCCTTGCCCTGCGCGTCGCGCGGCGCGCCGACGAACCCCTTGATGTCCGTTCCATGCAGGCCCGCGAGATCCAGAGATCCACGCCCCGCCTTCACATAGGCAGCCTGCGCCATATCCGCGAAGCGGTCCGCCAGCGACGGCCTCTTGCCAGCGCCGTCTTCCGGCGCTGCTTCGATCCCGATCATCCGTGTTCTCCATTCTCGGATTTCTCCGAGTGTACCAGCAATCCCCCACCGATCCATAGACAGATCGGAAAAATGGATTTCTCCGAGCCTCTCCATCCGACCACCACATTCTTTCTCTGTTGCCCCAGCGCCGCCCTCCGGCATTCCTCCCCTAAATGGCTTGCGATTCCTCCGCCCGCGGACAAACGCGCACTCCCACCGCCCGCTTCACGGATAAACACGGGCGATGTAACGATTTCCGCGTGTTATTTTCGCCACAGACGCCTTCTTTCCACCACTTTTCCGCCCACGCCTCCGCGCAGTTAATGCGTGTTCTTTCAATCACTTGGTCCCATCGTTTCGAATTTCATTCAATTTTAACCCTTCGTTGCGCCGCTTGCTTTCTCCATCGAACCTGTCGTTAGCTGCCCAGATCGCAATCACCAGACTTGCGCCCAGGGAGACCGACAATGATCGGAACGAACGGGATTCGTGCGTCCTCGCACGACCTCGCAACGGACGAACACGTCCAAAAACTGCACATGAATGCCCGCGCCGCGTACTTCAAGGCGCACCCAGGCCTCCGGCCCTCCGTTTCATCCGTTCTCGTACCCGCCGATCCTCCGATCCTCTTGCCCAAGGCGCCTTCCGCCTTCAGCGCTCTCAGCGCTTTCGTCTCCAGCTCGATCATTCCGGACCGCGACGCCGTCGATCTCGACGAAGACGACGATTACGAGCCGGTGGTTCTCGTCGGCGCTCTCAACCTCGACCTCGAGTCCTTCTTCACCGCCCCCGTCGGCGGCTGCCGCTACCTCATCGACAATGGCGAATCTCACCGTTTCTGCTGCGAATCCGCGCAGGACGGGTCGAGCTATTGCCCCGACCATCACGCGCTCTGCACCGTCAAGGTCACGAAGCAGCGCGAAATACGCCTCGCCCCCTCAGTCCTCGAGCAAGGCTACGCCCCCACCCCGAAGGAGGTTCTCGAACCCGCCTTCTGATCACGGATTTATCCGTCGTTCTGAACCATGAAGTACCTTCCCCTCATTCTTCCGTTACTCATCGCCGCTGTCGCGTTCTTCGCATTCAGCGAAAGCGGTCGCGCGCTCGTACACGACTTTCTGTCCGGCGCCGGGCGCTCCGGCCGGCTTCCCTATAAGCGCCGGCCCGTCATGACCGACAATGAACTCGACTTCCATCGGACCCTGCGCTCCGCGCTGCCCGATGGAAACTGGGAACTCTGGCCGCAAGTCTCGATGGCGGCCTTCGTCGCCCCGATCAACGAAGGCGCCGCCAAAGACCCCGCCCAACGCAAACAATTCTGGGCGGCCTACGGGAAAATTGCCAATTCGCGCGTCGACTGGGTCGTCGCGCGACACGGAGAGGCTTTCTGTGTCGTCGAACTCGACGATCGCACACACGAACGCGCCAAGGACGTCGAACGCGACGCCATCGTGGCGTCGGCCGGCCTCCCGACGCTGCGCTTTCAGTCGCGTCGCAAGCCGGACGAAAACATGATCCGCAATCGCCTCGTGGCGCTTTCCCAATGAAGGCGGCCTATCTCATCTACCTGCTGATCGCTGGCGGCCTCTTCGGCGTCATCGCCATCGTCCTGCTGGCGGTCGGCGCAAGCACGCCGAATACGTCTGCCGCGTCGCGGCCCGGTTCGCGTCCAGATCCCGCGCCCGCCAGGCCCCGCCCTGCGCCATTAGGCGCGCCGACATCGATCCCCGGCGCCAATCGCGCCAACGATCGCCATCGCGATCGCCGCCGCCTCGACGAGATCCGTCGCAACGAGGCGGCGCTCGCCGACGAAGGCCGTCGCCGCGACGCGCGCGCCCTTCAAGAAGCACAAGACCGCGCCGAAGAGGATCGTCGCAGGCGCATCCAGGCCGAAGACGATGCGCGCACTGCGCGCATCGCGCTCGAGGCCGAGCTCCGCCGCCGCGAATACGAAGAAGACGAGCGCCGCCGCGCCGAGGACAACACATGACCAGGCTCCTCCTGTCCCGCCGCGCCGCGCTGCTGACGATCCTCGCCGCCCCTGCTCCTGCCGCTGCGCGAGAATGGCTCCTGCAATCCGGACGCTATCGCGAGCTGCCCGCCCCGGGCAGCCACGACGATCCTCAGGGCTATTACGACCATTCCGAAGACGACCGCGCCGCCGGCGGCGTCGACCTCATCGATCCCGGTCCGAAGAACGACGCCATGGCGCTCGCGCGCCGCGCGCCGATCGCACGCCGCACCATCCCCTGGGCCGGTCATGAGACGCCCGGAACAATCATCGTCTCGACGCACGACCGCCGCCTGCGCCTCGTCCTTCCCGACGCCCATGCGCTCGAATACGCGATTGGCGTCGGCCGCGAGGGCTTCGCCTGGACGGGTTCGGAGACCATTACCCGCAAGGCGAAATGGCCCGGCTGGACGCCACCTGCCGAAATGCTTCAGCGCCGTCCCGACTTGCCGCGCCACATGGAAGGCGGCATCAACAATCCGCTCGGCGCGCGCGCCATCTACCTCGGCACGTCGCTGTACCGCATCCACGGAACCAACGAGCCGAACACCATCGGCCGCGCCCTCTCCTCCGGCTGCATCCGCATGGCCAATGCCGACGTCATCGACCTCTACGAGCGCGTCCGCGTCGGCGACCCCGTGATCGTCAAATGAAGCGCCCTCTCGCCTATTTCGCGCTGGCGCTCGTCGCAGCGCTCGCCTCCTACGCCTGGCGGCCGACGCGCGCCGATTTTTCCGCGCGCGCCGACTACACGCCGACGCAGGCCTCCCATCCCACCTGCGCCGCGCAGAGCCCCGGCGCGCTCCCGGTCGCGCCTCCCCCGCTCGAGCGCGGAACCACGCTTCTTTGCTACGATGAGTTCGTCGTCAAATTCTCAGGGATTTCGCGCACGCCGATCTGGTCTGCCGAACGCCTCGACGAACAGCGTGTACTGGCCGCACGCACATTGCTACGCGTCGATTCCTTCCATCCCGATCCGACGCTCGGCGAACAGCTCGGCCCGACGTTGTCGGATTTCAGGGGCTCCCGAATGGATCGTGGGCATCTCAGCCCCAACGGCGACATGAGCTCGCCGCAGGCCGCCTACCAATCGTTCTCGCTCGCCAACATCGTGCCGCAGGATCCGCAGCACAACCGCCGCCTGTGGGCCGACATCGAGACGGCCGTGCGGCGCGCGGCCTCGCACTCCGACGTCTACGTCGTCACCGGGCCGCTCTTCATCGGAGCGCAGCTGCGCCGCCTCAACCAGCGCGTGCTCGTCCCTACCCATCTCTACAAGGCGGTCTATGCGCCGCGCTCCGGCCTCGCCGGCGTCTACGTCTCGCCGAATGAACCAGACCAGACCTACGAGACCCTGAGCCTCGCCGATTTCGCGGCCCGCTACGGCATCGTGCCTTTTCCCGACGCCGGCACAGCTCGCAATTCGCTTTCCCTTCCCTCCGTCGTCCGTCATCGGTGACCGCCCCAAAAGGATTCCTGCGATGAACTCGCTCAGCATCGATCGCAACGGCGCCCGCGTCACGATTTCAGGACCGTGCACCATCACGCCGGACGCCGACGGTCTCGCCGCCCTGCGCGACATCGACGAACGCCTGAAGGCGCTCGCGGCCGCCGCCCCGGCCTTTCCGATCCGTTTCGAACCGTTCTCCAAGCCCGGCCAGGTACTCCAGATCGGCGAACTCGACATCGAGAACGCCGACGATGGCCTCTCCTTCATCGGTAGCCACACAATGATCGCCGGCTCGACCAATCTCAGCACGTTCGTTGCAGCCATCGAAGCCGCAATCGCGGCAATCGAAAGCGGCGCGGCGTTGCCCCCAGCGGCGGTCGTCGAAACAACAACCCTCGTCGATAATCCGTTCGCCTGACCATCCGCTGGCGCCCGTCCTCAACCTGACCGCTTATTCCTTCGTCTCCACGATCATCGCGCCGCCGGTAGATCCGCCGCCGCGCCGCGACACACGCGCGTCCTTCAACGCCGCGCGGCAGGCCTCATGATCCGGCCGTTCCGTCCGGCCGGACTTTCATCGCCATCCGGGCTTTCCATGACCGATCTCATCAAGCCGGCGCCCGTGCACGATCTCGGCGCCAATAAGCATCTCCCGTCTGCCGGCCAATGGCTCTGGGTTCGCTCCCGCGCCAATTACGCCGACGCCTCGCGCGGCCTCGCCGAAGGCGAAACCCACGAATGGCTCGGCTGTATCGACCACATCGGCAGCAATTACGTGCGGATCACCAGCCCACGCGACGCAGACCGCTACACGCGCTCGATCCGCATTCACTTCGACCAGCTCGACGACGTAACCCGGCCGGAAAACGATCCGGACGCCGTTATTGCTGCTCGTATTGCCCATCACAAGGCCAATGCGCAGTCGCTGATCGAAGAAGTGGCAGCCACCATCTCCAATCTCGGGCTCGAGCGATCCCATGCGCTCGCCCATGCAGCGGCCGGAACCGACTCGAACGCCCTTATCGCGCTCTCCAACGCCATCGACCCGAAGATCTACGGTCACGCGCTCCAGGTCGCCAAGGACAAGACCCTTCCGGACCTGTTCGAACGGATCAAAAAGGAGCACCAGGCGCTCGCCGGCTGGATGAGCGCCTCCCTGCTGCCGATGCAGGCGAGCCTGGACATCATGAAGAATTCCGTCGGCGCCATCGAGGATCGCATCTTCTCGATCGAGCTCTATGCCGGCCTCACCGAGAGCGCCAAGAAGATCGCCGACGGCGCGCCGGCGCGCGCGCATGAAAAGCTCCACGTGATGCAGCGTCGCCTCTACATGGACGAGGAATGCCTCGCCAATTACGACGCTGGCGGCATGGAATTTCGCGACATCGTCGAATTCGACGCCTGGCTCGCGCGTCCCGACAATCGCGACCGCATCCTGCCTTTCCCGCGCACCTTCGCCGCGTTCCGCGTGCGCCGCCACGAAAAGGCCCGCAGCGCCGGAAGCCTTTATGACGCGTTCGTCAATTTCGAACTCGCCAACCTCGACAAGCAGACGCTCTTCTACGTCCGCAACGGCGAGCAGATCTGGCGCTTCCAGAGCGCCTTCCAGTTCCCAGAGCAGATCGCGCCATCGCGCGACTTCTACGACCCGCAACGTCCCATGATGATGCGCGTCTTCGCCGACAGCGTCCGCGAGCTCGCCACGCGCAGCGAGTACGAAGAAGCCCTCGTCCGCTTTCACGAATGCGAGCGACAATCCGCGGAATGGCAGGCGTCGCATCCCAAAAGCGACTGGATCCTCGACCCCTTCCGCCATTCGAACGTCCGCTGCGGCTCGACCAGCCATTTCTCACCGTCCGAGTGGCAGCCGCTCGACCCTTCCAGCGTCTATTACGACGACGCCTCCGACCTGCTCTCCGCCGAAATCAAATCCTTCAACCGCATCGCTGTGATCATCCAGGGCCTCTTCGATCGCTCCGAAGTCCTGCATCCTCACCCGAAGGTCTCGATCTGGACGCCGGACGGCTTCGCCGCGGCAATCGAGATCGTCTATGACGGCGACCATGCGCTCACGTCCGGCGATCCGCCGGATTTCGAGGCGTTCCGCGCGCGCCTCAACGCGCAGATCACGGAAAATTCCGTCCTGACCGGCCAGGAGACCTTCTGGCTGCGCGCAGAGGCGGCGCGAGAAAACGCGCGCCGCAAGGCAGACTGGCGCACCAAATGGCGCCACGAAGACATGGCGCTCGAAACCTACCGGCCTTACGGCAACCCCGGCCCTGGCCGCGTCGCGCGCGCTGCGCGCTGGAAGCCGCAAGCGAAAACCGCCATCTTCAACTGGAATGCCGAACGCCTGCGCGAAGCATGGGGCAAGCCGCCTCTCGTCTCAAAGACGCTCGCCGTACCCGCCAGCGCCCTTTTCAACATCTCCGCCTATCAGCCCGGCGACTACAAGCTGTTCTTCGGCGATCCGCGCACGCGCCGCGACTATTTGCAATGGGCGCCGCTGCTGCTCACCGCCGAGGATTTCCACGCCGGCAAGATCACCATCGAGGAAACGACATGACCGACGACACCGCCAGCATCGCCGCCTCCGCAAAACTCGACGCCACATTTCCACTCGTCGACTGGCGGATCGCCGATGGCGATCCGGCGCCTGACGATCTCCCGACCGAAACGCTCCGGGCGCCCTGGCGCCTACGCATCGAGAAGGACGCCGCCGGCCAGGCCTGCCTGACCGCGACCGCGCCCAACGGCACGAAGCGCACCGTCATGATCGAGCTCGATCGCGGCATGCTCGCCGTGCGCTGCTATCTGGACGAGGCGCAGCTCGACGAGCCGACCTCCATCCTTCTTTCCGACGACAAGGCCTACATCGTGCCGGCGAGCCGGGCGGCCGCCGAACACACCCGCCTCGTCGGCCGCTACCCGCCAGCGATCGCACACGCTCTGCCGTCGGACATTCCGGCGGCCACGCTGGCTCCAGCCGCCGGCTAACGCCTCATTCCGAGCGCGCGACGCCCGACACCCCTCGTCGTCTGACCGAGCTGGTTCTTCGCACCCTCGAAGGATTCGTCGATCGTCCGGCCAGCGCCTTCGGCGGCCTGAACCATCGAGAAACGCTCGGCAGACTGAGAAAAAGCCATGAACTTTTCTGCCACCTTGAAGCTCATGGTGGTCATTCCCATTGCGAGCGATCCCGTCGCCAGCAGAATAAAATAGACGTCCCAGCGGATCTCCTGCGCCGTCGCATTGCCGCCCAGCTGCAGGCCGAGCCAATCCGACAATCCACCGCCGCCGCCGGCGCCGTTGCCGCCGCTGCCGAGGATCGCTGCGCCCGCCTTCATCACGCTCTGCGCCGACATATCCGCGCCGAGCCCGGCGCTCGTCAGGCCCTTCTGCATAATCAAAATCGCGAAGGCATACGAAATGCCCGACACCATGAACACCGCGCACATGAAAATGATCGCCTTGAAAGCGGCGATCGCCATCGGCCGCGTCCTGTCGAACGCCCACAAGATGATGAAGATCGGCGCCAGCCCCATAGCGATATACGCGCGCAACAGAGCGTCGATGTAGCGCAGGCCGAAAGAAAACGTGAAGCCCAGGAACGCGAAAATCAGCAGCACACCGGATATGCCGATCACCGCGATCTTGATCAGATTGCCCGCGCTATAATTCCCGCGCATCGCGTTGCCGATCATCTGACCCGCAGAGCCGCCGAACAACGACGTCAGCATTTGACCGGCATCAGCGATCAAATATCCGCCGGTTGCGACAAAACCGACGCCCAGGTCGTGATAGGCCTTCAAAATCGTCGTCGCGTCGGCCGTATGCTGATCCATCCACGTGCCGCCCGTCGTCTGGCACGAGATTACGTTCGGCGCCTGGATCGCCGTCAGCGACTGCGTCATCAGCTTGCAGCCGACCGTCGTGCCGACGAGAATAGGTCCATCGATCAGCACGTCGTGCACGACATTCACGTGCCCGTCCGACGATCCCAGCGTCGTCGGCGTCATCCAGTCGGTCATCGCCGCCGTGCCGAACAGCAGCGAGGTCGCCACGGCCGCGCGCGCCATAAAACGCATGATGTCCGACCACGCGCGCGCATTCGCCAGAACATCGCTGGTGGCCGACGCGCCCATCATCACCAGCACCTTCCAGACCAGCACGATCGCAAACAGCGTCGCGGCAAACACCGCGAATGTGCCGCTTTCAGAACCGTTATTGGTCAGCTGCTTGTACGAGTTGCTGATGAAATTCCCGGCCTGCGACGCGATCGCCGCGTAGATCTTGCAGCTCCAGCAATTGCCGCCGAGAATCTCGATGATCTTGCGCGCGACCTCGTCCGGATTGATCGAACCCGTCTGAGACTGCGGATTGGCTTTCGTTGGATCCGTCTTCTGCTGGCAGTTCGCCTGCCCGCCCGTTCCGCTTCCTCCCTGTCCCGATCCGTCGGTTCCCCCTCCATTGCCCCCAGAAAATACCGGCGAAGCGCCGGCCACCGCCGAATAGGAATCGGCGCAACGTTCGCAGTTTCCCGGCGGCAGCGTGTTGATCACCGCCGGCTGGCCGTTCCACTGCTCAAGCACCTGGATCGAACCATCCGAATTCTTGTTCAGGAAGATCGCCGTATGCGACTTTCCCGAAATGCCGCCCGTGCCCGGCGGCGTATATTTCGAGCCATTGCCCTGGCCAACGAAATTCCCCGACGAGTCGAAGCCGAACGTCGCGATCGGCGTCCCGTAGGCGAGATTGCCGGTCGTCGCCGAATCTCCCTTCTCCCACGTCGCCGTCTTGCCGATGCCCGGCTCCAGCCCCTGCACCAGCGCCGCGCATTCCTGCGACACGCCGATATAGCCGTTGCCGTTCGTCTTATTTTTCAGGGCGTCCTGCGCCGAGGAAATGTCGTTGTTCGTCGACGACCCCGCCGGGCAGCTGCCGCCCCCGCTCGTCGTCGGCGGCGCTCCCGCATCCTGCCCACGCGCCGGGCTTGCCCCAGTCAGCAATCCGCCGACAGACATAGCCAACAGGGCGCACACAATGAGAACAGCGTTTCGCGCGCGGTTCGGCCGCATGCGCCTTCCTTTCACGCTCGAACGCATCCATGATCGGGGCCGTATACGACGCAAGAACGCGCCACGGATAAATCGATGACAAAATATCGCATCGCCCTTCTCGCCCTGTCAATTTGCGCGAGCCCTTTTTCCGCCCACGGACAATCGATCCAGCAGGACGCCCTGCCGATGTCCTCCGACGTCCGCGGCCGGCCCGGCGAGTTCTTCAACCGCCATTCGATCTCGCAATGGCGCGCCGACTACGTCCTGGCGCGCGCCCGCCAGGCGCCGTCAACCGGCTTCGGCTGCCAGAACGTCGCCTACGTCGCCTTCATGAAGGTGCTGCGCGACCGCAATTTCCTCTTCCAATCAATGCCCTCGACCGGCTCGGACTACGACGTGCGCGCCGACAAGATCCAGACCTTCCGTATCGACCACAACGACCCCTCGGCGACGTTCGTCTTCGGCTGCTGGTCCAAGCTGCCTGATTTCGGCGATTTCGACCGCGCTGATTCCCTCTGGATCATCCCTGGAAATTCCCCGCTCCGCGTCTGCGAGGTCACGCTCGGCCGCGCCGGCAAGGCCACCTGCTACTGACCGTCCCGCAACGGATTAACACGATCGCCCGGCCGTTCTTCCGTTGACGCGCGCCTTCATAACCGCTCCCCAACCATCAGGAGAAGCCGCTTGTTCTCGATTTTCGTCTTTCTGGCGATGCTCGCCGTGGGCATTTTCGTCCCGTCCCGCCTGCCGCCCCAACTGCAGGGCTCGCGACGCACGCTCGCCATGGTCGCGATGCGCACCGCCGCCTTCTTCGGCGCCTTTCTCGCGATGCTCGCCACCTCCATCGTCCGCGTCGGGCCGCAGGAGGTCGGGATCGTCCAGAAGCTCTATCTCGGTCCGGCCATCCCCGCAGGCCATATCATCGCGACGAAGGGCGAGACCGGCTACCAGGCGGAAATCATTCCGCCCGGCGCCTTCCAGATCAAGCCGTTCTTCAACGTGCTGAACACCGTCCACACAGTTCCCGTGGTCGTCGTCCCGACCGGCTTCTACGGGCGCATCGTCACCAACGACGGCGATCCGCTCGAGAGCGGCGAGGTCATGGCGCACGAATGGCCCGACGCCGACTTTAACAAGTTCCTCGACGCCGAGCACTTCCTCACCAACCACGGTCGCAAGGGCCTGCAGCTCTCGGTCCTCAAGCCCGGCGTCTACGTCCTCAACCTCGCCCTCTACTCGATCCGCGTGGGCTACGAGCGCAATGGTCGCGACGTCACGACCAACGAAGATGTCGTCTACGACATGCGCGGCCGCACGCTGGAGCAGACGCCGCTCAACACCGCGATCACGCGCGTTCCGGCCGGCTATGTCGGCGTCGTGCGCTCGACCGTCGCCACGCCCGGCGTCGACTGCCACCCCAAGACCGCCAAGACCGACGACAACGGACTCGTCGCCGAAGTCGTGCCGGTCGGCTGCAAGGGCATCTGGGACAAGTCGCTCGCGCCGAACGACTATTATCTCAATCGCGACGCCTACGACGTCACGCTCGTTTCGACGCGCGTCACAACGCTCGAGTTCAAGGGCGGCTTCCAGCGCCGTTACCTCGATCTCAAGGTCGACGCCAAGGGCGACTTCCAGCAGACCGAGCGCACCGCGAATTTCCCGATCCCGCAGGACGCGGCCGACCCCGCGGTCAACACCAAGATCGAAGGCTGGGAAATCCCGCAGGAACTGCGCGCCATCGTGCAGATCACGCCGGAGAACGCGCCGATCGTGGTCGCCGCCGTCGGCGGCCAGGAGCAGGTCGACCAGCGCATCGTCGTTCCTGCGATCCGCTCGCAGGTCCGCAACGTCTACGGCTCGCAGATCACCGTCAGCGAGCCGGACGGCAAGGGCGGCTTCGCGAAGATGACGCGCCCGACTCGCGTGCTGGACACGATCGATCACCGCGGCGAGCTCGAAGCTGCAATCCTCGAGCGCGTCCAGGAGGACGGCAAGCGCGCCGGCGTCGACATCAAGGAAATCCGCATGGGCGAATCCGCGATCCCGCCGGAACTGCTGCTCGCCCGGCAGCGCGAGCAGCTCGCTGGCCAGCTGAAGGCCGCCTACATCCAGGAGCAGACCGCGCAGGAGCAGCGCCAGAACACCGAACGGGCGCGCGCCACCGCTGACCAGCAGCGCGATCTCGTCACGGCGCAGATCGGCGTCCAGCGCGCCAAGCTCGCGCAGGACCAGCGCCAGGCCGAAGGCCACGCCGAGCGCCTCTACATGGAGGAACAGGCGGCCGGCCAGACTGCGCAGGCCAATGTGCTCGGCAAGGAAAGCGTGATGAAGCTCCAGCAGCTTCAGCTCGTGCTCAGCCTGCTGCGCGACAAGCCGGAAATCCTCTCGTCGCTCAACCTGCCGCGCGTCTACGTCGCAGGCGGCGGCGGGCTCGACGGCGCTTCCGCGATCATCGGCTCGTTCCTCGGCGGCGTCGTGCCGACCGGCAACGCGCCCATGCAGGCCGGCAAGCAGCCGTAAGGCCGCGCGCGTCCGTGACGGGCTCGCCACGGACGCGCCTTCCCCTGACTGGATCTCTCTCAAATGTCGACAATGCTCGTCTTCCGCCATAACGGCTGGGATGTCGCGACGACCGCCAGGACCGCCGCCTCGAAAGGCGACAAGACGATCCTCTGCTACCTGTGGGGCCCCGACGGTTTCGGCTGGACAGAAACGCCACCGGCACCGCCTCGATCACCTTCAAGATGCCGCTGACGGAGTTTTGCCAGCAGGTTGCGCGTCTGACCAAGGACTGCGTCGCAGACATTTCATCCCTCCTCTGACCCCTTCTCTTCTTCCTTCCGCATGTTTGTCCCGGCCCGGCCCCAAAAGCCGCCCGCCGTTGTTTCCGCACGACAATCTTCCGACGAAAGCCTTCCATGCCGCACACCCACGCCGAAGCGCTCGACCTCATCCGCCAGACCGAAGCCGTCACCGCGATCTCGCACGCTCAGATCGTCGCCATCTATCTGCGCGCGACCGGCGCTCTTGCGGACGGCGCGCAGCGCCTGTCCGATCCAGTCCCCGACAATTGGACCCTGCCGCCAGCCACAACCCGTGGGCGCTACGAGCCCGGCACGATCGCAACGCGCCTGGTCGCGCTGCGCAAGGCCCGCAAGAAGACGCAAAACGACGTCGCCAAGGTCGTCAATCGCGTCCGCTCGGCCATCGCCCAGTGGGAAACCGGCGTCACGCGGCCGAAGCACGAAGAGCTCACCAAGCTCGCCAAGCTGTTCAACGTCTCGATCGATTACCTGATCGACGGCCGCCTCGACTGACGTCTCGCCAACTCGTCGCATCGCCCGCTCTTCTCCACAGGATCGCCCCATGCACATCGATGTCAGCTACTCCAGCGCGCAGGCGCTCGACGCCATTCGCGCACGTCTCGACGGCGTTTTCGACGATCCGCAACTCATGAGGCTCGGCCCGCTCGGCGACACGACCGACGACATCAGGCGGATCATCGCTGCCGCTGCCCCGCCTGCCGCGAACTCCGACAAGCCGGTCATCGCCGTCATCGTCGCGCAGAGCCTCATCGACCGCGTCGTTTCCGACGATCCACGCCTCATTGGCGCTCCTTGCGTCATCATCGACTACGACACGGAAGGCATGGACGAGGCCGAAATCAAGACGCTCCGCTTCCGCGATTCAACGACCGCGCCGGCGCTCCTGACGCATACCGTCATCGAGCCCTCCGATGTGGCCGAGCCCGGTCTTGCCTCTCTTTCCGACGCGACCGGCGACGCGCCCGCCCCGGCGCCTACCTCCAATCCGGCTTTCGCCGTCGTCCTCGAGGGCGGGCTGGTCAGCTGCGTCGTCTCCAACGACACCCGCATGATCGGCACGAACTTCGTCATCGTCGACTACGACACCGACGGCGCCGATCAGGACGAACTGCTCGCCGTCCCGCAAGAAGACGGCTCGATGGCCGAAGCCGTAGGCCGGTTCGACGAAATCAGCCGCGCCGGCATCGACATCGCCCGCATCGCCCCGCCTGCCGACCCCGAGACGGAGGCTGGCGATGCTCCCGCGCCTGTCGCGCCGCATCCATTCCACGCGCTCCTGCTCGCCAGCTACCCAAACGTCGACCTCCTGCCGTTCGACCCATCTGATTATTCCGCTGTCGATGCCGCCGTACGGAATAACGAGACAGGCGACACGCTGTTCAATTTCCTGTGGCGCGAACTGTCCGATCTCGCGCCGGACGACCGCGAAGACGCGCTCGCACGGATCCTCGCCGTCGAGCGCGACGTACAGGCCGTTTACCGAGCGTTAGCTGGGGGTTAGGCGTTTCCGCCGGCGACTTGCACCCGCCGCAATCTTGGTCCATTACACCCCGCAGCCGGCCTGCCGGCATCCTTAATGGGCCAGACGCATGACCACCGCTGACACGACCATTCGCGCGCCCGAGCGCGCTCATCCGGCTTTGCACCCCATGATTTCGAACGATACTGGCCTCCAGTCCGCCAACGCATTCCAGCGTCTTCTTCTCCAGTCCTATCCTTCGGCCGCCTTCCTCGGCTTCGCGCTCGACGACTACGCCGAGATCAATCGCCAGGTCTCGCTCGGCCTCGCCGATGACAAGCTGTTCGCCTTCATGTGGGAGACGCTCGCCGGCCTCGACCCGAACGACCGTCGCTCCGCCGCCCTCCTCCTCGACAGCGCGATCTCGAACATGGAAGCCGTCAAGAAGGTAATCCTCGGCGTCACCGGCCCGGACGAACACGCTGCATCCCAGCTGCCGACGATCGGCTGACGTCCGCCATCTACTGATCACGCTTTTCAAAAGCCCGGCGCTCCCCGCGCCGGGCTTTTTCGTGTTCTGGCAAGCCTCAGTTTGAAATCTCACGCACCGCAGCGTAGGTTCACCTTATGTTCTTGGCTTACGAGTACAAGCTGAAGCCGACGCGCCGACAGCGCGAGGCCTTCGAAATCGCCCTCGAGGGCCAGCGGCAACTCTACAACGCGGCGCTCCAGGAACGCCGCGACGCGTGGCGGCTCGCCAAGAATCGCATCACGAAGTTCGCGCAAATGCGATCACTCACAGAAATCCGTGGCGACGACCCCGCCTATGGCGCGCTGCCGGCCACGCTTTCGCGCTGGACGTTGCAAAAAGTCGATCTCGCCTTCGCAGCGTTCTTCCAGCGCGCGAAAGCCAAAAAGGGCCGCGCCGGCTATCCACGCTTTCGCGGCAAAGCGAGCTGGCGCTCCTTCGGTCTTTCCGAATGGTCCGGCATTCGCCTGATCGACGGCCGGATCGTGATAAAGGGCCTCGGCGCGATCCGCCTACATATGCACCGTCCGTTGCCCGACGGAGCGATCCCGCGCTCCTGCACGATCACGCGCGACGGACGTTCTTGGCGGATCGCCATCCAGATCGCCGTGCCCGATTTCATCGGGCCGCACAGCCGCGCTGCCTCAGCCATCGGCCTCGATCTCAATGTCCTGAACCGCGCCATCGATTCCTCTGGCGCAGCGATCGCGAATGACCGGCCTCTGGCAAACGCACTCGCGGATCTTCGTGTCGCACAGCGCGCCGCTGCGCGCCGCAAGAAGGGATCGGCCGGTCGCCGCAAAGCGATCGAACGCGCACGCCGTCTTCACGCGAAAATCACGCGCAGCCGCAGGACGGCGATGCATCAGGCATCAGCGAAGATCGCGCGCGAAAACGGCGTGATCGCCGTCGAGAAACTTGCCCTCGCCAACATGACGCGTTCCGCCCGCGGAACCGCAAAACAGCCCGGACGAAACGTCCGGGCGAAGGCCGGCCTCAACCGCGCGCTGCTCGATGTCGCGCCGGCCTCTTTCATTTCCATGGTGCGCTACAAGGCTGAAAGAGCCGGTGGGCAGCTGATCGACGTTGCGCCGCATGGCACGAGCCGAGATTGCTCGGCCTGCGGCGAGCCTGTCCCGAAAACGCTAAAACAGCGTATCCATCGTTGCCCGCATTGCGGGCTGACGATGGATCGGGATCACAATGCGGCGCGCAACATCCTGTTGCGCGCGCAGGCCGTAGTGGGCCTGCGGGACGCCAACGTGGATCAGAGCGACGGATTTCCCGTCGCTCACAGGTCGTGCGTCGTCCCAGGAATATCGTTTGAAACCGCGACCGCGCTTTCAATCTGAGACACTACCGCCCTTCGAATATTCGGGACGTCGTCGGCCACTCACCGAACGCCGCTCCGAGTCTTACGAGAAATTCCGCGCCGAGACCGGCATCCAGCTGACCAACAATTGCGGGATCGACTGCGACATCTACAAGTCAGACTGGCATGGCGTCGCTCCCTCCGTCGAGATCGTCATCGCCGATTTCACCACCCTCGCTTCGCGCACGCCCACCCCTGCGCGCGCATACCAATTTGAACTCGCGCTCTGAAACCCACTCGCAAGGAGACTCTCATGGGCGAATACGTCTGGACCGTCCTCAAGATCGGCGGCGCCGCCACCCAACCGACGCTCGAAAAGCTCCAGGAGCTGCTCGACGAAGAATTCGGCGGCGGCGACAACGAAACCGACGTCGTCATGGAATGCGTCACCGCCCGCTCGTTGATCCAGGCCGGCGGCCAACGAAACTACGGGAACGTCGACGAAATCCTCGCCTTTTGTCAGGACCACAACCTCACGGTGTGGGCTTCCTGGGACGCAGCCCCCGGCTGCTTCGATGCCGGCATCCAGTATTGGAAGCCAGGCATGATCGACGTTGCCGACGCAAGCTCCAACGACGACGGCGAGCCCTGCCTCACGGTCGACCAGCTTCGCACGAAGCTCGCCGAGGGCGCGACGCTCGAACAGGTCATCGACGAGCTCGCCCTCGCCGAGTCTGCCGCCGTGCCGCCGATCGAGCTGATCGCCCCTGTCGCAGTTCCTGCCTGACGGCTGCTCTGGATTTTTCCGTCGGTCTCGACTACACGTTCTTCCGCTCAAACCGAAGGAGTCTTTCCAATGCCGACCGCTCATCTCGAGCTGCGCGCCGGCGAGGGCGGCGAAGACGCCCGCCTTCTCGTCGACGAACTCGCCCTCTCCTATCTCCGCCTCGCCGAAGCGCGCGGCTGAACAGTTCGCGCGGACCACGACCCGGTCCCGCGCGCCGGGCACACCCGTCTCGTCCTCACGTTCTGCGGACCTGACACCGACCTCCTCTCAGCCGAAACCGGCGGTCATCGCTTCCAGCGGATCCCGCCGACCGAAAAACGCGGGCGCGTCCACTCGTCGACCGTGACGGTCGCATTCGTCGCGCAGCCTATGGCGGCCCTGCCGATCCTCGATCCCGCCGACATTACCGTCGAATGGTTCTCCGGCTCAGGAAATGGTGGCTCTCGGCGGAACAAGGTCCAGGCATGCGCCAGGCTTCGTCATAGCCCAACCGGTCTCGTCCGAACGGCGCAAACGCGCTCGCGCAACGACTCCTACCGGCTCGCATTCCAAGCTCTGACCCAAGCTGTCGCCGAATTTCATTCCGGCACCGCAGCCAATAAGGTCAACATCGATCGACGCCAGCAAATCGGCTCTGGCGAGCGCTCCGACAAGCGTCGCACATGGCGCTTTCAGGACAACGCCGTGCTCGATCACGTCACAGGAAAGCGCGCGCGTCTGACCGATGTGATCGCGGGACGACATCCAATCCTGTGGCCGTAACCATCAAAGACCCATACGGGATCTTCCATCTGCGGAGCTTCAGAAATGCCGATACCGCTCACCGCATTCCTCGCCGCCGCCGAAGTGATTTACGCCGCGCAGACCTTCGACGGTGAAAAACTCCTGCGCGCGCACGGCTGGACCATCGACGCCGCCCACGGCCCGCCGCGCTTCTCGCGCTGCGTCGAGTTCGTCAATCCCGACGGCCCATGGAGCCGCCAGATGACCTTCGAGATCATCTTCCTCGCCGACAACGTCGACGCCTACAAGATCGCGGAAGACGCTCCCTGGCGCAGTCACCCGATCGCGTTCGCGCCGCCGGCCACGATCGCGACCCCATACGTGTCGCCTACCGGCCGCGCCATCATAGGCACACGCGAAGAACTCTTCGGCCACGCCGAGATCGAGGCGATCAATCCAGATGGATCGCCCGTCTACAGCGGCGAAACGAAGATCTGGTGGGACGACGCGCAGACCATGGAACGTCATGGGCGCATCCTCTTCGTCGACGAAGAATTTTCCCAGTGGACATTCGACCAGCTCACACCGGTCATCGTCGAAGCCGCCTGACCTCGAACGCGACGCGCCAGAGCGATCGCCGGCGCGTCAACAACCAATTCTGTGATCGCAGCCGCCATAACTGAAATGCCCGCGGCCGTCGTGATGCCTACCGCTCCCCATTGCGCGCCCGCCGCCAGCAGCGGGAAATGCAGCGCATATAGCGGATAGCTGATCCGCCCGGCCCAGCGCGCCAGGCCGCCTCGCCACACCGACAGCGACGCCGCGCCCCACACCACCAAGCATGCGGCCGCCGTCGTCGGAAACCGCGCCGCATAGCCTTCATCCAGCATTGCGCAAGCAACAAGCCCGAGCGTGCCGGCAACCATCGCCAACCACCTCACGCGGCCAGCGGCCGGCGCTCCTGCAATGACCGCGCCCGCCAGCACGAATGGCGCGCACACAAATCCCGGCGCCGCCAGGCCCGCAACCGCGAGACCCACCGCTGCGAGCGCGACCACGAACCCCCCAACCGCCCGGCGCGCCAGCCCGCCGATGCCCGCCACGAGCGGAACGAGCGCCGAACACCAGAATTCCGGCCCGATCGTCCATAGCGGCGGATCAACCTTTCTCGCCTCCTCGAGCGACCCGACGAAGGCGAGGATCTTCACCGCCGCCTGCCACGACACAGGCGCTTCCTCGCAGACTACCGACTTGCAGCCCCCAGCGTAGGGACGCAGGAGAACCGCAAAACCGACCGCGACGATCATCACAGGCAACAGCCGCACGGCGCGCGCAGCGACGAACCTCAGATTGGCCCGCTGCGCCGCGCCGGCCGCCAAAACATATCCGGACAGGACGAAGAACAGGTCGACCGCCGGCTGGCCGGCGGCGACGACAAACTGCGCCATCGCGCTCGCTGAAGGCCCCTCGCAAAGGCCAGCGACCGTCAGCGCATGCCCGATCACCACGACCAGGGCCGCTGCCGCGCGCACCGCATCGAGCGCCGGATTCCGTGCGCCTGATCCATCCGTTTCGCGATTTTCCGTCATCCGCTCGCACGCTCCGTCACCGGAGGATTGTACCGATGCTGACCCGCCGTCAAAAATCCCTCCTCGACTTTTTGTCGGCGCGGCTCGCCGCCGACAAAGTCGCTCCAACGCTCGCCGAAATGGCCACGGCCGTGGGTCTTTCCGGCCCGTCCAGCGTCCACCACCTGTTGAAATCGCTCGAAGCCCGCGGTTTCATCCGTCGCATTCGCAATCGCGCCCGCGCCATCGAGATGCTGACCGACAATCCCACCGCGGCCGCACGCATTGCGGAATCCAAGCCCTCCAAAAACGCTCGCGTCCTCAACGATATCCCCCTCATCGGGGCGATCGACGAATTCTTGCCCGCCTCAGCTCTGACCCGACACGGCTCCCTTTTTCGCCTTCCCCCCGAAATTACCGGCCAAGGCGATTTTCTTGCCGTCCGCGTCGTCACCGACGCGCTCCTCAGCGCCGGCATCAAGCGAAATGACGTCTGCGTGTTCCGCCGCCAGACCCACATAGCGAACGCCGACACCGCGCTGATCCGCACGGAATCCCGGCTCGAAATCCGCCTGTGCGAAAAGACCGTTCGTAAACTTGCATTAAAGGCAATCGATTATCGTCACGAGACATTTCCGTTTCCGCGTCACAACACGGAAATTATTGGTCGTCTCGTCGCGCTGGTCAGGCGCCTTTGATCGTCAGAATTTACTCAGAATCACGAAACGTTCTCCTTTCCAACCCGTAAGACATTTCCCTATGTTGACTGGCCATGAAAATCGCGTAACCGGTCCCTCTCCAAATACGGCCGCGCACGAGAAGAACTCGGTTCCAGGAATGCTTCCCGTCGAAACGGCCGCCGCTCTGTCCCTGATCGATGTCGCCAGACAGAAGATCGAACTCGCCCGCTCGCTGGGCTATGGCCACATCCTCATCTACATGACCGCCGCTGAAAAGGACGCCGCACTCGACCAGGACGCCTTTGCGGCGCTCAAGGACGAGGGATACCGCGTTTTCCCGGGCTCCACGCCCGACTTCACGATGTTCGACCGCGGCGATCCGGCCTGCGAAGTCGTCCTGATAAAATGGGACCGTCCGCCGCTTCCGGCCTGGGCGACCGCGACCAAGTCCACGCCGTCAGCGCGTCGCGCCAAGTCTCAGGTACGGGAAAAGGCAGCGGCCACTTCCATTCGGTCGGACAAATCGTCGTCCAGGAAAAAACCGTCCAAGCGCGCCGCCGCCAAGATAGCCGCCGCCGACGACGCGATCGCCGGTCCGGCGCCTGCCAACGCTGGCGCGCGGCCCGAGAAATCCGGCCGTCAGCCGAACAAAATACGAAAGGGCGGATCGCCATGAACGCCCAACATCCACGTTCCGAACAACCGGCCGAAGCCTCGGTCGAGCCCCTGGCGCTCGCCGCCCGCGTCGATCCCCTGATCTTCGCGCGCCGCGTCGTCGGCGTCTTTCTCACGGCCGGGCCCGACCATCCCTATCCCGGCGCGTCGCTTCTGCTGCGCGCGCTCGGCGTTGCCGTCAATCGCGAGCGCGCGCCCGGCATCCGCTTTCGCAAGATTTCGACCGTCGCGGCCAACCGCGACCGCAACTGGGTCCATGCCGACGTCGATTTCCCCGGAAAGACCGTCTTTCAGGTGTTCGGATTTCTCACCCATCCGACGCGCGACGAAACCGTCGAGCACCCTCATCTGACGGCTTTCATCGCGCAGGCGATGGCGCGGCCCTCTCAAGATCCGCTCGCCGCCTGGTCGCGCTCCGGCTTCCTGATCGGCGCACGCGGCCCTGCCGCCAGCCAGCTGATCGAACTCCTCGCCGAGGGTTCCGCGACCGCCGACCTTGCCGTCTGGTCCGATTCCTGGCTGCGGCCCTCCCCGAATGTCCGAGGCCTCGCCATCGCCAAGCCGTCGATGATCGACACTCTGGCGACCGCGCAGACCAAGACTGCCGAGCCGCCGCCGGCCGATCTCGCCGAGCGTCTGATCGCCACCAAGAAATTCTCCGCCATCAAGCGCCTCAGCGCGCTCGACGCCAAGGCCGCGCCGACCCGCTACAACGCTCTCTTCTCCCTGACGCCGGCAGACGGACAAACGCCCGCCTTCACGGCGACGGTCGAACAGCTCGAGGATTGGCTCATCCGCATCGCGCGCAAGGAGACGCTCAACCGCTGATCTCCTTCATCCTTTCCCGCCATTTGACCCATGGCGGGAATCGCCCTCCTGCGATATCTCCCTTTTCCGTTTCACTCCCGGCTCCCCACTCATGAACGACCGCATTCCGACCAAAGCCGAACCCCAGCGTCCGAACGGCGTGACGCGCCAGGTCGCCAACATCCAAGACGCGCTCTCGCGCCTGCGCGCACCGAACCCGACCGCCGACGCTTCGCGCCTTCCGTCCGCCCTTCCCTCGCTTGCAGCCTTGAAACGGCTCTATGCCCGTCCGCATCAGCCGGACCTGCCCGACGTCGAGCCCGCCCCGCCGCACGTCACGATCGCCGGCGAGACGCTCGAGGCCTTGTCGGTCGAAGATCAAGACCGATCTTCCCTCGTTCCTCCCAAGCCAGATGCTTCCTGGGCGCCGCCCGTCTCCAAGGTCATCGAGCTCTTTCCTCGCTCGACGCTCGCCACTCACGATCTCGCCATTCACAGGCTCGATCCCGCCGATCGCATCTCGGCGGCGCTCCGCGCCACCCTGCAGCGGTTCGAACAAACCTTCGCGCTGCCGCGCCATCAGCGCCGCCTGATCCTTGCGGCCGAAGACGCCGCCATCCGGCTGCGCGCGCTTTCGAGCGAGATCCCGCATCTCACGCCGCTGACGCGCGAAATCGCCGCCGAGGTCAGCCTGCAGGCGCGCACCGCGATGCCTCTGCGCATCCGGCCGATCCTGCTTGTCGGACCGAGCGGCCTCGGCAAGACCTACGCGCTGTCGAGAATCGCCTCTGCGGCCGGCCTACCCCTCGAACTCCGCGCGATGACGCTCATGCCGAGCTCGTTCGCCTGGTTCGGCTCACATCGCACGTGGAACAATGCAGCGATGGGCGTCATCGCCCACCGTCTCATCGAGACGCCGATCGCCAACCCGATCTTCTTCGTCGACGAGTTCGACAAGGCGCAAACAGCTTCGCCGAACGAACGCAATCCCTACAATCCGTTCTACCCGCTGCTCGAACGCGACATCGCGGCCCGCTTCACCGACGAATATCTCGGCTTCCCGATCGACGCGTCGCATATCTCGTGGATCTTCAGCGCCAACGACCTCTCGGTCTTTCCGCAGGCGATCCTCGACCGCGTCGAGATCATCAACGTCGCCGCGCCCTCCGCGCATGCGCGCCTCGAAATCTGCCGCGCCATCTACCGCGAGGCCAACGCCTACTACCTCAACAATTTCGACAGCGAGCCGACAGAGGCCTTCCTCGAAGCGCTTCCGACCGGCTCATTCCGCGGCGTTCGCCGTGCGGTCGAACGGGCCATGGCGCACGCGGCCGAAGGCGGCCGCACAATGCTCCATCCTGCCGATCTCGCAACGCCCAATGCCGCGCGCCCGCGCCTCACGCTCATCTGAGGCGCGCGCTGCGAACGAAAACGGGCCGCCAACCAGCGGCCCGTTTTTTCATGTCCGCACAACAAACCCCGGCGGCCACCTCAGTGAAAAGCGAAATTCGCCGCGGTCAGCGCCGTCTTCTGCACGTTCGCCAGCGTGATGACGTCGGTCGCGTCCAGCGTAATCAGCGTGTTTGCGCCCACCTGGCTCATCGCGCCCTGCACCGCCGCGAAATCCGGGAACAGCGCGGCCGCGAAGTCCATCAAATCCGCCTGCGCGCCGGTGGGCGTGAAATCGCTGATCGTCTCCTTGCCGAAGCCAGCATCGAAGCGGAAC
>MTKY01047557.1_pt1 | contig 27913 bp, 27 predicted proteins | sample 1042731 | NCBI WGS metagenome assembly MTKY01 (sample SAMN06212206, study PRJNA360538) | anaerobic digester metagenome | biome: Wastewater treatment plant; material: sludge; isolation source: anaerobic digester fed with sludge from wastewater treatment plant | place: Denmark: WWTP Soeholt ...
AGGGCCCGTTCGATCCCGACCGCGACCGCATGATGATCGGGCTTGTCGAGGCGGTGATCGCGGCGCAGCGACCGCTGTTCGGCATCTGCCGTGGTTTTCAGGAAATCAACGTCGCGATGGGCGGGACGCTGCGCCGCGATACGTCCGTAAGCACGGCGCTGCTCAGCCATCATGCGCCCGACGAAACCGATTTCGACGGGTTGTTCGATCATCATCATTCGGTCGAACTGGTCGATGGCGGCCTGCTTGCCGCGACCTATGGAACCCCGGTGCTTGAGGTCAATTCGGTACATTATCAGGGGATAGGTCAGCTCGCCCAAGGGCTGAGCGTCGAGGCGCGTGCCCCCGACGGGTTAATCGAGGCTTATAGCGCGCGACCCAATGGCGCGCCACTGCTTGCGGTACAATGGCATCCCGAATGGGCGACCGAGGATAGTGGCGAAAGCCAGACCTATTTCCACCTGCTGGGCCGTGCGTTAAGAGGCGAATTATGAACCGCCGTGTCACTCGTTACGATCGCTATCTGGCTCGGATCAGCTTCTCACCGTGAATCCATAAAACCGGTCTCATTTCGCTCGTGTCGAGCGAAGTCGAGACACCCATCGTCGTAGCGCAAGGCCGAGAGGCATCTCGACTTCGCTCGATGCGCACGGTTTCCAGGAATCAGGAATTTTCATATGCCCCGCAATCACGACATCGCCGAACTGCGCCGCCTCGACGTCGCGCACCATCTCCCCGCACAGGCCGACTGGGCCGAAATCGAAAAGCTCGGCGGCAGCCGCATCATCACCCATGCCGAGGGCTGCTATATCCATGACGGCGACGGGCACCGTATCCTCGACGGGATGGCGGGGCTGTGGTGCGTCAATGTCGGCTATGGCCGCGAGGAACTGGTCGAGGCGGCGGCGGCGCAGATGCGCGAGCTGCCCTTCTACAACACCTTTTTCAAGACCGCGACGCCGCCGACGGTGATGCTCGCCGCGAAGATCGCCGAATTGACCGGCAACCGCCTGCCGCATATCTTTTTCAATGCGTCGGGCAGCGAAGCCAATGACACGGTTTTCCGCATGGTGCGCCATTATTGGAAGCTGAAGGGCGAGCCGAAGCGCACCGTCTTTATCAGCCGCTGGAATGCCTATCATGGCTCGACCGTCGCGGGGGTTTCCCTCGGCGGGATGAAGGCGATGCACGCGCAGGGCGACCTGCCGATCCCAGGGGTCGAGCATGTCCGTCAGCCCTATGCCTTTAACGAAGGGCAGGGGATGACCGAGGACGAGTTCTGCGACGCGTGCGTCCAGGCGATCGAGGACAGGATCCTGGAGGTCGGTCCCGAAAACTGCGCTGCGTTCATCGGCGAACCCGTGCAGGGCGCCGGGGGCGTGATCATCCCGCCCAAGGGATATTGGCCGAAGGTCGAGGCGGTCGCACGAAAATATGGCTTGCTGATCGTCGCCGACGAAGTGATCTGCGGATTCGGGCGCACCGGCAAGATGTGGGGGCATGAGACGATGGGTTTCACCCCCGACCTTATGCCTATGGCGAAAGGCTTGTCCTCAGGCTATCTGCCGATTTCGGCGACTGCGGTCGCGGCGCATGTCGTCGAGGTGCTGAAAACCGGCGGCGATTTCGTTCATGGTTTCACCTATTCGGGGCACCCGGTCGCCGCGGCTGTCGCGCTCAAGAATATCGAAATTATCGAGCGTGAGGGGCTGGTCGAACGGACGGGCGGTGTCACAGGGCCGCATCTGGCGAAGGCGCTGGCGACCTTGAACGATCACCCGCTCGTCGGCGAAGCGCGCTCGATCGGGCTGCTCGGTGCGGTCGAGATTGTCGCCGACAAGGCAACGCGCGCGCGCTTTGGCGGGGCCGAGGGGAACGCGGGGCCGATGGCGCGTGACGCGTGCATCGCCAACGGACTTATGGTGCGCGGCATCCGCGACAGTCTGGTGATGTGCCCGCCGCTGGTCATTTCGACCGAACAGATTGACGACATGGTTGCCATCATCCGCAAATCACTCGATGAGGTCATGCCGAAACTCCGCGCTCTTTAACGAAAGTCGTCCCTCTATGCCTTCCGGCCTTTTTGCCCTGCTCGACGACGTCGCCACGATTGCGAAAGTGGCTGCGGCCAGCATCGACGATATTGGGGCCGCTGCGTCGAAAGCGGGGGTGAAGGCCGCGGGGGTGGTGGTCGATGATGCCGCGGTGACGCCGCGCTATGTCACCGGTTTTCAGCCGAACCGCGAACTACCGATCATCTGGCGCATCGCCAAAGGGTCGTTCTTCAACAAGCTCGTGCTGATCCTGCCCGCGCTGATGCTGCTCTCTGCGGTCGCGCAATGGGCGATCACGCCGCTGCTGATGGTCGGCGGGGCATATCTGTGTTTCGAAGGCGCCGAAAAGGTCTGGCATTCGCTGCACAAGGACAAGACGCCGCTCGCCGAGGCAGCCGAAATCGTCGCCGACAAGGATCATGAAGAAACCATGGTGAAAGGCGCGATCCGCACCGATTTCATCCTGTCGGGCGAAATCATGGTGATCGCGCTCAACGAAGTGATCGACGAAGCCTTTGTGATGCGCGCCGCGACGCTGATCGTGGTGGCGATCGCGATCACGATTGCGGTCTATGGCGCGGTCGGGCTGATCGTGAAGATGGACGACATCGGCCTGCATATGGCGAAAGCGGGCAATAGCGTCCGCCGCGCGATCGGGCGCGGGCTGGTTGCCTTCATGCCCAAGCTGCTCGGCGCGCTCGCACTGGTCGGGACTGCGGCCATGTTATGGGTCGGCGGGCAGATCATCCTGCATGCGCTCGACGAATATCATATCGGCAATCTGGGGCATGGCCTGCACGATTTTGCCCATGCGGTGGCGGGCAATCTGCCTGCCGCGGGGTTGTGGGAATGGCTGATCAATGCCGGCGGCGCCGGGGTGTTCGGGCTAGTGCTGGGCGGCGTGATTGTGGCGGCGCTGCACCTGGTTCCGGGAAAGCAGGCGGCGCACTGATCGCCTTCGTCATTGCGAGGAGCGAAGCGACGCGGCAATCCAGCGCACGCGTAAACCGCTCTGGATTGATTCGCTTCGCTCGCAATGACGAATAGATGGAATTACCCCAGTAACACCACCGGCCCGCTCGGCATCAGCCGAGCAAAACGACGGGGCTGTCGGCCCGCCAGTGCATGCTGACCTTGTCGTCCCAGGTGAAATCCTCCTGGTCGTGGCGCGACAGATTGGGGCGTGACACGCGGATGCGCGCGCCCGATTCCAGCTCGATCTCAAACAGCGTGATGTCGCCGAGGTAGCTCATGCCTTTGATCTTGCCGCGCGCGAAATTGTAACCGTCGGGGGCGTCCTGCGCCGCTGCCTTGACCGCCTTGCCTTCGCCGGGGACGTGGAGATAGATTTTCTCGGGGCGCAGCGCGATCCACACATCGGCACCGTGCGGGCCGGTGACGCCGTGATTGAGATAGATCTTGCCGACCCCCGGACAGTCGACTGCGGCCTTGTCGGGCTCGTCGAGGGTCAGCTTGCCCTCGAAGATATTCACCGATCCGACGAAATCGGCGACGAAGCGGTTGGACGGATATTCATAGAGATCGGACGGCGTCGCGAGCTGCGCAACCTCGCCCTTGTTGATCACGCCGATCCGGCACGCCATCGACAGCGCTTCGTCCTGATCGTGGGTGACGGTGACGAAGGTGATGCCGACCTTTTCCTGCAATTCGGACAGCTCGAATTGCATCTGTGCGCGGAGTTTCGCGTCAAGTGCGGATAGCGGTTCGTCGAGCAGCAGCACCTTGGGACGCATCACCAGGCTGCGCGCGAGCGCGACACGCTGGCGCTGGCCGCCCGACATCTGATCGGGCATGCGTTCTCCGAAGCCGCCGAGTTTGACCAGATCGAGCGCCTCGGCGACGCGGTCCTTGATCTCGCCGCCCTTCACTCCTGCAATCTTCAGGCCGTAAGCCACATTGTCGGCGACGCTCATGTGCGGGAAGACGGCATAGCTCTGAAACACCATGTTCACCGGGCGCTTGTTCGGCGGGATGCCCGCCATGTCCTGCCCGTCGATCAGGATCCTGCCCTCGGTCGGCAGCTCGAAACCCGCGATCATGCGCAGCAAGGTCGTCTTGCCGCAGCCCGAGGGGCCAAGCAGCACGAAAAATTCGCCGGCGTTGATGTCGAGGCTGACATTGTCGACCGCGGTCACCTTGCCAAAGCGCTTTGACACATTCTGGATCTGGATGATCGGCTTGGCGGTTTCGGTCATGGTCAGTGGGTTTCCGCAATGGCTTTCACGCCCTGGGCCTTGAGCGCGACGAAGGTCAGGATGACGGTCAGGATGATGAGCAGGGTCGACGCCGCATTGACCTCGGGCGTTACCGAGAAGCGGACCATCGAATAGACCTTTACCGGGAAGGTGATCGTGTCGGGGCCGCTGGTAAAATAGGTGATGACGAAATCGTCGAGACTGAGCGTGAAGGAAAGCAGCGCGCCCGCGACCAGCGCGGGCTTGATGTGAGGGATCAGCACGTCGCGGAACACCTGGCCTTCGCTCGCACCAAGATCCTTTGCGGCCTCTTCCTGCTCACGGTTGAAGCTCGCGAGCCGCGAGCGAACGACCATGGTGACGAAGGGGAAGCAGAAGGTGATATGCGCGATCGTGATCGCGCCGAGGTTGAACGGCCAGACGAGATCAGTCGGCCACCCCACCGCGGCAAAGAACATCAGGAAGGCGACCCCAAGGCAGATTTCGGGGACGATGATCGGCAGCGAGATCGTGCCATCAATCGCGCCCTTCCACGGAAAACGAAAGCGCCACAGCATCACTGCCGCAAGCGTCCCGAGGACGAGGCTGGCGAGCGTTGCCAGCGCCGCGATGGTCAGCGAGTTGATCAGCGCTTCGACCAGCTGGTCGTTGCCCAGCGCCTTTTCATAATATTTGGTGGTGAATCCGCGCCACACGACGTTACGCTTGCTGTCGTTGAAGCTGAAAATCATCAGCACGACCAGCGGCGCATAAAGGAAGACCATCACCGCGCCGACCCACAGTCGCATCCACAGGGTGCGGCTATATTCGAGCGGGGCGACAGGGGTGCGGGCGAAGAGGGCCATCAGCGAACCTCGGGCACTTTTTTGCGCATCGACTGGATCGCGATCAGCGCAAACATCGCATAGATGAGCAGGAAGGACAGCGCGGCCCCGAACGGCCAGTCATTGGCTTTCTTGAACTGGCGTTCGATGACATTGGCGATCATCTGGCTGTCGGTCCCGCCCATCAGGTCGGGGGTGAGGTAGGCGCCGAGCGCGGGGATCAAGGTGATCATAACCCCGGCGATGATGCCGGGCGCCGCCAGCGGGACGACGATGCGCATGATGGTGCGAAAATGCCCGGCGCCAAGGTCGAGGCTCGCCTCGATCAGGCTGCGGTCGAGCCGGTCGAGCGCTGCGTAGAGCGGCAGCACCATGAAGGGCAGATGGACATAGACGAGCCCAAACACGACCGCGAAATTGTTGAAGAGCAGCTGAACCGGCTCCCATGTCGGCAGCGGTTGCAGTCCGACGAGCGTCTTGATCCAGCTCGTCCCTTCCCAGAGCGCGCCCATGCCCTTGTTGGCGAAACCCTGCGTGCCGAGCAGCATCATCAGCGCATAGGTGCGGATGAGGAGGTTGGTCCAGAAGGGCAGCATGATGCCGAGCAGCAGCCATGGCCGCCACTTCTCGCTGGCAAAGGTGATCGCCATCGCGACAGGGAAACCGATGATCAGGCAGATGAGCGTTACGAGCGCCGCGACCGCAAAGCTCTTCCCGAAAATGCTAATGTAAAGCCACTCGGTCGCGCGCTTGTAATTGTTGAGCGTGCCTGAAAATTCGATGTCGGTCAGGCCGCGGTTTTCGCCAAAGCTGTAGAGCCAGACAATGGCCATCGGAACGAGGAAGAAGACGACCACCCAGAACAAGGTCGGCAGCGATACCGCCGCGAAGGTTCTTTTGCTCGTCTTCCAATCCTGTTCGGCCACCCCCCAAGCCTTTCGTTATTAAGCCGCGCGCACCCGCGTAAAGGCTTCCTCGAACAATGGCTGCAAAGTCGGGTTGAACTTCGCATATTCGCATTTCGCCAGCACATCGGCGGGCGGATAAATGACCGGGTTGTTCTTGTAGCTGTCGGGCATCAGTGCTTTCGCCGCGGCATTGGGGGTCGGGTAGAGGATCGTTTCGGTGATCTTTTTGTCGACCTCTCCGTCGAGAATATAGTTGATGAAGGCGTGGGCATTCTTGGGATGCGGCGCGCCCTTCGGGATGCAGAGATTGTCCGAATTGAGCTGGCTGCCTTCCTTTGGCACCACGAAATCGATGTCGTCATCCTCCAGCATCGCCTGCGCGATGTCGCCATTATATTCGAGCACCAGGTCGACATCGCCCTTGAGCAACAGATCCTGCCCGTCGTCGACATGGAAATTCTTCACATTGGGCTTTTGCTTGATCATCATCGCTTCGATTGTCGCGATGTCGGCGGGGGTCAGTGCATTGACCGACTTGCCCAGATATTTGCCGTAGAGGCGGAACATGTCGCCGGCTTCGGACAGCCAAGCGATGCGGCCCGCATATTCGGGGCTGTCGAACAGGACTTTCCAGCTGTCGGGCTTCGCCTTCACCTTCGACTTGCGATAGCCGATGCCGAGCGCGAGCCAGGTGTAAGGCATCGAAACTTTGCGGCCCTTGTCATAATCGACGTCGATGAAGGTCGGATCGATATTCTTCATGTTCGGGATCTGGGCATGGTCGAGCGTTTGCAGCATGCCCGCCTGCGCCATTCGCTCGACAAAGTCGTTCGAGGGAACGATGACGTCGTAACCGGGGTTGCCGGCCTTGAACTTGGCGAACAGCACGTCGTTGCTGTCGAACAGGTCCATCTTCACTTCGACGCCGCTGGCTTCCTTGAAATCGTCGAGAGTCGTTTCGCCGATATAGGTGTCCCAGTTGTAGAAGTTGAGCTTGCCCTCTTCGCCATTGGCGAGCTTTTTACCTTCGCCCTTGCTGCACGCGGCGAGGCCGCCAAAGCTGATTCCGATCGCCGCGACCCCCATCGCCTGCAAGAGCGAGCGACGCCCACGGGCTTGCTTGATCAGTTCGTTCAGATCCATGACGACCTCCCTGTTTGTGACGTCAAGCTGACTCATTAAAGTCGGCTTGGAAAGAGGTTATTTTGCACCGCAGCACGAATCTTTGGAATATTCATGCGTTGCGGAGGTACCAATCGTAATCGAGCGTCGGGACGACACCGAAATAGCGATCCTGTTCAACGCGTTTGACGATGCTGAACATGTCGACAAAGCGTGACCCGAGATAGTCGCGCATCAGCACCGAGCCGTGGAAGCGATCGACCGCGGCGAACCAGTTCGACGGCGGCTTGTCGTCGCCCGAATTGTCGCGGTCATAACCGTTGCCGACCACCGCGGAGCCGGGATCGGTTTTCTCGGTCATGCCGTGGTGCATGCCAGCGAGCACCGCGGCGACGGCAAGATAGGGGTTAGCGTCCGCGCCGCAGGCGCGATGCTCGACATGGCGGCTCGGCGGCGGTCCGGCAGGGATGCGGAACGACACGGTGCGGTTGTTGACGCCCCAAGTCGGCGCAACGGGGGCATAGCTGTTTGCCTTGAACCGGCGATAGCTGTTGGCGTGCGGGGCGAAGAGCGCGAATGCATCGCCGACGGTCGCGATCATGCCGCCGATCGCGTGCCGCAGCGCCGGGGTGCCTTCGGGGTCGTAGCTGGCGAAGATGTTGGTACCCGAACCATCGTTGACCGAGACATGGATGTGCATGCCGCTGCCCGCTTGTTCGGCGAACGGCTTGGCCATGAAGGTGGCTTCGAGGCCGTGCTGCTGGGCCACCGCCTTGACCAGCCGCTTGTACATGATCGCATCGTCGCAGGCGCGGAGGGCATCGGGTTTGTGGCGCAGTGTGAGCTCGAACTGGCCGGGCGCAAATTCGGAAATTGCGCTTTCGAGCGGAATGTCCTGCGCGTCGGTCGCGGCGTAGAGCGCGTCGAAGAAGGGCCGGAAATCGTCGAGTTCGCGCAGGCCATAAACCTCGACATTGCGCGGCGTATCGCGGCTGTAGCCGGGACGGGCGGGGCGCACCGTGCCGTCGCGGGCGCGGCGCGGATCGACGAGATAGAATTCCAGCTCGACCGCCAGCACCGGGGTCAGCCCGTCGGCGATAAAGCAGTCGATGACGCCGCCGAGGACATGGCGCGGATCGAGGTCGTGGGGGGTACCGTCGAGTTCGTAGAAATCGACTAGGAACTGCGCGGCATGGTCGCCGCCCCACGGGGTGCGGACGAGGGTGCCGGGGATCGGCTTCATCGATCGGTCGGCGTCGCCATCTTCCCACACCAGCCCGGTTTCGACGGTGTCCTGGCCGGTGATGTCGACGACCGTAATCGATCCCGGGAACATCCGCCCGCTTTCATACACCGCCATCACCTCGTGCTGGCGCAGCCGCTTGCCGCGCGGCACGCCGCCCATATCGGTATAAATCATTTCGATCGAATCGACGTCGGGATTGGCTTTGAAAAAGGCCTCGGCCTCCGATCGCGGCGCGATCACGCCCGATGATTTCGACATCACCCCTCTACTCCTTCAGCGCTTTGGTGCAGTCGGCGAAGCCGTTCACCAACCGGTCGATCTGGTCGTCGCCGGTAACCGGGCTCACCAACATCATATTGTGGAAAGGCGCCAGCAAAATCCCGCGGTTGGCAAGGAACAGGTGGATTGCGGCTTCGAGGTCGGGCTGCATCGCCGCCTTTGCTTCGCCGCCATTGCGCGGCGGGGTGGGGCAGGTGAGGAATTCCACGCGGGCGCCGACGTGGGTGACGTGCCAATCCAGATTGGCATTCGCGACTTCCTGCTCCAGCCCGGCAACAAGGCGCGCGGCGCCGCGGAGCATATGATCATAGGCGTCGGGGGTGATGACCTCGGACAGCATCGCGTCCATTGCGGTGATCGCAAGTGCGTTGGCCGACAATGTCGTGCCGATGCCGCTGTGACCCGCCGGGCGCGATTGATTGAGCGCCGACATCTGCGCCGCTACTTCGGACGAAAAACCATAGACCGCGCACGGGACGCCGCCGCCGATCGACTTGCCGACAACCATCAGGTCGGGCTTCTGGCCATGGGTGACGCCATGGCCGCCATAGCCCGACGAGATCGTGTGCGTTTCGTCGAACACAAGCAGCGTGCCGGTCTCGTCGCACAGTCGGCGGAGCGACTGGAGAAATCCCGGTGCATCGCGGACCATGCCAACATTGGTCATCACCGGCTCGGCGAGGACGCAGGCGATGTCGCCGGCGCGCAGCGCCTCGGCGAGGGCGGCTTCGTCGTTGAACTCGATGGCCGTGGTCGTGGCGCGCAGGTCGTGGACCTGGCCGACCAGGCTGGCACGCATGACGGGCTGGCCGTTCTTCAGATCGACGAAGGCATCGTCGACCGCGCCATGATAGGCGCCGTTGAAGGTCAGGATTTTGGCGCGCCCGCTGATCCCGCGGCACCAGCGGATGACCGCACGATTGGCTTCGCTCGCGGTCGTCGTGACCTGCCAGAGCGGCAGGCAGAACATCGCCGCCAGCCGCGCGGAAAATGCCGCGCCGCGTTCCGTCGGCAGCATATAGCTCAGCCCTTCGCTTGCCTGCTTGGCAAGCGCCGCGGCGAGCGCGGGCGGCGAGTGACCGAACAGGCTGGCGGTGTCGCCGAGGCAGAAGTCGTCGTATGCTTGCCCGTCAATGCTGGTCAGGGTGGCATTCTTTGCCGATGCCGCGACGATCGGAACCGGGCTCGGCCAGTCCTTCATCCAGTGAAACGGCACGGACTGGAAAAAGCCGATCGCCGCGGCATGATGGGAAAAAGCGCGCGGGTTGGCGGCGCGGAAGCGCTCGGCTTCGCGGCTTGCGACCCGCCTGATGGCGGCGCCCGAAATCATCCGAGCCGATCCTTCAATGCGTAGTAGAGCAGCCCCAGGGTCGCAAGCGGCTGGCGCATCCATTTTCCGCCGGGGAAGGGACGGCTGGGCAGGTTCGCCAACACGTCGAAGCGCTCGGCGGTGCCCGCCATCGCCTCGGCTATCAGCTCGCCCGCCAGCGTCGTCACCAGCGCGCCGTGGCCCGAAAAGCCGTGCGCGAAAAAGACATTCCCGCGCCGCCCGATATGCGGCAACCGGTTCATCGTCACCGCCACCGCGCCGCCCCAGCCATAGTCGATCCTGGCATCGGGAATCTGCGGGAAGACCTGCGCCATGAAGGGGTGCACGAAGGCTGCGATGTCGCGCGGCGGCGTCTGCGAATAGCGCTCGCCACCGCCAAAGATCAGGCGCTTGTCGGCCGAAAGGCGGAAATAGTTGAGCACGAACCGGCTGTCGGCGACCGCGGCGCCGCTGGGGAGCAACGCGTCGGCGTTCGCGAGCGGTTCCGTCGCGATGTTATAGTTCATGATCGGCACCGTGTAGCGACCAAGGTCGGGTTCCAACTGGCCGATCCAGCTATCGGTTGCGTCGATGACATAGCGCGCGGCGACATGCGCGCGATCGGTCATTACGCCCAGACCATCGGGCGTGTCAGTGATCTCGTAGGCGCGCTGACCTTCCCACATGCAAACACCCGCCGCTTCGGCGGCTTGCGCAAGGCCGATCGCATAGTTCAGGGGATGGAAATGGCCGCCATGCGGGTCGTAGATGCCACCGTGATAGAGCGGGCTGGCGATATGGCCCGCCATATCTGCTTTCGCGACGACGTCACTCTGGTAGCCGAAGCGGGTGGCGAGATAGTCCGCCTCGCGCCGCATCGCGTCGAAGTCCTTCGGCGTCCACGCTGCTTCGAGATGCCCCGTTTTCAGGTCGCAGTCGATGCCATGCTTGGCGATCCGCGCCGCCACCCGATTGTCGCGCCAGCACAGGTCGAACAGCGCAACGGCGCGCTCTCGGCCAAATTCGGTCTCCAGTTCAGACGCGGACCAGCGCAGGCCGGGAATCAGCTGTCCGCCGTTGCGCCCCGACGCGCCAAAACCGATATGCTCGCGCTCGATCAGAATCACTGAAAAACCGCGCTCGGCACAGGCAAGTGCGGCGGACAGACCCGTGAAGCCGCCGCCGACCACTGCAACGTCGAACGACAGCGCGTCGCAGATTTGAGAGGCCGACCGCCACGGATGCGCGGTCGCGGCATAATAGCTGTTGGCGAGCGGGTCGGTCATGGCCGGGTCGCGGGTCAGACCCGCATCAACAGATGTTCGCGTTCCCAACTGGACACCACCGACTGGTAGTTGAACAGCTCATAGTCCTTCACCGCAAAGAAGATTTCGAAGAAATCGTCGCCGAGCAAATTGCGGACCTTCTTGCACGAGCTGAACCGGTCGAGAGCCGCCTCCAGCGTTCGCGGCAACGTGCGAGCGCGGTTGTACGCGCTGCCGGTGATAGATTTTGCCGGGACCATGCGGTCGACCACGCCGATATAGCCGCAGATCAGCGACGCCGCGATCGCCAGATAGGGATTGCTGTCCGCGCCGGGCAGGCGGTTTTCGACGCGGCGGTTGGCCTTTTCCGAAATCGGGACGCGGAATCCGCACGAGCGGTTGTCCTCGCCCCACTGGACGTTGATCGGTGCCGCGCTATCGGGGCGCATCCGGCGGAAGCTGTTGACGTTGGGCGCCCATAGCGGCGCGATCTGCGGCATGTAGCGTACGAGGCCCGCGATATAGCTGCGGAACATTGCGCTGTCGCGACCGTTGGCGGTCGAGAACAGATTCTTGCCGGTCGTCGCGTCGACCACCGATTGGTGAATGTGCATTGCGCTGCCAGGCTGGCCCGCCATCGGATTGGCCATGAAGGTCGCATAGACGTCGTGCTGCTTGGCGACATTGCGCACCACGCGCTTGAACAGGAACACTTCGTCGGCGAGCCGCAGCGGGTCGCCATGCTCGAAATTGACCTCGAGCTGCGCGGCACCCATTTCGTGTATCATCGTATCGATATCGAGCCCCATCAGCTCGCAATCGTCATAGATATGATCGATGATATCCTCATATTCGTTCATCGCCTCCAGCCCATAGGGCTGGCTTGCGGACTCGCTGCGCCCCGACTGGCCGGTCGGCGGGGTCAGCGGAAAGTCGGGGTCGACGTTCTGCGACACCAGATAAAATTCGACCTCCGGCGCGATGACCGGACGCCAGCCTTTTTCGGCATAGAGCGCGAGCACTTTTTTCAGGATGGTGCGCGGGGCGATATCGACTTCGCTGCCGTCGCGGTTGAGGACGTCGGCGATCACGAAAGCGGTGGGCGATTTGAACCCCGGCGCGACGCAGATCGTGTCGGGATCAGCGATCAGGATCTTGTCGGGATCCTTGTCCCAGATATCGTCGATATCTTCGGGATAATGACCGTCGATCGTGCAAATGAACACGCTGCCCGGAATGCGCAGCGACTTGTCCTTCACCGATGCCAGGAACTTCTTGGCCGGCAGAACCTTGCCGCGCTGGACCCCGTTGATGTCGGGGACGATGCATTCGACTTCGTCGATCTTATGGTCGCTGATCCATTGTTCCAGATTGACTGACATGAGCCCCCGATTGGGCCAAGGAGCTGGCCCGGTTGTACCGGCGCAGCCTATCGCGAAGTGGAGCAGAGCGCCAGAGGAGCCGTTATCGGCCATTTTCGACGTTGCCAGTGTCGAGCGCCGGGGCCACTATGTGCGCGTTCGGCTGGTCGGGAGAATGGCAGTGAAGGGCGAAAATGATCCGCTGGCAGCGTTCTGGATGCCGTTTACCGCCAACCGGTCGTACAAGGCGAACCCGCGCCAGCTCGTATCGGCGAGCGGCATGTATTATCAGAGCGGCGATGGGCGGCCGGTCCTCGACGGCACGTCGGGGCTGTGGTGCAGCAATGCCGGTCATTGTCGTCCCGAGATCACCAATGCGATTGCCCAGACCGCGGCAATGCTCGATTTCGCGCCGACGTTTCAGCTCGGCCACCCGCTGCCATTTGAGCTTGCGCAGCGGCTCGCGGTGCTGATGCCCGACGGCCTCGACCGGATATTCTTTACCAACAGCGGCTCCGAATCGGTTGATACGGCGCTGAAAATTGCGCTTGCGATCCAGCGTGCCAAGGGACAGGGAACGCGGACTCGGCTGATCGGGCGCGAGCGCGGCTATCATGGTACCGGCTTTGGCGGGATCAGCGTCGGGGGGCTCGTCAACAATCGCCGCGCGTTCGGCGGTTTGCCCGGCGTAGATCATATGCGCCACACGCACGACATTGCGCGCAACGCGTTCACGCGCGGCTTTCCCCAGCATGGCGCTGAGCTCGCCGACGATCTCCAGCGGCTTGTCGATCTGCACGGCGCCGAGACGATTGCTGCCGTCATCGTCGAGCCGATGGCGGGTTCGACCGGGGTGCTGGTGCCGCCGGTCGGTTATCTCCAGCGGCTGCGCGAACTCTGCGACAAGCACGGCATCATCCTGATCTTCGACGAGGTGATTACCGCCTTCGGGCGCGTCGGCGGCGCGACCGCGGCGGGACAGTGGGGCGTCACCCCTGACATCATCACGATGGCGAAGGGGCTGACCAACGCCGCGGTGCCAATGGGCGCCGTAGCGGTGAAGCGCGAGCTTCACGATGCGGTGCTCGACAGCGTCGATGCGGGCATCGAGCTGTTCCATGGCTATACCTATTCGGGCCATCCGCTGGCCAGCGCGGCGGGACTCGCGACGCTCGACCTATATGCGCGCGACGGCCTGTTCGACCGCGCGAGCGAACTCGGTGGCTATTGGGAAGACGCCGCGCACAGCTTGAACGGCAAGCGGCACATCATTGATGTCCGCACCATCGGCCTCGTCGCGGGTATAGAGCTGGATCCGCGACCCGGCGCGCCGACGGCGCGCGCGATGGAACTGTTCCACGCCTGTTTCGACAATGGCCTGCTGGTGCGCGCGACGGGCGACATCATCGCCCTGTCGCCGCCGCTTATCGTCGAAAAAGCGCAGATCGACGAAATCTTCGGGAAAATCGCTGACCTGCTCGTTGCGATCGATTAACGCTCCAGGCCGTCCATCTGCATCGCGGCGGCTTCGGCGTTCGCCTCGGCCTTTGCCGCGGTGGCGGCGACTTGCCGCGCGCGCGTGGCTTCGGTCTGAACCAGACGTTCGGCCATCGTGCGCCACGCCTGTTCGGCACGCAAATTGCGGTCGCGAACCTGCGACAAGGTGCTGGCTGCCGCGTCGACGGCGCATTTATCGGCCTGGGCCTGATAGAAGTCACTGGTGTTCGACATGGCGGATATCCTTAGCTCTGGGGTGGGGTAGGCAGTCGGTTCGGAATGGGTTCAGTCGATCATCTGGGCGATCAGGCGGCGCAATTCGCTTTGCGACAGGGTCGGCGATCGCCGATGGGATTTCCGCGCTGGCGCGTTGATCGCGGCATAGGGGCGGAGAAGGGAAGGGAAGCTGTTCGAAACTAAGTTCATATTATCCTGTATTCATTCATGTTTTTGTGGTCGTGGGTCAGCGCCGGTTGCCCTTGCGCGGACCGCTACCGGCCGGACCGGCGCCGCGATCACGATAGATGATGCGGCCTTTGGTCAGGTCATAAGGCGTCATTTCGACGCGAACGGCGTCGCCGACGACTGACCGGATGCGAAAACGTCGCATCCGGCCTGCCGTATACGCGATGATCCGATGGTCATTTTCCAACGTGACGCCAAAGCGTCCGTCGGGAAGGATCTCGTCGATCTGGCCGTCGAGGGTCAGTAGTTCCTCTTTGGCCAAAGATCAGGCCGACTGGATGTTGACGGCGGACACTTTGCCGCGCTGGTCGGTTTCCAGATCGTAAGAAACGCGCTGATCTTTGTTCAGCGTCGACATACCGGCGCGTTCGAGGGCGCTGATGTGGACGAAGCTGTCGCCCGAGCCATCCTCGTTGGCGATAAAGCCATAGCCTTTGTCGGTATTGAAAAATTTTACGGTGCCGGTGGGCATAGGTCGTTCCTTTCACGGAAGCGGAGTTACCGCCGATCCATATCGGCGGCGCCAGGAAGCGTGAGGAAGGAAGGTCCTGCCGATGCGGCAACAAAATCCGTCGAAAGCGACGATAGCCTGTGCAAGATGGGCCATTCCGGGCCAAAAGTCAAGGACTAGCCGGTTTTGGCAATCCCGCGCGCGGGCCGTCAGTCGTGGACCAACAGCGGAAATGTCACCGACACCCGGGTTCCTTTGCCGACTTCGCTGTCGATATCGAGCTGTCCCTGATGGCGCTCGCCGATATGTTTGACGATCGCAAGACCAAGGCCGGTGCCGCCAACCGAGCGGCTGCGGGCTTCATCGACACGGTAGAACCGTTCGGTCAGTCGCGGCAGGTGATCGGGCGCGATGCCGTCGCCCTGATCGCTGACCGACAGACGTACACGGCGACCCTCGCGCGCCATTTCGACCGTTACCGGGGTCCCGGCGTGGCCATATTTCATCGCGTTGGAAATGATATTGTGCACCAGTTGGCTGAGTTGGGCCTCGTCGCCCAGCATCGGCTGCGGGCTGTCGCCGAGCTTTGCCACGAGATCCTTCGCGCGCACCGGTTCGCTGTCGCTGACCTGGCCGATGGTCGTGCGAACGATTGCGGCGAGATCGACCGTCGCGGTCGGGCGGCGAAAACGGTCGGCCTCGACCCGCGAGATTGACAAGAGATCGATCACTAGTTGCTGCATGCGCCGCGCTTCACGCTCGATGATTGACAGGAAGCGATCGCGGGTCGGTGCGTCGGTTTCGCCGTTCATTTCCTGCAGCGTTTCGACGTATCCCAGGATCGCCGCCAGCGGCGTGCGCAGTTCGTGGCTGGCGTTCGCGACAAAATCAGACCGCATTCGATCGGCGGCGTCGATCGCCGAACGGTCCGACAAGAAAATGATACATTCACTGTCCGACAATGCGGCAACGCGCATCGTCCAGCGCTGGCCGGCGCGGGGAAAGTCGATCAGATTGACAGGCTCCAAAGGCTTGGCGTCTTGAATGTGCGACAGCCATTCTGTCGCGGCGGGGTGACGGATTGCGGTCCGCACGTCGGCGCCGACGATATGCCGCCCTAGCAGCCGTATTGCGGCGTCATTGGCGATCGTGACGATGTTGTCGGCGGTGCCGAGCAGCGGTTCCTTTTCTTGATCAACCCAGTGCGCGAAGTCGGGATGACGAAGCAGCGACACGGACGGCGTTTCGACTGGTGGTTGAGCCGCGGTTGACGGCTCGGGCGCGGCCGACGGCAGCGCGCTGTGCACGATAGCGGCCGCGACAAATCCAGCGACAGCCATGAGCGCGATCGTGAGTCGATCACCGCCCGTCAGCGCGGCAAAAATCGCGGCGATGGCCACCATCGTGAACGCAATGACGAGGCTGGATACGCGATCGAACATTGTCTGCGGCCTGGCACGAAGCGAGGGGCGGGCGCAAGGCTGTTTGCGGGCGTTAATGCATGGACGGCGAATGTCCCAAACCGGGATGTCGGAGTCTAGAAGCGGTGTTTTGCTTTTCCTAGCGTCGTCATTGGGTTATGCGCCCACCATGGAAAAGAGCGACATTCCGACCGCGAACGCCAACGAAACTGGCGGTGCGATCTCCCCGCGGCGGCAGATACTGGCGCTTGGCGCGGTGGGCGTGTCGGCGGCGCTGACGATCCGTCCTGCCTTTGCGCAGACTGCGGTGTCGGTGATGAATTGCCAGATCCCGGTTCCCGGCCCGGGCGGCGCCGGAAAATTTATCGATACCCAAGGCAAGCTGGTCCCGCCAGGTACCAAGGGCGCTTTCCCGGGCGCGCTGCGACCCTTTACCGGCGAAGAAGTGAAGCGCGCGTTCCGCGGACAGACGCTGCCTGGTACGACCTATAACCAGTCACAAGCCTATCTACAGTACATCCGGCGCTTGCAGGCGGGGCAGAGCGGCTTTACCTGTTTCGCCTCGATCACGACGTCGCGCTGATTTTCGCTCCTTTACAGGCGATATCGGTTCAGCCGCGTCGCCAGCCAAAGGAGTTTTCGTGAAACTAGCTTCGCTCAAGCAGGGCCGCGACGGCCGTCTCGTCGTCGTTTCGGACGATCTGGCCTGGTATGCCGACGCCGGGCAGATTGTACCGACGATGCAGGCCGCGCTTGACAATTGGGCCTATGCCGCGCCGCGCCTCGCCACGCTCGCCGAAGATCTGAATCACGATGCAATCCCCAAGGAGCGGTTCCACGAGCGCGACGCCGCCTCGCCGCTGCCGCGCGCCTATCAATGGGCCGACGGCAGCGCTTATGTGAACCATGTCGCGCTGGTGCGGCAGGCGCGCTCCGCCGAGATGCCCGACAGCTTCTGGCACGATCCGCTGATGTATCAGGGGGGTAGCGATGCCTTCCTTAGCCCGCGCGACCCGATCCCACTTGGCGATCCGGCGTGGGGCTGTGATATGGAGGCCGAAGTGGTCGTCGTAACGGGCGACGTGCCCGCCGGCATCGACGCCGTCGCGGCGCGCGACAAGATTTTGCTCGTCGGGCTGACGAACGATGTTTCGCTGCGCGGGCTGATCCCGGCCGAGCTTGCCAAGGGATTCGGCTTTTTCCAGTCGAAGCCGTCGAGTGCAATGTCGCCGGTGTTCGTGACGCCGGAGGGGCTCGGCGAGCGCTGGAAGGATGGAAAGCTGCATGGCGCGCTATGCGTCGACCTGAACGCTCAGCCGCTCGGCCGCGCCGATGCGGGTGTCGACATGACTTTCGATTTCGGCGCGCTGATCGCGCATGCGGCAAAGACGCGCGACTTGGGTGCTGGCACGATCATAGGGTCGGGCACCGTGTCGAATCGTGATGCTGACGGCGGCCCTGGCAGGCCGATTGCTGAGGGCGGATTGGGCTATAGCTGCCTTGCCGAAGTGCGCACGGTTGAAACGATCCAGCAGGGGGAGCCTAAGACGCCGTTCATGCAAAGAGGCGATACGGTCCGCATCTGGATGGACGACGAGCGCCACCACAGTATTTTCGGTGCGATCGAGCAGCAGGTGATGTGAAACGAAAAGAGGCGGGTTTGCACCCGCCCCTTCTTGTCGTTTCAGTCGGTCGCGGCGATCATCCGAAGCTGCCGCCTGACATCGCATCGCTGAGCGAGCAGGCTGCCGGACCCAAGATCACGATGAACAATACCGGCAGAATGAATAGAATCAGCGGAACGGTCATGATCGCGGGCAGGCGCGCAGCCTTTTCTTCGGCGCGCATCATGCGTTCATTGCGGAATTCGGCGGACAAGACGCGAAGTGCGCTGGCGAGCGGCGTACCATATTTTTCGGTCTGGATCATGGTCGTGACCACGCCTTTCACCGACTCCAGGTTGACGCGATAGGCCAGGTTTTCAAACGCCTGACGGCGCTCAGTCAAGAAGCCGAGTTCGATAGAGGTGAGCGCAAATTCCTCGCCCAGTTCGGGATAGGCGCGGCCTAGTTCCTTCGATACGCGCGAGAAGGCGGAGTCGACGGTGAGGCCAGCTTCGGCGCAGATCACGAGCAGGTCGAGCGCGTCGGGAAGTCCTTTGCGGATCGCGTCGGTGCGCTTGGTGCGCTTGTTCTGGACGAACAAATCGGGCGCCTTGTACCCAAGCACCAACGCCGCCATCGTCACGCCCGAACGCTTAAAGGGGGTCAGGTCGGGCCACATGTCGAGGCCGTAAATCAGGAAGGCGGCAAGACCGCCGAACACAATTGGCAGGACCAGACGACCAAAGATCACCGCGACGGCCAGATCCTTTGACCGGATTCCGGCCTGCGCCAGCATTTGCTGGACTTCTTTGATCTGCCCTTCCTGGAGCACCTGGAGTTTGCCGAGGAAGGTGCGCATCTTGTCGGCATGCTGATTCTTGCGCACAAGTTTGGCGCGGCGTTTCGCGGTCGACGCGGTGATCCCTGCCTTGAGCTGTTCGCGGCGTTCATTGAGCGCCTTGACGCGTTTGGCCATCGGGTTGCGCACGGTGAGCGCGCCGTAGATCGCGAATAGCACGGCGAAAACCCCAACGGCTGCAAGCATGGTGCCGGCCCAGACGACATCAATGCCCATCAGCGTCGGGCCGGTCTGAGCGCCGGTGAAGGTCGTAAGAAGGAGGCTGCTGTTCACTGGTTCCGCCCCTTCAGATTTCGAAACTGATCATTTTGGCCATAATCCCGGCCCCGATGCTCATCCAGATCAGGCCGCCGAGACCGGTGATGATCAGCCGCTGTTCGTAGAAAAACCCCGCGAGATAGGTCGGGTTCATCGACCAGACGACGCCAAATACGAAGAAGGGCAACGCGCCAACAATATAGGCCGATGCTTTCGCTTCCGACGACATGGCGCGGATCTTCAGCTTCATCTGTGCGCGCTTTCGCAGCACTTCGGACAGGTTGGACAGCGTCTCCGCCAAATTACCGCCCGTCTCACGCTGGATCTGAATAGTGATGCAGAAAAACTGAAACTCGGGCGTTCCCAGCATCACTGCGGTTTCCTGCAATGCAGCTTCCATCGTGTTGCCGATGCGGATGCGTTCGATGACGCCTTTGAATTCTTCACCTACCGGCCCGGGGAGTTCCTGACTCACGATCTGAAAGGTTTCGGTGACCGGCAGGCCGGACCGGAGGCCACGGACGAGCAGGTCGATCGCGTCGGGAAAGCGGGTCGTGAATTTTGCGACGCGCTTTTTGATGGCGCGACCGACGACGAGATAGGGCAGGCCAAGGCTCAGCAACAATCCGATCATCGCGGCCATCATGAAAGGTGCGCGGATCGCGAGCATGCCGCCAGTGACGGCAACAAACATGCCCATCGACACGAACATATACTGGGTGAGCGTCCATCCTTTGCCGGTTCGGCGGAGACGCTTTTCCATTTCTTCACGGCGCGGCATCAGGCTGGTCAGCGATGTTCCGCCCCGGCCGACCGATTGGATAGTCTTGCGCATTTGCGCCGCGACAACGGCTTCGGTCGAAGCCGCATGGCGATCCTTGACCATCGCCAGTCGGCGCGTCTTTGCCTTGCCGACCGAAGGTCCGCCGAGCAAAATGACGAGCAGCGCAAAGGCGAAGAAGGCCCCCGCAATGATTAGGATGACTGGCAGGTTCATGTCGGCAGATATCCGCTTCTATCGCTTAATGGTGGTAACGATCCGTCGGGTGATCGTTATGCCGCCTGTTTCGCGCCTTTTTTCGTCATCAGGCCCAGTTTGCCGAGAAGCGAACCGCCCGATTTGCCTTTGGTTGCCGCGATCTGCGCCTCTTCGGCCTCGACATCGGCGCCATCAAGGATCAGGCGCATCAAATTGTTCCACACTTGCGCGGCTTTCGTACCCTTGCAGACCTCGGCGTAGGATTTTCCGAGTTTCGCCGACTGGCTGACCAGTTTCGGGTCGAAGGGGATGACGACATCGATCTGGCGTTCGATCGAAGATTCGAATTCCTTGCGCGACAATTCGCCAACGGCGTTCTGGAACTTGTTAGCGACCAGTACCACACGCGCGCCCGGAACATTTTGTTTGAACCAGGACAACAGACGAATCGTATCGCGTGCGGCCGCGAGCGTCACATCGCTGACCAGCATGATGGTTCCGGCTTCCGCCACAAGGTGGGGGAAGGGGATCAGCACCTGGCGCGGGATATCGACGATCGTCATCTCAAACGCACCGCGCAGCTCTTCCTCCAGCTGGAAAAAGGCCGAACCGTCGGTCATCACCGGCTGATGGATCGGCGCTTCGGCTGACAGCAGGCTGAGCTTGTCCGACGCGCGCACCATCGCGCGTTCGATGAACAGACCGTCGATACGGCTTGGGTTGTCGATCGCGTCGATCAGGCCGCGGCCCGGCTCGAGGTCGAGCGTCAGGGCGCCGGTGCCGAAGTGGACGTCGAGATCAAGCAGCGCCGTCTGGCGGCCCGCCTGTTCGCTCATAGCCCAGGCGAGCGAGGTTGATACGAGCGAGGCCCCGACTCCGCCGCGCACACCGACCACCGCCATCATGTGATGCGGCTTGTCGTCACCCATGTCGGCATGTTTCGGCGCGGTCAGCATGGCCTGTGCCATGGTCAGCGATTCGCGAACCTGTTCCAGGGACAAGGGTTTCAGCAGATAGTCCTGGATGCCGCTGGACAACAAATCGCGGTACAGGCGCACGTCATTGACCTGGCCTGCCGCGATCACGACGGTTCCGGGTTCACAGACTTCGGCCAGCGCGTTGATATCATTGATTGGATCGCCCGATTCCGACATGTCGACGAACAGGATGTTCGGGCTCGCCGAAACCGACAGCGATTGCACCGCGTTGCGCAAACCGCCCTTGTTACATTTTTCGATCGGCCAACCCATGTCGCTGGCTGCGGCGCGGATCAACTCCAGCGTGTCGTCGTCGCAGACATAGGCGCTGAAGGGATCGCGAAGTCCCGCTGATTTGAAAGGAGCGTTCACTTGCCACCTCCGTTGCTGGTTGCCTGGCCGCGTAATTCACCGGCACCCGTTGGCGGCTTTTCGCGGAAGGTTTTGATCGCCCGCGTTGCCATCGAGGGATCGTTGCCGTCGCTTCGCGCGCCCTTGATCAAGTCAGTCGGGTCGGCGACCATAGCAGCAAGGTTACTGTTGGTCGCGCAGCCGTAATTCGACGAGGTTGCGTTGGTCGGATTGATCGACGATTTTGTTGCCCAATCGGGGCAGCCAGGAACGAAGGCCGATGCACGAGTGATGATGATACGCAGGTGCCCCTGCGGCACCGCGCCAGTGGTTACCGGCACGTCGTTGCTGATCAGCATTCCGCGGCGTTCGATCATCGACCGCACCGTTGCCTGCGCCGACGTGGCTTCATAAACTGAAGGATCTTCGATCGAAACGCGGTCGCCGTAGCGCACGCCCATCGCGTCGAGCCAGCCTTGCAGGCGGCCCTGTTCGCTGGGTGGCAGTTCGCCGCTTGTAGCCGCGACATCGAATTGATGGATGGCATTGCGCACGATAGGCTGATGCACCGAATCGAGGCTGCGGTTGCTGTAGGCGGCGCCCGAGCATCCCGCGAGCGATGTGCTCAAGGCCAGGATTGTCCAAGTTGCGATTTTCTTCATCACTTTACTCCTGAAATCCTGCTCATCACTTGATGCTGAAACCGGGGGCGGCGTCGACGCTGCTGCCCCGCGGACGATCGGCGTCGCCGACATTGGTGTCGAGCCGCGGTTTCGGGCGGTCGCCGCCCGTCACGCCGTCGCCCGTCTGGTTGAGAAGCAATCGCTGCAGATCGTTGGCGTCCTGAAACGCGTCGGTCGGCAGCTTGATCTCGTTCGCCGACACCGGCTGCACCAGATAAGGGGTCACCACGATAACCAGCTCGGTTTCGCCGCGGCGGAAGCTGTCCGATTTGAATAACATGCCAAGCAGGGGCACGTCGCCAAGACCGGGCATTTTGTCGATCGCACCGATCGAGCGGTTGTTCATCAGTCCGGCGATCATGAAGCTTTCACCCGATCCCAGTTCAACCGTCGTTTCGGCGCGGCGCACGGTCAGCGCGGGAACCTGGAAGCCGTCGAGTTCGATCGCGCCTTCGGTCGATAGCTCCGACACTTCGGGGCGGACGCGCAGGCTGATGCGGCCGTTTGACAGCACCGTCGGCGTATACGCCAGGCTGACACCGTATTTGCGATACTCGATCGTCGTGCCGTTGAGATTGCCGGGGATCGGAACAGGGAATTCGCCGCCGGCCAGGAAATCGGCAGTCTCGCCGGAAATCGCGGTCAGGTTAGGCTGCGCTAGTGTCGCAACCATGCCCGACCGTTCGCCGAGATCGAGCGAGGCAATCAGGTCGAGACCGAACAAGCGGCCAGCGCCCGCCAGGCTGCGCATGCCGGAAGGTGTCGTGATGTTGTAGGTCGTGTTGCCATTCGCGTCGGTGGTGATCGACCCTGCGCTTCGGCCGCCGAAAACACCGCCGAGGAAACCGTTGCCCAGCGGGCCATCGGTATCGCGGGTCAGAATATTGCCGCTCATTTCCTTGACCAGCGAACGGTTCACTTCTGCGATACGGACCTGCAGATTGACCTGCAGCGGTGTGGCAGTGCGAAGGCGCGACAACACTTTGGTGCCTTCGCCGACAAACGCCTGAACCAGCATTTCTGCCTCGGCTGCATCGTCGGGCGACTGGACCGTGCCCGTCAGCAGTACGAACCCGTTCATCGTGTTCGCCGAGATTCTCGCTTCGGGCATCGCCAGCGACAACATCTGGTCGATCGTCTCGATATTGTTGCCAACGCGGGCGACGGTCGAAAACACGACCCGGCCGCTGGCGTCGGTGGCATAGATGCTAGTCTCACCCGGCTTTTTGCCGAAGATATAGAGCTGGCGACCCGAGCGAACCTGCACGTCGGCCACTTCGTCGTTGGCGACGAAGATGTCGGTCATTGCGGCAGGCAGGCTGATCAAGCGGCCGCGGCCGACCGACAGGTCGATGCTGCTGCTCGCATTCTGGGTCGCCTGCGCCGCCACTGGCGCCGAGGGAGCCGAGACCAGGGTCGCTGCCACCAGGCCGATGGCCAAGGTGCGGGCCAAGGCCACTGCCTTGAAATTGGCTTTGCTGTTCATCTTACTTACCCCCAACCGAAACTTCGGTCACCTTGTCGCCGCGGGTGACGCGGACGACCGGGCCACTCGATGCTGCCGATCCATAGTTGCCGCCTCCCGGTGCTGCCGGTGCACCACCGGTCTGCTGTTGCGGACGCGATCCGCCGCCGACACGGCCGCTGACCGGGATCCAGAAACGTGACACGTCGCCGCCGGTCGTCGCCGTCTTCGAGGTGACCGGGCGTGCCTGAGCCTGCGCCAGCATACGGCGTTCGGCTTCGGTGCCTCCCTTGGCAGGCACACTGATCTCGCCCGATGCGATCGCCGCTTCGAGTTCGCCGCTGCTTTCGGCGAGCGGACGCAGAGCGAGCGACAATTTGCCCATGCTTTGCGCCACCGCGATGCGTTCGGCGAGGTCGGGGGTGGCCTCCAGCGTCACCGAGCCAAAGGTGCGGACTGGGGTCTTGCCGGTCTCGTCCTCGGCGTCGTAGCGCTGATCGGTGGCGAGCACGCGGACATTGCGCACGATGGTTTCGGCGGTGAAGATCTGGTCGTCAGGATAGGCGCTGCCTTCCTTGACCTCGATGGTCTGGGCCAGCAGCACGTCGACGCGGTCACCCGGGAAGACGAAACCGGCGACGCCCTGTTCCTGGCTGACCTTGACAGTGACGGCACGCATGCCGGGGCCAAGCGCCGCCGCAAGGAAGCCGCGATCGTCGGGATGGACCAGAGCGCCCTGGGTCAGTGGCTGACCGGCGGTGATCGGATAGCGCACGACGGTTCCGACCAACGTGTTGACGTCGGTTTTTTCCTTCATGAAATACGCCTTTTCGACCAATTCTTTCGGCCAAGGCTGAAATCGGAAGCTGTCGGGGCCGATGATCGTCCCCACCGGCAGCTGCCGCGTTGCGACAAGGATCATCGGACCGGTAATCTCAGGCGCCGCAGCGGCCCGAGCTTCCGGAGTCGAGGCCCCGCGCATCATCTGGTTGACCCCGAATGCTGCGCCGATCGCAATGACCAGCGCGCCGACGATCAGCATAATCTTTCGCGTATCCATGACGATTTTTCGCCTCCTAACACCAGCCAGACGCGGCGGTGTTTGCCCTCAGGCTCATCCGATAGCCTGAAACTGGTTAAGATATTGTTGGTGAAGCGCCCAAAGCCCGGCGGCGGCGATGGCAACGCCATAGGGTACCTCCACCGGACTGTCGGACCGACGCAATTTCAAATGGATGAGCATCACCGCCGAGAGGATCCCGCCCCCTACCGCCATGACAGTGAGCATCGGCAGAAATAGCGGTAACGGGATCCACAGCATCACCGCGCCGATCATCTTCACATCGCCGCCGCCCATCGCGCCGATCGCGAACAAGCCGGCAAAAACGAGGAAGACGGCAAAGGCCGCGCCGAACTGAATCGGTATCTCGGGCCAGACGGCAAGCCCACTTGCGATCCAGAAGGGGATGGCGAGCAGCGCCATCGCCGCATTGAGTTCGTTGGAAATGGTTCGTGATCTGAGGTCGCTGATCGCCGCGGCAATCATCAACAGGCCAAGAACGGCCATCAGGCCAAGGGAGATCATGCCGCTGTCCATGAGTGCCCTCCTACGCAACATGGCTTACCAAAGAGTAACCATGTTCCCGGTGATGGCGTCGTCGCTTGCATTCCCCGGGCCAATGGATATGCGGCGAGACATGATTGACGCACAGCCTTCCGCAACCGACGTACTGATCGTCGGCGCGGGTATTGCCGGCGCCAGTCTGGCCGCGGCGCTGGCGCCGTGGCGGCGTGTGATGCTGATCGAGGCGGAAGACACCCCGGGCTATCACGCAACCGGTCGCTCGGCCGCCTTTTGGCATGAAACCTATGGCGGACCGCGGGTGCAGCCGCTGTCGGTTGCGTCCTTCGACACCCTTGCCCGCCCTTCGCGCGCGTTTTCCGAGCGCGGATTTCTGTCGCCGCGCGCCGCGCTGACGCTCGGCCATCGCTCAGAAGCGGCAGCGGTGGACGCCTTTACTGCGGAATTTATCGCCAAAGGTGTCGAGGTCGTGCGGATGGGCGCTGCCGAAGTCGCCGGAAAAATCCCGGGTGTGCGAACTGAATGGAGCGAAGCCGCCTATGAGGCGGCGTGCAGCGACATCGATGTCGGCGCGCTTCATGCTGCCTACCTGCGTTCAGCGAAACGCGCCGGGGCGTTTATCGCCACCCGCGCGCCGCTGGAATCGGCACGGCGTATCGGCGCTATGTGGGATGTTCGGGCGGGCGGGCAGGCGATCAGCGCTGCGCTGATCGTCAACGCCGCCGGCGCCTGGGCGGACCGGGTGGCGGCCGCATGTGGGGTCGCCCCTATCGGGATCCAGCCCTATCGGCGCACCGTCATCCAGCTACGGCTGGGTATTCCGGTCCCAGCCGAACTGCCGCTCGTCATCCACATCGGCGGCAGATTCTACTTCAAGGGCGAAAGCGAGGGCCGCGTGTGGCTCAGTCCGCATGATGAAACTCCCGTCGATCCGCACGATGTGGTGCCGGAAGAGATTGATGTTGCGATCGCGATCGAGCGGATGCAGGCGGTCGTCGATTGGCCTGTCGCTGCGGTCGAGCGCAAATGGGCCGGACTGCGAAGTTTCGCGTCCGACCGCATTCCGGTTTTTGGAGCCGATCCGCACGTGCCCGATTTCATCTGGTGTGCGGGACAAGGCGGCTTCGGTATCCAGACCGCACCCGCGGTTGCTGGACTGCTGGCGGCGCAACTCGGTGCGCCGCCGCCTGGCGGCGCCATCGGTAGTGTCGATCCAGCGCCTTTCGCGCCGTCGCGCTTCACCTGATATCAATCTGGCGTCTTGCGCGCCGCAGCCGTCTGCTTACCATGGGATCGTCGCGTCACCGTGGGCGCGCCAACGACCGATGGAGGATCCGATGGCCCATTATTTCGAGATCAAGAAGAACAAGGCTGGCGAGCATGTCGCTTATTTCAAGTATAATAGCGAAACGATTTTCTGGACCGAAGGCTATTCCAGCAAGGCGTCAGCGATTAACGCGATCGAGTCGATCAAAAAGAACGGACCGGGGGCCGAAACGCGCGAAGCTGAATAGAATGACGGGCGCGGGCGCTCAGCGCGCCCGCGCAACTTCCAACGCGGCATCGCTGGCGAGCTGATCGGCGATCTCATTATCGCCGTGCCCCGCATGGCCTTTGACCCATAGCCACTCGATGTCGTGCCGCCTGGCTTCAGCGAGCAGCCGTTGCCACAGATCGGCGTTGGCGACCGGCTTTTTGGCGGCCGTTTTCCAGCCGTTCTTCTGCCAGCCAAATATCCATTTCGTGATGCCATCGCGGACATAAACGCTATCGGTCGACAGTTCGACGTTGCAATGGCGTTTCAGCGCGGCCAGCGCTTCGATCGCCGCCATCAATTCCATGCGATTGTTCGTCGTGTCGGGCTCGCCCCCCGACAGTTTTTTCACCACATCGCCCCAGCGCAGCACCGCGCCCCAGCCCCCTGGTCCGGGATTGCCTTTGCAGGCGCCATCGGTGGCGACAATCACCGTCTTGGTCGGTTCGTCACTCATGCGGTGACAAACAGGCTGGCGGCGTCGTCGGCGCGATAGCGCAGAAGGCGGGCGAGGAATGGCGAGGGGTCCTTGCGGGTGACCAGCGCGTCGGCAGGGGTATGGACCCAGTCGTGCGCGCGCGTCAGCAGGAAGCGGAGCGCCGCGCCGCGCGCCAGCGTTGGCAAGGCGGCGAACTCGGCATCGGTCAGGGCGATTTCGCGCGCGTAACCGCGCATCAATGCTTGTGTGAGCGCCGGATCGCATGTGCTGCCATCGGCGGAAAAGGTCCATGCCGCGTGGGTGACCACCAGATCGTAGGCGCGAAAATCGCTGGCGGCGAAATAAAAGTCAATCAAGCCCGTCACCTGGTCGCCGAGCATCAAAACATTGTCGGGAAACAGGTCGGCGTGGATGACATGCGTGGGCAGGTCGGTTGGCCAATGGGCGTCGATAAAGCCGAACTCTTCATCGACAATCGCTTGCAAGCCGGGACGCACCGCGTCGAGATTTCCGGTGGCGTTGGCAATATCGCGCCAATGGGGATGGCCCATGCTGTTTTCGCGAGCGCCATTATATCCGGCAAGCGCGTGGTGCATGGCGCCCAGTGCAACGCCTGCCGCCTCGCACTGTGCAGGGGTGGGATGGGTCAGCGAGATGCCCGACAGGAACTGAATGATACAGGCGGCGCGGCCTGAAATCTGCTGAACCGCGATGCCTTGGCGGTCACGGATCATGGCGGGAACCGGCGAGCCGCTAGTTGCCAG
>MTKY01051723.1_pt1 | contig 27837 bp, 14 predicted proteins | sample 1042731 | NCBI WGS metagenome assembly MTKY01 (sample SAMN06212206, study PRJNA360538) | anaerobic digester metagenome | biome: Wastewater treatment plant; material: sludge; isolation source: anaerobic digester fed with sludge from wastewater treatment plant | place: Denmark: WWTP Soeholt ...
TAGCAAAGTACAGGGAAGCGATCGTAAAAGCGAGAGACAGGGTATGTACCTCAGCGATCGATGCATCTACCCACACGGAGGTAGACAGCGCCATACATACTGCCCCCAGGGTCGCCAGGGGGCCGGGAACATCCAACTCCAAAGCCAGTAAGACGAGTAGCCCCACACTGATAAGTCCCCACAGCATGGAAAAAAGCGATGTGCTCAGAGCGGGTTGCACTCCACCTAAGCGCAACAAGGTCACAAACAAAGAGCCTACCAGCGAGTAAAGTGGATATCCGCTGGGATGTAACAAGCCCCAACGCGGCAACGCATTCTGGATTTCGCCTGTATCCTTAACGTAGGGGTTGTCGCTCCCATTGCTGATGGTTTGGAGCGTAGAGGCATAGGCTATTGCCGCTATCAAGAGCGCCAGCCCGATCCATATCTTTTGTTTTTTCGATAGTGTGTGTGAGTTCATAGGTATAGAACACCGAGTTTGGTTTGTATCAGCAATACCGTCTTACGATGCTTCGCAAAATCCAGGGACATTATACGGAAAAATGGGGAAAGGTGAAGTCAGCGCGATACTTCACATCCTGGGAGACGCTCTGGAAATCAGATATCAACCTTATAACCGAAATTTCCTGCGGCGTCTGATTCAACCGGCCCAGGAGTATGCCAGGCGCGCAGATAGTCCCGCAGTTGGCTGCCGATAGGCCGGACGGAGCGTGCGTCCGCCAGCAGTCTGATTTTGAAGAGATCGTTCGTTCCGATGTACGATATCGAAAGAGACGGTGATCTCTCCTGCAGATAGGCGCAAAAATACGCCATTCCGCTTTCTTCCGAGGGGACGTGACCCACCACGATTAATGCTTTCTTAAAGCCTAACTGGTGGGCATCATGCACGTACTCGACAAATTCCCATTCGTGGGTTTCACCCGTAATCAAGACACAACTTTCATGTCGGTTGATCAATTTGACGCCGTTTTCCGGCATCATGAAGCCCCAACTGGTGATGACATTTTCGTAGGCAGTGCCCACATCTCCGATATATCTTAGGGCTGTTGGTTCGAGGCGCGCCTCTATGTCCTGTAAAATGTGGTCCAGTTTGACGCCGGGCATTTTGAAGCTTTTGCAGCTCTCGTCGGTGCGGTATTGTTGCCAGTTCAACTTCTGCGCCATGCCCCAGGCGATATAATCGAATCCGGGGTGGTGCAGGTTGTCATGCAGGTGAAAGATGCACAGCCCATGCGCTCTCAAATAGGCTTCTTTGGCCTGATAGACCGCGTCGTCCAGAAGATGCTGGTATTGGTGCTGGTGGCTGTAGAACAACGGCTCGTGGGTGATGATGAGATTGCAACCTCGCCGGACGGCTTCTTCCAGCACTGCTTGTGTGGCCATCATGGTAACGGCAACGTTTTTTAGTTCGACGTCAGGGTCGCCGTAAAGGAAAACGTCAATCGCCGTTTCTCTCCACGCTATGTCCAGAGTCGTTTTCATCCAATTGATGAAGTCTCGAATTATCATCGGTTCTCCTTATCGTTCCAAATAGATTCCACCTCAGAGGCGCAACGGTCACAGAGAATTTCTCTGTGTCTCTGTGGTAAATCTGCCCCTCATTCCGTGGCGAGGTTGTCGAAATAACCCTGGATGTACACGACCGGTGTGCCTTTGTCGCCGCTCCCGGAGACCAGGTCGCACAGCGAGCCGATGAGGTCCGTCAACCGGCGGGGCGTCGTGCCCTGGGCTTCCATGGCTCCGGTGAGATTCTCCTTCTTCGCCTTGATCTGTTGGACGATGGCGTCGCGCAGCGCCTGCCCGGTGAGACCGGCGAACTGATTGTCCGCCAGGTATTTGATCTTCACTTCGTGGGGTGTGCCCTCCAGACCGGAGGTGTAGGCGGGAGAAACCACCGGGTCCGCCAGCTCCCAGATTTTGCCCTCCGGGTCTTTGAAAGCGCCGTCGCCGTAGATGAGCACCTCCACGGTTTTCCCCGTTTTCTCCTCGATGAGCTGTTGAATGCGCTCGACAACTGCCTGCCCGCCGTGAGGGAAGAGCTTTACGGTTTCTTCGGTGGCCTTGTTCGAGCCGAGCAGGCCGTATTCCGGATGGTAGCCGCTGCCGTTGACCGGAGAGGACAGGATTTCGTCCAGGCCGTACACCGTTTTTGCCCCGGCAGCCTGCAAACGGCGCTTCGTTCGCGCGCGGGTATGGATGTCGCACACCAGCACGTTGCCGGTGTACGACAGGATGGTCTGGGGCTGATTGGAAAACAAGAAGGTGCAGGTTGCGCCTTCGGCCTCCACCAGCGACCGGTAGTAGGCGACGTAATCGACGCCGGTAAAGGGGTGCACGGCGCCGCCGAACGCCTGCGCAAACTGGTTTTCTGTCAGATGGTCGTTCCAGGGATCAACGTTGTGTCCATCTAACAGCTCCGGATCGAACAATGGGTTGCCGACTTCGTCGGATGGGTAGCTGAGTTGGATCACGAGATGTTTCGTGCTGCGCGCGATGGCCTTGAGCAGAATCGCAAAGCGATTGCGGCTGAGGATGGGGAACACAATGCCCAGGGACTCGCCGTCGAATTTCGTCCGCAGGTCGGCGGCGATGGCGTCCACCGAGGCGTAGTTCCCCTGCGCCCGCGCGATGACCGATTCGGTAATGCCCACCACATCCTGGTCACGAATGGTAAACCCTTCGGCCTGTGACGCCTCGAGAATGCTATCCACTACGATGGCTTCGAGGGCATCGCCCTCGCACACAATGGGGGTGCGAATGCCTCGCGCTACGGTTCCTACATAACGTTTCATTCACTTGTCTCCTCGTATCGAATAAACCACGGCGCACACGGAAAGTCCTATCTGCAATAGTATTTTCTTACCTGAAAAAGTCAACCATCTTGTGGTACTTTTGTAACTTCTTCCGTTACCGAAGGTTCAATTTTGTCGCTTTGACTTTTCGATGAAATTGTTTATGCTGAGGCGAAAATTACATCTAGAGAGGGAAGTCGCATGTTTAGAAACCTGTCTTTCGAAATTGCCCGGCCTCTGATCCTGATCGCGTTCGTGGCATTGCTAGTGGCCACCGCCTGCTCACCCACAGCCCAACCCACACCGACCGCGGACATCATACCGGAGCCTACATCCACCCTCGCACCGCCGCAGACGGCGTCTCCATCTGCGGAGACGCCGACGTCGCAGACAGAGACACCGACGCTGGAACCCGCGACGCCTGAAGCCGTAACGACAGTCGGCCCCTCTGCAGACGGGACTGTCGAGTTTGATTTCGAGGATGGCGCACAGGGCTGGATGCCGCGCGGCGAAGCGTCAGCCAGGGTGACGGATGACATAGCCAATTCAGGCGCGCACAGTCTGCTGGTGTCGAACCGCACCGCCAACTGGCACGGCGCAGCGGTGGATGTGTCGCAACTGCTAAAGCCGGGCAACATGTATGAGATCGGCGGGTACGTGCGGCTGGCCCAGGGCGCGCCGGCCAGCCGGGTAATCATCACCATGCAACGCACGCCGGCTGGCGGGCAGACGGCGTATGAATGGATTGCTCCCAGTTCAGAAAACGGTGTGACGGATGCTGAGTGGGTTCATCTCCAGGGGCAATATTCGTTCAGCGGTGAGGCGACGGAACTCTTGCTTTACGTAGAAAGCCCCGATGCCGAACTGGTCTCCTTCTACATCGACGACATTACGATTGCCGGACAGGTGCAACTTGCGCCGCAGACGAACATCCCTTCGGTCTACGAAACGCTCGCCCCTTACTTCCCGGTCGGTGCGGCGTTTAGTCCGAGCCAGCTCGATAGCGATCTGCACATCGAACTGCTGACCCGTCACTTCAACAGCCTCACGCCCGAAAATACGATGAAACCCGGCCCGATCCAGCCCAGCGAAGGGAATTTCGCCTGGGCCGGCGCCGACCGGTTGGTCGAGTTTGCTCAGGCGCACAACATAGCCGTCCACGGTCACACATTGGTCTGGCACCAACAGGCCGCAGAGTGGATGTTCCTGGACGCCGCCGGGAACAAGATGGCGCCGACGCCGGAGAACAAGGAACTGTTGTTGAAACGGCTGGAAGATCACATCCGCGCGGTTGTCGGGCGCTATAAGGGCGTTGTCAACGTGTGGGATGTGGTCAACGAGGTGGTGGATGCAAACCGGCCGGATTGTCTGCGCCGGAGTATGTGGTACGAGATCACCGGTGTGGATTATATCGTGACGGCGTTCAACGTCGCGCGTGAGGTGGACCCGGACGCTGTTTTGCTCCTCAACGACTTCAACACCTATCAGGCGAAAAAGCGCGAGTGCATTTACACCCTGGTCAGCGACCTGCAGGCGCAGGGGGTACCCATCGACGGCATTGGTATGCAGATGCACATCAACATTGCGATCCCGTCCATCGACGCGATCGAAACGACTATCGAGCGGTTTGCCGAGTTGGGTGAAGTGCACATCACCGAGCTGGATATGAGCGTGTATAGCAACGACACCGCTTCGTATGCGACCATATCGGACGAACTTTTGCTCCAGCAAGGCTACCGCTACAGAGACATCTTCGAGGTGCTCGAACGCCACGCCGATGTCATCGGCTCGGTGACGTTCTGGGGATTGGCCGACGATAACACGTGGCTGAAAACATTTCCTACGACCCGTCTCAACCTGCCGTTGCTCTTCGACGAGCAATTGCAGGCCAAGTACGCTTACTGGGGCGTTGTCGATCCTTCGCAGTTGCCGGCGGAGACCCCGTAATCGCTCGATGCTCCAATTCTAGTAGCCGGTTGGAGCGAACAACTCGTGCAGCAGAAATCCGGTTTTCGCTTTTCGGCTTGAAAACCGGACAACCGCTTTTTGCGGGCAACCGCTTTTTGCGGACAACCGCTTTTTGCGGACAACCGCTTTTTGCGGGCAACCGCTTTTTGCGGACAACCGCTGCCTACCCTATTTTTTATCCCCGTGACAGTGCTTGAACTTTTTCCCGCTCCCACAAGGGCACGGATCGTTCCGCCTGGCCTGCGCGAAGCGGGCCGCCAGTTCCGCCTCTTCCTGCGCTAGGCGCTGCATCACGTTGGCGGGGGCGCGGCGCTGGCGCAGCTCCTCGACCATCATCCGCATGGGACGGTCGATGTGGGCAAAGAAAGCCTTGTAGCCCGCGCAGAGGTAGTTCAGCCCCGGTTCGCCTTCCGACGTGACCGCGATACGGTTCTTGGGGCAGCCGCCGTTGCAGACGAAGCGCACCGCGCAGTCGCGGCACTGCTGGGGCAGCGCGTCGCGCTTGGCCTGCCCGAAGGCCCGCTGCGCTTCCGAGGCAACCAGTTCCACGAGCGGCGTCTCCACGATGTTGCCGAGCCGGTAACGCGGCTCGACGAAGTGATCGCAGGCGTAGAGGTCGCCGTTGTGCTCCATCGCCAGGCCCAGGCCGCACGTCGGCTCGAAGACGCACAGCCCCGGGCGCTCGCCCATCCACGCGGCCAGCGCCACGTCGAAGAGCTGCACGTAGACGCGCCCCACGTCACGGCGCACCCACTCGTCGAACACGCCGCTGAGGAAATCGCCGTATTGCTGCGCGGTGACGGAGTGCGCGGTCAGCGTTTCGCCTTCCTGGTACCCGGTCTCGTTATCGCGCCGCACGATGGGGATGAACTGGACGAACTGCGCCCCCACCTCGTCGCGGAAGAAACGGTAGACTTCGAGGGGGCGGCCGGCGTTGGCCTGGTGGACGGTGCAGAGGACGTTGTATTCGACGCCGTGCTTCTGGAAGAGGTCGCGGGCGCGCATCACCCGCTCCCAGGTCGGCGCGCCGCCCTTGTCGCGGCGGTAGGCGTCGTGCATCGCCTGCGGCCCGTCGAGGCTCAGGCCGACGAGGAAGTTGTGCGCTTTGAAGAACGCGCTCCACGTCTCATCCACCAGCGTACCGTTGGTCTGCAACGTGTTGATGATGCGCATGCCGGGCCGCCGGTAACGCTCCTGCAAGGCGATGGCGCGCTCGAAGAACTCGACGCCCATCAACAACGGTTCGCCGCCCTGCCAGCCGAACGTGACTTCCGGTATCTGCTGCGCTTCGATGTACTGCCGGGTGAAACTCTCCAACACGGCGTCGCTCATACGAAAGTCGCTGCCGGGGTACAGCTTCTCTTTGACCAGGTAGTAGCAGTAGGCGCAGTCGAGGTTGCAAACCGGCCCGCGCGGCTTCACCATCACGTGAAACGCGCGCGGTACTTCAGAAGACTGCATCATCTTGTCACCATCAAAAATGGCTCAACGGATTGAACGGATTCAACGGGGGTATATTCCATTAAAATCCGCTCAATCCGTTGAGAGAAAGGTGTGTCCTTTACTGGTATCCGCCGCTGGTTTCGGCGAGACCGCGTTCGTTGCGGATTTTCTCTTCGTAACCGCTGGCCCAGTAGGCGGCGATAGGATCGACGGGGACGCCCATCTCCTCGCGGACGACGGCAAGCAGCGGGCGCACGTCGTAGCGGTACGCCTCCGTGAGGATGTAATGCGCGCCCAGGACGTCACCTTCAGACTGCGCTGCGGCGAGTTTCCGGCGCGGCACGAGCAGCGCCTTCGCGTAGGCTTCCTGGCAGTTGAGCACCGAATAGATCATCGGCGCGAGCTTGCCCTCGACCGCATGCGACTGGTCGATCATATAGGCGACGTGGTTCGCCGTGGTGTGGGCGGGTTCGGATGCGCCCAGTTCGGCGTCGGCCAACTCGTTGTAGATAAGGAACAGCTCGTAAGGGTTGACCGTGCCGACGATAAGGTCGTCGTCCGCGTACTTGCGGTTGTTGAAGTGGAAGCCGCCCAGCTTGCCTTCGTCCAGCAAAAAGGCGACGATCTGCTCGATATTCACGCCCTGTGCGTGGTGTCCCAGGTCGACCAACACCTGCGCCCGCTCGCCCAGCTTGAGGCTGAACGCATACGACGTGCCCCAGTCGGGCAGGTCGGTGTTGTAGAAGGCCGGCTCGAACAGCTTGTACTCGATCAACATCCGCCCGCCGGCCGGCAAGTGCGCGTAGGTCTGCTGCAAGCCCTGCTCGAAGCGGCGCTTGCGTCCACGGAGGCTGTCTTGACCGGCGTAGTTCGTCCCGTCGGCGAACCACAGGCTGAGATCGCGACTGTTGGTCTTGGTCATAATTTCGCAGCACTCCAGGATGTGATCGAGCGCCATCTCACGGATGCCAGGGTCCGGATTACCGAACGATCCCAGGCGGTACTCGTCATCCTGGAATACGTTGGGATTGATCGCTCCCAACGTGATGCCCTGCGCTTCGGCGTATTCGCGCATCGCGGTGTAATCGTTGTCCTCCGGTTTGTCCCAGGGGATGTGCAACGCTACCGACGGCGCAATCCCCGTCATCCTGTGGACCATCGCCGCGTCGTCGAGCTTCTCGTGGGTGGTGACGGCGGCGCCGGGCCACGCAAACGCCTTGAAGCGCGTGCCGCTGTTCGCATAGCCCCACGAGGGGGTCTCGATCTTCTGCGCCTTCAATCGCGCTTTTACAGCGTCGATGTCGATGCCTTGCTGGGTTAAGTCTTCGGCCAATAATTCGTACATAGCTTTGTAATTCATAGGACCTCCAATAGTCTGACCGTTGTTAGTTGGATAGCCAAAGATGTTTGTAAGGCAAATTGCCGATTCGCCTTACGGCGGATTCGTGATAAAGTTTTGTCCACAGTTCTGATTATAAGGCGTTTGGCGGGTTCGTCAAAACGGTCAAATATCAGGTACGGGGTTTGCCGACCACGAATCAGAAACGAATAAACGAATTCAAGCCTTGGCTATACCAAAACTATGCGTTAAGCAGACGCCTATTCGTTTATTCGCTAAAGACTCGTGGTCGGCCTGTGTGCCTGCATAATTGCTGTCAAGTTCTCTGTGCGATTCTGGGGGTGAAATATGGAACTTACATTACGTTACGGACGAGACGGGCTACCTGTTGCATTGCCCGACAATGTTGATGTGGTGACGACGCGCTTCACGCCCGGTCTACCGGACGAGGCGGCGGCGATTTATGAGGCGTTGCGCCAACCGATAGCCTCCCCGCCGCTGGCGAGTCTGGTCAAGCCTGGCGACAAGGTCGTGGTCGCGCACAGCGACATCACGCGGGCCACGCCGAACGCGCGTCTGTTGCCGGCGCTGCTGGCGGAACTGGAAGCCGCGGGCGTGGCGCGTGAGGACGTCACGCTCCTCAACGCGCTGGGCACGCACCGCCCGCAGACGGAGGCGGAGCTGCGGGCGATGCTCGGCGACGCCATTGTGGAGCGTTACCGCTGCATCCAGCACGACGGCAACGACGACGCCGGGTTGATCGCCCTGGGGCGCACCAGCTTCGGGCATCCGGTGCGCATCAACCGCCATTTTATGGAGGCCGATGCGCGCATCCTCACGGGGTTGATCGAGCCGCACTTCTTCGCCGGATTCAGCGGCGGGCCGAAGGGCGTGCTGCCCGCGCTGGCCGGTGCGGAGAGCGTCGTCACCAACCACGGGCGCGCGATGATCGCCCACCCCAAGGCGACGTGGGGCTACACCGAGGGCAACCCCATCTGGGAGGAGATGCGCGAGGCAGCGCTGATGACCCGCCCCACGTTCCTGCTCAACGTAACGATCAACGCGGCGGGGCAGATGACGGGCGTCTTCGCCGGCGAGATGCTGGCGGCGCACGCGGCGGGATGCGCTTTCGTACGCGAACACGCGATGGTTCCCGTGGACGCGCCCTATGACATCGTCGTGACCACCAACGGCGGCTATCCGCTGGACCAGAACCTCTACCAGACGGTGAAGGGCATCAGCGCCGCCAACGAGATCGTGCGGGGGGGTGGGGCGATCGTCGTGGCGGCGGCGTGCGAGGACGGCCTCCCCGACCACGGCTGCTACGCCGCGCTGTTGGCGGAGGGCGGGTCGCCGCTGGGCGTGCTGGACATGCTGGCGCGTCCGGACTTTTCCGCGCCCGATCAGTGGCAGGTGCAGGTGCAGGCGCAAATCCAGCAACGGGCCGCGGTCTACGTCTACAGCGATGGTCTGACCGAAGCGCAAATCCGCGCAGCGTTGTTCCATCCGTGCCGCGACGTCGGGGAAACGGTGCTGGCGTTGCGGGAGAAGTACGGCCCCCAGGCGCGCATCTGCGCGATGCCTGAAGGCCCGTACTGCAATGCTTACGTGAAGCCATAAACCGCTTACGTGAATGTGCGAACCACGCGCGCCTAGAACAGCGCCGCCAACAGCAGGATACCCGCTTCTGCGCCCAGGATACTGGCAAAGAGCCGCCACGAGCCGGGCGTGTTGAAGCGCTGCCGGTGGTACTCCAGGCTGCCGATAATCGTAGCAACGACGAGCAACGACCCAAACAGCGCGATTGCCTGCCGCAACGCCACCGCCCCGCCATAGGCCGCGCCGTATAGCCCACCCTCCGCCCAGAAAGCTGCGTAAATCGTCGCAGTCACATCGATAGCGGCGTTGAGCGCGAACAACGCCAGCACGCTGCTGGCAACCCACAGCGCAACGGTCAGCCCTTTGAGAGCGGTGGGTTTGTTGAAAAAGCGCGTCGTCTTCATCGCGTGTCCACCCTTCTGGCTAACGGCAGCGCAAGGGAAGCCATTCCTCGCTCCCGGCGACGTAACTGCCGAAGTTTCCCAAGTAATCGGTCGGATTGCGGTAATCGATCTGCGCCCTCACCGCGTCGAAAGAGAGGTCTTGTTCTGTAGCGCGCCAGACCAACGCAGCGGGGAAGCTCCCATCCGGCAGAGGCGGGAGCACCGCAAAGTGCAGGCGCATCCAGTCGTAGCGATAGCTGCCCTGGTAGCCGAGCAAGGTCCCTGCTTCGACCGGGACGTCCGCGCTGCCCGGCGGAAAAGCCGCGTTGACGTAGCTCACCTGCCCGTCGTGCGAAGCCATCCCCCCGTAGAAAGCCCACACCTGCCGTCCCGGTTCCAGGGGATCGTCGTGCAGGATGGCGACGGCGTCGGGCCAGTCGGCGCGCCGCATCAGCCGCCCGGCGGCGACGGCGTAGACCGGTACGGTGTTGTCGTAGCCGACGCCCATCAGCGAGAGCGTCTTGTTGTACCAACGCAGCCCCAACGCGCCGGAGCTGGGGAAGGGCCAGGCTGCTCTGGGGCAGGCGCCGTCCACGGGCGGGGCAACTCCGGCGGCGTTGCGCGGGCGGAAGAGAATCGTGTCGGCCTTGAAGTCGCTGGCGACGTAGTGCTCCTGAATGGCGGCGAGCATCTCCGGCGTCCACCGTTCCTCATAGACGGGATAGCCGCGAAAATGGTGAATCAAGATGAGGGGGAAGGTCTCCGCGCGGATGGCCTCCAGCAGCGGCGTCTGATCCCACAAACCCGCGTTTGCCAGTTGCGTCACCTCGAAAGGCTGGATGTAGAGCGGTTTGCCTTCCAGGGTTAACATTCCCATATATTCGTCGGCCAGGACCGGCCCGGCAGTGTCCGCGACCAATCCGCGCAGTTCGCGCAAGCTCGTCTGGAAGGCGTTGCGGTATCGAAAATCTTGAACGGGATTGAGCAGCGTGAACCGCATCAACAGCCCCGCCTGCACGGCCAACAGGAGCAGCGCGACGCTGCGGGCGAGCGGCGAAACCCACGCCGGGCCGGGCGGTTCGGCGTCTTCGCGCCAGAGTTCGCCGCTCCACGTCACGACCGTCCCCGCGACCAACGCCAGCGCCGCGCAGAGTTCCAGCAAATAGTTGACGTTCGAGCCGATTTTGCCGATGGTAGTCGCCGAAAGCAACGCGCCGGCCAGGTAGGGGACGGCCATCGCCCACCCTACAGCGCCGCTGAGTTTGCGCCGCGCGCGGGCCGGAATCACGAAAATCAACACTGCGCAGAAGAACAGCAGAACAGGCGTCAACCCGCGCATCTCGCGCGCGTATCGCGTCACGGTTTCGGGGTTGAACGGGTTGACGTTGGCCGTAACGACGTTGAAGAAGAAGCCCCCGCCGGTCGCCAGGTTCAAAATCACGAAAAGGACGAGGCCACCGCCCCCCACCATCCCCGCCAGGGCAAGGGCGGCGCGCCATCCCCGCCGCGCGAACACCCAGACGAAGGCGGCGAACGGAGCCGCCAGCCCGTAGGATTGCCGGGTGTAGATGGCGGCGGTGAGCAGGAGCGCCGTTCCTGCCAGGGCGCGGTTGCTCTGCGGCCGGCGCGCGATGACGTAAAGTGCGGCGGCGCTCAGGGCCAGCGCCAGCGAATCGATGCGCGCCAGTTTGGTCCAGCCTACCACGTAAGGGAACGCCAAAAAGAGCAGGGCCGTGAGCCGGGCGGCAAACCGGTCGCCTCTTCGCGCCTCAGGCGCTTGCGCGCCGACGATCCCGCCCAGGAACCAGGCAGTCGCCAGCGCGCCGGCGACCGAAATCAGGCGTCCCGCCCAAAAGTTTGGGCCGAAGAGCGCCACAAAGGGCGTCATCGCCAGGATGTAGAGCGGCGGGTAGTTGGTGATCGTGTAGGGCGGCGCGTCGAGCGCGGCGCGGTAGATGGCGCGCCCCCCGGCCAGGCGCATCGCCTGATCCACCAGCGGCGCTTCCCCGTAATCCAGCGGGAAGGGGTAGAGAAGCGCCAAAACGGCGTGGATGCCGTAGACCAGCAGCGCCGCGGCGAAAACAACGCTGGCGCAAGTACGCGCCCCCGCCTCCAGATAAGAGGCGGGGGCCGCCGGTTTAACGGTCGGCGAGTTCAACCGGGTTTCTCGATCAGTGATTGCGCAGCACCAGCGGAAGGTAGACTTCGGACGGTACTACGAAAGTGTTAACGGCATTGAGGAGGTAGCCGTGATCGTCGAACTGCGCCGTATTGGTGATGCGCCTCCCTGGACTGGCGGTCACGCGCGCATTGAACGTGAGGGTGACGGTCGGCGGAATGGTCACGCACGGTTCTGACGGGCGGTACTGGCTGGTGGAGGTGAATACAGAACCGTTTACCATTCCACCCACCGACCAGATTTCACCGCCGGATTTGGCCGTGGTGCAAAAGCTGCTGTTGTAAGCCGTCAACGCCTTCGGAAGCGGGTCGTTGATGTCGGTCCAGGCGCCGCCCGGCCAGGCGGTGTAGTCAAGGCGTTCGGTCAACGTCACCGCATTGAAGGCGCCGCCGCCTTTCGCGTCGCCGCCGATAGCGTAAAGGTAGCGCCCGGTGGCTGCCAGTACGAAGTCACTGCGTTCACTGGCGAACGTGGGGCCAAGCTCCCAGTTATTGTGCGCCATATTATACCGTTGCGTGGCAGTAATATTGTGTGTTGGTGAATCGTCGCCCCATCCGCCGACAACGTAGAGGTATTCGTTCACCTGCGTCCAGCCGGGCGCCGCAGTGGAGGTGGGCATCGTCGCGCCCAACCCGCTCCATGTTGCTGTTGCGATATCGTAGATGTTGACTTCATCAGATTGTCCCCCAAGGACGAAATTATCATCACCGCCGGCGAGGAAGAGCCGCCCGTCCCACGCGCCGAACGCCGCGCCCCAGACGCCGCGCGGTAGAGCCGGTCCGGCAGTCCAGATGTCGCGGGCAATGTCGTAGATGTAGAACTGATTCGTCCCGTTGCCCCCAGCCACGTAAATGTGGCCCTGGTAGCACACCGCCGATGGACCTTCAACCGGCGCCGGAAAGCGTGCGAGCGTCGTCCAGATATCCGTATCGGCGTCATAGCGCCACATACTCTCGGCGGCGCCGGTGGGCACGCCGGAGATCACGTAGAAGCGATTCGGCTCGCCGGGGCATTGGGCGTGCGCATAGCGTACTCTGCTGGTTGGCAGCGGCGCGGCGGAGAACCAGGTAGCGGAGGGGGAAGAGGGAGTAAGGAGTAAGGAGTAGGGAGTAAGGGCGTTTTGCGCGGAGAGGGGACCGATCTCTGGCCATGCTTCTATCCCAGATTTGGTCTCTTCACTGAGGGCGGTTTCTGACTGCGTCCCCGCGCCGAGTATGTGTTGCGTCGTCAGCATCGAGGCCGGGGTGTTGGCCCAGTAAACGGCGTTGTCGCCCCCATCGTACCAGGCGTCGCCGTAACTGGCGTGCAGGTTTCCGGCGTACTCTACGCCAACCGGCAGCGTATCCGTCAGACGCAGCGCCCCCACCAGTGGATTGCGGCTGCTGAACGTAATGGTGTAGGTGATTATCTGGTCAGGGTAAGCCTTTGCCGGCCCGTCTTTGCTAAACAACGGCGGCTGGAAGGCCACAGCGCGCTCCTCCACCAGCATACCTTCCGGATGCAGACGCTCGTAGATCGTGACCGGTACGGTATCGGTGATACGTACGGTCTTGACCAGTCGGGCGCTCGTACCGGGCGGCAGCGTCGCGTACCAGTCGCCGTCTATTGCAGTGACGACGCCGCGCGTGTGATGCTCATTCGTCAATTCCACCGGGTAGCTGCCCCAGTCGTCCGTTAACTGAACGAAGAGCGGCGCCACGCCGACGTAATCCAGCCGATCCACAAGCTGCACGTCGTCGGTGGAAACGGCAGTGAAGGGACCTTCGTCGTAGCGGCCCACGTAATTGCCGTTGATGTAGATTTCCTTCGTCCAGGTGATGGCGGGACGCGGCGCGACGTGGAAGGCGGCGCTGGCAACGTACTGACGTGGGCGGGCCAGGGCGTTGGCGATGATGCGCTCGAGCAGTGAGAAATCGCCGGGATCACCCCAGTAACCAGAGGATGGCGATTGGACAAACCAAGCCAGGTCGCCGCCGCCAGGGTAGGTTTTGTAGAAATAGGATGGGTAGCCGTCGCCGTTCCGTGCGATGATCTCAATGTGGGGGTCGGTGGCGCGCAATTGATAGTAGCGGGCGCCGTTATTGACAAAGTCACGGCTGGCTGGCAGCCCCCGCGCCAGTGGGTGGGCTGGTTGTGTCAGAGTGAAATGTGGAGAGGCGGTCTGCGCCCAGGCATAGCTGGCAGTATTATTTTGCACCAGGTATTGGTTGACGCCATTCACAAAATTGGCCCACTGCGAACCGCCGATGAAGACGGCGCGTTTGCCCCGGTCAATCACATCGGTGCGGATCTTTTGCGTGCTGGTTATACTAATCGCGCCGCCGTCTGCCCCGATGATTACCGCGTCGTAGGGCGTGAAATCGATTTTGGTCCAATCCGAGAGAGCGTCGAGCGTGTCGTAGGTGTAGCCCAGTTCGTCGAGCGCGCGTTGTACCGAGCCGTTTATAGGGGTGGTGCGGATGAGCAGGAGAGAAAGTGCAGATGGGTCGGCGCAACCGGGCGCGTCATACGTCAAAATCGCCGTGTTGACCAGCGTGGTCGAAACCGGCGCGACGGCCTGGACGGCGTAGGTGACGGTGACGACCTCCGGATGCGGTTCGTGGCCCACCGCCTCGCAGCGGGTTGTACGATTGCTGACGTGATCTGTGACCCAGACTTCTGGCGGCCATACACCTTCCACAAAAGTCACGCCGGTGTTTATATTGGAGACGCCGTTACTGCAAACGAAAGCATCCAACACGTTGCAATGCAAGTCGGTAACAACGATGTTTGACGAGTTCCAGTCCGAATGGTACAGCACGCCGTTCTGCGCATCGTAGTCAATGCCGACTGTCTCTGTAATGCCCGGCACGGTACAAGTCATCACTGTGCCCCAGGTATTGGGCGTAAACAGACCGGCTTGACGCAGATCAATCTCGTAGACTATGTTCCCATCGCCAATCGCCGTGGCAAAGTAACGGGTGGGCGCGCCGGGCGCGACGGCAATGTCTATGATTCCGTTGATGATCGAACTATCGTAGCTGTCGTTGCTCGTGCCATCGGTCTCCCAGGCGTTGACGATGCGGCCGGCTGGGTCAATTTCGACGATATTATCATAGCGGATACTTATATCGCCATGATAGTCGGACAGGAAATAGTGACCGGTGGTGTAATCGTGACCGACGCCATTGCGATTGTCGAGCGAGGTCGGCCAGGCGGGGTTGACAGTTGAAAGTTTGAAGTTGTGCAACACGGGATGCGGGGTCGGATAATCCACGTCGAAGACGCCGTAGTAGCCCTCGTGGGCGTAGCGCACAAAGCCGCTCTCGGGATTGTAAAGCAACCCAGCGACGTTTGTCCCCCACGTATTGGTGAAGGTTTCGATCACGTCGCCGATTGCGGCGGGGGCGTACAAGCGCGCGTGGGGCGGCAGTGGCAAATCACTTGCGTTGGCGGTCGGCATGGATGGGGCCAAAGCAACGAAGCTTGTTCCAACCTGGGCTGTTGTATGGAATGCTCCGGCTGTGCGGCGGAGCGCCGCCAGTGGCCGCGTCCAGTAGATGGCGTTCTCCGTCGCGCTGTACCAGGCCGTCCCATACGTCGCGTCAACGAGGCCGGCGAACGTCGCACCCGGCGGCAGCGCGTCTACCAGCTCAGCCGTGCCGGTGAGCCAGTTCGGCGCAGTGATGACGACCGTGTAGGTGACGACCTCGCCGGGATAGGCCCACGCGGCGGAGGCCTCTTTCTCGATTGCTGCGCCGCAGTCGCAGGCCGGGCATTGAAGCAATTGCTCATTCAGCGTGCTAGGGTCGAATCCGCCGGTTGAGCCATCTACCACGTAGACCTTGTCCTGCACCGCCGCGCCTTCGACGCGATAGACGCTATAAAGCGGGTCAGGACCGTAGGCGAACTTGCCCATCTCCCGGCTGAAATAGGCAGAACGCTGCAACCTACCCCCGCTGGCATCGATGCCATTGGCAATCCAGAGCTGGCGCCCACCAGTTGCAACTTTCTCCATATCGGCCATGCCCCACCAGGGTTCGGGCAGCGGCCCCAGGTCGGCGTTGGGCGGGTGGAAGGTTGCGGTTGCAATGTCGTAGCATTGCGTGTCGGCATAGACATTGCCGCCGTTGTCCACGCCGCCGCCCACGCAGACGCCGCCCGCCGTACCGATCCACGGCGCGTACCACCCGGCGTGGAAATCGAAGCCGGTGGGGATATGCGTAAAGTTGCCCAACAGCGTTGCCGCGTTACCCGCTGGATCGTAGCGGTATAACGTGGTCAGGTTGCCGTTGCCAGCGACAGTTGCGCCTCCGGTGATGTAACACATGTTGGCGCGATAGTCTACGACGATGTCGGATGCCCAGATGCCGTTCGCGGGCAGCGACGCGGGCAAGGCCGGGGTATCCCATGTGTTATTGATGATGTGATAGCGATGCCACACCCCCGTTACGGCGCCAGTGGCGTCCGGCAACAGCAGGATGACCGGATCGGTCGGGGTGGCATAGCCGAAGCAGGCATCAACCGGGTAATCAATGAGAGGTGACGGTTCGGACGCGCCAGTCGTCCAGGAATCGGTGGCCGGATCGTAGATGTCCACCGCGCCGCCGCTGCCGTAGCCGCCCACGTTGTAGATCCTGCCGCCATATTCGATGACCGCGCCGTCCATCGAAGGCGACGGCGACTCGGCGCGCGCTTCCCACTCGGTCGGTTCGAGCACGCGCTTTTCGATCCTGGTAGTATCCGAAACGGCTGGATTGCTCGCCAGGCGCGCCGTCACGGTGACGTAAACGGTCGTGCTGTACAGCACGCCCCGGTCAATCTTGAGCGCCGCCTCGAAGGGCTTGACGCCGGTATTCGGCACGACGCCCAGTGAGGCGGGCAATTGCACGCTCACGCCGGGGCTGGACGCATAGGAGAGCAGTATCTCTTGGTCTGCGCCGGTATGGTTGGCGAAGTACAGGGTGTGCGCCTCCGCCTCGCAAGGGCAGCCCTCCACCTCGAGCGGTGTGGGCTGTAGCACAGCGCCGCTGGCCGGCTGGCACGGGGGCGCCATCTCGTACCCGGGCGCGGCGCAGGCCCCCAGGTCGGGTTGGAGAGCCTGGTTGAGGGACGTCAGGGGCGCGCTCAACTCGCCAGTGAAGTGAGTCTTCGAAATGTAGCCCAACGCCTCGAAGGTGAGCGTGTACGGAATCCGCGCCGCCAGGTTGGGCAGGCTGTAGGCGCCGGTGAACGGGTCGCTCCACGTCTCGTTGTATGGCGCGGGCGGGTCGAACGGGTCGCCGGTCACGGTGACGCGCGCGTGGACCGGGTAGCCGGTGTTCGCATCCGTCACCCGGCCGGAAATGCTCCAAAAGGCTGGTGTGAGCGGGACATCGGCCTGCCCGTCGCCTGCTCCCACGGTCGCAGCGACGGTGTTAGGGATGTAACCGTAAGCCAGCGCCGTAACGCTATAAACTGCATCGTCGGGAACGCGCGCCTCGTAGTAGCCGGTCGCGTCGCTTTCGACGGAGAACAGCATATTGGTCGGCGCGTGGACGATCTCTACGCGCGCTTGCTCCACGCCGCGCATCGTGGTCGCGTCGTAGACCGTCCCGTACAGGCGTCCCCACAAGTACGGCTCAGAGTCCGACCAGACGTCGGCGTCGCCGCGCCGGTCGTCGCCCCAGACGGTGTAGAAATAGCCGCCGCCGGCCGCTGCGCCGTCGTAGTCGCCGTGGTAACAGGTCGCCAGGGCAGGATCGAGCACCACCGGCGAGGACTCGTCGCTGACGCGCCGGTTGGCCTCGAAAGTCTGGCCGCCATCGTGCGAGAGCGCCATATAACGGTCGTACATCACGTTGGCCGAATCCAACCGCCGGTCGTACCAGAAGACGCCGATGACGCCGGTCTCGCCCACGGCCAGCGCCGGCGAGAATTGATCGCGCCCTGTCCAATCGTCGTTGACGCGGATCTGGGTCTCCCACGTCGCGCCCTGATCCAGCGAGCGGCGGTAGTAGACGTTGACCACGTCGCCCGTATTGTAGCTGTCCGGGTCGTAGGAATAGACGGCGTGCAAGACGCGATTGCGGTCCACCGCGATCTGCGGGAACGGGTAATAGCGGATGTTACCGTTGAGCGCGGGGCGACTACAGTGTGTTGTTGCCGTCGCATCGCGCGGGGCGGTCCGATCGCTCATCGGGTTGGCAAGTGGCGTCCAGGTCGCACCGCCGTCGCTCGAACGCGCCATCTCCACGTCGATCGGGCCGTCCGGGTAGACGTCCCAGTGCGTCCAGGCCACGTACACGTCGCCGGTGACGGGGTCCACCGCCGGCCACGGGCCGTTGACCTGATTGTGCCCGCTCACATCCACCGGCGTAGACCAGATTTGCCCGCCGTCGCTGGAGCGCGCGGCATAGATATGCCCATCGCCGGCGTCCATCCAGACAGCGTAGAGGCGGCCGTAGTAAGAGCTGCTCGGATTGTTATCCGCCGCTAGTATCGCTCTATCGTCCACGCCGACGTGGATGTGCCCTATCCATGTTGGCGCATCGCAGTTCGCCCCCAATCGCCACAGCCCCAGACCGCCGGAATACAACGTAACAAGGTAGAAATATCCGTCGGAACGTCGCCAGACGAGGGAAGGAAGGCCATAGGACTCGCCTGGACCGCCGGTCACTGCGCCGTGGTCGCTCCACGTTGCGCCGCCGTCGGTGGAGCTGCTGAAGCCGGTGTAGCCCTGGTTCTGCACGTAGCCGTGGTAAGAATCGGTGTAAGCGGCGCACAGCACGCCTGTGTCCTCATTGTAGGCGACAACGGCGTTGTTTTGCGTCATTGAAGTCATTTCGCCGGTCGGGTCGTTGACCAGCACATCGTCGCCCAGGGCGGTGATAGATTGCAGGCGCAGGGGAGCAGAAAACGCGGACGCTGCCGGGGGCGTCAATTCGGCTTTCCGCCCGCAGGCGTGGAGTAAGGCTGTCTCCAACGCGCCCGACATCATCCCCCGCGCGGTTGGGTCGTCGAGCAATGCGCAGTTGGGCGTAGCTGAAGAAACGCCTCGTTCAGCCGCAGGGGCTGCGCCGGTCGAGGGCGGGGGAGGCGTTGGCGGCAGCAAGGCCGGTTCTTGGAGTACGTTATCTGCCGGCGCGCCTGCGGATGAGGCCGGAGCCCCGCGCGCCGCGCCGGTAAGGAAAGAAAACAACAAAGCGAAAACCAAACTTGCGTGAAGCCAATACCACATTTTGGGGAAACGACGAAAGCGATACATCGATCTCTCCTTTCATTATTGAACGACCATATTGGACATAAATTTTCGCGGACTCACGTAGGTTTTTTGTAACTATTCAGGTGGGACGCACTTTTACGCCTGCAATGACAGTAGGAAGCGCAAAAATTGCCGTTTTGGATTCAGTTAAGTGCGTCCCACCTCAAGGCTGAATAGTTACGGTTTTTTATCTACAAAAACCCGCGTGAATCCGCGTCCGGTTTTAACGTAACGCTATTCTGTCCCACACACGGGGCACTGTGGGTTGCGCTCGACGGCCACTATATCGAACGAAGTCCACAGCCCTTCCCAGAGCAAAATTCTGTCAACGAACGGTTTGTCGAGGCCGGTGAGTATTTTGACAGCTTCTACGGTTTGCAACGTGCCGATGACCCCGGCAGAGGCGCCTAAGACGCCCAGTTCTGCCGGGGTGGGGTACGTCCCCGGCGCCGGTGTATGCGGAAACACGCAACTGCGACATGCATGGCCGGGGAGATAGACGCCCATCTGTCCTTCGAAGCGTGTCACCGCGCCCCACACCAGGGGCACACCGGCGCGCACGCACAGCTCATTCATCAGCGCCTTGGTTTCGAGATTGTCGCTGGCCTCCACGACGAGGTCGTATTGCTGCACCAGCGCCAGGCCATTTTCGCGCAAGACGAACACTTCGTGAGGAATGGCTTTGACCTCGGGGTTCAACGCGCGGAGCCGCTGGACGGCGGTGAGGGCCTTGCTGCGCCCGATATCACGGTTGACATAGAGGATTTGACGGTTGAGGTTGGAGGTCGAGACCTGATCGTTATCAGCGATGCCCAGAGTGCCAACCCCAGCGGCGGCGAGATAGAATAGCACGGGTGATCCCAACCCCCCAGCTCCAATGACAAGAACGCGCGATTGGCGCAATCGTTCCTGGCCCACGGGGCCAATTTCTGGCATCACCACTTGACGTTCGTAACGTTCGCTCATAGAACACCCCACTGCTCAGCCCGGTCATTTCGGCATAATGATATGCTTATTATAGCCTCGCCTGGATCATAGGCAACAGCCACAAACGCAAGCGACCGAGAGGTTTCCTCGGTCGCTTGTGACTCTACAACCTGTGGTTTCGATAGGGTTAAGCGCCTTCGCCCGACCGCTCCGCCTCGTCGAATGGACTCACGCCGGCAGGCGCAGCCGGAACGACCACGTCACGGTCGTCCGCAGCGGGAGTTGGCGTCGAGGGCGTCGCCGGGGGCAGTTGTCCTGGCAGAATGGGGCCTTGCGGGCGCGGCGTCCTCGGCGCTTTCGGCGCGCGCGGCGGGGCGGGTACGCTGCCCTGGGTCGCGTAGGGCATCGTCCCAAAGCGCGTCAGCAAGACCGCTCCGGTTGCCAACGGCACCAAAACGAACATCAAGATGCCGTGGATCGGCCAGAAGACACGCGTCATCGCCAGTACCAGCGTCAGCACCGCTGTACCGACAACCGCCGCCGCTACCGGTTGTGGCTGTGGTTGGTTGAAGAGGCTGGTGAGGATGCGCTCGCCCAGGATCGATCCCAGGGCGATCCATCCCAGCAACAGTCCTACGCCGACCACCAGCCAGCCGAGCACAGCAAACGGACTGAGGCAAATCGTAATTGCCAGGATCGTCAACGCGATGAACGCGACGAGGTAGACGAGCAGTCCCATACCGAACGAGGTCAAGGCCGCTTCTTCGATGGCCCGTCCCACCCGTTCGGTCTGTTGCGGCCAGATGCTCACGATGACCAGCGCCAGCAAGCTCAACACCACGACGCCAACGATGGCCTTGATCGTGTTCCACAATCCCTGCACCCATACCGGACGAGAGCGGATGGTGACGCTTGGATTGGGACCGGTAAAGGGCTGCGGAACTTCGATGGGGAAATCGCGGTCGAAGTCGAACTCCCGCTCGGTCATCGGAGTGATTTCGCCATCGACCACCGCGCCATCCCGCTGCTCAATCGCGCCCGTCGCGGATACATTGCCGCTGACATGGGCCGTCTCGCGCAGCACCAACGCACCGATGACAAACACGTCTCCATCAACGTTGCCGGCGACATCCGCGTCCCCAAAAACAACGAGCGCGCCATTGAGGTTGGCCGACTCCTCGATATCCGCGGTCCCGAAAACGGCCAGATCCCCGTTGAAATTGGACTTGGATCTAAGCGTCGCCGGCCCGCCAAACACGGTCATGTCGCCGGTGGCGGTATTTCCAGAAGCCAGGGTATAGGGGCCGAAGATCACGTTGCCATCGCCTTGCGGGCCAGGCGCCGCCAGAACCGGCGCAGGCACAAAGGCGACAGCGGCAAGACACATTCCTAAAATTAAAGTCAACATCAAGCGTTTCATCATTTATCTCCTTTTTTTCTTTATTCTGTTATATATCTGACATCCTGCAGCTCTGGACTACCAGGATGGATACACCTCGTTACAGCGCCCCATGCGCGACTGGATTCAGCTTTCAAGCTGCGGCACCGGCAGCCCGCTTGCGGCGTGCGTACCACACGACCATCACGCTGGCGAGAATGCTGTTGGGCGTGAGAAACAACAGCGCAGCTCCGGCCACGCCGAGTATCAGAGGCAAGAGTGACTTGATCGTCACGGCTAGCCCTACCAGGGTACGCATCAGCGCGGAGAATAGGACTTGGCGGCCTGAGATCATAACGACAAGCGCACGTACTGCACTGGACAGCGCCGCGCCAAAGTACGCCCATCCGACCCAGGCCACCAGCCCCAGGACCAACGCCCCAACCACAAATCGCAACATCTGGCGCAATTTCTGTTTGTGTGTGATGCGCTCGACGGTGCGCACAGTAAAATCCAGCGCGAGCATAGGCGGTGGCGCAGCCGTGCGTAAGAGCATATCCACTTGCGCCATCGCCGCCCATTCCTGCCGGCATGCTTCACATTGCGCAAGATGCACCTGCCAGTACGCTTCCTCTTCCGGGGAAAGCGTCCCATCGCACACGCGCATCCACCACACATCGCTATGCATATCAGTGATTGGATCACGCAGCATATCTTTCCTCCTCCATCGTATTTGAGCCAACAATAAGCTGTGCCATCACCCGGCGGGCGCGGAAAAGCCGGGATTTTATCGCCGAAATACTCAAGCCTGTCACTTCGCCGATTTCGGTATAGGACAGACCTTCCCAATAAAATAAGGTGATGACGGTGCGATCTAGTGGCGGCAAACTCTCCAACATCTCCTGAATCTGAAGTTGTCGCTCATTGTGCAGCATCTCCGACTCGGGATTGGGACTGTGCCCGGCCTGCCATTCCCATGCGCCGTCCTCACCCATTCCATCCAGCGAGACGACGGGTTTGCGCCGCCGAATGCGATCGATACACTCGTTCGAGGCGATGCGCAGCACCCACGGCTTGAAGGGCCGTTCCGCGTCGTAGGCGTGCAAGTTCAGCACCGCTTTGACCATTGCCTCTTGGGCGGCGTCTTCGGCTTCCGTGTACTCACCTAACATTCGATAGCAAAGGTTAAAGACCGGCTGCTGATATGTCGTCACCAGACGGTTAACCGCCGCTTCGTCTCCATGTTGGGCTAACAACAACCAATCTTCCATTTTTCCTGATCCTGTTTCTTAATACGCAGGAGTTAAGAGCGAGTTGCAGAAAAAAAGGGACGACTTGGTCAGTCGTCCCTTTTGTGTGCATTGTGCAGTGCGCTAGATACGGAAAGGCTGCTGCAAATCCGAGAGCAGGAAGGATTCCGGCTCCACATCCTCATCGCTGAGCAGGGTGCCTTTCGGCAGTTCCTTTTCCACCGCGACTCCTTCGTACTCGTCGATGGGACCATCAGACCCCTCGATGTCGCCACGATAGCCGGTGCCGGCGGGGATCAGTTTGCCGATGATGACGTTTTCCTTCAAGCCGTAGAGCATATCCTCGTCGGAGCGGACGGCGGCGTTGGAGAGCACCTTGATGGTGTGCTGGAAAGATGCCGCCGACAGGAACGAGTCGGTCGCCAGCGCGGCCTTGGTGAGGCCTAACAGCACCTGACGTGCGCGCGCGGGAGCTTTGCCCTCGGCCGCCAACTGGCGGTTCATCCGCTCGAACTGCACCCGGTCCACTAGATCGCCGGGCAAGTACTCGGTATCTCCAGACTCGGTGACCAGTACCCGGCTGAGCATTTTGCGGATGATGATCTCGAAGTGCTTGTCGCTGATGTTCACGCCTTGCGAGCGATAGACCTGTTGCACCTCGCTGAGCAAGTGAACCTGGACCGCATCGCGCCCCTTGACCTGCAGGATGCGGTGCGGGTTGGGCACGCCTTCGTACAACTGCGTACCGGAGGTGATCTTCTGTCCCTCGGCGACGAGCAACCGCGCCGACGGTGGCACGGCGTACTCGTGCTCGTCACGGATCTCGTAGACCAAGAGGATATCGCGGTCGTCGCGGGAGATGCGGCCGTTCGCCTTGGCCCGCAGTTCTTTCGCGTCCTCGGCGTTGCTCCGCGCCAACAGATCGTTTTGTTTGACGGTGTCGCCATCTTCCACCAGGATTTCCCATCCCTCGGGGATGTCGTAGCTGGCCCGCTTGATCTGGCTGTCGACGATGGAGACTGTGACCACGTCTCCCTCACGGATGACGTGGGCGACGCCGTCCAGATCGGCGATTTCGGCCTCACCACGCGGCGCCTTGCGCGCTTCGAGCAATTCCTCGACGCGCGGCAGACCGCTGGTGATGTCACCGCTGGATGAAGCCGTACCACCGGTGTGGAACGTACGCAGGGTCAGTTGTGTGCCGGGTTCGCCGATGGACTGCGCCGCGATGATGCCCACGGCGGTGCCGATTTTCGCCAACCCACCGCGACCCAGGTCGCGCCCGTAACACATCGCGCAGATGCCATGCTCCAGTTCGCACGTCATCGGCGAGCGCACGTAAATTTCCTCGATTTCCAGCCGGTTGATCAGTCCCGCCCGGTCTTCATCGATTTCTTCGCCTTTGTCGACGATGACTTCTCCGGTACGCGGATGCAGAACCGCGGCTGCCGCAGTGCGCCCAAGCAGACGTACGGTGATCGGTTGCCCGCCGATGTTGTCCTGGCGGCGAATCCAGATGCCGGTGCGCGTCCCACAGTCGATGGCGTTGATGATGATGTCTTGCGCCGTGTCGACCAGACGGCGGGTCAGATACCCGGCGTCCGCCGTGCGCAACGCAGTGTCGGCCAGGCCCTTGCGCGAACCGTGCGTGGAGATGAAGTATTCCAGCGCGGTCAGCCCCTCACGCAGGTTGGAGCGGATGGGCAGCGGGATGATGCGCCCCGAAGGGTCGGCCATCAAGCCGCGCATGCCGGAAAGCTGCGCAATGGGTCCAAAGCCGCCCTTGGATGCGCCGGAGCGCGCCATCACGGCGATGGGCCCGTCGGGGTCCAGGTGGGCAGAGACGGCCTTCGAGACCAGATCGCGTGCCTGAGACCAGATTTCAATGGTGCGATTGTACTGCTCCTCTTCGGTCAACAGACCGCGGCGGTACTGGCGTTCGATCTCACCTACTTCGCGGGTGGCGTCGCCCAGGATCGCCTGCTTTTCGTCCGGAACCGTCAGGTCATACACCGAAATCGTCACGCCGGAGACGGTGGCGTAGTGGAAGCCCATCGTCTTGATCGCGTCGGCGAAATCGACGGCGGCCTGAGCGCCGATGCGCCTGTAGCACAGCGCGATGAGGTCCTGCAAATCGCCCTTATCCAGCGGTTTATTGATGTAGCGCAGCGGGTCGGGCACGATGCGGTTGAAGAGCGCGCGCCCCACCGTCGTCTCGATCGGTTGCGCCAGTTCGGGGCGATCCTCGTAGACCTGCGAGACTTTGATCCGCGCGTGAATGCCAATCGTTCCCAGGGCGTAAGCCATTTCCACTTCATCCAGATTGGCGAAGGCTTTCGGCTCGCCATTTTGCGCTGTCATGTCCATCGTCATGTAGTAAATGCCCATGCACATATCTTTGGACGGCCCAATGATGGGCTGCCCATCGGCAGGTTTGAGGAGATTGCGCGACGCGAGCATCAGCTTACGGGCTTCCTCGACCGCCTTGCGCGAGAGCGGGACGTGCACGGCCATTTGGTCGCCGTCGAAGTCGGCATTGAAGGCAGAGCAGACCAGCGGGTGCAGTTGGATGGCTTTGCCCTCGACCAACAGCGGCTCGAAGGCCTGGATGCCGAGGCGGTGCAGCGTCGGCGCGCGGTTGAGCATCACAGGGCGGTCCTGAATGACTTCTTCGAGGACTTCCCAGACCTCAGGCCGCTGGCGTTCGATAAGACGCTTGGCCGCCTTGACGTTGGTAGCGTAGTTGTATTCGACGAGTCGCTGGATGATGAAGGGCCGGTAGAGTTCCAGCGCCATCGTTTTGGGGAGGCCGCACTGGTGAATTTGCAGGTGCGGGCCAACGACGATGACGGAGCGCCCGGAGTAGTCCACGCGCTTACCCAGCAGGTTGCGGCGGAAGCGGCCTTTCTTCCCTTTGAGCATATCGCTCAAGGATTTGAGTTGGCGGCGCCCGCGGCGGCTCATGGCCTTGCCGCGCTGGCTGTTGTCGATCAGACTGTCGACAGCTTCCTGCAACATGCGCTTTTCGTTGTTGATGATGACCTCAGGTGCGCCCAGTTCCAGGAGGCGCTTGAGGCGGTTGTTGCGGTTGATCACCCGGCGATAAAGGTCGTTGAGGTCTGACGTGGCAAAACGCCCGCCATCCAATTGCACCATCGGGCGCAATTCCGGCGGGAGCACGGGCAGCACGGTCAGCACCATCCATTCTGCCCTGTTCTTGCTCTTGCGCAGCGCCTCGACGACCCGCAACTGGCGGGTAGCTTTCTTGCGCCGCTGAGCTGAACGTCCAAAGCGCACTTCGTGCCACAGTTCTTCGGCCATGGTGTCCAGCTCGAGTCCCTGGAGCAGTTCGTAGATCGCCTCGGCGCCCATGCCGGCACGGAATACCTGTCCCCAGCGCTGGCGCAGCTCGCGGTAGCGTTGTTCGTTATAGAACTGGCGCTCGCCCAGACTGAGCAATTCTTCGCGCAACTCGTCGTAGTGGTTGCGAATGATGCTGGTTTTCTCTTGCAGTTCGTCGCGGACGTGTTGGATATCGCCCTGCAAATCCAGCGGTCTGGCAGTCGGTTCTGCAGCCGCGGGCCGGAGGGCTTCGGTCTCGCGTTGGTGAATCTCCTGCTCCAGCGCATCCAGCGCATCCTGCGCCACGGCGTTGAGCATCGCGTAGTGCTCGCGGCTCACCAGTTCGTCGGCGTCGACGATCACTGTGTCCGTCGCGGCGAAAATGATCGATTCATTGGCCTGGCGACCCATCATGCCATCGAGGCGGTCGCGCAGCCGCTTGGCTTCGCTGAGGATTTGCTCGGTGCGGGTGTTGAGTTCTTCCTCGAACTTGGCCCGAATTTCTTCCTGGCCTGCTGCAAGCTGCTTTTTCTCCTGCACCAGGCGGCCCTCAAGCTCGCCGATGCGGGAGGTGGCGGCGTCGTCCATGGTCGACATCCGTATGCGTTCTTCTTCGTCAATACGCTTCAACGCCCGCTGGCGTGCTTCCTCGTCGACGTAGGTGACGACATACTGCGCGAAGTAGAGCACGCGGTCGAGGTTGCGTTTGCTGATGTCGAGCAGGATGCTCATGTGGCTGGGAATGCGGCGAGTGTACCAGATGTGCGCGACCGGCGCCGCCAGGGTGATGTGCCCCAGACGCTCGCGGCGGACCGAGTTGCGCGTCACTTCGACGCTACATTTATCGCAGATGATGCCCCGATAGCGAATACCCTTGTATTTACCGCAATAACATTGATAATCACGAGTAGGCCCGAAGATCGCTTCGCAGAAAAGCCCATCTTTTTCTGCGCGTAGCCGACGATAATTGATGGTTTCTGGTTTGGTGACCTCACCGTAGGACCATGACAAAATGTCATCCGGTGAAGCTAGACTGATACGAAGGACTTTAAAGGTGCGCGCTTCCGTTATACGTTCGTCACGATTCATTCTCTATTCCCCCTAACTCTCATGGTCTTAGGCAACAAAAAACAAGCGACTAAGACTTCTCGCTCAGCGCTTTCTCAATATGACAGACTCGCCGTGACATAGGTCAGAGTATTATAGCCAACTATATGAAAAAGTCAAAACTTCACGCGAATCGCTCAAACGGATCCATAACTGTATTTTCGCGCAGTTTCTGGTACAATTTGCGTGCTGCGCTTTAGTGTAGTACGAGCATGTGCAGTATGATCCGTGAACAGCATCTTTGTGGAAGGCGGATGACATCACTATGAAAGCAGAGCTTCTTACGGATGCGGCCGGCGATGCCCCGCGAATCACAGCAAGCGCAAGCGACCTGCTCTTTCTCCGGGAAGATGTATTGCTTGATCTCGTGCAACGCAAACGCCTGGGAAAGAATATTGAGGCGATCAATCAACTCGGGTGGGATCAGGCGCTGCTACACGATGAACCGACGATCATCCGGCGCGCTCTGGAGGTCGCGGCGCAAGTGATCGATTTTGATTTCGCCAGCTTCGGTCTGGTTGACACGACTACCGATGCGTTGCGATTTCATTACTATCTTGACCAGGGTGTGATCAAGATTGGGGAACTCTTTGTTACGCTAGATGGCTCGCGCAGTATCCCGGCCGCTGTGGCGCGGGAAGGGATCGCTCTCAATGTTCCCGATGTGTCATCTGATCCCCGCTACTTGCCGCACGACGAAGCGACGACCTTCACTTACTCCGAGTTGTGTGTGCCGATGAAGATTCGCACCAACGTGATCGGCGTCTTGAATGTGGAAAGCAACATGCGCAGCCACTTCACCGCCACCGATCAGTTTCTGCTCCAAACGCTGGCCAATCAGACCGCCGTGGCTTTGCAGAACGCCCGCCTTTATGCCCAGACACAGCGCAATGCGCGCGAATTAAGCG
>MTKY01050818.1_pt1 | contig 27792 bp, 17 predicted proteins | sample 1042731 | NCBI WGS metagenome assembly MTKY01 (sample SAMN06212206, study PRJNA360538) | anaerobic digester metagenome | biome: Wastewater treatment plant; material: sludge; isolation source: anaerobic digester fed with sludge from wastewater treatment plant | place: Denmark: WWTP Soeholt ...
GAGCATGGCCACGTTGGCGCCCAGGCCAAGAAACGCGCGACCTGCGTTGGTTCCCAAAACGCCGGCCCCCAGAATGCGGACCAACCGGGCCGGGGCGGGGACGTGCCGCAGCGTTGCCGGGTCGGCGGCACCCACGAGCGGAAGCGACGCGGTCCGGCAGGGGCGCGCGATGGTGAGGCGACGGCATACGGCATCGACGGTGTCTTGCGCCATCCGACGGTAGGTCGTGAGCTTGCCGCCGATGATCGACACCGGGCGCCCGGGATCGTCGACGAGGACGTGGACGCGCGACGCGTCGGCCGTGTCCTGCGAGTCTTTCGCGGAGGCGACCAGGGGGCGCAGGCCGGCGAACCGGCCCACGACATCGGCCGAGGTGATCGGGCGTTCCAGGGCCAGGCTCATCGTCTCCAGCAGGAACGTCTCGTCCGCCTGGGGGACCTCCGGTGCCAGCCCGTCGACCCCGTCGGCGGGCTCGTCGGTGAGGCCGATGTGGACCAGACCGTCGGGGTGGGGGACAGCGAAGACAAACCGGCCGAAGTGTCCAGGCACCGGCGCGGTCATCATCGCCCGCGGCTCGCCGAGTGCGGCCGAGCGGACGACGAGGTGTGACCCGCGACTGGGACGGATGCGGACGCTTGGCTCGTGCTCGCCGGCCCAGACGCCGGTTGCGTTGACGACGACGGCTGCCTGCACGGAGAGCGTCGCGCCGGTCAGCTCGTCGGTGAGCATCGCGGTCGTGTCGGTGAGTTGGCTTGCGCTGCAATGGGTCACGATGTCCGCCCCGTATGCCGAGGCCGTCCGGGCCAACGCGACGACAAGCCGGGCGTCGTCCTCAAGAGCGGCGTCCCAGTAGACGATGCCGCCGCGCAGACCCTCGCGGCGCAGGCCCGGGGCGTGCAGGAGCGCGGCCTCCGCGCTGACCCGCAGCGGGGGCGGTAGGACCGTCCTCGGGGTGCGGGAACCGACCCGCAGCAGGTCGGCCAGCCGGATGCCGGTCTCGGTGAGCGCCCCCAGCCACGGTCCGGTGTTGTCGTCGAGCGGCACGATCGTTGCGAGCGGCCGGATGAGGTGCGCGGCGATGGTGGTGGTCAGGGCATGGCGTTCGTGGGCCGACTCCCAGGCAATCGGCAGGTCGCCCTTGGCGAGGTAGCGCAGGCCACCGTGCACGAGTTTCGAGCTCCACCGGCTGGTGCCCGCCGCGAGATCCACCCGTTCGACGAGCGCCGTGCGCAGGCCGCGGGAGGCCGCGTCCAGGGCAACGCCGGCGCCGGTGACACCGCCCCCGACGACGAGGACGTCGTAGCGCCGTTCCGCCAGCCGGTGCAGGGCCCGTTCGCGCGTGGCCCGGTCGAGGGTGGCCCGTATGCCGTCCGGCCCGGTCCGCGTCATCGCGTGCCCCTGGCGGGGCGAGCTGTTGCGTGTGCTCGCGGTGTCTCGGGAGGTGCCGGGGCTCCGGTCGGACGGAGGTAGCCGTCCAGCATGGTGGCCAGCTCGGTGTGCACGGCGGTCACGTCGGCCTGGCTCTCGACGAGCCGGGCCGACACGACGAATGGTGTGAGTGCGTGCAAGATCGTGGTTGCGGCCACGTGCCCGTCCAGCTCCCGGATCGAAGCGTCAGCGTGTCCGGCCGCGAGCCCGGCCTCGATGAGCCGGGCCGCGTTGAGCTGGCTCTGGCCGGGCCGATCGACGAGATAGGGCAGCAGCAGTTCAGGATCGTGGCGCAGCAGCGCCTCGACGAGGGGATCGTGGGCCAGCACGTCGACCGCCCGCAGACAGAGGTCCACCAGACGCTCGCGGGCTGTGACCCCGCTGGTGGTTGCGGCGGCCTCACCGAGCACCCGGGCGAACTCGGCGGACAAGGCGTCGAGCACGAGGCTGCGCACGCTTCCACCGCGCCGGTAGAGGGTCACCCGGGAGACCCCCGCGCGCGTCGCGATGGAGCTGGCAGTTGCGCGGCGGACGCCGTAGTCCCGGACTTCGGCGACGACGGCGGCGACGAGATCGTCGTCCAGTGGCCGATCCGTGCCGCCGGTGTTTCCGGCGCCGTTTCGGGCGACGTGGATCTGGTCGGGGGAGTGGGTCATCAGGCCTCCTGTGAACTGCCCATCACCATATCGCAATTGAAACAATCCGTGTAACAATGTTTCACATGACCTCGGCAGCCCAGGACGCCCTCACCCGCACGATCTCCCGTTCTCCGTGGCACGGGTGGGGCGATCCGGCCGACGCTCACCCGCTCCCGGACCGGTCCTGGACGATGCTGCGCCGTGAGCTCGGTGTGACCCGCCGTCCCCAGCCCATCCGCCCGGTCGCTCTTGAGGATGTCCGCCTCCCCGAGAGCCGGCTCGCGCCGGACGATCTCGCCGCGTTACGCGCGGTGGTCGGCACGGCATACGTGCACACTGACCGGCTCGCCCGGGTGGAGCACGCGGCCGGGAAGTCCTACCTCGACTTGCGCCGGTTGCGCGACGGGGACGCCGCGGACGCACCGGACGTCGTGGTCACCCCCGCGGACGCGACCGAGATCGAGCAACTGCTGTCGGTATGCCGTGATCGTCGCCTCGCCGTCGTCCCCTTCGGCGGGGGCACGAGTGTCGTTGGGGGAGTGACGGGTTCGCCCGGGCCGTTCGCAGCGGCGGTGTCGATCGACCTGCGTCGGCTCAACCGGATGCTGTCGATCGACCCGGTCTCGCGGACGGCGGTCTTCCAGCCGGGGATGCGCGGTCCGGACGTGGAGGGTGCGTTGCGACCGCACGGGTTCACCCTCGGCCACTACCCGCAGAGCCACCAGGAGGCGACCATCGGTGGCTATGTCGCGACGCGGTCCGCGGGTCAGGCATCGACCGGGTATGGCCGGATCGACGAGCTCGTCCTCGGAGCCACGTTGGCGACGACTGAAGGAACCCTGCGGTTGGACATGCGGGCCCCGGCCAGTGCGGCCGGGCCTCGACTGCTCGACCTCGTCGTCGGGAGCGAGGGGGCGCTCGGAATCATCACCGAGGTGACCATGGCAGTCGCGCCGATGCCCAGCCAGACGGCATACGCGGCGCTGGCCTTCCCGTCGTTCGGCGAGGCGGTCGAGGGCTTGCGCTCCCTGGCCCAGGACCTGCCGCACGGGATCCGACCTGATGTCGTGCGCCTGTCCGACCCCGACGAGACCCGCGTAAGCCTCGGCCTGGCCGGGCGCGCGGGCCAGGCACTCGCTGCTTACACGAAGGCACGGCGGCTGCCCGCCGCGTGCCTGGTCGTGCTGCTCTGGGAGGGCAACGACGCGCGGACGCTGCGGGAGCGCAAGGCGGCTTCATGGGAAGTCCTGCGGCGCGCAGGAGCCGTCCGTATGCCGTCCGCGATCGCCCATGCGTGGGAGAAGGGCCGGTTCTCCGGGCCATACCTGCGAGACGAGCTCATGGGACACGGCGTGCTCGTCGAGACCTTGGAGACGGCGACGTCGTGGGCCAATCTCGTTGCCCTGCATGACCGAATCGCCGCAGCGATCCGTGCGGTGTCAGCGGATCAGGGGGTGCCGGTCATCGTCCAGTGCCACGTCTCACATGTCTATCCGACGGGGGCCTCGCTGTATTTCACGGTCGTTGCTCCGGAGGCGGCCGATCCGTTGGCTCAGTGGTGCGCGGTCAAGACCGCGGCAACCGCGGCCATCGTGGCGGGCGGCGGGACGGTGACCCATCACCACGCCGTGGGCACCGATCACGTCGACGGGCTGGCCGCCGAGGTCGGCGAGCTGGGGATGCGGGTGTTGCGCGCCGTCAAGGACACCCTCGACCCGACGGGGATCCTCAACCCGGGCAAGCTGGTCCGTTGAGGCCGACTCGATGCTCCTGCGGGCCTGTCGGAGCGGGGTGTTGGGGGTGTGGGGTAGTGAGACACTGAGGCACTGCTCACTGAGAGTGAGCAGTGCCTCAGGGTTTCTGGGTGGGGTGAGGGTTTCTGGGTGGGCTGAGGGTTTCTGGGTGGGCTGAGGGTGGCGGGAGCGCAGGCCGCGGGTCAGGGACTACAGCAGGGCGACGAGGTCGTCGTGAGCGAGCGCGACGACGGCCTCCCGGGCGTCGGTTGCGGTCCGAGCGTCCAACGCGGCCGTCGCCATGCCGTGGCAGGTCGCCAGGTCGTGCAACGACAACGCGAGCCGCACGATCGACACCTTGGATGGGGCCATCGACAGGCTGCCGACGCCGAGTCCCGCCAGGACCAGCGCCAGCAGCGGATCGCCACCGGCCTCGCCGCAGACACCGATCGGCTTGCCAGCGACCCGGGCACCGTCGCAGGCGTGTCCGATGACCTTGAGCACGGCCGGCTGCCAGGGGTCGAGCAGATCGGACAGCTCGCCCTCCATCCGGTCGGCGGCCATCGTGTACTGAGCCAAGTCGTTGGTGCCGAGCGACCCGAAGTCGACCTCGGCCAACACGTGGCTGGCCAACAGGGCCGCTCCGGGCACCTCGATCATCACCCCGACACTGGGGAGGCCGTTCTCGCGCACCCGCCGGGCGAACCAGGCGGCTTCTTCGGGGGTGGCCACCATCGGTGCCATCACCTTGACCTCGGCCAGCGTGGCCTTGGCGGCCCGGCCGAGGGCTTCGAGCTGGGTGTCCAGCAAGTCCTGGCGCAGCGCCGACAACCGCAACCCGCGCTTGCCGAGCGCGGGGTTCTCCTCCGGCCCGAGGTCGGCGAAGGCCAGGGGTTTGTCGGCTCCTGCGTCCAAGGTCCGAACGACGACCCGACGCGTCCCGAACGGTTCGAACACTTTGGTGTAGATCTCGGTCTGCTCCGCCAGCGTCGGCGCGGTGTCCCGGCTGAGGAAGACGAACTCGGTCCGGAACAGGCCGACCCCTTCGAGGTCCTGCGCTGCCGCAGAGACCGCATCATCGACGCCGCCGATGTTTGCCAACAAGGCGATGGGGTGCCCGTCGCGGGTCCGGCCGGGTCCCGCTGAGCCGGCCAACGCGGACCGGCGGCGCTCGCGTTTGCCGACCAACTCGCGCTGATAGTCCTCGCTTGGGTCGAGAGTCACCTCACCCGAGTCGCCGTCGACCGCCACGATCGTGCCCGCTGGGATCGCTGTGGCCCCGGCGAACTGAACGACTGCGGGGATCCCCATCTGGGCGGCGAGGATGGCGGTGTGGCTGGTGCGCCCGCCCGCCTCGGTGACGATGGCCCGAACCATGGCCGGGTTGAGCGTCGCGGTCTCGGCCGGGGCGAGGTCGTGGGCGACGATGACACTCGGGACGTGAAAGTCCGGAACCCCGGGGTCTTCGTGTCCGAGTAGCCGGGCAACGGCCCGGTTGCGGACGTCTTTGAGGTCGGTGACCCGTTCGGCGAAGTAGCCGCCAAGCGCTTCGAACTGCGCGGCATACTCCTCGACGGCCGCGGTGACCGCGGTGGTGGGGCCCTGTCCGGCGGCGAGGTGCTTGCCGATCGCCTTCTGCAGCCCCTTGTCGCGCGCGATGAGCGCCGTGGCGGTGAGGATCTGTTGGGCAGTCTCGTCGGCCGCAGCCGCACGCTCCTCCAGCGTTATGGCAACCGACTCGAAGACGGCCTTGACCCGGACGTGTTCGGCGGTGGCGTCGGTCGTGGCTGGCTCGTTGTCCGGCGGGCGCACCGGGGGGCGCACCTGGACGACCGGGCCCACCGCTGCGCCCGGACTGACGCCGATGCCCCTCGTGGACTCGGTCATCAGATCACTCTGCGTCGAGGTCGCGGGAGAGCAGAGCGACGAGCGAGTCGAGGGCTTCCTCGGCCCCCTCGCCCTCAGCCGTCAGCGTGATCTCCTCGCCGTGCTTGGCGCCCAGGGCCATGACGCCCAGGATGCTCGTCGCGTCGACGAAGTCCTCACCCGCACGGCCGATCTCGATGTCCAGCCCGGTCGCGTTGGCGGCCTGGACGAACAACGAAGCCGGGCGGGCGTGCAGACCGACGGAGGAGGCGATGGTGACGGTACGGGTGGCCATGACGGTGTCCTTTCGCGGGGTGTTGCGGGGGGTTGCGGGGCGGTATGCCGTGTGGCGCGGACGCGGGGGCCCGCGCCACACGGCATACCGGGTCGAGCGGTGGCCTGGTGGCCGAAGGTCACGCGGCCGCGTCGGCGAGGCTGTGGTCGCGGGACTTGAGGGCGACGACGATGCCGGCCGTGACCGCGACGCCGATGGCGAGCGCGAGCACAAAGAGCAGGAAGTTGCCGATGAGCGGGAGCACCCAGATGCCACCGTGGGGGGCGCGGGAGGTGGCGCCGAAGGCCATGACGAGGCCGCCGGTGATCGCCGAACCGACCACCGAGGAGGCGATGATCCGCACCGGGTCGGCAGCGGCAAACGGGATGGCACCCTCAGAGATGAACGACGCACCCAGCAGCCAGGCCGCGCGGCCGTTTTCCTGCTCGGGCTCGGTGAAGAGCTTGGGGCGCAGCGTGGTGGCCAGGGCCATGGCCAGCGGGGCGACCATTCCGGCGGCCATGACCGCCGCCATGATCTTGAACTGCGGTGCGTTGGTGGCCAACCCGGCGGTGGTGATGCCGGTGGTGGCGAAGGTGTAGGCCACCTTGTTCACCGGACCGCCCAGGTCGAAGCCCATCATCGCGCCGAGGACCAAGCCGAGGGCGAGACCGCCGCCGACGCCGAGACCGTTGAGGCCGTTGGTGAGGGCTTCCATGAGGGCCTTGATCGGACGACCGAGGACGATGACGAACAGGCCGCCGACGATGAGTGTCGACAACAGCGGGGTGACGACGACCGGCATGACGCCGCGGACACCCTTGGCGACCTTCCAGCGGGAGATCCACCGAGCGACCAGACCGCCGAGGATGCCGGTGACCAGACCACCGAGGAAGCCGGCGCCCATCGTGCCGGCCAGCGCGCCACCGACGAAGCCGGGGACCAGGCCGGGCCGGTCGGCGATCGCATAGGCGATGAAGCCGGACAGGACCGGGACGAGGAACCCGAAGGCGGCGACACCGAGGCGGAACAGCAGGGCCGCCCACATGGTGAGGCTGAACGGGTTGAAGCTGTCCATGATGCTGAAGGCAGCGTCCTTGGCGACGATGTCGTACTTCGTGATGTCGATCGCGCCGTTCTCACCCAGGGCGACCTGGGCGAGCATGAAGCCGAGGGCGATGAGGATGCCACCTGCGGCGACGAACGGGATCATGTAGGAGACGCCGGTCATCAGCCACTGGCGGATCTGGGTGCCGAGGCTGGCCGAGGAGTCGACCTTCGTGGCCAGGCCACCGACCGGGGCTGCGGCAGCGGCGGCCGCGGCCTTGGCCGGGTTGGCCTTGAAGTCAGCAGCGGCGGCGACCGCCTGGGCGACCAGGGCCGGGCCGTCGCTGATGGCCCGCTTGACGCCGACGTCAACCGTCGGTTTGCCAGCGAAGCGGTGGGCGTCCTTGACCGGAAGGTCGTGGGCGAAGATCACCGCGTCAGCGGCGTCGATGACTGACTGAGGGATCGGGTCCGACCCGGCCGAGCCCTGGGTCTCGACGACCATCTCGTGGCCGGCGTCCTTGGCTGCCTGCTCCAGGGCCTCGGCGGCCATATAGGTGTGCGCGATGCCCGTTGGGCACGACGTTACTCCGACGAACTTCATGCGTTCACAACCTCTCGTTCGATGATCTCGACGACCTCGGCCTCCGTGGCCGCGTCGGTCAGTGCTTGGCGGAACTCTTTCCGCATGAGCTTGCGCGCGAGCTTGGCGAGGATCGCCAAGTGCGCCTCCCCACCGCCGTCCGGGGCGGCGATGAGGAAGATGAGGGTGGCGGGTCCGTCCTCGGCCCCCCAGTCGATGCCCTCACGTGAGCGTCCGAAGACGAGCGAGGGAGTGCTGATGCCGGCGCTGCGCGCGTGCGGGATGCCGATGCCGCCGGGCAACCCGGTCGCCATCTGCTCCTCGCGCTTGCGGACGTCGGAGAGGAACAGGTCGAGGTCGGTGCACCGGCCGTCGGCCACGAGGGTGGTCGCGAGAGTGCGGGTCGCCTCGTGCCGATCCGGTGCGGCGAGGTCGAGGATGACCTGGGTCTGGCTGATGAGGGACATGGCGGGAGACTCCTTCGGTGGGCTCGTCGGGTGGCGGCGAGGGGGTGAGCGGTGGATCAGTCGATGAGGCAGAGCGTGAGATCAGGGGTGTCGGTGCTTGTCACCGTGATGGCGGCGATGTCATCGGGCCCGGGCATCCGGCTGCCGGGCAGACTCACGGCGGCTGCCCCCCAGGCGACCCCGGTGGCGAGGGCCTCACGGGGGGTGGCGCCGCGGCATACGGCATGCAGGTAGCCGGCCACGAGCGAGTCGCCGGCTCCGACGGTGGAGACCGGGCGGGCGACGTGCGCGCTTGCGTGGGCGACCGCGTCGGCGTTGACCAGCAGGGCGCCGTGCCTGCCCAAGCTGACGATGACGGTCCCAATGCCGCCGTCGACGAGGGTCCGAGCGGCCTCGCCCACCTCAGCGAGCGAGTGCAGCCGACGACCGACGAGCTCCTCGAGCTCCTCGTGGTTGGGCTTGATGAGGTCCGGGCCGGCCGGGATCGCGGCGGTGAAGGGCGCGCCCGAGGAGTCGATGGCGACCTTGATGCCGTGGGCGTGACCGCGCCGGACCAGGTCGGCATAGATCGTCGTCGGCATCCCAGGGGTGAGGCTGCCGCAGCCGACGATCCAGCGCAGGTCGGGGGAGAGGTGCTCGTCGACGGCGGCGAGCAAGGCGTCGAGCTCGTCGTCCGAGAGGGTGGGTCCCGGCTCGTTGAGCTTGGTCGTCGTGCCATCGGGCTCGATGACCGCGATGTTCATCCGGGTGGTGCCCTCGATGGGCACCGCCGCGTATGCCGTGCCGGCCCGGCGCAGGAGCGCCTGCAGCAGGTGCCCCTCGGGTCCGCCGGAGGGCAGGACGGCCAGGGCGTCGGTGCCGTTGGTGGCGAGGGCGCGAGCGACGTTGATGCCCTTGCCGCCCGGGTCGATCCGGCTGCCGGACGCGCGGTTGACCTCGCCATGCTCAAGGGCCGGAACCGACACGGTGCGATCGATGCTCGGGTTCGGGGTGAGCGTGACGATCATCCGGGCCTCCTCGGCAGTGTCCGCAAGCGGTTACATCACCGATGATGCCACACAAACAAAGCCAAGTAAAGAGTTTCGGGGATCTGAATCTGTGTTTGTGTTGGATTTGTCTCCGGGTGTGTGGCGGCCCTCAGACCCGGACGACGTCCGTGCCGCTGGCGTCCAGCTGCTCGGCGGTCTCTTCGTCGAGCCCGCGGTCCGTGATGAGCAGGGCGATGTCATCCAGGTCCGCGAAGCGATGGAAGTGGACAAGCTCGGCCTTGGACGAGTCGGCCAGGACGACGCATCGCCGTCCCGACGCGACCATGGCCCGTTTGGCCAGGGCCTCGGCCTGGTCCGGCGTGGTCATTCCGCGGGTGACCGAGAAGCCGTTCGCCCCGAGGAAGGCGACATCTACGCTGACGTCGGCGAGGGCCGTGGTGACCCAGGTGCCCACTGCCGCTCCGGTGCGCTGGCGCACTCGACCTCCGAGCACGTAAAGGTCCACGCCGGGATGGCTCTGCAGGGTGAGCGCGATGGCAATCGAGTTCGTGACGACGGTGAGTTCCCGGTCGGCGGGGATGATGTCCGCCAACGCCTGGGTCGTGGAGCCCGAGTCCAGCAGCACGGTGCCCTCGCGGGGGAGTTCTTCCAGGGCCCGCGCCGCGATGCGCTGCTTCTCCTCGGCGAACTGGTCGCGCCGGGTCGCCAGCGTCGGTTCGATCTCCAGGCGCTCAACGGGCAAGGCGCCCCCGTGGACGCGCCGGACGACGCCAAGGCGTTCCAGTGCGGTGAGGTCACGGCGCACTGTCTCCGGGGTGACATGCAGCGTCTCGGCGAGCGCCGCGACCTCCACCCGTCCCTCGGCGCGGGCGGTCGCCAGGATGGCCTGTTGGCGTTCTGGGGCATACACCGGGAACGCTCCTCCCGTTGGGCTCGGCATGCGGTGCCGGGCGTTGGTGACGTTGGTCGGCAGTCGCCGCACCTTCGATTGTGCCCGATTATGTCCGAACGGAGTGAATCGGGGCCCGCGCGCGCCGGTGCCGGTATGTCGTCCGGTATGCCGTCCGGTATGCCGTCCGGTATGCCGTCCGGTGCCGCTCGCCCCCGGCTCGCCCCGAACCGCCCCCGGCTCGCCCGGTGGTCACCTCAGGCTGGCGGGGCCGTCCCGCCGGGCAGCGCCGGGAACAACCCTGAGCCGCTGTCTCGTTGAGCGGGTCATGCACAAGCACTACAACGGCCTCAAGACCGCTGCCCTCTTCGGCGCCATCTGGGCGTTGCTGCTCGGGCTCGGCGCGCTCGTGTCGGGGGGTCGTTACATCTGGATCTTTGCCCTCATCGGGCTGGCCACGACGTTCTACGGCTACTGGAACAGCGACAAGCTCGCGATCCGCGCCATGCGCGCCTACCCGGTGAGCGAGGCCCAGGCCCCCGCGATGTATCGCATCGTCCGTGAGCTGTCGACCAAGGCCGGCAAGCCGATGCCGCGGCTCTACATCAGTCCGACGGATGCCCCGAATGCCTTTGCCACCGGCCGCAATCCGGACAACGCAGCCGTCTGCTGCACCGAGGGGATCCTGCGCCTGCTCGACGAGCGCGAGCTTCGCGGCGTGCTCGGGCACGAGCTCATGCACGTCTACAACCGCGACATCCTCACCTCGTCGGTGGCCGCCGCGATCGCCGGTGTCATCACCTCGGTGGCCCAGATGATGATGTTCGCCGGGATGTTCGGCGGCGGCGGAAGCTCGGACGAGAACCGCCCCAACCCGCTGGCCATGCTCGGCTTCGCGCTGTTAGCCCCGATGGCCGCGACGGTCATCCATCTGGCGATCAGCCGGACCCGGGAGTTCGACGCCGACGAGGACGGGTCGGCCCTCACCGGCGACCCGCTCGCCCTCGCCTCCGCACTGCGCAAACTGGAGCTGGGGGTGGCGCGCGCCCCGCTCGCGCCGCAACAGCAGGTGGTCAACGCCAGCCACATGATGATCGCCAACCCGTTCCGGGCCCAGGACGTGTCCCGTCTGTTCTCGACCCACCCTCCGATGCACGAACGGGTACGCCGCCTGGAGGCCATGGCCGGCGGCGCCCACCTCGGCCACTGAGCCGCCCGCCCCAGCCGCACGGCATACGAGAATCCGGTATGCCGTCCGCCCCGGTCCGCGGTCAGGTCGCCGATGCGCGGGCGGCGGCAAAGATCGGGCTGGCCAGATCGTCGTCGGTTTGGACGTCAAGGTGCGCGGCGCTGGATGACGGCGCCAATGCCCGGGCCCTGTCCCGGTGGGCGGCCTGGCGCGGTGACAGGGTGAGCGCATGTCGCCGACACAACTCGTCGGCAGCATCGAGCATCACTTCTGCATCGGGGTGGCCCAGGAAGGCCAAGGCACAGGCGGTCCCCAAGCTGTCTTCGGCGAGGAAAAGTCCTCGGTGCGAGCCAGTCTCTGCAGCGTGGCCAAACCAGCGCAGCGCCTCCGCAGGACGATCGATCCCCAGGGCCGCCCACCCGACGTTGGTCACCGTGGTCAGCGTCGGCGCGATTCCGAATCGTGCGCCGACGTCTGCGATGGCGGTGGTGAAGATGTCATAGGCCCGCTGCGGTTGGTCGGCGTCGACGAGCGAAAGCCCGACCTTTGGCACGACCGCGGCGAAATGGACGACGGTGGGTGAAGCTCCGATGAGCGCCCATGCTTGGTCGGCCGCGGCCAGCGCTCGCTCGCGCTCCCCGGCGGCCGCCAACGCGGCCGCGAGGGTGGCCAGGGCCTCGGGCAGGTGCCATCGGGCCCCGCTCTTGGCGGTCTGGACCATGCGCTCGGACGCCGCGACAGCCCCGGAGAAGTCGCCGGACATGTAGCGGTGGATGGCTTCGAGCAGCCACGACTGGGCCAGCCAGTCAGGGTCGTCGGCGAGTGCAGCGTGAGTTGTCCCGACCACGTGCGAGGTGTCGGTCCACGACATGTGGTGGCCGAGCCCGACCCAGAGCACCTGCACCCGGGCCGTCTGCACAGGGTCGAGCAGATCCGCGGCCAACACCCGGTCCAACCACCGCACGCCGATCCCGGCGGCCTCCACGAACGCCCACCGTCGCCCCAAGGCGATCGCCAGGTCGGCGACCGAGCGGGCGTCGCGGGCGGCCAAGGCCTGCCGCAGCGCCTCAAGGTAGTCGTCGTAGCTCTCCCCGACCTCGATCACCAACTCGTCGTGCAGCGGCTGACCACGCCAGCGGGCGGCATACCACTCCCGATGGCGGCGACGCACCTGCTCGATCTCTCCGGCTGCGGCGAGCTCCTCAAGAGCCAGGTCTCGCACTGTGCGCAACAACCGCACCCGGGTGCGAGGCCCGCGTCGATCAAGCTGGACCAGTGCTTCGCGCACCAAGGCCCGCAGGCCCGCCTCGACTTTCAACGGATGCAGCGATCCACCGACGACGGCACGAGCAGCCGACACGTCAAAGGACCCGGCAAACACGCCCAGCCGCCTCAGGACCGTGCGCTCGCTCGGAGACAGACGTTCGACGCTCCACAACAGGGTGTCGCGCAGGCTCCGGTGCCGAGGGCGGTGTCCCACCTGGGGACTGGCCACATCCAACGGAGCCTCGACCAGCGGCACCAGCTCGGCGAGGCTGCGGGAGGCGGCATACCCGGCGAGCAGCTCGAGCGCGAGTGGGAGGCCGTCGACGCGGCGGGCCAACCGTCCGAGGTGGGCTCCGTCCGCATCTCCGATGACAATGTCCGGCGCGTGGTCGCGCAGCCGGTCCTCAAGGAGCCGAACCGCCGGGGCTGTGCGCGCGTCGCCTCCTGACGCGTCTTCGGCAGGGCAGGCCAGGGGGGCGAGGAGCACCCGGCTCTCCCCGAGGACCTCCAGCGGCACTCGCGAGGTCACGACGAGGCGCACGCCGGGGCAGCCAGCAAGGACTCGCGACGCAACCTCGGCGACCGCCGGAGTCGACCACTCGGCCTCATCGACAAGAGCGACGAGACGGTCATCGGCGAGTGCGGTGACCAAGCCGGTCACGGGATCCGCGCGGGACACCGGGAGCCGGAAGCTCACGGACACCGCGTCGGCGATGTCGGCCGCGGCGCTGACGCCCAGGCCGGCGAGGTCGACATAGACGACCTCTTGGTCGGGGTCCGCACTCAGCCGGGTGCCGACCTCGGCGAGCAGTCGGCTCTTGCCCACGCCCCCCGGACCGAGGATGGTCACCAACCGGCGTCCCTGCTCCAGCAGGGTCAGCACAGTGGTCACCTCCTGGTCTCGGCCCACCGTCGGGGTCAGCGGCGCGGGCAACCGGCCGCTTTCCCGCTGGCCGGGCCGCGGTTTTTCGCCCGCGGAGTCCAGGCCCCGACCCACCGCGACCCCCGGCCTGGGCACGATCTCCAGGGTCGGGTCCTGCTCGAGGATGCGCAGGTGCAGGGCCTGGGTGGGCGGACCGGGTTCGATGCCGAGTTCCTGGCGCAGCCGAGCCCTCAAACCGCGGTAGATCTCCAGTGCCTCGGCTTGGCGACCAGCTCGGACCGCGGCGAGCATCGCTGTCCGATGACTCCCTTCCCGCAGCGGATGGTCGCGGGTGAGAGCGGTTGCCAGAGCGAGGGCCTCGTCCGTGGCTGGGGCGGTCCCGGTGGACAGCAGGGCCGCCGCCAGTTCGTCGATCGTTTGTGCCCGGGCCTCCTCCAGCCGCGCCCGATCGGCCATGACGAGGTCGTCGCTCACCCCTTCGAAGGCGTGCGGACCGCGCCACACCGCAACGGCATCCCGGTATGCCGCGACCGCACCGGTGGCGTCCCCGGCCGCGGTGGCCTCACGGGCCCGGCGCAAGGCCGCGTCGAAGTCATCCGAGTCGAGCTGGACGGCTCGCCCGAGTCGGTAGCCAGCATCATGGGTTTCGATGCTGTCGCTGCCCAGGGATCGGCGCAGTCGAGCGACAACGGTATGCACGGCCGACGACGTGAGGTCCCGTGCCGCGTCGCCCCATACCAGGTCAAGCAGCGCGTCGGGGGTGACGATGTGGCCTCGGCGTTGGAGCAGCACGGCGAGGACGTCTCGCGGCCGTTGGCCGCGAGGCGTCGTCTCGCCGTCCGCTCCTTCGGCCAGGAGCGGCCCCAGCACGCCGACACGCATCGACCCATCGAATCACAGCAGCGACCCCGGGCGCGCGTGAATTGCCCGGAAGCGGCTCAGCCCCAACGGATCTCGTGCAGGTGTCCATCGGTCCCACGGAAGACCACCCGTGAGGTCGCCGACCCGGCCTCGGCGAAGCCCGCGACCCGGTCACCGGCTGCTGGCGGGGCCAGCGCGGCGAGGGTGAGGTCGGTCCACGTGGGGGAGGCGGCTCCGGGCGCCCAGGCGAGGTCGTGGACGTGGCCATCGAGACCGGCATACGCCACGTGCTTGGTCCCGCTCGCGGGGGTGAACCAGCACGCCGGGTCGGCAGCAGCCGGGGGAGCGCCTGCCGCGGCGACGACGTCCCATGCGCTTGCCGCGGCGGCGCCGACCCACCAGATCTCGTGCAGGTGACCATCGCCCGCCCGATAGACGACCTGATGGGCGTCCAGATGGGCCAGGTGATAGCCGACCGGGTCGCCGACGGCCAACGGTGACCCGCAGTAGCCGGACAGGTTGTCATGGCCGGTCGGCCCGTCCGACCAATAGAGCGAGTGGATGTGACCGTCGACCCCGCGGTAGACGACGACGTTCTGCCCGGTTGTCGTCACCGGATAGCCATGCGGGTCACCGGCAGCCAACGGCTCGTCGCAGTAGCCGGTGATGTGCCCGTGGTTGACCGCCTCGCTTCCTGGCCACCACAGCTCCTCGATGTGGTTGTCGGGGCTGCGGTAGAAGACGTGGGTGATGCCTCCCCAGACATAGCCGCTGGGGTCTCCGGCCGCTTCGATCGCTCCGCACGACTGTGAGAGGGCGTCGTGCCCCGCGGCCGCGGTCCCCAACCAGTAGAGCGAATGGATGTGACTGTCGTCGCCGCGGAACAGCACGACGGCCATCCCGTCCGGACCCACGAAGCCCGAGGGCGCGCCCACGGCGGCCGGAGCGACGTCCCTCCCGGCCAGGCGTCCGGCACCGGCTGAGCCGGGGACGTCCCACATCTCGACGAGGAAGCCTTCGCCGTCGCGGTAGACCACCGAGTGCCCACCGCCCGCGGGCACGAGCACCGCGGGCGCCCCGGCGGCCGGAGGGGAGCCGAACCGGCGGGTGCGCTCCCGGGTGATGACGTGGTGGCGTGGGTCCGGCGCGGTGGCCTGCTCAAGGGTCAGCTCCCAGCGGTAGGCGTCCAGGCGCTCGCGTGGCAGGAAATGGACCCGCTGGATGACGTCGCTGCGGACGGTGAGCAAGCGCAGCCCGCTGAAACTCACCTGGTTGTTCTCCCACAGGCCCAGCGCCCCGGTCTGCAGTTGCAGCGGCTTGTGCCGGTCCCACCAGGCGCGGGGGTCGATCGATGTCGCCAGCGGATCGGCATACGGCGGGACGAAGGTGACCCAGTCGTGCGTGGCGTCCCACGGCAACGGGTGCGGCTCGGCGTTCGCGATGGCGTCCTCGTCGACCTCGACGTAGGTCATCGTCGTCGGCAAGTTCAGGTGACCGTCGGCGGCGGGTCGAGCGTCGCCCACCCGCACGACCTTGCTGGGATACCAAGCCCGCGGGTTGACGGTGTAGAAGTCCAGGAAGTAGGCCAGGCTGCCGTCTTCGAGCACCCGGATCGAGATCTCGTTCTGCCGGTGGGTGTGTCCGGCGAGCACGACATCGGCCCGCCGCCGCGTCCCGACCCCGGCGAGCGCGCGCAGCAGGTCGTCGGTGCGGCCGCGGGAGACCCCCGAGTCCAGCAGGTCCTGGGTGTCCCCGCGCTTGAGGTATGCCGGTTCGCTCTCACCCGGGCGCGCGAACCAGTCCGGGTGCTCGCTGACGAGGGCGTCCGACCGCTCTCCCGTATGCCGTTGCACCCACCACGCGGCCTGGTGCGCCAATGCGGGCCGCTGGGTCTCGCGCAGGAAGTAGGGGGTCTCCCCGTTCCACGGGTTGATCAGCGGGGCGTGCACTCCGAGGATGACCAGGCCGTCGTCGGGGGCCGACTCGAGGGCGTCGAGGGCGAGGGCATACTCCTCGTCGTTGACCCCCTCGCAGTTGGGTGAGCCACCGATGAGAGTGAAGAGGTCCTCGTCTCCGGAGCCATCCCACCACTGCTTGACCACCTCCCAGAGCGCGTCAGTCCCCGAGTCGGGCATGCCGACGTCGTGCGCGCTGTCGACGAGCACCACGCGGTGCTTGCCCAGTCGTGCGACATGCGGTCCGGGCTCGGCGAGGGCCTTGCGGAAGGCCCGCACGTGCGGGTCGATCTCCACCATGGCCGTTGCCGCGGGCTTGCCGAGGTTGGGCACGTCCGTCGAACCGGGGAAGTAGAGGGCGTTGGTCAGGGCCATCGCCTCGCGCTCGAGCAGGGCGAGGTTGCTGAAGTTGCGGATCCGGTAGACGTCTTGACCGGCGATCTGGGCGTCGAAGACCAGGTGGTAGGGGTGGCGTCGATAGTCGTGGGTTTCCCGGGGTCATGAGGATGGGCACCCGCAGCTCCTCGACGAACCGGCCAGTCCGGGCCCGGCGCCCGACCGAAGGATGAGGTCGCGCAGGAAGCCGGCGTTGCCCAGGCCCTGCGGATCGTCGTCAGTCTCGTGGAGGTAGTCGATGAGGTCGCCGGTGGCGACGATGACGTCCAGTTCGCCGGCCGCGTGCAGCCGGTTGGCGAACGAGACGAACCCCCGGAACTGGTCGTTCATGTTGCACATCCGGGCCGCCGCTTCGGTCAGCCCGAGGTCACGCAGGGTCGGTCGGAAGGCGTCGATCCGACGGGCAACGTGGGTGTCGGTGATGTGGGCCAGCCCGAAGTCGGTCCACGACGAGCGGTAGTAGACGGCATGCGGGGCGACGACCTCCCAGCCCACCGTCCCCGCCCGCAGCGCGACGTCGTAGAGCCGGCGCTCGGCGGGTCGGCCGACAAGGGGGAAGCCGACTCCGTCGTCGACAGGGCTGGCCGGCCCGAGCTCGAGGGGGACGACGTCGGTGGGGTCGCCCGACGCGACGAGAGCGATCCGTCCGGCGAGGGCGGATCGGATCAGCTCGGCGCTCTCCGCAGGGAGCCCGGCGACCAGGACGGTGACGACCTCGGGGCCCAGGACGGTCATCGGGCCCTCGGAGCCGCTGGGTTCGGGGAAGTGTGGTCGGCCGAGTTGGGGGAAGGCGAACAGGGCTGCGAGGATCCCGCTCGACAGTCGCACCTCGAGTCGGTCGCGGTGCAGGTCGGCGGCGACCCGTATGCCGCCCGACGGTCCGGACTTCGGGTCGGTGATGTCGAACGACGAGATGGGTGTCTGGGTGGTCATGGATAGGCTCCCTCGAGAGTGGATGTGGTCAGAACGTGGCGTGCGCCATGGACGGTGCGGGGCCCTGGTCGGTTTTGGGGGGAGAAACCTCACCCGGCTCGGAGCCTCGGGCGACGTGGACGAAGCCGCTCTCGGGTGCGGGGGCGATCCGCGCGTGCAGCCGGACGAGCGGGCCGGGTGCCCACCAGTTCCATCGGCCCATGAGCCGCATGAGCGCCGGGACGAGGACGCCTCGGACGAGGGTCGCATCGAGCAGGATCGCCAACGCGCAGCCCAATCCGAGCATCTGGATGAAGGACACCTTGCTCGTCGCGAAGGCCAGGAACGTCACCGACATGAGGGCGGCGGCTGCCGTGACGATCCGACCAGTGCTGCCCAGGCCGGCTGCAACGGCCGCTGAGTCGTCCAACCCGCCGTCGCGAGCTTCCTTGATCCGGCCGAGGAGGAACACCTCGGAGTCCATCGACAGTCCGAAGGCCAGGCAGAACATCAGCGGCGGGATCGACACCGACAGCGGCATCGGCGTGAAGCCAAGCAGGCCCGAGCCGTGCCCGTCCTGGAACATCCACACCATCACCCCGAGCACCGCAGCGATCGTCGCGGCGTTGGTCAGCAACGCCTTGACGGGGAGCACGAGCGACCCGGTGAAGAAGAAGATGACCACGAAGGTCGTCAGGCCGATGAGCCCACCGACGAGCAGCAGCCGGTCGGCGATGGCGGCGTTGACGTCGACGAAGCGAGCCGTCGGGCCGCCGACGAGTTGGTCGGCCGGAGCCTCCGCGCGACGCACGGCAGCGACGAGGTCCTGAGCGGCTTGGCTGTAGACCTCGACGTCGGGAACGATGAGAACCGCTGCAGCAGAGTCGGATTGCAACCCCGGCCGGGGGTCGGCGACCCGGATACCGCGCACGTAGGTGCCGACCGGCGTGTCCACGCGGCTCACCGATGACAGGACGGACAGGCTGGCCCCGTATGCCGCGAGCGTCGGGCGGTCCGCTCCGTCACGGACCCCCTCGGGGAAGACCACAGTGATCGCCTCGCTCTCGCGGCTGCTGAAGTCGGCGCGTGCCACCTCGGCCACGGCCCGACCCTGGGAGTGGCTCACCGGGATGGCCCTGTCGTCCGGCAAACCGAAGGACACCCCCACGAGCGGGGCTGCGAGCACGCCGAGCAGGACGACCACCGGAGCCGCACACAGGATCGGCCGCCGCATGACGACCGTGGCGACCCGGCTCCACAGGCCCGCGGCGGCATACCGGGTGGGGGTGCCGAACCGACGATGGGCCGCGCGGTGACCGAGCAGGCGCAGCGCAGCGGGCAGGACGACAAGCGAGACCCCGGCGGTGAGCAGGGTGACGGCGATGCCGGCATACGCGAAGGAGCGAAGGAAGTACATGGGGAAGGCGAGCAGCGCGCCGAGGGCGACGGCGACCGTCACCGCGGAATAGGCAACGGTCCGCCCGGCGGTGTGCAATGTCGCGCGCAGGGCCGACTCGACGTCGTCCCCGGCCTGCAGCTGCTCGCGGAAGCGGTTGACGACGAGCAGCGCATAGTCGATGCCCAGGCCCAGCCCCAGGGCCGTGGTGAGGTTGAGCGAGAAGATGCTCACGTCGGTGACCGAGGTGAGCACGCGCAGCACGGCCAAGGTGCCGACCATGGCATAGACGCCGACGAGCATCGGCAGCAACCCGGCCACGACCGAGCCGAAGACGGCGACGAGCAGCAGCAGGGTCACCGGGATGGCCAGGGCTTCGGCGATCGCGAAGTCCTTCTTCACCTGCGTGGTCAGGTCGGTGATCGTCTGCGCGACCCCGCCGGTCTGGACCGTCACGCCCTCCGGCGAGGTCGTCGTGAAGGCGGGTTGGAGCGTGGCGATGCGCTCGCGGTAGTCGTCCTCGTCGCCCTCGACGTGCGCGACGATGAGCGCGGTTCGGCCGCTGGTCCCCCGCAGGCCTCCTGCTGCGGATGGCGGAGCGCTCCAATAGTCGGCCACGAGGTCGATCCCCGGTTCGGCGTCCAGCCGGGCAGCGGCTGACCTGCCGATCCGGGCCACGGCCGGGGCGTCGACGGTGCTGCCCTCGGGTGCGGTGACCAGCAGGACGAGGTTTGCGGTCGGTCGGCCGAGTTCGTTGGCCAACACCGTTGCTGCGTGAGCGGATTCGGAGGACGGGTCGTCGAACCCGCCTGACTGCAGGCGGCTGATCGCCCCGACGCCGAGTGCTCCGGCGGCGACAAGCAGCACGGCGCTGACGATGAGGATCGCGCGAGCCCGGTGCATGACGGCAGTGATGAAGGAGTCGACCATGTGGAGTCCTTGATGAGCTGGGGAGGGAGATGAGAGGAGGTGTGCAGTGACAGCGGAAGGTCAGGCGGCCGGGTGGTGGCGGGGGAGGCTAGCGGCCAGGGCTGAAACCGCGAGCCGGACCTGGTCCGGGTCATCGGGATTGGGGGTCGCACCGAGCGCGCGAGCCCACGCCCTGGCCGCGGAGTTGACCGGGTCGATGTGTGCGACGAAGGTTTGGACGCCGGCCCGGCTGGCGTGGCGGGCCGCCTCGGCGGCGATCGCCGTGCCGATGCCGGCTCCGTGCCAGCGGTCGATGATCTCGACCGCCAGCTCGGCCTCGGTCGGGCGGAAGGGGTCGCGCAGCCAACGTCCGATGCCGACGGGCCGCCCGCCGAGGGTGGCCACCAGGGCGACGTGCCGGGAGGGGTCGACATCAGTGAGGTGGCGGACCATCGCAGGGCGCAGGGCGGCCAAGGGCGTGTGATAACGCAACTGGCGCGAGCGGGCGCTGAGGTCCTGGAAGACCGCCTGCAGCGGACCGGCTTCCTGCGGTGCCAAGGGGCGGATCGTCAGATAGGGATGGGCGGTCGGGGAGAAGGCCGGGTAGGCCGGGGCAAACCAGGGCACGGGAGAGCTCCTTGTGAGTGCTGTTGTGCCCTGAGGGTGCGGGTAGGCCCTTGCGTGGGCCTGTCACGGGTCTGTCACGTCCGCTCGATGCCCCGGACGGCCCGGATCGACCGTGGCAGACTCGCGCGCATGCCTTCGCTCACCCGTGCCGAAGCGACCCTTCGCGCCGCCTCCCTGACCGTCACTGGGTATGCCGTGCACCTGGATCTCGACGCCGGCGACACCCGGTTCGCCTCGCGCACCGTCGTGGACTTCCACGTGTTGCAGGACGGCGTGCAGACCTGGGTCGACCTCAAGGCGAGCGACCTGGGCGGGGCCGAGGTGGACGGCATACCAATCGAGGTCGGGGCGTGGCACGACGGGCGGCTGGCCCTGCCGGCCCTGTCCGCGGGCGAGCACCGATTGACCATAGAGGCGACGATGGCCTACCGGCGGGACGGGTCGGGGCTTCACCGCGCAGTCGACCCAGCCGATGGCGAGGCCTATGTCTATGTCCAGTCGTTCCTCGACTACGCGCCGGCGGTGTTCGCCTGCTTCGACCAACCCGATCTCAAGGCGCCCATCAGCCTCACCGTGCGCGCTCCGGCGCACTGGATCGTCGTCGGCAACGGTGCGGCGACGCGGGTCGGAGCGGGCGACTGGGTCCTCGCCCAGACCCAGCCGATCTCGACCTATCTATTCACCGTGTGTGGCGGTCCATTTGTCTCCGTGCGGGATTCGCACGACGGAATCCCGCTCGGGCTGCACGCGCGGGCGTCGATGCAGGCCGAGTTGGAGCGCTGGGCGCCGCAGATCCTCGAGGTGACCAGGCAGGCCTTCGACGCCTACCACGCGCTCTTCGGAATCCGGTATCCGTTCGGTGACTACCACCAGGTCTTCGTCCCCGACTTCAACGCGATCGCCATGGAGAACCCGGGCTGCATCACCCTGCGCGACTCGCTGCTCTATCGCGGCGCTGCGACGCCCGACGAGGTGCTGCGGCGCTCGCGGACCGTGTGTCACGAGATGGCGCACATGTGGTTCGGCGACCTGGTCACCATGCGCTGGTGGGACGACCTGTGGCTCAACGAGTCGTTCGCCGAATACCTCGCCCACCGGGTCCTCACCGGTGCAACGGAGTTCGCGGACGCGTGGGTCGACTTCGGGATCCTGCGCAAACCCTGGGGGTATGCCGCCGAGCGCGCCCCGTCCGCCCACCCGGTTGCGGGGGCGCCCGCGTTGACCGCCGAGGACGCGCTGTCGGACTTCGACGGGATCTCCTACGCCAAGGGCGCGACGGCGATCCGCCAGCTCATTGCCTATGTCGGGGACGAGGCGTTCATCGCCGGGGTTTCGGCCTACCTGCGGGACAAGGCGTTCGGCAACGGGACCTTTGCCGAGTTCCTTGCGGCGATCGAGGCCGCCTCCGGACAGGACCTCGGTGACTGGGCGCGCGCCTGGTTGCTCACCACCGGCCGGGACACGCTGCGGGTCGAGACCGACGGGGTTGACGCGGTGGGCGCGGTGCTCGCGCGAGTGAGCCCTGCGGCATACCCCGCCTCCCGTCCGCACGTGCTCGACGTCGGCGTGTATGCCGCGGACGCACCTGCCCAGGTGACCCGCGCCCGGGTCGAGGGCGATCGGACCGCCTTGCCGCAGCTGCGAATCGACGGCGTCGACCGCATCGTGCTGCCCAACTCCAGCGACCTCACCTGGGCGTCGGTCGACTTCGACGAGGCGACCCTCGGCGCTCTGCCCGGGCGGTTGGGGGAGCTGACCGACCCGTTGGCGCGCTCGGTGTGCTGGCAGGCGTTGGATGATGGCGTGGCCCGGGGGGTCGTCGACCCGCGCCTCTACTTCGAGGTGGTGGCCCGCTCGTGGCCGGCCGAAGACCACCCGGCGTTGTTTGCCAATGTGGCCGACGACTCCCTGGTCATGCTCAGCCGCTTCATCCCCGACGAGGTGCGGCCGGCGATGCGGGCGGACCTGTCCGAGACCGCTCGGACCGTGGTCGAGAAGGAGCCGGCCGGGTCGCCGAGAGCGACGATCGCCGCCCGGGTCATCGCCCGCACGAGCACCCACGAGGGCTTGCTGCGGTCGTGGTTGACCGCGGCGCCACAGTGGTTGCGGGACGACACCGATTTCCACTGGATGGTCGTCGGCAACCTCGCCGCGCTGGGGGCGCTGTCCGAGAGCGAGCTGGCCGCCGCCGAGGCCGCCGACCCGACCGTGTCGGGACACCTGGCCGGGCTGCTGGCCCGGGCGTCGGTGCCAACGCCCGAGGCCAAAGCGTGGGCGTTCGAGCAGTTGACCTCTCAGGCGGCCGGGCACTCCAACCACGCGCTCATCGAGCTAGCGCGCGGACTGTGGCGCTCACCCACTCGCGCTCTGGTGCGGCCGTTCGTCGGGCCGTTCCTCGACGCGATCCCGGCCATGACGGCCTGGGTCGGTTCCGACGCCCTGACCAAGGTGGTGCGCTTCGGGTTCCCCTTCGTCGTCGAGGCCCGGACGATCGAGCTCGTCGACGCGGCGTTGGCCCGCGACGACCTCACCGCGGGGGTGCGGCGCGCCTTCGTCGAATGGTCCTGGCCCGTGCGCGAGGCCCTGGCCTCCCGGCGTCGCTGGTTCGGCGCCCACTGAGACGAGCGCGCGGCATACCGGCTAACGCCCCGATCCACGCGACCGCGGGTTAGCCTCTGAGCGAGCCACCCCGCCGGCAACGACGCGAGGAGGTGAGCGTGCGGTGGTGACCCGGGCTCAGCACGAGGCCGCTGTGCAGGCGGTGACCGAGAGTTTCGCGGGCCTGGACCGGGGCGCGCCGGTGCGGCTGGCCAAGCGGACGACCAACCTTTTCCGGCCCCGCGCCACCGCGCTGGCGCCGGGTTTGGACGTCTCGGGTCTGACTGGCGTTGTCGAGGTCGACCCGGTGGCTGGCACCGCGACCGTGCAAGGCATGGCGACCTACGAGACCGTTGTCGACGCGACGCTGGCACGTGGCGTGATGCCGTTGGTCGTCCCGCAACTGCGCACGATCACCGTCGGTGGGGCGGTCACCGGGCTGGGGATCGAGGCGAGCAGCTTCCGGCACGGCCTGCCCCACGAGTCGGTCCGCTCCATGGACATCCTCGTGGGCACGGGCGAGATCGTCACCGCCGCGCCAACCGGCCCGCACGCCGACCTGTATCGCGCCTTCCCCAACTCCTACGGATCGCTGGGGTATGCCGTCTCCCTCACCATCGACGTCGAACCGGTGGCGCCGTTCGTGCGACTGCGCCACATTCCGTTCGACAATCTCGGCAAGCTCGCGGACGCTGTGGCCCACGTGGTGACGGCCCGGGAGTGGGACGGCGAGCCGGTCGACTTCCTCGACGGAGTCGTCTTCGGCAGGCACACGGCATACCTGACGATGGGGCGCTGGGAGCAGGCGCTGGACGCGGCCGAACGGCCGAGCGACTATGCGGGACAACGGATCTACTACCGGTCGATCCAGCAGCGGGCGAGCGACGTCCTCACCGTGCAGGACTACCTGTGGCGCTGGGACACCGACTGGTTCTGGTGCTCGCGGGCGTTCGGGGTGCAGCGACCGGTGGTGCGGCGGCTGTGGCCGCGGCGACTCAAGCGTTCCGACGTCTATCAGCGACTGGTCGGCCTGGAAAATCGGCACCACGTGGCGGCCCGCGTTGACCGGTGGCGTGGGCGGCCCGAGCGCGAGCGCGTGGTCCAGGACGTCGAGATCCCACTGGAGCGGACCGCTGCGTTCCTCGACTGGTTCCTTCGTGAGGTGCCGATCGAGCCGATTTGGTTGTGTCCCATCGCTCTTCGCGAGCCTGGCCTCGGCGCTGCGGGTGCGAGCGAGGCGCCGTGGCCGCTCTATCCGATGCGTCGCGGGGAGATCTACGTCAACGTCGGCTTCTGGTCGAGCGTGCCGATCCGTCCCGGCCGGGCCGACGGCGACGTCAACCGGGAGATCGAGCGGGTCGTGTCGGACTTCGGCGGGCACAAGTCGCTCTACTCCGACGCTTACTACTCCCGCGAGGAGTTCGAATCCCGTTATGGCGGAACGACATACCAACAGGTGAAGGCGACCTACGACCCGGACGGCCGGTTCCCGGGGCTTTATGACAAGGCGGTGCGACGACGATGACCATGACGGTGGCCCAGGCGGTGGAGCGCCTCTTCGACAACACGGCGCTACGGGTGACCGCCTTCGACGGGTCGAGCACTGGCCCCGCCGACGGGTGGCCCGTGCGGATCGCCAGCGAGCGCGGCCTCAGCTATCTCTTCACCGCGCCCGGCTCGCTGGGGTTGGCCCGCGCCTACCTGCAGGACGAGCTGGTCTTCGAGGGCGTCAACGAGGGCGACCCCTACGACCTGCTCGCGACGCTCGAGGACGGGCTGGTGCCACGCGGACTGGAGTGGCGCGGCATACCGGAGCTGGCCCGGTTCGTCGCGGCGCAACGGTGGCGGATCCCGGAGTTGCCGCGCGAGGAAACCCCTTCTCGGATGCGGCGACTCGCGTCGGGCCTCGCGCACGGGCGACGACGCGATGCCGAGGCGATCGCTCACCACTACGACGTCTCGAACCGGTTCTACGAGCTGGTGCTGGGGCCGTCGATGGCCTATACGTGCGCGGCATACCCGAGCGCGGAGGCGACCCTGGAAGCCGCGCAGGAGGCGAAGTTCGACCTGGTCTGCCGCAAACTCGGGTTGGAGCCAGGGATGCGGCTGCTGGACGTCGGATGCGGCTGGGGCGGGATGGTCGCCCACGCGGTGCGGCACTACGGGGTGAGCGCGCTCGGGGTCACGCTGTCCAAGCAGCAGGCGGCGTATGCCGTCGCACGGCTCGAGCGCGAAGGTCTCGCCGACCGCGCCCAGGTGCGCCACCAGGACTATCGCGACGTGTCGGAGGAAGGGTTCGACGCAGTGAGCTCGATCGGGCTGACCGAGCACATCGGGCCGCGCAACTACCCAGCGTATTTCGACTTCCTGCGCGGCAAGCTCGTCGACGGTGGTCGATTGCTCAACCACTGCATCACCCGGCCGGACAACGGTCACGCAAGCTTGCCGGAGCGGGGGTTCATCAACCGGTATGTGTTCCCCGACGGCGGGCTGACCGGGTCGGGCGACATCGTCACCGCCGCCGAGAACGCCGGGCTTGAGGTCCGCCACCACGAGAACATCCGCGAGCACTACGGGATGACCTGCCGGGACTGGTGCGCCAACCTGTCAAAGAACTGGGACGAGTGTGTCAGCGAAGCGGGCCGAGGCACCGCCCGAGTCTGGGGCCTCTATCTCGCCGGGTCGCGGCTGTCGTTCGAGCGCAACCGGATCCAGCTGCACCAGGTGCTGCTCGCGCGGACGACTGCGGCGGGCCGGTCGGGGTTCGGGTTGGCGACGCTGTTCCCCGAGCGGGCGGCGCGGCCGGGAGTCGGCCCGGCCTGATTCGGACCGGCGTCGGCCCGGCCTGACGTGAGTCGGCGGCGCGAGCGTGGCCGAAAGATCGTCGACCTTTCGTGGGCTCGATGAGATGTGGTCGACCTCGCGAAACATCGTCGACCTTTCACGGCTGGCAGGAGCGACAGCGGCCAGGGCCTAGCCTGTCCCGAGGCGCGCCGACGATCGGCGCCCCGCGCGCGACGAGCGCGGCAAGCGCGATGAGCGCACCGAGCGACAGGAGACGAGCGTGGCCACGACCGAGACGGCGGCTGCTGGGGGGTGGGCACGCGGCATACGGGTCGATGCGGGCCTGCTCGCGGCGGTCCTCTCGGCGGCGACGTTCGCCAGCTCGGGGCCGTTCGCCAAAGCGCTGCTCGCCACCGGCTGGTCGCCCGGCTCCGTCGTCACCGCCCGCGTCGGCCTCGCCGGCCTCGTGCTCCTCGGCCCCGCCCTGTATGCCGTCCGCTCCCTTCCCGGGGTCGTGCGCCGCAGCGCGTGGCTGATCCTCGCCTTCGGGCTGGTGGCGGTCGCCGGGTGTCAGGTCGCGTATTTCAATGCGGTGCAACGGATGCCGATCGGGGTCGCGCTGCTGTTGGAGTATCTCGGCGTCGTCCTTGTCGTCCTCTGGGTCTGGGCCCGCAGCCGCCGCACGCCGACCCGAGCGACCCTGATCGGTGTGGTGCTGTCGTTGGCGGGGTTGGTTCTGGTCCTCGACCTCACCGGGTCGGTGCGCCTGGACCCGGTCGGAGTCGTGTGGGGGTTGTTGGCGGCGGTCGGCCTCGCGGTCTACTTCGTCGTGTCAGCGCACGGTGACACCGGCCTTCCGCCCGTGGCGCTCGCGTCGTTCGGGATGTTGGCTGGGGCGGTGGCCCTGCTGGGTTTGGCCGCGCTCGGTGCGTTGCCGACGGCGACCGCAACGGCACCGATCGCCCTCGGTGGCGTGACGCTGCCCTGGTGGCTTGCCATCGGTGAGTTGGCCGTCATCGCTGCCGCGACGGCATACCTGCTTGGCGCGATCGGCGCACGGCGGCTTGGGTCGACGGTGGCGTCGTTCGTTGGGCTGACCGAGGTGCTCTTCGCGGTGGTGCTTGCGTGGCTGCTGTTGGGGGAGTTGCCGACGCCCGCGCAGTTGGCCGGTGGGGTGCTCATCCTCGCCGGGGTGGGCGCGGTGCGGGTCGGTGAGCTGCGGGCGCGAGCGACAGTTTCTGACTGAGCGGGGTCAGCGGGCGCCGCGGGGCGGGACGATGCTGAGGTATGCCGCCTGCCCCAGTTGCCATGCGCCGTAAGGGATCGCGACGACCCAGGTGACGACGACGACCAGTTGCGCGACGGGCGGGACCGTGCTGAGAGCCGCCGAGAGCAGGGGGTAGCCGACGAGGAAGATTCGCAGCGCTGGATCGAGGTGTGGCGGCCTCGGAGGGGTCCCCTGCAGGGTGGGATCGGCCAGGCCGGCCTGCACATGGTCGAGCATCGGCGACGCGCGCAGGTGCTCCGGCAGGGCCCGACGGTCGCGGCGGATCAACCGGACGGGGATCGCGATGAGGACGACATAGATCGCCGCGAGCACGACATGAGGGCCGGCTGTCTGGGGCACCCCTTCCGGGCGGACCAACACCCCGGCGACGACGTAGTGAAGCCCGAGGAGCCCAGCGAGGATGACGGTGGCGCGCGGTCCGGGCAGAGCCTCGCGCAGGGTGGGGAGAGGGCGGGCGGCATACCGGCGATGCCACCACCACACGAGGACCGCCACGACGAGCGTGTTGGCCAGAGCGCTCGCGCCGACGACGACCGGCCCACCCGGGACGGCGGCATGGTGCGCCGCGAGAGAGAGGGTGAGGGCGGCTGCGACCCAGGCGCGTCCCCGCGGTGAGCCGAGGGCGGCGGCGAGGCGAGGCGGCATACCGGCGATGACTCCCGACCGGCCGACGAGGTGAACTTCGGCGATGACCAGCGGCGCGATGAAGGCGAGCACCGGGTGGGCGAAGAGCACGAGCACAGCCGTCTGGAAGACGTGCAACCCTCCGAGCACCGGGCCGTCGGTCGGGCCCCAGGTCGGTGACCAGAGGACC
>MTKY01052196.1_pt1 | contig 27687 bp, 23 predicted proteins | sample 1042731 | NCBI WGS metagenome assembly MTKY01 (sample SAMN06212206, study PRJNA360538) | anaerobic digester metagenome | biome: Wastewater treatment plant; material: sludge; isolation source: anaerobic digester fed with sludge from wastewater treatment plant | place: Denmark: WWTP Soeholt ...
GGACGCCGGCGCCGGTATGCCGTGCCACCCCGACGTCCGCGCCGTCACCGAGGCGGCGGGCCGGGTCTTCGAGAACGGCGGCGCGCAGGTCGAGGTCGTGCGGCCGTGGCTCACGCCGCAGCTGCTCTCGGATATCGACCTGTTCTGGCGGGTGCGCTCGTTCGCCGACCTGGAGGCGATGACGGCCGAAAATCGTTCTCTCGTGCTGCCGTTCGTGCGACGGTGGGCCGAAGGTGGCGCACGGGCGAGTGGGGTCGACGTGCTGCGGGCCTATCAGTCGGTCATGGCGATGCGGGCCGCGACGGTGGCGGCGACCGCGGCATACGACCTCATCGTGTCTCCGGTCGCGCCGGTGGCGGCCTTCCCCGCGCAGTGGCCGATGCCCTGGGGCGAGGCCGACGAGGGGATGGCGCACATCGGGTTCACGGTGCCGTTCTCGATGTCGGGGCAGCCGGCCTGCTCGGTTAACGCCGGGTTCATGCCCGACGGACGGACGGTCGGCCTGCAGGTGGCCGGGCGTCGGTTCGACGACGTCGGGGTGCTGCGTGTGGTTGCCTGGTTCGAGGCGGCCCGAGGGGCAGGAGCGGAGCCGGGTTGGCCGGAGTGAGGCTTGGGGGACACACGTTTGGGGACACGGGCGGTCGCGGGCTGATACACTGGCCTCCGGTTGCAGTAGCAGTTCTTTCGCAAGAGCAGGGCCCGCCTCCGACGGCGGGCCTCGTCATTTCCAGGCTTCCTCGGGATCCCGGTGATGCGACACCGCGGCCTGGACGGCACCACGGTGGTGCCCTCCGAATGAACAGGAAGTCACCAAAGACATGGCACAAGGCACCGTCAAGTGGTTCAACGCCGAGAAGGGCTTCGGCTTCATCGCGCAGGATGCAGGCGGCCCGGACGTCTTCGTCCACTACTCCGCGATCGACTCGGGCGGCTACCGCTCGCTCGACGAGGGTCAGCGCGTCGAGTTCGACGTCACCCAGGGCCAGAAGGGCCCGCAGGCCGAGAAGGTCCGCGGCATCTGACCGTTTGACCCACTTCAACAGCAGGCCCGGGCCGGATGGTCCGGGCCTGCTGTTGTTTCGGGTGGGCGCGCCCGGCAGCCGCCTGAGGTATTCGCCTGGCCAGCGCGCCCCATGACGTCGCCGATGACGTCGCCGCTACTGTTGCTGGAACGACAGTGGAGGCGACGTCATGCGCGACTTCTCGATGCGGCGGCGAACTCGGGACACGTCCCGACGATCGAGCACGGGCGCTGTCCCCCGAGCGACGCGACCCCTGTCGGCGGCCCTTCCCCTGTCAGCGACCCTTCCCCTGTCGGCGGCCCTGATCCTTGCCCTCGCGCTCGTCGCGGGCTGTTCGGGCCCGGTCGAGCTGCGTCCCGGGGGGACGCCACGTCCGACGATCATCAGCATGGGCGAGCTCGACCGTCGCGGCCACGCAGTTGTCGGCAGCATGGTCCTGTGCCTCACCGCCCCGGGCAGCGTCGAGGTCACCGCTGTGACACCCGTGAACCCGGCCGGGCCGATCACCGTGGTCGCCTATGCGCTGCGGTTCCACTCCGGTCCGCTCATCGGTGGGGTCTACGGTGACCTGGCCAACGTCGGCGTCCAACCCGACCACATCGTCGACGCGCCGTGTGTCGAGTCCAGCGGCGACGGCTACGAGCTGGTGCTCGAGCTGGCCACCGCCCCTGCGACGAACGCGAGCGCCGACGGTTGGCTCGTCACCTACACCACCGCCGGCGCGTCCCGGCAGACGAGCTTCCCGTTGGGAGTCCTCTTGTGCGCAACCGCCCCGGCTGGCGAACCCGGCTGCACCCGCCCCTGACCCCTCGTCCGCAGCGTCCGTGGACAGCGCAACAGCGCACGAGAAAGGCCCGGACCGATCGGTCCGGGCCTTCGTCGTGCTACCTCATCAGTAGCGGGGACAGGATTTGAACCTGTGACCTCCGGGTTATGAGCCCGGCGAGCTACCGAGCTGCTCCACCCCGCGTCGGTAGGCATAACCTTACGCGAGCGTTGCGGCAGAGCCAAATCGCGTGTCCAAAGCCGCATCCCGCACGGCCGCGCGCCCTCCCCAGGCAACGGTATGCCGCCCACTCAAGGTGAGCGGACGGCATACCGGAGCTGCGTGACTCAGCCCGACGCGGTCGGCGCCGGGGTGACGGTCAGGGACCCGGTTGGGGAAGCCGCGGCAGCGCGGGCGAGGGCGTCCTTGAGCCGCTTCTGCGCCTCCCCGTATGCCGCGAAGTCGCCCGCCTTGAGGGCAGCCTCGCCGTCCGCGAAGGCCTTCTGCGCGTCGGCGATCGCCTGCGCCAGGGCCCCTCCCGGCGGTGTCGTGGGACCGGTGGTGGGCGACGGCGTCGGCGTCGGGGTGGTCGGACCGCTCGATGGCGGCACGACCACAGCCCCTCCGAACAGCTCGTTGAGCGCCCCGTCGAGAGTGTTCGACCAGGCCAACTTGTTGCCGAAGGCGACGACGATCGCCCGACCCAGGGGGAACTGCGAGGATGCCGTGCCCTGGACGTAGATCGGCTCGACATAGAGCATCCCGCCACCCATCGGCAGGGTGAGCAGGTTGCCCAGGGTGACGACCGAGCCTTGCTGACGGGCGTTGTTGATGAACTGCGACAGCGTCAGGGTGAACGCCTTGGACGCCTGGTTGGACGAGGCGATGTCGTTCTGGACCTGGCCGGGGCCCTTGACCGAACTGTTCGGCGGCAGCTCCAGCAACCGCAGCGTCCCATACCCGGCCAGGACCTTGCCGTCGGCCTCCTTGCCCGGGTTGGAGTCGACCGCGAGGAATCCGGTGAGCACCTCCCGGTTTCCGGTCGGCATGAAGGTTGTCGTCAGCGAGAACTCCGGGTCGGTCTGACCCGGCATGGCGATCGACAGGTAGTAGGGCGGCTGGTCGGTCCGCGCCGTCTCCTGGGTCGGATCCAGCGGCACGCGCCAGAAGTCCTGCCCGCCGTAGAACGAATCCGGGTCCTCGACGTGGTACTTGGCCAGCAGCGAACGCTGGATCTTGAACAGGTCCTCCGGGTAGCGCAGGTGCGACATGAGGCTGGCCGAGATGTTGGCGCGCGGTTCGACGACACCGGGGAACGCCTGCCGCCAGGCCCCGAGGATCGGGTCGGTGTCATCCCACGCATACAGGTGGACCGAACCGTCGAACGCGTCGACGGTCGCCTTCACCGAGTTGCGGATGTAGTTGAGCTGCCCTTGCTCCAGGCTGGTGACGCTGCGACGGGTGCTCGTCGTTGAGTCCCGGGTCGACGCGGCCATCGAGGTGAGTCCGGAGTTCGGGTAGTTGTTCGTCGTCGTGTAGCCGTCGAGGATCCACAGGACGCGCCCGTCGACGATCGCCGGGTAGGCGTTGCCGTCGAGAGTGAGCCACGGAGCGGCGCGCGCCACCCGTTCCTTCGGGGTGCGGTAGTCCATGATCCGCGACGAAGGGTTGACCGCGTCGGAGAGCAGGAAGTTGAGTTCGCGGTACTTCAAGCCGTAGGCGAGCTTGCGCAGCGCGTTGTCCAAGGGGACCCCGCCAGTGCCGGCATACGTGTTGTTGACCTGCTGCGACTCGACCTGGGCCGGATAGTCGAACTCCCGCGGCGCCGCCCCGGCCGGCGCTCCGACGATCGCGTAGTCCGGCGACTGCTCCCCGAAGTAGATCCGGGGCTCGTATTCCCCGAGGCCCTTGCCGGCCGGGACTGCCGCCTCGACATAGACCGGGTTGCCCTCGGAGTCCTGCTGGTTGGCGTATGCCGCGACGATCCCGTATCCGTGCGTGTAGACGGTGTGATCGTTCAGCCAGTTTCGCTGTCCCGCAGGGACACCTGCCAGATCGAGCTCGCGGACCGCGATGATGACGTCCCGTAACGTGCCGTCGATCGTATAGCGGTCGACGTCGAGGGCATCCGGGAACGCGTAGTAGTTGCGGATGGCGTGCTTCTGGCGCACCGTCGGCGACACGACGTTGGGGTCAACGATGCGGATCCCCGGGATGGCTGCCGCGGTCGCGCGCAGCTTCTCGGCGCTCGCCTCGTCGCTCGGCACGTATTTCGTCACCTCGATGGCGTTGAGCCCGTATGCCGCGCGCGTCGCCTCGATGTTGCGTGCGATGAAGGGGGCTTCGAGCGACTTTTCGCTCGGCTTGACCTTGAGGCTCTGGATGAGCGCCGGGAAGATCCCGCCGACGACGATCGAGGTGACAAGGAGCAGCACGGTGCCGATGACGGGCAGCCGCCAGGAGCGGGTCCAGATGACCGACAGGAACATCGCGCCGCACATGATCGAGGCAACGGCAAGGATCGACTTGGTGGGCAGCACCGCGTTGGCGTCGGTGTATTGGATGCCAGTCATGAGCGACGAGGTCGACAAGGACAGCGTGTAGCGCTCCAGCCAGTAGCTCGCTGCCCGCAACACGACGATGGCGGCGAACAGGCTCGATAGGTGTAGCAACGCGAAGCGAGTCGTGTCCCGTCCGCGGTTGGCCAGCTGCAGTCCGCCATACACATAGTGGGTGAAAGCGGCGGCGATCGCCCCGAGGACGACCGCCATGGTGAGGAACCCCACCGCGAAGGTCAGCCACGGCAAGGTGAAGACGAAGAACCCGATGTCCATCCCGAACTGCGGGTCGGTCGCCCCGAATGCCTGGGCGTTGCGCCACAGCAAGAACGTCTCCCACTGAGCTGACGCGGTGAGGCCGGTGACGAGCCCGGCCAGCAGCGGGATGCCGATGGTCGCCAGTCGACGGATCGGCTCCAGGGCCTCGCGATAGCGGTCCAGCGCATCCTGTTGAGGGGTGACCGGCGGGTAGATCGGCCGGGCGCGGTGCGCGAAGTGCAGGCTCGACCACACGAGAACAGCCGTGATCAGCCCACCGCCGATCCCCAACAGCACCTGCGCGCCGAGCTGGGTCGTGAAGACCGAGCGCAGGTTGATCGAGTCGAACCACATGACCTCGGTCCACACCTGGGCGATGGCCGATGCGATGATGCCGAGCCCAACCAGCACGGTGACGGTGACGCCTAACGGGCTGCGCCGCCGGGGGAGCGCAGCACGTCTGCCGCCCTGCGGGCCGTTCTGCGCTTGCTCGGGTTCGCCGTCCAACCACTCTTGGTCATCCACCAGGTCAATCTACCTACGGTTGTGGATGCGATCACCATCGCCGACCGCCATACCGTCGGTCACACCCCGGTCGGTCACACCCCGGTCGGTCACACACCGGGCGGTCAGGCACCGGTCGGTCAACAGTGCGGCAGACCCGACGTGGTCCCGGCACCGATGGCGGTAACGGCCGCGCGGGCGTCCTCGAACGTCGCGACCTTGACGATCTGCAAACCGCCGGGCTCACGCCCGACGATCTCAGAGCAATTGTCCGCGGGGGCCAGGAAGAACGTCGCGCCGCTTTGGCGAGCCCCGACCATCTTCTGGGCGATCCCGCCGATCGGTCCGACCTTCCCCGCGTCGTCGATGGTGCCCGTGCCCGCGATGATCGCCCCACCGGTCATCGAGCCTTCGGTGAGGGTGTCGTAGATCCCCAGGGCGAACATCAGCCCGGCCGACGGGCCCCCGACGTTGCCGGCGTCGATCGTCACGGCGAAAGGCAACTTGTAGTCGGCCCCGAGCAGGATCCCGAGCACGGTCCGACCGTCGTCGGCCTTGCGGGTGCGGGGGTGCGTGGTCACCTTCGACCCGCTGCGCTCCACGACGACCTCGACCGCATCACCTGGGGTGACCGCCTGGATGGCGGTCCGGATCGCCGTCGAGTCGGTGGCTGGTGAACCCCCGATCGACACCAGGATGTCGCCCGCCTTGAGCTCCCCTTCGGACGGGGCACCGGCGACCACTTGGCGAATGACGACAACCTGACGGACGTCCTTGCCCAGCGCCCGCAGCGCAACAGCTGCCGCCTCCTGCTGCGAGCCGGCCATCTCGGCCTTGTTCTCCTCGGCAACCTGCTCCTGGGTGGCTTGGGGTGGGAACAGATCGTCGACCGGATAGACGTCCTCCACCGGGCTGATCCAGGCATAGAGCAGGTCCCAGGCGTTGACCGGGAATCCGGGGCCCCCGGTGACCCGGACCGTGGTGAACTCCAGCGAGCCCGTCGTCGGGTAGATCGGGGTCCCCTCGATGAGGATTCGCGGCACCTGTTTGCCGTCCGACCCCGCGTGGGTGGCCAGAACGTCGGTGGCCGGCCCAGGCTTGAGGATGGCGTAAGGCACCGGGACGACCGCCGCGAGGACCGCCAGGACCATCGCGAGGGTGATGCCGATCGCGAGTCCCATCCAGGGCCGCCACCGGCGTCGACCCGTATGCCGTGCGCTGCGGCTGTCGATGATCGCAGACCCGACGTCAGGCGGGCTCCACTCGCCCGGCCACGACCCAGACCCGCTCATTCGATCCCCACCCATTCCTGCGTGCCGTCCTCGAACTGCTGATGCTTCCAGATCGGCAGATGCGCTTTGACATCTTCGACCAGATCGGCACACGTCTGGAATGCCGCACCGCGATGGGCCGAGCTGACGGCGGCGACGATCGCGAGGTCTCCGACAACCAGCGCGCCCACCCGGTGGGCAAGGGCGATCCGCTCGATGCCCGGGAGGGCGGCATACCGGGCAGCGATGGTGGCGGCCACCGAGTCCGCGCTCGGATGCGCGGAATAGTCCAAGGCCACGACCCCCCGGCCCCCGTCGTGGTCGCGGACCTGGCCGACGAACAGGGCCACGGCGCCCGCCCGGTCGTGCCGGACGGCCGCCATGACCTCATCGACGGACAAGGGTGCGTCCTGGACGCGGGCGAAGGCGACAGCGCCGCTGCGACCGGTCGTCATGACCGCCTCGCCCGCCTGAGGACCGCGGCCGTGCCGACGAGCGCAACCGCGGCGCTGGCGGCCCCCAAGGCGGCGTCCTTGCGGTCGACCCGTCGGGCCACGACCGCATGCCGACCTTTGATCGACTCCAGCATCACTCCCACGCACGTCTCGTTGTCGTATGCCGCCGCCCAGCCGCCCGCTCGCAACCGCGCCGAGTCGATGACCCACGGATACAGGGCGTGGGCCAACTCGCTCGCGGGGGCGGGGAGCACGCCGAATCGATGCAACCGGGCCGCCGTGCCGAGAGCGGTGGCTTCAGAGAGCTGAATGCGGCGCATCCCAGTCAGCGCCTCGACCTGCTCCTGGCTCAGCCAACCGGGCGCGCCCACGGTGAGGACCGAGCCAAGCTCACTGCGGGTGACGACCCCGACGGCCGCCGCCAGGTCATCGAGGTGGCAGAACTGCCAGGCGGGGTTGGCACCCTTGACCGTGAGCAGCCGAGGGGCCTCGAAGTGGCGGGTGACGACCGTGTCGATGCCCGGCCCGACGAGGGCAGCCGGTCGAACGACAGTGATCGACAGCCCAGGGTGGACCCGTCGAGCGTCCTCGATGACGTCCTCGACAGCAAGCAGGTCACCGACGATGCCCCCGTCGCGTATGCCGTTGAGGTGCGCGTCCTCGGACAAGGGCACTGGATTGTCGGCGGCGGCGCCGTAGACCTGCGCCGAGGTGACGACGATCAGGCGCGGGACCCCAGCCGCCGCGGTTGCCGTGACGAGGGTCTGGGCGGTGCGCACGACCCGCTCGCGACGTTCGGTGGGGCGCACGCGCAGGGCGCTCTCCAGGTCGGTCTCAGCGGCCACCCAGACCGCGACATCGAGATCGCGCAGGGCTCGAACCACGGCCGGGGTGGCCGGGTCAGCCAGTCGCCATTGCGCCGTCGCCACCCGACCCCGGAGCTTGTCGATGGCCACCGGCGGTCGAGAGTCACCCGCTGACCGAGCAGCGCGGGCCACGACCTCAAGGATCCGGGCGCCTGGAATGCTGGCTGCGCCGAGCACACCGACGCGCGGAGCGGACCCGGCCAGCGGAATATCCGCGCCGGACACGCCCCGGGTGCCAGGGCTCGGCCGGGAACTCACACCGCCCTCCTGTGGTTGTCTGGGGTGCCATCTTCTCAGCCCCCCGCGTAGGAGCACGATTCATGTCCGAGCCGAACGACGCCACCTCCGTTCCGGAGGACTCGGACGAGCCCACCCAGCCGACCCGACCGATCCCGCCGGGCTTCCGGGGCTCGCAGGACCAGTCTGCTGGACCGGGGGGACACGGGGGGCAAGGGCGGCCCGAGCAGCAGGGGCAGCAGGGCGGCATACCGGACGTGGAACCCTTCCTGCGCGAACTGTTCGGTCCCGACGCCCAGTTCCCGCCTGAGGTGACCCAACTGCTCGGCGCCCTACGCGCGGACCCAAGCGGTTCGCCCCTGGCAGGCATGATCCAGGCGCAGTTCCGAACCTTGTTCGGCGCCCAGTCGCCCACCGACCGGATCGCGACCGCCACGGACTTGGCGCGCAAGGTCGTGGCGGCCAAGGGCGACCCGTCGGTGGGGGTCGCGCAACGCCGAGCGGTCGAGGACGCCGTCGCGGTCGCTCGGCTCTGGTTGGACCCGGTCACCACGTTGGACGCCCCGGCCGGACCGGCGCTGGCCCTCAGCGGTGCGGAGTGGGTCGAGGCGACGACACCCCGCTGGTACGCCCTGGTCGAGCCAGTCGCCGACGGCGTGGCAGCAGCCGCGGGAGCGGCGATGCGCGCCCAGGTCGAACAGCTCGGGGGGCTGACGGGAGACGGGGCTGGCGAAGGCGGCCTTGAGGCGCTCGGAAGCGTCCCGGGACTTGACGCACTGCTCGGTGGACTGGGTGGACTGGGTGGACTGGGTGGCGCAGGCGGCGGGTCCGGGGGGATCGGTGGGTTGTTCGGGCAGCTCGGTCCGGCCCTGGAGCAGCTGTCCGCCGGGATGTTCGGCGCCCAGATCGGCCAAGCGGTCGGGACCCTCGCCGCCGATGTGCTCTCGGGCACCGAGGTCGGGTTGCCGCTTCTCGACGCGGGGGCCGTGGCGCTCTTGCCCGAGCGCGTCGCCGAGTTCTCCCGCGGGCTGGAAATGGACGAGGGCCAGGTGCGTCTCTACCTTGCGGTCCGCGAGGCGGCACGCGTCCGGCTGTTCGCCGAAATCCCTTGGCTAGCAGCCCAATTGGAGGCGGCAGTCCGCGACTACGGGCGCAACGTCGTCATCGACACCGACGCCATCGACGAGGCCGTCCGGTCGGTCGAGCTCACCGACCTCAGCAACCTCGCAGCCGTCCAGGAGGCCTTCTCGCAGGCCAACCTCTTCGGGCGTCGCACCACCCCCGAACAGGACGCCGCCCTGGTCCGGCTCGAGGCCACCCTCGCGCTGGTCGAGGGCTGGGTCGATCTGGTCACTGACCGGGCCGTCGCGGCGCACCTGCCGCAGGCCCAAGCCCTCGGCGAAGCTGTCCGGCGGCGGCGGGCCGGCGGTCCGGCCCAGCGCGCCTTCGCGGGATTGGTCGGTCTCGAGCTGCGCCCACGTCGGCTGCGCGACGCCCGCAACCTCTGGGCGGCCTTGGAAGACGCCGGTGGGATCGCGCTGCGGGACGGCTCCTGGGCCCACCCCGACCTGGCTCCGACGGCGACCGACCTGGACGATCCCATGGGTTACGTCGACCGGCGCCAACACCCCGCCGCCCCCGACGCGATGGATGCCGAGCTCGACCGGCTGCTGTCTGGCCAGGACCCGACGCAGGAGTGAGCGTCGCGACGGCATACCGGCATCTGCATGCCGACGCGGTGCGGCTGCTGAGCCAGTGGCTGCCGCCGGACGCCCGGCAGCAACGGTTGCGCGCCGACTACCTCACCCACCTGGCCGGGCACCCCGACGGGGTCGCGAAGGCGGGCCCGCCGGCGCACCTCACGGCCAGCGCCCTCGTCTTTGATGCTGACCTGCGCCGGGTGCTGCTCACCCACCACGCGAAGGCCGGCCTGTGGTTGCAGCTCGGCGGCCACCTGGAGCCGCACGACCCCAGCCTGTATGCCGCCGCGCAACGCGAGGTCCGTGAGGAGTCGGGGCTGGACGGGGTGCGGGTGTTGCCACGGATCGCACAGCTTGACCGGCATACGTTGGTGGGAGCCTTCGGGCACTGTCGGGAGCACCTGGATGTTCGGTTCGCTGCGGTGGTGCCGGCGGGGCTGGAGGATGCGGCGACAGCGAGCGACGAGTCGCTGGACCTGCGTTGGTGGCCGCTGGACGGGCTGCCCACGCAGACGGCCGACGAGGTCGGCCAGTTGGCCTGCGCGGCTCTGGCAGTCGTGCAGGGCTGACCTCGCGACGGCCGCGGGCAGCAGTTGCGGTCAGCCCCGGCCGATAGCAAAGGCCTCCAACTCGGCCGAGTCGGGGCCGAGATCGGCCCAGCGACCGGCATACCGGAGCACGGCGAGCCCTGCGGTGGGGAAGCCTGCGGCGAGGTCGGTTTGCGCGCGCGAGTCGCCGCGACCGCCGGTCAGTGCCTCGGCCAGCATCGGCATCGTCGGTGCGTGACCGACGACGAGGACCGTCTCCAGGTCACCCGCGTCTTCGCCGATCGCCCGAAGCACCCCGGTCGGACCGCCGTGATAGATCGCCGAGTGGTAGTCGATCTCGGCGGCGCGCGCACCGGCGGCCGCCGCGGAATCCCAGGTCTGGCGGGTGCGCAGCGCCGTGGAGCAGATGACCAGATCGCAGTCGATGCCGGCCGTCACGAGCCAGTCACCGACGGCTGCGGCGTCCCGACGTCCGCGATCGGTCAGGGCCCGCTCATGGTCGATGACGCCCAGGGTCGACTCGGCGTTGGCGTGCCGAAGCAGCAGGAGACGTTTGGGTGGTGGCGGTGCGGTCACATCCGCGAGCATGCCTGGTCAGCGGGCCTGCCCGCCAGCCTCACCCGCCCGGTCCGGCGACGACGTGCAGCAGCGGTGCGCCCGCGGCATACCGGGTGAGTTGCTCGCGCAGCAACGCGACCATGCGGGGCCGGAACGTGTCACCCGCACCGCCGACGTGGGGTGCGATGAGCACGCCTGGCGTGCTCCACAGCGGGTGCTCGGGGGGAAGGGGCTCGGGATCGGTGACGTCCAGGGCGGCGCGCAGTCGGCCCGAGGCCGTCTCGGCGAGCAGCGCGTCGGTGTCAACGACGGGGCCCCGGGCGATGTTGACGACCAGCGCTCCCTCAGGCAATGCCGCGAGGAAGCCGGCATCGACCAGCCCGCGGGTCGAAGCCGTGAGCGGCGTGAGGAGCACGACGATGTCCTGGCGTGGCAGCAGCCAGGGCAACTCGTCGAAGCCATGCACGCGTTCGACGAACTCGTCGCCCTCGCGGGGGCGCGAGGCCACGACCGTGAGTGACACCTCGAAGGGGGCCAGGCGGGCCGCCAAGGCCCGGCCGATCCGCCCGTAACCGATGATGAGCACCCGCCGGTCGCCCAACGCGGGCCAGGCGCGGTGTGCGATCCACGCCCGCCGCTGTTGGGCCAGGACGAACTCCGGTATGCCGCGTTGCGCAGCGAGGATGAGGGCGACAGCGAACTCAGCGGTCGAGGTGTCATGGACCCCGGCGGCATTGCAGAGGGTCACACCGCGCGGGAGGTGGCCCAGTGCGTGGTCGTATCCGGCGGTGACCACCTGGACGACTTTGAGGCTGGGCAGCCCGGCCAGGCGCGCCAACCGCGAGCGGCCCCCGATCGGGGTGACGACGACCTCGACCGTCGGATCGGTGAGGTCGTCGGACAGGTCCCAGGACCGCAGCTGCAGGTCGCCGATGGGCCCGACGTCACACACCCACGAAGGGTCGGGGAGGGTCACGGTTGGCACGGCTGTGACGTTACCGGGCACCGGGCGTCACTGATCAGGTGTGCGGGGAACCCGGCCGCGGCCAGGCATCACAAACGGAGCGTCGATCGTTAGGGTTAACGCAGGCCGCCGTTGGGGCTGCCGCAACGCGGAGGGGACACCACATGTCAGAGATCGAGCAGCTGCTCGCGCAGGTCCCGCTCGCTCAGATCGCCGAGGAACTCGGAGTCGACGAAGCCCAAGCCGAAACGTCCTCGCGGACCGCCCTTGAGGCGCTGCTCGGGGGGTTGCGGGCCAACGCGAGCGACCCCGCTGGGGCGCTGTCCCTCGGCCAGGCCCTTGGTGGCCATGACGGCAGCCTGCTCGGCGCCGACCTCGGTGCGATCGACCAGCAGGACGGTCAGGCCATCGTCGAGAACATCTTCGGCGGCAACACCAACGACGTCATTGCCCAGCTCGGTGGGGTCCGTGGGGCCGGTGGTTCTGGGCTCATCGCCAAGCTGCTGCCGATCCTCGCGCCCTTGGTGTTGGCGTGGTTGGGCAAGAAGCTGCGCGGCCAGGGCGGCATGGGCGACATCCTCGGTCAGGTCCTCGGGGGTGCCGCGGGCGGCGCAGGTGGCTCTGCGGGCGGCGGTGGGCTCGGTGGCGGTGGGCTCGGTGACATTCTCGGCCAGGTCCTCGGTGGTGCCTCCGGCGGTGCGGGCGGGGCCTCGTCCGGCGGGGGTGGCGGCGGGCTCGGTGACATCCTGGGACAGGTCCTTGGCGGTGGGTCGGGGTCGACGGCTAACCCGCAGGACAGTGGCTCCGACCTGCCCGAACGGCCGACCGGCCCGCTCATCCCCACCGACGGCGGTGAGCTCACCGATGTCTCAGCAGACTCGCGCGGGTCGGGCAGCGGCGCCGACAACCCAATGGGTGGCGTGCTCGGGGACATCCTCGGCCAGGTCCTCGGCGGCGGGTCGGGCGCCGGTTCCGCAGGCTCGCAGTCGAGCAGCCAATCCGGGCCCAGCATCACCGACATCCTCGATGGGCTGCTCGGCGGCGGCAAGCGCTGACTCACCACCCCCATCCGGTATGCCGCGTGGCGAGGGTTCGCGCGCGGCATACCGGATAGCGGGGGTGACCGCCCGCCCGCGGGAAGCGCAGGGTTCGTGGAGTGGTGGCCACACCGGGGTGTGGCTAACGCTCCACAGATGCTCGGCGGCAGATGCTCGGCGGCCAGAGTCTGGCGGCGCCAGCCTCAGCCGCCGACGCGCTCCATGATGAGCTCGCGGACCCGGGCGGCATCGGCCTGGCCAGCCATCGCCTTCATCACCTGACCGATGAGTGCTCCGGCCGCCTGGACCTTGCCGGCCTGGATCTTCTCGACGAGGTCGGGGTTGGCCGTGATGACCGCGTCGACTGCCGCACCGAGCGCTCCGTCGTCGGAGACCAGGGCCAGGCCGCGGGCATCAGCGACCGCGCCGGGGTTGCCCTCGCCAGCCAGGACACCGTCGAGCACCTGACGGGCCATCGAGTCGTTGAGCCGCCCACCCTGGACGAGGCCGTCGAGCTCGGCAACGGCCCGCGGCGTGATGCCCATGTCGGACAGCTCGCGGCTTTCGAGGTTGGCGCGCCGAGCGATCTCGCCCGACCACCACTTGCGAGCGCCGGCCGGCGTCGCACCTGCCGCGACCGTCGCCTCGATGATCTCGACCGCGCCGGCGTTGACGACGTCGCGCATCTCCAAGTCTGAGAAGCCCCACTCCCCCTGCAGTCGTCGCCGGCGTTGGACCGGCGGCTCGGGCAGCGTGGCCCGCAGCGCCTCGACGGTCTCGGGCGTCGGAGCGATGGGGACGAGGTCGGGCTCGGGGAAGTAGCGGTAGTCCTCGGCGTCAGACTTCTCCCGGCCACTGGTCGTGACCCCGGTGTCCTCGTGCCAGTGCCGGGTCTCCTGCAGGATCGACCCGCCGCCGGCCAGCACCGCTGCGTGCCGGGTCATCTCATAGCGCACGGCCCGCTCGACCGAGCGCAGGGAGTTGACGTTCTTGGTCTCGGTGCGGGTGCCGAACGGGACCTCGGACTGCTTCTCGGCCTTCTTCTTGCGCGGGCGCAGCGAGACGTTGGCGTCGCATCGCAGCGACCCCTGCTCCATTTTGACGTCGGAGACGCCCAGCGCCCGCAGGAGGTCACGCAGCGTTGCGACATAGGCCTTGGCGACCTCGGGTGCGCGCTCCCCCAGCCCGGTCATCGGCTTGGTGACGATCTCGATGAGCGGGATGCCGGCCCGGTTGTAGTCGACGAGCGAATAGTCCGCCCCGTGGATGCGCCCGGTGGCACCGCCGACGTGCAGCGACTTGCCGGTGTCCTCCTCCATGTGGGCCCGCTCGATCTCGACCCGATAGGCGAAGCCGTCCTCAAGCTCGACGTCGAGCCAGCCGTTGAAGGCGATCGGCTCGTCGTACTGGCTGGTCTGGAAGTTCTTGGGCATGTCCGGATAGAAGTAGTTCTTCCGGGCGAATCGGCACCACGGCGCGATGGTGCAGTTGAGCGCCAACCCGATCCGGATCGCCGACTCGACGCCCTTCTCGTTGACGACCGGCAGCGACCCGGGCAGCCCGAGACACACCGGACACACCTGGGAGTTGGGCTCGGCGCCGAACTCGGTGGGACAGCCACAGAACATCTTCGTGGCCGTGCCCAGCTCGACGTGGACCTCCAACCCCAAAACCGGGTCGTATGCCGCGACCGTCTCGTCCCAGGTCAAGACGGCGTCGGGGCCGCCCGCCTGGACCTGGACAGCGCCCTGCACCCCGTCGGCGCTCAGGATCTCGTCGGGGCCTGCCGCGTCAGTGGTCTGCTCGCTCACTTGGTCACCTCCGCGCCCGTCGTCGCCAACTCCGGGACCCGATCCAACAGATGCCCGCCCCACCGGCTGGCGAGCTCGCGCTCGAGAGCCGAGCCCACGGCATACAGGCGCTGGTCCTGGGTCGCGGGGGCGAGGATCTGGAAGCCCGTCGGCAGCCCGTCCTCATCGGCCACTCCGCTCGGCAGCGACATGCCGGGGATGCCGGCCAGGTTGGCGGGGATGGTCGCAACGTCGTTGAGATACATGGCCAGCGGGTCGTCGAGCTTCTCGCCGATCTTGAACGCCGTCGTCGGCGCGGTCGGTGAGACGAGCACGTCGGCCACCTCGAACGCGCGCGAGAAGTCGTCGGCGATGAGTCGACGGACCTTCTGGGCCTGGCCGTAGTAGGCGTCGTAGTAGCCCGAGGACAGCGCGTATGTGCCCAGGATGATCCGCCGCTTCACCTCGGCGCCGAAGCCGACCTCGCGGGTGGCTGCCATGACCTGCTCGGCACTCGGGTCATCAACCCCATCGGGCAGCACCCGCAAGCCGTAGCGCATCGCATCGAACCGGGCCAGGTTCGAGGACGCCTCCGACGGGAGGATGAGGTAGTAGGCCGCAAGCGCGAACCGGAAGTTCGGGCAGTCGACCTCGACGACCGAGGCGCCCGCGTCGACGAGCAGCTGGACGGACTCCTCGAAGCGAGCCTGCACGCCCGGCTGATAGCCCTCGCCGGTCAGCTGCTTGACCACCCCGATCCGCATCCCGCTGACGTCGGCCCGCTGCGCCGCCCGCACCACCTCGGGCACCGGGGCGTGGATCGAGGTCGAGTCACGAGGGTCGTAGCCCCCGATCACCGCGTGCAGCAACGCCGTGTCGAGCACGGTCCGAGCACAAGGCCCCGCCTGGTCCAGACTGGAGGCCAGGGCGACCAGGCCATAGCGGGACACTCCGCCATAGGTCGGCTTGGTGCCGACCGTCCCGGTGACGGCGGCGGGCTGGCGGATCGAGCCACCGGTGTCGGTGCCGATGGCCAGCGGCGCCTGGAAGGACGCCAGCACCGACGACGATCCGCCGCCGGAGCCGCCGGGGATCCGCTCCAGGTCCCAGGGGTTGCGGCTGGGCCCGTAGGCCGAGTGCTCCGTCGAAGACCCCATGGCGAACTCGTCCATGTTGGTCTTGCCGAGGATGGGCATCCCGGCAGCCTTGAGCTTGGTGACCAGCGTCGCGTCGTAAGGCGGCACCCAACCGGCCAGGATCCGGCTCCCGCAGGTGGTCGGCAGCCCGCTCGTGGCAATGACGTCCTTGACCGCGATCGGGACGCCGGCCATGACGTGCAGGTCCTCGTCGCGCCCGCGGGCATCGTCCACGGCCTGCGCCTGAGCCAGCGCCCCCTCACCGTCGACATGCAGGTAGGAGTGAACCGCGCCGTCGACGGCGGCGATCCGGTCCAGGTGCGCCTGGGTGAGCTCGACGGCGCTGATCTCCCGGCGGGCCAGCGCATCGGCCATCCGGGCGGCACTCCAGCGGGTGAGGTCGTGGGTCACGATCGGGCCTTACGGTCGGGGGCTTCGGGAAGCAGCCGGTATGCCGTGCGCCTGGGCCGCGTGGACGGCATACCGGGAGGTGGGTGGTCAGTCGTCGGTGAGGATCCGCGGGACGGAGAAGCGTTGCTGGTCGGCCTCGGGCGCGCCGGACAGGGCCTGGGCGGCGGTCAGGCCAGGGCGGACCTCGTCGGGTCGGGCGACATTGACCAAAGGCAAGGGGTGGGACATCGGCTCGACCCCCTCGGTCGGCGCCTGCTGGACGAGCGCGACGGCGTCGAGGATGACCGACAGCTCTCCGAGCATCCGGTCGAGCTCCCCGTCGGTCAGCTCGATCCGGGCCAACATGGCCAGGTGGGCGACGTCATCGCGGGACAGTGAGGACATACGACCATCCTATGGGCGCGTCGACGCGGCCCTTACGGGACGTCCGCTCGTGGACGTGAGCGATCTGTGAGCCCGGCGGGAGAGGCAGCAACGATCATTCCGGGGACCCGGTCTGCAGAAGCCGGACGAAGCCGGCCTCGTCGAGGATGGTGAGCCCCAGCTCGCGCGCCTTGTCCTCCTTGGAGCCGGCCCCTGGACCGACGACGACCCAGTCGGTGTTCTTGGAGACCGACCCGGCCGCCTTGCCTCCCCGGGCGATGATCGCTTCCTTGGCCCCGTCGCGGCTGAACCCCTCCAAGGACCCGGTGACAACCACCGTCTTGCCCTCGAGGGTGCGAGGGACCGACGTGTCGAGCGCATCGACCATCCGGACCCCCGCCGCCGCCCACGCGTCGATGATCGCGCGGTGCCACTGGTTCTCGGGGGCATCGAACCACTCGCGGACCGACTCGGCGATCACTGCGCCGACTCCGTCCACGCTTGACAGGGCCTGGACCTCGGCGCCACGGATGGCCTCCATCGACCCGAAGTGGGTTGCCAAGGCCCGGGCAGCGGTGGGTCCGACGTGCCGGATCGACAGGGCGACGAGCACCCGCCACAGCGGCTGTTGCTTGGCTTTGGCGAGGTTGTCGATGAGCTTCTCGCCGTTGGCCGAGAGCACCCGCCCGTCGACGACGGCCTCCGGTGGATCGGTCTTCTTGGCCAGCCGCGTGTAGAGCGGGACCTTCGCGATAGCGGCCAGGTCGAGCCCGAAAAGGCTGCCCTCGTCGTCGACGACCCCGGCGTCGAGCAGCGCCGCGGCGCCCTCCCACCCCAGGGCTTCGATGTCCAGGGCCCCACGCGAGGCCAGCCCGAACAACCGCTCGCGCAACTGGGCCGGACACGAGCGGGCGTTGAGGCAGCGGATGTCCTTGTCGCCCTCCTTCTCGGTCGCCAGCAGGCTGCCGCATGACGGGCAATGTGTCGGCATGACCCAGGGCACGGCGTCGGCCGGGCGCAGCGCGAGCACGGGCGCGACGATCTCCGGGATGACGTCACCGGCCTTACGCAGCACGACCGTGTCGCCAACCCGGACGTCCTTGCGGGCCACCTCCCAGGCGTTGTGCAGCGTTGCGTTGGCGACGGTCGAGCCGCTGACGACCACCGGGTCCATCACCCCGAAGGGGGTCACCCGCCCGGTCCGCCCAACCCCGACCTGGATCGCGCGCAGGACCGTGTTGACCTCCTCCGGCGGGTATTTGTAGGCGATCGCCCAGCGTGGCGCCCGCGAGGTCGATCCCAGGACCCGCTGCACCGCCACCTCGTCGACCTTGACGACGACCCCGTCGATCTCGTGCTCGACCGAATGCCGGTGCTCGCCGAAGTGGTCGACGAACTGCTGAACCTGGGCGATGTCCTCGACAACCCGCCAGCGCGCGGAGGTGGGCAGCCCCCAATCGTGGAGCACGGCATACGCCTCGCTCTGGCGGGACACCTCGAAGCCGCGACGCGCGCCCAAACCATGGACGAGCATGCGCAGCGGGCGACTAGCGGTGACCCGTGGGTCCTTCTGGCGCAGCGAACCGGCGGCCGCGTTGCGCGGGTTGGCGAACGGTGGCCGCCCAGCCGCCACGAGGCTCGCGTTGAGCTCTTCGAAGGCCGCGACCGGGAAGAACACCTCGCCGCGCACCTCGACCACCTCCGGCACCGGCGCCTCGGGGGTCGGGGTGAGCACGGTCGGTATGCCGTGGATCGTCCGCACGTTGAGCGTCACGTCTTCGCCGGTGCGCCCGTCACCCCGGGTGAGCGCGCGGGTGAGCCGACCACGCTCGTAGAGGAGGTTGATCGCCAGTCCGTCGACCTTGAGCTCGCACAGGAAACGGTATGCCGCCGCGCCCTCCCCACCCGCATCCCGCGCCACCCGCGACGCCCACGCCGAAAGCTCCTCGGGCGAGAAGGCGTTGTCCAGGCTGAGCATCCGCTCGAGGTGGTCGACGGCCTGGAAGTCGGTCGAGAAGGCGGCGGCCCCCACCTGCTGGGTCGGGCTATCAGGGGTTCGCAGCGCGGGATGGCGCGCTTCGAGCGCGGTGAGCTCGCGGATCAGCGCGTCATATTCACCGTCGGAGATCGTGGGTGCGTCCTGCACGTGATAGGCGAACTGGTGCCCCCGGATCGTCTCGGCGAGGTCGGCCCACGCGTGCCGGACGGCCGGCGGCACATCGGGTCCGACCGGGCTCACGTCGGACTCGCTGGTGGGCAGGTCGCCTGTGCTGGACACGGGCGCCATCCTGCCGTATGCCGCCGACACCGTCCGCGAGTCGGGCGCGATTTGCACATCATCGGGTGGGGGCCGGACACTGGTGATTGCCTATGACCACAGTTGCTCCGACACTCATGCTCCGACACTCACGGACGAGCCGGCCTGACCCAGGGGAAGACCGCCCATGACGACCACGACTGCAGGATCGCCCCGCGTTGCCCGCCGCGCGATCCCCACCGCACCGCGAACTGTCGCCTTGGGTGCCCTGCTGGCGCTGGCGCTGGCGTCGTGCACGTCGGGCACGTCCACCTCCACCACCGCCGTCGGCCCCGCCGGGTCGAACGCACCGACTGCTGCCGGGTCGGCCCCGTCCAGCAGCAGCAACACCGCGACGCCCGTCGATGACACCGTCGTCCTCAATCCAAGCGTGGCCGACGGTGCCTCGGTGCCGGTCGACACCCTGGTCACCGTGTCGGCTAAGGGTGGCACCGTGACCTCGGTCGAGCTGTCCTACCAGGACCCCAAGGCCGGCGCGGTCACGGTCGGCGGTGACATCGCCGGTGACGGCAGCACCTGGACGGCTCACTCCCTGCTCGAACCGGGTGTCACCTATACGCTCGCCATGCGCGGAAGCAATGCCGCTGGCACCGAGAAATCCGCGAAGACGACGTTCTCGACGACCGCGCTCACGGCAAAACAGCAGATCTCGGCGACCCTCATCCAAAACGGCAGCACCGTCGGCATTGCCATGCCGGTCATCGTCATGTTCAGCAGCCCGGTCACCGACAAGGCGGCCTTCGAACGCAAGATGACCGTGACGTCGACGCCGAGCCAGCCCGGTGGCTGGGCCTGGGTGGGCAGCCGTGAGGCGCACTGGCGCCCCAAGGAGTTCTGGAAGCCGGGCACCAAGGTGGCCGTCAAGGTGGCCATCAATGGGCTGGCCGCCGGCAAGGACACCTACGGCAAGGCAGACCTCAGCGGTGGTTTCACGGTCGGCAACGCGTTGACGATGAAGGCCGACCTCAAGAGCCACCAGATGACCGTGACGATCAACGGCGCGGTGGCCCGGACCATCCCCATCACCGGCGGCAAGCCCGGCTACGAGACCCGCAGCGGCACCAAGGTCATCATCGAGAAGAACGCCGAGCGCGTCATGGACGCTGCCACCACTGGAGTCTCGGCCGATGACCCTGACTACTACAAGGTGACGGTGAAGTACGCCATGCGCGAGACCTGGAGTGGCGAGTTCGTCCACGCCGCGCCGTGGTCGGTCGGGTCGCAAGGCCGGGCCAACGTCAGTCATGGCTGCATCGGCATGAGCACGGCCAACGCCCAATGGCTGTTCAACCAGGCCAAGGTCGGCGACCCCATCACGGTGACCGGCACAGGTCGGGCCCTCGACCGCGGGAACGGCTGGACCGACTGGAACATCTCCTTCGAGGAGTTCGTCAAGGGGTCCGCGCTCAGCTGAGCGTCGCTCAGCCGTTCGCCCGGGACGCGAGTTCGGCGGCCACCTGCACACAGGCCCGTTGCCGGTCGATCGCGGCCGCGGGGGTCAGGTTGGCCAACCCGCAGGTCGGGGTGACGACGATCTGGTCCAGGTGGGCGGGCGGCATACCGATGCGCTCCCACGCCTGCCCGACGCGATCGGCGACTGACACAGGGTCGACCATGGCGTCGGGTGACGTGGCCACGCACCCGGCATAGAGCGCCACGCCGTCCTCGGCGGCGACGGCTAGACCCTCCCAGCCGCGCGGGGACAACAGGGTTGTGTCCACCGACAGCCCGCCCGCGCCCGTTCGCCTCAGCAACGGCAGCGGTGGGTATGCCGCGCAGCAATGGACGACCGTCGGCCGCTCTCCGGCCGCTGCCAGCACCGTCTGCAGCAGCGGGAGCGCCTCCTGGCCATCGACGGCGCGAATCCGACCAAACCCGGAAGCCGTGGGCAGACCACCGTCGAGAATCGCTGGCAGCGACGGTTCGTCGAGCTGGACGATGAGGTCGGCCCCTGGCACCAGCCGAGTGAGCGAGGCAAGCAAGACCCGCAACCCTTCGGCGAGCGATTCGGCCAGGTCCCGGCAGGCGCCTTGGTCGACGAGCGCCCGTTCGCCGCGATGCAGCCAGATCCCGCCGGCGAGGGTGACGGGCCCGGCCACGGCCAGTTTGAGGGGCCCGGCAGACCCGTCGAAGGCGGCGGCGAGCTCGTCGAGGTCCTCGGTCCAGAAAGCGGAGGTGCGGGCGGCGTCGTGGCCGGGTCGGTCGACGAAGCGCCAGCCCGCGGGCTGCAGGTCGACGGCCAGGTCGACGAGCAATCCCGCCGTCCGGCCGATGAGGTCCCCGCCCGGTCCGCGGGACGGCAGCTCGGGAAGTGACGGTATGCCGCGCACCCCGTCGGCCCGCTCGTCATGCTCGCCCAGCAGCTCCCGCTGGATTCGCAGGGCCTCCGCGATGTCGGTGCCGGGCCAAGAGCCGATCCCACTCGCAGACGTCACTCACGGGAGCCTACTGCCGCCCCGTCCTGGCCCGAATTCGTCACACCCGCCGACGATCTCCAGCGTCCACGCCGCTCACACTCCAGAATTCGTCACACCCGCCGACGATCTCCAGCCACCACGCCGGTCAGACCCCCGAATTCGTCACACCCGCCGATGATCTCCAGCCACCGACGATCCGCGCCGACCGGTCGCGGTGATCGTTGCTGATCCGATGACCCGCGTGGCGGCATACAGGACGACCGACTGGCCGGTCGCGACCCCGCGGATCGCGGCGTCCAGGGTGACCCTCACGACGTCCTCAACAACCGTCGCGACACCCGGAAGCGGCTCCCCATGCGCTCGGACCTGGGCCGACACCGGCACGGACTCGCCAACCGGAGGTGGAGAGCCACACCATCGAAGGTGCTCCCCCGTGATGACGTCGACCCCTAACAACTCGCCCGGCGCGACGACGACGGTATTGGTCCGGACGTCCACCGACTGCACATATCGCGGCCGCCCGTCCGACGCCGGGCGCGGCAGGGAAAGCCCCTTACGCTGCCCGACAGTGAACCCGTAAGCACCCCGGTGCGACCCGACAACAGCCCCAGCCTCGTCCACCACGTCACCGGGCCGCTCCCCCAGTCGGCCGGCCAGCCAGCCACGGGTGTCGCCGTCGGGGATGAAGCAGATGTCGTGCGAGTCGGGCTTGCGGGCCACGGCGAAACCACGATCGGCGGCCTCCTCGCGCACTTCGGCCTTCGTCGAGTCACCGAGTGGGAAGAACGCCCGGGCCAACTGATCGGCATCGAGCACCCCGAGGACGTAGGACTGGTCCTTGGCGGCGTCGACAGCCCGATGCAACTCCCGCCCGGTGGGCCCCTGCACGATCCGTGCGTAATGTCCGGTCCCGACTGCATCGAACCCCAGCGCCACGGCCTTGTCCAACAGCCCAGCGAATTTGATCCGCTCGTTGCACCGCAGGCAGGGGTTGGGGGTGCGGCCCGCGGCATACTCGGCGACGAAGTCCTCGACCACGTCGGTGCGGAAGCGCGCCGACAGGTCCCACACGTAGAACGGGATCCCAAGCCGGTCGGCCACCCGACGGGCGTCCGCGGAGTCCTCCAACGTGCAGCAACCGCGCGCCTTCTCGCGGACGGCGCGGGCGTCCTCTGACAACGCCAAATGCACGCCGACAACCTCGTGCCCGGCGTCCAGCAGTCGCGCTGCGGCCACGGCCGAATCAACGCCCCCACTCATCGCGGCGACGACGCGCATCACGCGACTCCGGCGGCCCGGCGGGCCCGTTCGACCGCAGCGGGCAATGCGGCCAGCACCGCCTGGACGTCGCCAGCGTCAGACGTGTGGCCCAGGGTCAGCCGCAGCGCTCCCCTGGCATCACGATCGGACAGACCCATGGCCAGCAGCACGTGGCTCGGTTGGGGCACCCCCGCCTGGCAGGCCGATCCGGTCGAGCACTCAATGCCGGCCGCATCGAGCAGATAGAGCAACGAGTCGCCCTCACAGCCGGGCACCAGCAGATGGGCATTCCCCGCCAGGCGACCGGCCCAGTCCCCCGGGGTCCAGACCCCTCCCGGACGGATGCCGTAACCCAGCCTCACCGCCCCCTCGATCAGCTCGTCGCGCAGCCGGCACAGACGCTCCCCCTCGGCGGCGAGACGCTGGACCGCGAGCTCAGTGGCCAGCGAAAGACCAAGCACACCAACGGTGTCCAGCGTGCCCGACCGGATCTGGCGCTCCTGGCCCCCGCCATGCACGAGCGGGATCACCTGCTGCTCGCGGCGCACGAGCAGCGCTCCGGACCCGATCGGTCCGCCGACCTTGTGGCCGGTGAGCGTCAACAGGTCGACGTCGCTGGCGGCGAAGTCAACGGGGAGATGCCCCACCGCTTGGACCGCGTCACTGTGCATCGGTATGCCGTGCGCGTGCGCCTCAGCAGCCATCGCCGCGACGTCTTGGACCGTGCCCACCTCGTTGTTGGCCCACATCACCGAGACCAGCGCCACCGAGTGCGGGTCGCGTTCGATGGCGGCCCGGACGTGTTCGACCTGGACGACCCCGTCGCCGTCGCACGGCAGCCACTCGACGTGAGCACCCTCACGGTCGACCAACGCCTGGACGCAGTCGAGGACTGCGTGATGCTCGATCGCGCTCACCAGCAGCCTCACCCGCCGGGGGTCAGCCTCCCGTCGAGCGCGGAAGACGCCCGCGACGGCGAGGTTGTCCGACTCGGTGCCCCCGGAGGTGAAGACCACCTCGGACGGTCGTGCGCCCAACGCTCCGGCCAGTCGCTCCCGCGACTCTTCGACGACCCGACGGGCCGCGCGACCGGCAGTGTGCAGTGAGGACGCGTTGCCCACGTGCTCCCGTTGGGCGGCCATCGCGGCAGCTACCTCTGGGAAGACCGGGGTCGTCGCAGCGTGGTCGAGGTAGACGGACACCCGCCGATCCTAAGCCGCTGTCCCCGTATGCCGTCGCGCCGCGACACCGGCTGGACCGGACGGCATACCGGGTGGGGCAGGGCGAGCACAGCGAGCGGTGAGCGGTGGCCCCTGGCCAGCGGGCCGCTCGTGCGCCATGATGGGCGGGTTCGTCCCCGTCCCGAGGAGCTTCGCGAGCATGACCGACGTCGGCCCCTCTGACACCCGCGTGGCAGCGTTCTTCGACCTGGACGGCACGCTCATCCCCGGGTCCGCAAACATCCCCCTGGCCAAGGCTGCCTTCCGAGCCGGTTTCGTCAGCAAGCGCGAGCTGGCTGTGGACCTGGCGAGAAACGCATCGTTCATGCTCCGGGGTGCCAGCGACGACAGCTCGGCCAAGGTCCGCGACCGGATCCTGCGAGGCGTCAAGGGGCACCCGGCGTCCGAAGTCGAAGGGCTCGCCGACGGGTTCCTCGACGACTTGGTCGAGACGATCACCCCGACGATGCGGGAGGTGCTCGCCGAACACCGGGCTGCGGGACACGAACTGGTGCTCGTGTCGGCGAGCCCCACCGAAATCGTCCAACGGTTCGCTGTGGCTGCCGGGATGGATTACGGCGTCGGGACGACAGCGGGGCGCGACGCCGACGGGCGCTTCGACGGGACACTGTCCGGGCCGTTCTGTTACAAGGAGGGCAAGGCCGAGGTCATTCGCGGGTTGGCGGCGACGCACGGATACGACCTGGCCGAGTGCTTCGCGTATTCCGACTCGGTGAGCGATGAACCGATGCTCGCTATCGTGGGCAACCCCGTGGCGGTCAACCCCGATCATGAATTGCGACTCATGGCCCAGGCCGGGGGCTGGCGGATCGTGGACGTGGGACGGCTGCGGGTGGTGGCCAACCGGACCCGCAGGGCGGTGCGTTCCGCGGCCGCGTCTCCGGCCAAGGCCTGGACCCGAAGCCGCGCGGGGGCGGCGCGGCGGCGCCGACCGGTCGCCGAGCCCGACTGATCGGTCGCCCTAGCCTGATTGCTGAGTCGCCCTAGCCCGACTGTTGGGTCGTCGGCGTTGGGCGGTCAGGGGCGCGGGTCGGACGACAGCAACGCCATGTCGACCACGTCGTCCCAGATGCCGTCCACCAACCGGACCGCTCGTCGCACACCCTCGACGACGAATCCCGCTCTGTCGTAGACCTTCCGGGCCCGAGCGTTGCTTGCGGCCACCTCCAGGGTCAGCCTGCGCAGTCCGAGCGGCCCGAACGCGAAGTCACGGACCAGCAGGGTGGCTTCCGATCCGTAGCCGAAGTCGAAGCGCTCGGGTCCGGACAAGGCGATCCGGAACTCCATCGAGTCATGATCGGCATCGAGCGAGAACAACACGACCTCACCAACCACGTGGCCGTCGACGGTGGTAACGATCGCCCAATCGGCGCGGTCCGGCCGCTCCTTGGCCACAACCAATCCGAGTTTGACTTGGTCGGCCAAGGCCACGGCAAGCGGTCCTGGCGCCTCGCCGACGAACAGGGAGCGCAGGCCATCGAAGTGCTGGGGGCCAAGCGGCTCAAGCCGGACACCCTGACCGACCAGGGTCGGTTGGTGCCGGAGCAGCGACAGGTCCACGGCCGGAGTCAACCAATCGCAGACCTCGACGGCAAGCCGGGCCGGGGTGTTGAGCATCTGCGCGGTGTCGACCATGCCCCAGGAAGGTCGTCCACTGTGATGAAATCCGGGGCCACGAGGCCCGATCACCCCGACATCATCGGCGGGTGTGATGAAATCCGGGGCCACGAGACGTGGACCGCAGGCGTCAGGCGGTGCGCCGAGACGGCATACGGGAGCGGGTTCCGGACCACACTCGGTCCAGACCCCGCGCAGGTATGCCGTGCAGCGACGTCGCGCCGCGACGCCCGTCAGGCCTTGGCCACCGCCACCGCGTCGGTCGCCTGCGGGAGCACGGCGAACAGGTCGCCGATCACGCCGAAGTCGACCAACTCGAAGATCGGGGCTTCCTCGTCCTTGTTGACCGCGACGATCGTCTTGGAGGTCTGCATGCCGGCCCGGTGCTGGATGGCGCCGGAGATGCCGCAGGCGACATAAAGCTGGGGGCTGACCTGCTTGCCGGTCTGGCCGACCTGGTGGCTGTGGGGATACCAGCCGGCGTCGACCGCCGCGCGGCTCGCGCCGACCGCTGCTCCGAGCGAGTCCGCGAAGGCCTCGACCTTCGAGAAGTCGCCGCCCGTGCCACGCCCGCCGGACACGACGATCGCCGCCTCGGTGAGTTCAGGGCGGCCGGTCTTGGCCTTGGGGGCAGCCGACACGATCCTGGCCGACTGAGCCAGCGCCGACGGTTCGAAGGCCACGGCCACTTCAGTCGCCGCACCCGAAACCGCCTCGGGCGCAGCCGAATTGGGCTTGACGGCAACCACGGGCGTGCCCTTGGTGACGGTCGCCTTGACGGTGTAGGACCCGGCGAAGACGGTCTGGGTCGTCGCGACCCCGCCAGCTCCGTCGGACTGGACGTCGACCGCATCGGTGATCAGCCCGGAGCCGAGCTTGACCGCGAGCCGGGCCGCGATCTCCTTGCCTTCGGGTGAGCTCGCGACGAGGACGGCCGCCGGGGAAGCCTGGGCCACCACGGCCGCGAGCGCCTCGGCCTGCGGCACGACGAGGAAGCCGCTCAGGTCGGCGTCGACGCGATACACCTTCTCCGCTCCGTATGCCGCGAGCCCCTCCTTCGCGGCATCGAATCCGGATCCGATGAAGACGGCCGACGGCTCACCGAGCCGCCGTGCGATGGTGAGCAGCTCCGAGGTCGTCTTGCGCAGTGCGCCGTCGACGTGGTCGACCAGGACGAGAACTTCAGCCATGTCAGTGATCTCCTATTCCGACGTCGCTGGTCAGATGAACTTGCGCTCGGCGAGGAAACCGGCGAGCTTGGCTCCGCCGTCGCCCTCGTCCTTGACGATGGTGCCCTTGGCGCGCGGGGGTCGGGCCTCGAAGGACGTCACCTTGGTCCACGCCGCGTCCAGCCCGACCTCGGCGGCCGAGACACCCAGGTCGGCCAGCGACCAGGTGTCGACCGTCTTCTTCTTGGCCGCCATGATCCCCTTGAACGACGGGTAGCGCGGCTCGTTGATCTGGTCGGTCACCGACACGAGCGCGGGCAGAGTCGCCTCGATCGTCTGGCTCGCGACGTCACCGTCCCGGCGGGCCGACACCGAGCCGGCGCCGACGGTGAGCTCGGACGCGAAGGTCACGGCAGGCAGGCCGAGCCGCTCGGCGAGCATCGTCGGAACGACGCCCATGATGCCGTCGGTCGAGGACATCCCGGTGATGACCAGGTCGGGCCTGCCGATCTTCTCGATCGCCTTGGCCAACAACAGCGAGGTGGCCAGCGCGTCCGAGCCGTGGATGGCGTCGTCGATGACATGCACCCCCTTGTCGGCGCCCATCTGCAGGGCCTTCTTGATGGCGTCGGAGGCATTGTCGGGGCCGATGGTGAGGACGGTGACCTCTCCTTCGCCGGCTTCGACGATCTTGAGGGCCTCCTCGACGGCATACTCGTCGAGCTCGGAGAGCAGCCCGTCGACGTTGACGCGGTCGGTGGTGCTGTCGGAGGCGTTGAAGGTGCGCTCCGCCTGAGCGTCGGGCACGTACTTCACGCAGACGACGATGTTCATGGGTGCAACGTCCTCTTCCCGTGTGCTGGTAAGGGTCTCGACCATCCTGTCAGGTCAAGACGCGCCTCCCCGTCGCCTCAAGCGTGATGCCCACCACCTCGTCGGTATGCCGCGTGATGAGGTTCACGCGGCATACCCCTGGCCGCGTCGGTCACGCGGTGCCGAAGCGCTCCCACACCCGGTCGGCCTCCTCGACGCGACCAGCGGCTGCCAGCGCGTCGGCCCATAGCCCCGCGCAGCGGAAGCGCACCCCGAGCACGTCCTCCGCGTGCAGCTGAGGCAGCGCCTCCTCGAGGATCGCCCCGGCGCTCCGAAGGTCGCCGGCCTGGGCCAGATAGGCACCGCGCTCGGCCGCCACGACGGTCGCGGCCTCCCCGTCCAGCCCCGC
>MTKY01051204.1_pt1 | contig 27539 bp, 24 predicted proteins | sample 1042731 | NCBI WGS metagenome assembly MTKY01 (sample SAMN06212206, study PRJNA360538) | anaerobic digester metagenome | biome: Wastewater treatment plant; material: sludge; isolation source: anaerobic digester fed with sludge from wastewater treatment plant | place: Denmark: WWTP Soeholt ...
ATCTCGACCGCTTCCGGGCAGGTCTTGTTGGAGTTGGTCGCGCTCAAAGCGGATTTCCTGCCGCCGCTGGGGGCAATTCCGGCATTCACCCGCGATCCCAAAGACGACAAGTTTATCGCGTGCGCCTTGACAGGATCAGCACAATACCTGATCACCGTTGACGCGGATTTGCTGGTGCTAGGAACAGTGGATACTGTGCAAATTGTGACGCCAGAGGCGTTTCTGGTCGCCTTCCGCGAATCGGCGACCTTGATGTGAGGCTTAAAAATGCTCATCCTTAACTTCTCCCATCCCCTGACCGACTCACAACTGGCGCAGATCGCGGCCCTGGTAGATGACTCGATTATACAGACACGGGAAATACCAACACAACTGGACCCCGCGCAACCCTTCACCGAGCAAGTCATCACCTTGGTCGAAAGCGTCGGCTTGTCCCCCGCCGAATGGCAGACCCTCCCCTTGCTCGTCAACCCACCTGGCTACGCCCCCCTGGCTGTCACCCTCCTGGCCGAACTTCACGGGCGGATGGGCTACTTCCCGGCTGTACTGCGCCTGCGCCCGGTCACCGGGAGCACCCCGCCGCGCTTCGAAGTGGCGGAAATCATCAATTTACAAACTGTGCGCGATGTCGCGCGCGCCCGCAGGCAGGAGAATTCGTAATGCCACGTGAACCTTTGCAACCTGCTCTCTCCTTCAACAAGTATATATCCAAGTTGATCGGTCAACCCAGTATGCTGTTCGCCGTAGGTGCATTCCTTCTAGCATTGCTTAGCAATATACTGGCAAGCGTGCTTGGCGAATGGCATTTGTTTGGCATGTCAGGTAACATCATCTTCTTGATCTTATTCGGGTTGGGTATCATAGCAATCTATTTTTACCACTTGCGTAAACGTGTTATTATCATCGAAATGCGCGAGCGCCAACCGACCGGCAAGGCCGGCATTATTCTGTTATTGAGTACGCTGAATCCTCGCCCTGTCGGTACAAACCCGACTGAGATCAAACAACATAACCAACAGGTACAAGCAGCCGTTGAGCGCATTGCAGCGGTGCAGGATGTCTCTATGCTGACCGAGGCTGACTTTCAGCTCCTCCTGGGGACGAACCTCGAACCGGCATTGCGCGCCATAGAGTTTCATCATAGGGAAGGCACGTTACGAGAATGTTGGGTGATCGGTACCGAAGATGAGAAAAATGAGCAAGGGGCGATGGTCAAACGTGGTTCAGCATGGTTAGCTCCCGTGCTGCAAAGATGGTTTGACCGCCTCCATCCAGGCAACATGATACGCTTCCAACACCCCATTGAAGTTGCGCCCCGCGATTATGCCACCTTGTGGAAGCAGGTCGATGCAATATTCCGGCGCGGTCCCTACCGCGCCGATAAGATCATCTGTGACGTTACGGGCGGATTGAAGCTAATGACCGTAGGCGCAGCGTTGGCTTGCATTGAGGAAGGCCGCACTATGCAGTATATGGCGACCGACCGGGATTGGCGCGGTGAGCCAATTCCCCAAGGTGAAATGCGGCCTGTGTTGGTAGATGTCACACCTTATCTGATCGCAGAACAGGCGGAGTAAAGACAAAAACAAAACCGCCTTCCCCCGCAGTGCGGAGAAGGCGGCTTTAAGTTTCACATTCATTCGGCGGGACTTTCCGTCAACGCCATTTGCAATCGGCGCGCGCGAGCTTGCGGATCGGGGAAATGCCGCGCCTGCGGAAGCGGGAAGCCATCGGGCAGTGGCATGACCGCTTGCACCTTACCATCTTCAACAGGCAGCGCCAAAGGTTCCTTCTTCTGCTCGATGAGTGGCAGTTCGGGGAGGGTAGGGGGCGGCAATTGCACTTTCGCTGATCGCCGGTAGTCGGGCAGCGGTTCCAGGTCACCCAGCCCCAGCACGCCGTGATCGGGACTGCACACCGGGCATATCGAGTTCGGCGTCACTTGTAGCGGGACGAGCTCCGGCTTCAGGGCGTCGTAGACCAGATAGCGCTGCTGCGGCTTGAAGGCATGCACCAGATTGTGGATTTCGGTCGTCGCCAGCGCAGCGATGAGACCGTCCAGGTGATGGACAGCCGGTGCGGGCGTGTCAGTGACGTAGCCCCGCTGCCGTAGCGCCATGCGCTGCGCTGGGGAGGCCAACTCCCATCCAGCCTGCTGCGGGTCCACGATACCGGCGCATTGCAAGCACCAGCGGCCCAGGTCCGGGATAGCGAACTCGCCGCTGACATCGGTGATAACGTGTTCTTGCGTCGTGGGTTCGATGGCAGCGTTGATGTTGAACCCCAGATGCACGAGCGGGATGAGGTACTGCACGGCCAGGCGATTGAGCGCCATGCGGCTGCTGTGGTTGTCGGTGGCGGCGATGAGCAGGTCGCAAGACTTGAGCGCGTGTTGCGCTTCAGAGGCGAAGACGTCGATGTGCAGCGCGCGCACATAGGCGCGGGGCGCGCACTGGCGGATAGTGCTGCGGGCCACGTTGACCTTGGGACGCTGCTTCTGTGCGTCGGTGGTGGAGGCGTTGACCAGACGGTTGAGGTTGGAAAGCTCCACCACGTCGGGATCAACCAGCACCCACTCACGCACGCCCAGGCGTGACAGGTATTCCACCATCGCGCCGCCGATAGCGCCGACGCCCACGATACCGACGCGCAGGAGACCCAACTCGCGCTGGAATGCCTGCCCGAAGGCGCGCACCTGACGGTCGAAGACGGGTGAGATATATGGAGCGGGCGCACGCTGGCCTTGTTGAGCGGTCACCGGAATACGGCGTTGCAGATCGCCGGTGAAGATGGTTGCCAGCGGCAGCGCGTCGGGATGGTAAGTGTGGACTTCGCCGCGCTCCTCAGTCTTGTGCGTGATCCGAGTGAGCCAGAGCCGGGCGTCCAAACTGCGATCATTCACGACGACGGAACCATAGGGGATGCCGCCCATCCGGTGCGCCAGGTAGGCGGCCTGCGCCGCTTCGTAGTGATCGTCAACGGCGGAGAAGTGGACGGCGGCATGATCGCCAGGGTGGCTGTGCCAGTCCACTTGGATGAGGCTGTGTTCGGCTGCGCGCCGGTGAATGAGCGCCTGCACCTCTGGCTTCACCTCCAGGGCAGCGCCGCTTTGCCGGTTGAAGGCATCGGACGGCAGCAGGATGACATCGCGTACCAGCAGGCGCACTTCCTGGTGCAGCCGGTTGACGCCGCACAGCGTGACGGCCATCTGTTCGCGGCTGCGGTCGCTGAGTAGATGCGCGTTCAACGTCTCGTAAGCATGACGGGTCAAGGCCAGTGTGTAGTTCATCGGATGCACCTCCTTCAGATGCTAGAAATCATTGGTGAGCGCCTCGCGGACCATGTTCAGGTAGGTCCACAGGTTATCGGGTTGGCGATGGTCGGCGCGGGGCTGCCACGCGCCGGGCGTCTGCATATCCATCGTGACGCAGTACCAGTGCCAGCCCTGATCGGTCAGATCGGGAGCGCCGTGGTAGGCGCGTCCGGTGAGATGCCCGTCGAGTTGCCCATCGCGCAGTTCGAACTTGCGGTTGAGGTAGAAGCCGATCGGAGGCGTTTCGGGATAGGTCTCAGGGAAGACGATGAGCAGGTCACAGCGCCGTTCCTTGAAGCGCGCCGGCAGCGGATAGGTGGGGATGATGAGCCAATCTCGGTTCACGTCGTCGTAGTAGATGCCCTGATAGGGCGGCTGGCTGAAACGTTTGGCGATCATCGTGACCTCGGCATCGATGCGCGCTGTGCGGCGCTCGTTAGGGCGAGTATCCGGTTGATCTGGGGCGATATTGAGTTGTGATTTGAGCCAGTTGAACATCGTCGTTCCCTCCTTTGGATGGTAGCTTGACAGAAAACCGGCTGGGAGACGCCGGGCCGGGGCCTGGCTCCGGCCCGGGTGTGGGCGGGGTAGCGTGGTGTCTACCCCTTGATGCGGGGGGGCGCATCCGCGAAGACTTCGCCATCATGCACGGTGACTTCTTCGTCAGGTCGCACCACGAAGTTGCCTTCCCGCGTGCGGCGGATCACGGAGCGCCCCTTGTCGATACCGCCAGCCTTGCGGATGTCTTCGATGGTGGCGACGTCGGGAACCTGGACACGCCGTCCGTTGATGATCGCAGTAGCCATAGTGTACCTCCTTTCGACTGTGATGGGCTGATGCTCAATTCCGGTAACGAAATAAGTGGGAGAGGCGGCAGGCGTAGCCCGCCGCCTCCCGTGGTCCTAGGCGGGCAGTGGGATCTCCTCCGGCGCGGCGTCGAGGAAGATGTCCTCCGCGACGAACTCCGGTTCGGGTTGGGGCGCTTCGCCCTCCGCCAGCGCATCGTCGGGCAGCACGAGGTTGTCCACCTCCTGCCCGATGCGGGTCAGGTCGACGAAGCCGTTCGCCATCGCTTGCAGCGCGGCGGAGATGCTGCCGGGGACGGAAGCCACTTCCACGCGGATGCCCTGGAGCCGGAGCCGTTGCGCCAGGGGTGTGAAGTCGCCATCGCCGGTGACCAGCACGACGATCTCAGGCCGGGCGCGCGCGGCGAACTCCTGGACGTCCAACGCCATCTCCAGGTCGAAGTCGCACTTGAGACGGCCGTTGGGTAGCAGTTGCCCTGTCTTACTGCGGATGAGGAAGCCGTGCTGCTGCAAGCGGCGCTGCGCTTCCTGATCCAGGTCGTGCCGTTCGGGCAGGGGATGGGCGGCGATGTAGAGGAAGGTCTCGATGAGATGGCGTCCTTCGGCCAGGTAGTCCCGCAGGGCGACCAAGTCGATCTGGTGTCCGACGCGGCGCAAGGCGTTGAGCGTGTTGTGGTAGTCCACGAAGACGGCCACGCGCTCGTTGGTCAGGGTGTCGGGTACGGTCTGCATGGGTTTCACCTCCTTTCGTTGGATTCAGCGCGGATGCGCTCTGATTCTGGTAACGAAATGGAGTACAGTCAAAAACCGGGTGTGTTCCTGCAAAACTTTCCGTGTAATCTGTTATTTCGGGGCTTATTTACTAAGTACCTATCTGAAAATCGCTCTGGTCCCCGTCCCCAGGGGCGCAAACTGCCCCGAGACGGGGCGTGGAGCGGATTTTAGGATAGACTCTAAGAAACTCTGGACTTCGAACTTTGGACTATTTTCAAGGAGAGTGGCAGATGAATCTTGAAAACTTACCTCTTGCTCGCTTGCGTTTTGAACTGAAGGCGCTGGAAGCTGTCGATGTGTCGCCTTACAAAGGCGATATGCTCCGTATGGCATTGCTCTGGTGGCTAAGTGACTTCTGGTGCCCGCAACCCCAGCGCTGCCGCAACGGCTGCCGTCGCCCCGATGTCTGTATGTTTGGCCGGTTATGTGAGCCGTTAGTCGATCCGGCCTGGTCGCCACAAACTCGACGTCTTATTGGCGACACCCCACCGCCGGCTTATGCAGTTTGGGATATGCAAGATCGTCGCACCCACTTTACGCCGGACGACGCTTGGAGCTTCGAAGTGACGCTGATTGGCGAACTGGCGTTGCGCCAGATTCCGGCCATCATCGCAGCAGTACAACAGGGGGCCGAAAGCGGTATGGGACGCGTACGCGCGCGTAGCAGCGTACAGCGGGTAGTCGCGTTGGTGTGGAGCGCGGCGGGGCAATGGGCAGAACACACTCTGACCGCGGCTGAGAAAGTAGATCAAGGGGAGTCCTTGCTCTGGCAAAGCTATCGTGTGGAAGAAATCACCTTGAATATCCTCCAGGCTGTGCGGTGGGCGGAGCAATGGACAGTGCCAGTGCAAACGTTACGTATCGACTACCTGAGTCCGGTAAAACTAAAAGAGCGCGGGCAGTGGGTTGAAATCCCTGAGTTCAGCGCCGTGGCGCGCGCCTTGACGCGCCGGCTGCGCATTCTCAGCGAGGTCTTCGGCGACCGCGAATGGCCTCATACAGAGTACGGCCCCTTGCTGGACCTGGCCGAAATCGTGCGCCTGGAACACCACGAAACGCACTGGCTGGATTACACGCGACACTCAAAGCAATCGGGGACATATCTGGTCGAAGGCTTTGTCGGCCCGGCCTGGTATACCGCGGAGGATTTCCGTCCGTTGTTGCCGGTGCTGTGGTTGGGACAATGGTTGCACATCGGTAAGAGCTACGTCATCGGCAATGGACGGTATCGATTACAGATCGACGCATAACGCACTACTGGACTATCTATTCGTTTCAACAGAGCTATACGCTTACGTTTCCTCGCACTGGCATACCGGACAGCGCACAGCCCTCTCCCCACGGTCATCCAGCACTACACCGGCCCCGTGACATTCAGGGCAGGTTGTCTGTCCTGGCCTCCCAGATACCCCGCCAAACGACACGCCCTTATGCAACACCACCTGTCGGAAGAACCTGGTCGCACCAGTACCTCCGTCATCACCACGAAATTAACCTTCCCCTCGCACACTCTCGTCGCCTCCCTGCACACCGCCATCTCCTCCGCCGACGCATACACCACCACAATGCTCCCATCGTCCATCCGCTGCCACCTCCCCGCCGGCACCGCCAGCCCTGGCGACATCGCCTCGTCCGGCGGGATCACCACCCGCAGCGGAAACCGTGTGTCATCGCCCATCACCGCCATCACCCATGCGCGCACATCGCCGCCGGCCTGGCAATACTCCGTTACATCATTGCCCTCCGGCACGCGCACCAGCGTCACCCGCACCGACAACGCCGCCAGGCGCGTGGCGTTCAGCGACCCGGCCTTGTCCGCATCCAGCGCCGCGAAAATGCGCGTATCTTGTAGCATCTCCACGCCGTACAACGCGATCTGTCCACCGATAGATGCAGTTCTGAAATAGAGGATGCCGTCGGTTTCCGTCCGTATCTTGGTCGCCCCACCTTCTCTGTAGACGTAGCGGATCAACGATGTGTCCGCTGCGGCTCCCACATGTAATGGTATACCCTAGTTGGCAGTGTTCTCCGCCACGCTCAACGGTTCCGACCAGACGCCGTCTTTCCGCACGTAGCGGTAGATGCGCGAGTGGCCCGGCCACATGGAGTGATCGGAGGCCAGCACGAAGCTATCATCCCCGCCGGAGTAGGCCAGTACGATGGATCCATCGCGCTGCGGTTCGGGATAAAGGTCGTGGGTGGCCTGGCGCAGGGGGAAGCTGCCCGGCTCCGTCTCGTAGGCCGGGCGCGCCTGCCCATCCGGCGCGGTGACGATAGCGGAGTAGAAGGTGTCCCTGTCATTGATTTTGCGCAGTGGCGCGCTCCATGTTCTATTGTTCCAATAAGCGTGTCACGTCTCGTGCTGCATCGTATACCCCCCGTGCTGAGGCGCACCCAGTACGGTTCGCGCCAAGCCAGGTACGCGACGCCCGTCTGTTCGGCGACGGCAAGGCTCGGCCACGCGACGGCCCCGGAGGGCATATCGAAGCCTGGCAGGTAGTAGGTCTTGCGCGGCGTGACGACCTCCGGCGCGGAAACTACGCTGCCTGTGACGGTGTGATGCACGATGCCATCGTCGTTGGCGTAGCTTCGCCGCCCGTCCCGGCGCAATATGTGCTCAATCCTTCTGGGCAGAGCTGCAGGCGCACGTCATCCACGTAAGCGCCTTCCGGGCGCGTTGCGGAGCCGGGTTCGCCGCCCCAAAATTGCACGTCGATGCACACGCGCTCGCCGAGGACGTTGCCCAGGCCCGGTACATTCGGCAGATCGAGCGTCAGGTCTTCCCACTCACCCGTCTGTCCACTGCGACAGACGCCGTGGTAATCCGTCACGGCCGGCCAGTGATCCTCCCGCACGCAGTTGCCCGATTCGATTTGGGCGACGCTGAGACACACTTGTGCGCCCGGCGCCAGATTCGTCCACACTTTGGCGCTGTATTCCCCTTTTGCCACATAGCGGAGATCAATCGGCGTGTACTTGTACATCCACGTCATCAACCTGGTGGGATAGTCCGCGCCGCAGAGCAGCAGGCTGCCGTCATCGTCGCCGCCGTAGGCCCACACGCTCTTTTGCCCGGAAGCGGCCCGGCAATCGCGCAATCCCCACGGGTAGCTGCCTCTCGCACCGCTGATGCTGGAATAGCCCAGCCACTCCAAACTCGTGCTCTCGGGGAGTGGAGAAATCCACGCTACCGCTCACCAGCAGTGTGGGGACGTCCGAGGGCTGTGGCTGCCTGAATTCTGACGGGATGAGTTTGGTCGGCCACGCGCCGGCCGTCCCCCAGATCGCCAGGGCGACAGGGGAACCCAGGATCGCGTCCGGCGGATCGAGTTCGCGGACGTAATCGCGGGCTGGATCGAAATCGGCGCTGCGGCCCTGGGCCAGCAAATGGCCCCAGGTGAGCATCTTCGGCAGCATAAAGTCGCTGGCCAGCGACATCAGCCACAGTCCGCTCGGGTCGCCTCGTGCGGCGGCCAGATAGGCGTCTCATAGCCCAGGGCGATGCGGGCCATTTCCATGTCCTCGACGACTTCGAGGATGGTGTAACTGCCCAGACCAGAAGATCGGTTCGCGGGGCCGGGGATTGGGGCTGTGAATGCGGACCACCGGCAGCGCAATCAAGCGCGTGGCGGGAGCGCTCCGGGACGGAGTGCTCCGGTTTTCTGGCACGATCAGCGTCCCGATGTCCGCCGGGTAGGGCACTTTGTTGATTTTGAGTTGTCCCGCCCGGATATTGAAATCGCCTGGTTTGGCGTCTGGTGCAACTGGATCATAGTGTGTTTTTCTCACTTTTGTCCTTTTCACACTCCACTAAATACGCTAAAGCCGCCATCCACCGGGACAACGACGCCCGTCACAAAGCTGGCCCCGTCGGAGAGCAGCCAGAGCGTGGTGCTGACCAGGTCTTCCGGCGTGCCAAAGCGGCCCATCGGCGTGTGATCGATAATGGACTTACCGCGCGCGGTGAGGTCACCCGTGTCCTTTTCGGTGAGCAGAAAGCGGTTCTGCTCGGTGAGGAAGAAGCCCGGCGCGAGCGCGTTCACGCGGATGTCCGGCGAGTATTCCTGGTTCATGTGGACCGCCAGCCATTGGGTGAAATTGCTGATGGCGGCCTTGGCCCCGGAGTAGGCGGGGATGCGCGTCAGCGGGCGGAAGGCGTTCATCGACGAGATGTTGAGGATCGCGCCGTGCTTCTGCTCGGCCATCAGCTTGCCGAAGACCTGGCTGGGCAACAGCGAGCCGATGAAGTTGAGATCGAACACCCACTGCACGGCATCGGCCGGCAGATCGAAGAAAGAGGCCGTCGCGCTGGTCGTGGCCTGCGGTTTGTTACCCCCCGCGCCGTTGATGAGAATGTCGACTTTGCCAAACGCCGTCAGTACGGCCTGCGCCGCCGCTTCGATGCTGGGCTTGTCCAACACGTTGCACTGCACGGCGATCGCCTCGCCGCTCTCAGCGATAATCTGATCCACCACCCGCTGCGCCGCCTCGACGAACAGATCGAGTACGGCCACTTCGACGCCGACGCGCCCCAATGCCAGGCTCAACGCCCCGCACAAAACCCCGCCGCCGCCCGTCACCACAGCGACTTTGCCTTCCAGACCGAAAAGTTTGTTCAGGTAAGTTTTGTCCATTTTAAGCTCCTTGTTGAATGCGTAGACGGTAGACAGTAGACGGTAGACGGGGTTGTTTTCTCCTGTTACGGTCTACTGTTTGCCATCTTGTTTTTTTGATAGATAGACGGTAGACGGGGTTTCCCTCCCCCTGTCTGCTGTCTACCGTCTACCGTCTACTGCCTACAGTTTGTACGCCCGTTTTGCCAAACGATACGCTAAATCGAGCATCATTTCGCGCGCGTCGTCCATCTCGACGACGTGGCGGACGACGAGGCCGGCGACCCAGTTGGCGCTGGCGCGCCGCCAGACATCGTGCCGGGCGGGGATGGAAGGGAAGGCGCGCGTGTCGTCGTTGAAGCCGGCGGTGTTGTAAAGGCCGGCGGTCTCCATCACCCGCTCGAAGTAGCGGCGCATCCCGGCGAGGCTGTCGTGGAACCACCACGGCGGCCCCAGTTTGAGCGCGGGATAGTGCCCGGCCAGCGTTGCCAGCTCGCGGGAGTAGGTGTCCTCGTCGAGGGTGAAGAGGATGAGCGTGAGTCGCGGATCGTTGCCGTACTTCGCCAGCAAGGGCCGCAGGTTGTGCGTGAACTCCGAGGCGACGGGGATGTCGCAGCCCTTGTCCAGGCCGAAACGGTCGAAAACGGCCTGGTTGTGGTTGCGGAATGAACCGACGTGGATTTGCATGACCATTCCATCCTCGATGCTCATGCGCGCCATCTCCATCAGCATGTGACCGGTGAAGCGCGCCGCGTCCTCGGCTGTAGCCGCGCCCTTGAGCGCCCGCTGGAAGACGGCGTCGGCTTCATGCGGCGTGAGTTCGCCGGTGTAGGCCGTCAGCGCGGCGTGATCGGTGGCGCGCGCGCCCATTTCGACGAAGAACGCGCGCCGGGCTTCTAGCGCCTGGATGAGCCTGTTGTAGCTGTCTACCTCGAAGCCGACGGCGGCGCTGAGCGCGTCTATGTTGGCGCGCCAGTTGGGCGCGTCCAGGTTCACCACAGCGTCGGGGCGAAAGGTGGGCAGCACGATGCCGGACCAGCCGGAGTCGCGGATGGCCTGGTGGTCTTTCAAATCGTCGCTGGCGGCGTCGGTGGTGCAGAGCACTTCGATCTTGAACCGCTCGAACATCCGGCGCGGTGAGAATGCTGGCGACGCCAGTTGTGCGGCGATGTGGTCGTAGATGGCCTGCGCGTTCGCACCGCACGGTTTTTCTTCGACGCCGAACACTTCAGCGAGTTCGTGTTGCAACCAGATCCCGCTTGGCGTGCCGCGAAACAGGTGGAAATGCTCGGCGAACGTCTGCCAGATTTTGCGATGATCTTCTTCCACGGGACCGCCATCGTTGCGGGGAACGCCCAACGTTTCCAGCGGGATACCTTGTGAGTACAACATACGGAAGACATAGTGATCGGGGATGATCAGCAAATCCGCCGGGCTGCCAAAGCTCGCGTTTTCATCCACGAATAGGTGCTGGTTCACGTGCCCGTGCGGGCAGACGAGCGGCAGGTTGGCGACCGTCGCGTACAGCTCGCGCGCCGCCGCCCGCTGCGCCGGGTCGGAATCGAAGAAACGGTCTGGGTGTAGAGTCCACTTTTTCGCTGTCATGTTTTCTCCAAAACAGTCCGAAATCAAAAATCCAAAATCGAAAATGGCTGAAGATGCCGCTGGAAGCGCTGGTCGAGCAGCGTCTCATAGACGCCAGCGTGTGCGTCCAGCAGCGCCATTAGTTGGTCGTGGTAGGCGTCCAGCGCCGAGCCGAACGTGACGTGCAGCACCTGCCGCGCGTCGAACTGGTTGAGCAGGTCGGGCAGTTCCGCATCGGTCAACGACTCGAGCGCGGGGACCTTCGACAGTTGCGCGGAGACGTGATAGGTGGCCCGGTCGGTCTCGTAGCGCCCGATGGAGAAGGCGCAGACCTCGCGAAAGAATGTCGGTGCGACCTGGGCCGCCGTGCGCAGCGCCTCCAGGTAGCTGGTGCCGGCGGTCTTGAGATGCACCAGGCCCCCCGTCAACTGCGCAGCGATCCCGTAGATGGAGAACTTGTCCGAGCCGGAGTGCAGGCTGAGTTTGTACGGTCCCACCGTCCGCGCGACGGCGGCGTGACGGGCGAAGGCTTCTGTGAAAGTGGAAAGGTTGCCGATGTAGTCCACGCCCTTCTCGAAGCGCCCGACGAAGCGCGGCGCCAGGCTCATCCACTGCACGCCCAGTCGCCGCAGCTCCAGGGCGACGAAGAGGTGCTCTTCCGGCGAGGTGGGTGTTTCCGTCTCGTCCACGGAGACTTCGAGGTCGAAGGGGCGGTTCCCCATGCGCGTGGCAATGTGGTGGTACATCCGTGCGGTGTGGGCGAGGGCGCGCCCGTATTTGGCGGCAGCGCGCTCCAACGTCGTTTGATCGAACGTGAGGGTGAAGTCTCCGGCGGCAAAGGCTTGCCGGCAGTAGCGATTGCGCATCGCTTCCGGCGCGTCGTCCAACGCCCCCCAGGGCAGCGCCGCGAATTTGGCCGACACGGCGTCCGGCAGGGTGGTGTGCGCTTCATTGTCGACGTGGTCGCCAGGATCGATGGTGAAGAAGGTGTACCCGGCGTCGATGAAGGTGTCGGCGTCCGCGGGCGTCTTGAGGTGATCGGCGTCCGCACCCCACGGCGTGCGCCAGCCCATCTGGAACAGGCCCCACATCGCGTCATCCATCACCTGCTGCGGCGTGCGTCCGGTGCGGGCGTTCTCGCGCACCGATTGCTGTGCGAAGATCGGCGCGATGCCGGGATAGCGTTCTGCCGCCTTGACGTGGCCCGGCGTGGCGACGCCGAGCCGGTCGCCGAAGCCCACCGATGTGTGCAGGCCCAGCGGTGTGGGGTTGAGCCACGGCAGTCTTCCGCGCAGGGCGGCGGCGTTGCCGGGCGTCAATGGGCAGAGCAGCATATTCCCGTGCGGATCGCCGGCGAAACCTGTTGCGTCACCCTGGACGGCCAGGCAACGCGCGCGGTCTGCCCGCCCACGCACCAAGCCGTACGATACCCCGTCGTGTTCGGCTGTCGATCGCGCTATGCTCTCGAACCCAACGCGTAAATCAGATGTCATTGTCAGGCTCCCTTCATGTGTTTGGTCATCACCGCATCCAGTTGGGGATGGACGATGCAGTTCTTGAAGGCGAACGATTGCAAGATGCGGTCGAGTTCGGCCTCCGATAATCCCTTGAAGAGCTTGGCATAGGGGATTTGTAACAGCGCGCCGATGTAGGTCGCCATGGTCGCCTGGGTGAGATAGCGCCCGATGGCCTCGACGTTAATATCTTCATCGCCCACGGTTTCGACGATTTCATGCGCCAGGGTGTGGACGATGTCTTTGGCGGGCGTGGTTGGCAACCAGCTCATCCAGAAGTCGCTGTTGAGCAGGATTTTGCTTTCCAGGCTATGCTTGATACGTTGGATATACTCGGATTCCGGGTGGAGATACACCCAGCCCATCACGCCGACGTCTTTGTACGTCCAGGTGGTCCAATGGACGCCGTATTGTTCGAAGACGCTGATTTGGTCGTCGAGCGCGCGCATCCGGTCGGGAACTTCGGCGGCGGAGCCGTTGTACGGACTGCCAAATTCACCTACCCACAGGGGAACGTTGTATTTCTGCATGAATTGGGCGCCCTCGTGGTCGAGGAAGTTGGCTTCTTGCCAGGCGCGGTTGTATTCAGCGGTGGGGTAGGGGCCGGGGCCAAAACCGGGGCGAGTGTAGTTGTGGCTGCTGTAGAAGAGGTTGTCGGCGAAAGGGGCCTCGAATCCAGCGAAGCGGCTGGAATAGTTGTCGCCCTCCAGGATGATGATGTGATCGGGATCGATGGCGCGGATAGCGCCGACGATGCGCCGGTAGAGGGCGTTGATTTGCTCCCATTTTGGTTCACCCATGCCGGTCAGCCGTCCGCGCGGGTTGCTGGTGTGCGGCTCGTTCATCACGTTGTATGCGGCGACGGCGGCGTTGCCCTTGAAACGTTCCGCCAGCGCCTCCCACAGAGCCACCCAACGGTCCTGGAAGTGCGGATGCTGCCAGAAGAGGGCCTGGCGCGAGCCGTTGTCGGAGTGCCAGTCGGTGTTCTGATTGCCCTGGACGGCGTGCATATCGAGGATGGCGTAGAGGCCGTGTTTGGCGCACCAACCGACAGCCTGTTCCAATCGCGCGAAGCCGCTTTCGAGGTAAGTAAACGGTTTAGCGTCGCTCTCGAAATGCCGATAGTTGACCGAAAGCCGTACCACCGTCGCACCCTGCGCCTTCATAAAGGCGATGTCGTCTTCGGAGAGGAAATAATCGAGCATGCGCTCGAAGAAGAAATGCGCTTTGCTCTCGCCGATCGTATCGGCCAGCGTGGCGCGGATCGCGTGTTCCGAGCCGGGGTAGCCATTGATGAAGTTTTCCATATTCATCCAGCCGCCCACGCACGCGCCGCGCAGGCGCACTTCCCGACCTTGTGCATCGACCACTTCCCCGTTGCGAACTTGTAGCAAATCCATTACGATAACCTCCTCAGGTGATTTCTAATCGGTATTATGTGTGTTTGTGTGTGATTTTTCGGCTAAAGCTGCTCTTAAGAGGGTGTTTTTGTTTGCGGGCGTAGCCCGCAAACAAAAACACCCGTGACTTTATGGTTCCTGCACCATAGCGCGCAGTATTTCTTCCAGCGCGGCCTGCTCGCGCCCGTAGCAAGTCCAGTCGTTGGCGGCGAGGCAGGCCTGGGCAGCCTGATAGCGTTCCCAGGCCTGGGCGGCGAGAGATTCCAGGTCGCCCGTGGGCGCGGTGATTGCGTCTGGCGCAGCGCCGTCCCCATTGAGGACCTGCAGCAGCGCCTGGCTCAGTGTCTCCGCCATGATAACGCGGTCATCGTAGGCGACGATGATACGAACCAGCTCCGGCAGTTGGCCGGATTCGGCTTCCAGGTAGAGTGGCTCGACGTACAGGAATGTGTCCTCGATGGGGATGACGAGCAAATTACCGCGCAGCACGCGCGCGCCGCGTTGGTTCCACAGTGAAAGCTGCTGTGAGATGACCGGGTCTTGATCCGAGCGTGCTTCGACCTGCAAGGGGCCGTATACGAGTTTGTCTTTGGAGAGCTTGACAATGCCGACGTCGCCGTAATCGTCGCCGCCGCAGCCGGCGTAGAGCCAGGCGATCATGTTCTGTTTTTGTTTGGGCGTGTAGGGCCGGATGAGCATGAATTCGACTTGCTCGGAGCCGGGCGCGCGCATAATGACGTAGTAGGGTTCCATGGCCTGCTGGGTGGTTTCTACCAATTCTTGCGGGATGTCCCAGAGGTCTTCGCGGTTGTAGAAAATTTGAGGGTCGCGCATGTGGTAGGTGGCGTACATATTCGACTGGTATAGGAATAGCGTTTCCGGGTAGCGCCAGTGCTCGCGCAGCACTCGCGGCATCGCCTCTACCGGTTTGAATAAATCGGGGAAGATGCGCGCATACGTGGCGGCGATCGGATCGTCTGGATCGATCAGGTAAAAGTTGATCTCACCGGTATAGGCGTCGATGGAGACTTTGACGCTGTTGCGGATGTAGTTGACGCCACCCAACGGCTCGGAGTAGGGGAAGTGGTCGGTCCAGGTGTAGGCGTCTAGCAGCCAGACGATGCCCGTAACGCCGTCAGCGGTTTCGGCGATGACGGGATAGGGATCGTCGTCGAACCACAGCATCGGCGAGATGGTCTGCGCGCGATCGTGGATGGTGCGGTGGAAAAGGACGCGGCTGTCCCTGGTGATGGCTGGCGAGAGGAGCAGCTGCGTGCTGCCGAACCGCGTCGCCAGGAGCATACGCCGAAAGAGGCTGCCCAGCGCGACGCCGTCGGGGCCGTTGTAGCGCGAGTAGACGTTGGCATCACCCTGCGGGTAGTCGAATTCGTCTTCTTTGGCGTTGATGACGACGTAGTTCTTAGTCAGTTCGCCGAAGTAAATCTGCGGGCGCTCGATCTGGAGTTCCGGCGCTTCGCTCGCCGGCGGGATGTCACGCACGATCAGGTTAGGCAGGCCCTCGCGGCTCACTTCGTTGGCGTAGTTCAGCGCGAGTCCGTAGCCGTGGGTGAAGATCAGATGTTGGTTGATCCATGTCTTGGCCTGTTCCGCCAGCTCCTCTACGTCGATTTCCCGCGCGGCAAGCATCACCTGGCGCATGTGCCCGTCGATGGTGTAGCGGTCGATGTCCACCTCGTTGAAGCTGTAGTAAAGGCGGATTTCTTGAAGCTGGCTGTAGGTGCGCAGTAGGGGGCGGTAGTCCCATAGACGCACGTTGTTCAGCACGTCGGCGTTGGTCTCAAGCTCGCCGGCGGTGAGGACGCCCGTGCCTGAGTAGGTCTGCTCTGTGATGTCATTCAGGTCGTAAGCATAGCGTGTGTAGCGGATATTGTGCTCGATGTAGGGTTTTTCGAGGATGAACTCGTTCGGCTCGACGGTGAACTGTTGGATGGCGGCGGGATAGCCCGGTCCGAGCGCCGAAACCGCCAGCCAGAAAACGCCGACAATGAGCAACAGCTTCCATTTGCGGATAAAGGTGTTGAGGATCAGGATGGCGGCGGCGGCGAAGAAGAGCACGGCCTGGATGATGTAGAGGGGCATGCGCGCGTGGATGTCGGTGTAGCCGGCGCCAAAGACGACGCCCGTGCTGGTCTGTAAAAGCCCGTAGCGGTTGAGCAGCCAACCCAATCCAATGAGCACCAGCCACAGCGCGCCGAGAATCGACATGTGGGCGGTGGTCGCACGGGACTTCATCTGTCCAAAGATGGCATAGCGCGCAACGATGCCGAGGAATGCCAGGGCAACCAGCACTTTGGCGCGGGTCAGCAGCGCTTCCAACCACGGGAGTGTAAAAATGTAGAACCCGATGTCTTGGTGAAAGATCGGGTCGGCGATTTCGAATGGGACGCCGTTGTTTGCCAGGAGAAAGCTGCGCCACTGCCCGCCAAAGGTCAGGCCGATAAGTACCCCCGCGAGGACCGCGGCGACGGTGAAAAACACGCGTAATGGGCGTGTGGAATATGTGATGGGCGGCGCGTTGTTTGCACTGCGCGTCCGTCCAGTGAATGCGGCCGGTTTCGCCGTGAAGCGGTCTTTCGGTGCGATCAGGTGGGGTATAAAACTCCAGTTCAACAGCAGGAAGACTACGGCGATGAGGGCGGCTATGAGGGCCAGCAGGACGGAAGTCGCCACGCGTGTGGTGAAGATTTGGGTGTAGCCCAGGCTCTTGAACCAGAGAAAATCGGTGTAGAACGTGGCGAATGTCGAAGACGTGACGCACAACAGAAGGATGAGCATCATCCCCAAACTGATCCAGAGTTGTGTCCGGCGCGCGGCGCGCGGTTTGAGAGTGGCAGTTTTTGGTTCCCTTGTCATATCGTTTCTCCTGAGTTATCAGCCTACAGTATAATCCTAAACGGGGAATAGTTAATCTCCAGTACGGGAATATTTGGTATTATATCGGACACAAGGATTTCTGACAATGTTTATTTGCATGTTGTCTGCGTTTCAAAATTCAAGCGCACTCTTGCAAGTTTTTGTAACCGTGGTAAGATATTGGATGCTGTACAGCCCGTCCATGCGACGGTTTGGTTCTGTCCACGTGTAGTTTCGCTCTGGTTGACATGATGGAGGTTTGGCGATGGCTAACTTGTTCGATAAGCTCATGACAAAAGTGGAGATTGCTCTCATGACCCGTGTCGCTTCCGTACCAGGAGGCCCCGAGCCGCCGGGATGACCCTTTGACCGTCTTTTTCCGCAGGTAGACATCGTGCTTAGAAAGCGTCGTGATGCAGCCTGATCTGATCCGCATAATTGTGGAGAGGGCAGGTAAAATTCACGGTCAATACGGTAACACCGGCGAGCGGGCCTCAACGAAGTTGGGGAGGGCTAGTTTTGATGTAGCCCAATGTGCGCAGAGAGCACCCGCTCGCTTTTTGTGTCTCTGGCATCTGTTCAGTTTTTCGTCAGAAGGTGGTGTGTAGGTGGCTGAAATGTCCCAAAATTTGAATCCAAAACTCTTGCAGAAACTCACATACGATTTGAAAGTTGCGGTGCACAAAAACCGCCTGGTGGGGCTGTGGCGCGTGTTGACCGGCTTCCGCCTGCTGTATCTCGGTGCGATGATCGCCATTGTCCTGGGCGCGTTCACGCGCGTCTATTACTACCGCGTTGTGCAGTACGTCATCGACACGGTGGTGGGCGAAGGGCGAAACACGCAGCACTTACCCTGGCTCGCGCTCTCTTTTGTGGGACTGGCCGTCCTGGAAGGGACGTTCGCCTATCTGCGCGGTATCTGGTCGGCGGAGACGGCGGAAGGGATCGCATTGCGATTGCGCGACTATCTCTACGATCAGATGCAGCGGCTGCCGTTCGCCTTTCACGACTACGCCAAAACCGGTGAGTTGATCCAGCGCTCCACCTCGGATGTGGACGCGATGCGCCGTTTCTACGCCGATCAGGCGTTGGGTATCGGGCGGATCGTAGCGCTGTTTGTGGTCAACTTCACGATGCTGCTGCGTCTGAACACGCGGATCGGGCTGTTGTCGGTGGTCGTGATGCCGGTGATCGTGGCGATGTCGTACTGGTTCTTTGGGCGCGTCTCCAAGGCGTATGACCGTTACCAGGACCAGGAAGCCAAACTTTCGACGGTGCTACAGGAAAACCTGACCGGCGTGCGCGTCGTCAAGGCGTTTGCCCGGCAGCCTTACGAGATCGACAAGTTCGACCGCGAGAACTGGGAGCGCTATCACCTGGGCAAGAAGCTGCTCATCATGCACTCGCTCTACTGGCCGCTCTCCGACGTTCTCTGCGCGGGCCAGACCATTCTGGTGCAGGCCGTGAGCGCGATGATGGCCGTGCGCGGCGAGATCACCGTAGGCACATACATCGCCGTGATGGGGATGTTGACCTGGATCATTTGGCCGATGCGCAACCTGGGCCGGCTGATCGTGCAGGTCTCGACTGGTTTGGTCTCCTATCGCCGCGTGGCGGATGTGGTCGAGCAGGAGCGCGAGGACATCGTGGCGGGATCGGTTCCGCTGGATGCGCAAATTCGCGGTGCGCTAACTTTTGAGAATGTCAGCTTCTCCTACCAGCCGATGGCGGTTTTGCAGGACGAAGACGACAAGAGGAAAGACAAGAAGGGCAAGGAAAAGGAAACCGCCGAACCGGAGAAGAAGGAAGAGGAACTCAAGCCCGTCGAGGTGTTGCACGATATCTCCTTCCGCTGCGCGCCGGGTGAGGTGGTCGCACTGCTCGGTTCCACGGGATCGGGGAAGACCAGCATTATCAACTTGCTGCTGCGCTTCTACGATTACCAGGAGGGCCGCCTGGCCCTGGACGGCGTCGAGTTGAAGGACTACCCGCGCAGTTTGTTGCGGCGCAACATCGGCATTGTCGAGCAGGAACCGTTCCTCTTCTCGCGCAGCATCCGCGACAATATCGCCTACGGGGTGCACCGCGAGGTGACGCAGGAGGAGGTCGAGCAGGCGGCGCAGGCAGCGGCGATCCACGACATCATCTTGACGTTCCCGCAGGGCTACGACACGATCGTCGGCGAGAAGGGTGTGACACTCTCCGGCGGACAACGTCAGCGCGTGGCGATTGCGCGCGCGCTGCTCAAGGATCCGCGCATTCTGGTGCTGGACGACGCGACCTCATCGGTGGATACCGAGACCGAGGAGCAGATCCAGCAGGCGTTGGAAGTGCTCATTCCCGGACGCACCACCTTCATCGTCGCACACCGCATCCAGACGGTGATGAACGCCGACCTGATCGTGGTGCTCGACAAGGGGCGCATCGTGCAATCCGGCGCCCATGCTGATCTGATTCAACAACCAGGACTGTACCGCGACATCTATGAAATCCAATCGCGCATCGAAGAGGAAGTCGTGGCAGAAGTGGAACGTGGGGTGGCCGAGTCGGAGTTCACGTTCGAGCCGGCAGGCGTACTCGCATAAACCATGAATCAAGAATCATGAATCATGATTCTTGATTCTTTTCACTTGAGGTAACTACAATGGCGCAATCTTATGGATTTGAAGAAGAAGAATTCACGACTAAGATGAATGGGCGCGTGGTCATGCGGATCATGCGCCAGGTGACGCCGTACTGGCGCTGGATTCTGGGATTTATCGTGATGATCGCGCTAACGTCGGTGGCCGACTCGTACTTCACCTACTTGAGCAAGCAACTCATCGATGAAGGCATCGTCGCCAGAGACACGGCGCGGCTCACACAACTGCTGGTCAGGTACGGCGGGCTGTCCGTCTTCCAGGCGATCACGGTGTTCTGCTTCGTCTACCTGGCCGGCGTCCTGGGCGAGCGTGTGCAGTACGATATGCGCAAACAGCTCTTCAACCACTTGCAGGCGCTCTCGTTCTCGTACTTCGACAAAACGCCTGTGGGGTGGATCATGTCGCGCGTCACGTCGGACTCCGGGCGTATCGCCGACCTGGTGACGTGGGGTTTCCTGGATGTGACGTGGGCGACGCTCAACATCATCACGTCGCTCACGTTCATGATGATCATCAACTGGCGGCTGGCGCTCATCGTGGCGGGGGTGATCCCGCTGATGATTGCGGTCTCGTTCTACTTCCGCCAGCGTATCCTGGTGCAGTACCGCGATGTGCGGAAGTTGAACTCGATGATCACGGGTGCGTACAACGAGAGCATCGCCGGCGTGCGAGTGGTCAAGGCGCTCGTGCGCGAGAAGAAGAACCTGGAAGAGTTCAGCGATACTTCGCGCGCCATGTATCACGCCGCTTATCGCGCTGCGTGGCTCTCTGCGCTGTTCCTGCCGGCCGTGCAGATCGTCGGCGCGTTCGGGATCGGGGCAGTGGTGTGGTATGGCGGCCTGCAAGCGCGCAATGCAGGCGTATCGCAAATGGGGATCACCGTTGGCGGCATCCAGGCGTTTCTGTCGTACCTGACGTTCATCATGTGGCCGATCCAGGACTTGGCGCGCGTCTACGCGGAGATGCAACGGTCGGTGGCCTCGGCGGAGCGTGTCTTCTCGCTCATCGACGCCAAACCCGACGTGGTGGACCGTGAAGGCGCGTTCGATCCCGGTTTCGTGCGCGGCGAGGTCGCATTCGAGGATGTGACCTTCCGTTACGAAGAGGGCAAGGACGTGCTGACCGACTTCAACCTGCACGTCGATCCGGGTGAGCATATCGCCATCGTCGGACCGACGGGCGGCGGCAAGACGACGATCGTCAACCTGCTCTGCCGCTTCTACGAGCCGACGGAGGGTGTCGTCCGCATCGACGGGCGCGACTACACCACGCTGACACAGCACGCGATCCAGTCGCGCATCGGCGTGGTCTTGCAGACGCCGCATCTGTTCTCCGGCACGATCCGCGATAACATTCGCTACGGCCGGTTGGACGCCACCGACGAAGAAGTGGAGCAGGCGGCGAAAGTGGCGCACGCACACGACTTCATCGTGGGCATGGACAAGGGCTACAACGAGGATGTGGGCGAGGGGGGCAACCTGCTCTCCGTGGGACAGAAGCAGCTCGTGAGCATCGCGCGGGCCGTGCTCGCTGACCCCGCCATTCTCATCCTCGACGAGGCCACCAGTTCGGTGGACACGCTGACCGAAGTGAGCGTGCAGCGGGGGATGGAGGCGCTGATGGCCGGCCGGACGAGTTTCGTCATCGCGCACCGGCTTTCGACGATCAAGCGCGCCGACCGCATCCTTGTCCTCAAGGCGGGGCGCATCGTCGAGGTGGGCACGCACAGCGAGTTGATCCGCGCGCGCGGGCACTACTACGACCTCTACACCCGCCAGTTCCGCCGCGAGCGGGAGCAGGTGTACGGCGTGGGTGAATTTGCCGCAGCGATTGCCTAGTCAAGGGAGTGGAGAGATGCGAAGTCTCTCCACTCTTTTTATTTGCACTAAATTTCTTTGCCTTGACGTCTGCTCTTTGTCGCGTATTATTGGAAGATAACTGCGCGAGGAGGGCGTTATGGATACCACACCAAAACTTATGCCGTTGTCAGAGTTGGGGCAGCGCCAGACCGAAATTCCGGCCGCACTGAACGAAAGCCCTTTAGTGCTGACTGAGGGGAACCGGGCTGCCGTCATTGTAGCCGATGCTGATTACTGGAACCAAATCGTCCAAGAGTTGAGGGATTTACGCGAGACATTGGATATGCCTTTCTCACGACCGCGACGCAGCCCGGCACCCACGTGCAATTCGTGATATAGCGCTCAAGCGCGCTCTCTCGCGTTGTGGGTAGGACGTCCATTGCCTCCTCGTAGGCCCGATCATAGTTACCTATGTGCAATGCGCCCCTACTTACCATAACGCGAATCGTATCCTTCATTTTGGGAGATGGCGATCGCTTCCTCTAGCAAGGTGAGCGCTTCCGCGAACATCCCTTGCTGTCTGAGAACCCAGGCTAGACCATCCAATCCCCACACGATATCGCTACGATAGCCGCTTTCCCGAGAGATCTGTAGAGCCTCGCGCATCAGACGTTCAGCATCATCCATTCGATTATGAGTATTCGCAATATAACTCAAACTACCCAGTGTATTGGAAAGTGCACCCGGCACCCCCAGCGCACGCGCTGTCACCAGGGACCTTTCGATTCGAGTTTTTCCGCCGCGCGCTGGCATGCGGCTTCAGCTCTATCATCTTGATAATGCAGCTCATAGGCGGTGCACAACCCCTCAACTGCCTGATCGAGCCGGGCCACATGGACGCGCGCTATGCCCCATTCCCAGGCGGCGCTGGCGTTCTCCAATTCGGCTACCAGCGCGCGGCGCGCTTCCCGCTGTGTGGGGCTTTTGTAGTTAGCCATCAACTGCGCCAGACGGGCGCAGTTGTACGCGCTGTGCGCATCCCGCGCCGCATCTCCCCTATCCGGGGTTTGCCCAAGTTTCTCTTCAGCGAATTGCCGCAGCAGTTCGTGCAGCTATCACGGTGGATAAGTTGAAATTTGCTTTGGAATCCAGGGAGTGAGGGTGGGGGTGGGGGTCTGGCAGAAACGCGCGCGCGCGACGATGTCGGCAGGGGCATTCCAGCGTCGCAGTAACGACTCGGCCTGGGCGCAGTGCTCGGGATCGCTGATGCTTACCAGGACGCGACCGCGGTTGACGTTGAGATCGCGCAGCGGATCATCGCTGGCGAGATAGAGGCTCTGATCGCCGGCTTTGAAGCGCTCTTCGGCTACGGCAAAGCCGACGAGCGCCTCATTGTAAGCGTGCTCCGCGAGATAGGCTTCTCCGAGTGCGTACCAGAGGACGGCGGCACTGTTGGGTTCGGCGCGCAGTTGGATCAGCAGGTGGTGCAGAGCGGCGTCGCTTTCCCCGGAAGCGAGCATGGCGGCGGCCCGGTAGTAGAACCCTAGGGGGTTCTCCGGATCGCGGCGGCCGTATGTTTGAGCGAGCGCCGTCATCATATTCCCGTCGCCGGCCTGCCGGGCTGCGCGCCAGCGGTCGGCGAAGACATTGGGCGTCAGGCCGGGATCGAGGGATTCGGCGACGCGCAGGGCTGCCTCGGCGACTTTTGGCTCACCCTGTCGCGCCAGAATCACGCCGGCGAGTGCCCAGGTTTCCGCCTCTTGCGCTGAAACACGCACGGCGTCCCAGACGCGTGTTTCGGCGGTGTCGATGTCGCCACGCAGCAGTGCTAGCCGCGCACCCTCGCGCAGCACACGTCCACGATGCGGGCTATCCTCCGGTGTGACGCGTTTGGCTTCTTCCCAGGCTACCTCCGCCACCTCAAATGCATCGCGCACCAGGGCGAGTTTCATAATCTGCAATGGGCCGGTCGCTTCGGGGGTGGTTGTGGGGATGGGCGTCTCTGTTGGGATGGGGACACGGGTGGGGAAAAAATCCCATGGCGGCGAAGGTTGCGCCAGTATCGAGATCGCTGGGGCAGGAGCAGGCGCCTTGAACGTCGTCGAGAGGAGCAGGAGCGTGATGGCCACGCCTAACAACGCGAGGCTGCTGAACAACAAACGCGGTGCGCGGCGGAGTGCGCCTGCGTGGCGGTTTTTGTTCATGTCCGCCTGCTTTTGCGGACGACAAACCACAGCACGCCGATGACTCCCCCAAGTGTAGCTCCGATAGCCAGCGGTGTCGCGCGCGGTGGCGATATGGGTGTGGGCGCCGGTGTCGCGGTTGGTGAGGGGGCTGTGGTGGGGGTGGCGGTTGGTAAGGGTGTCGGTGTTGGGGTTGCGGTGGCTGTGGCGGTTGGGCGTCGTGTGGGTGCCGCTGTGGGACGTGGTGTACGGATCGGCGTCGCCGTTGGTGTGATCGTGGGGGTCGCCGTTGGCGTGAAGGTCGCTTCGACCGTGGGGACCGTCGTCGGCGTTGTGTCGCCCATCTCGGCGTCCTGTGCGGACGTTGGCTGCGGCGTCGCTGTGACGGCCTGGCCTTGTGTGGGCTGGCTGAGCGGCGGCGCTCCACTGGCAACGGCGCCCTCAACGATCAAGTAAGGGCTTCCGCCGATGAGGCAGGGATTTCCTGCGTGGTGGCAAGGGCTGGCGGGCAACGTCACCGTGTAAACGCCGTCGCGCGCTGTCAGGCTACGGCGGTTGCCGCGCCAATCGACGAGTTGCGCCGATCCCGCGTGCGCTGTGACTTGCACGGCGACATCGGCGGGGCCGCGCGCCCACGCCACGGTCGTCCAGCCGCCGTCGCGCTCGACGGTGATGACGGCGGCATCATCGCGCCGGTCGAGGCTGGCGCGTGTGAACCCCGCGAGATAGCGCGTGGCCACCTGGTATGCGGTGAATGCCGGGCGGTGGCTGCCATCTTGCCGCACCAGCCCGAAGGGTTCCGGGTTGGCCGTGTCGCTGGCCAGGTCGGCCATTTTGTAAACGGCGACGCGCTGCGCTCCGGCGGCGAGCGCCATCGCAAATCCCTGGATGATGTATGCAGCCTGGTCTTCTTGCGTGATGTTGAACTGTGGATTGGCTACAGGCCACGCCGGATCGTTGGATGGCGCGGCGTTCGTTTCGGCGATCCACAGGGGTTTGTAGATGCCGAATTCGCCCAGCAGGTTCAGATAAAAGCGGCTGAGATCATACACCGTATCCGGATTGAAGTAGATGTGCAGCGTCAGGGCGTCGAAGTAGTAGTTGTTGCCACTTGCCATTGGATCGGTGGTGAGGACTTGCAGGAACCGTTTGAGAAACAAATCGCGCCCGTAGTTAGCATCCCACCAGTGTGTAACGGCGGGCAGGTGGATAACCATGTTCGGGTCGACCTCGTGCGCGACGGTGTAGGTCACCCGCATCAACTGGACGAAATCCTCGGCTGACCCGCCCCACGACTGAAAGCCTGTGTCCCAAATATCAGGTTCGTTCCAGATAATCCAGTGACGGATGCGGGCGGCGTGTTGCGTCATCAACTTGCGGATGAAAGTAGCCCACGTGTTTTCGGGGTAGTCGTTGGGTAGATATAACCCTGCCGGAACGCCGATGCCTTTGCTACCGTCCACCGCCCATCCTGGCGTGGCCACGATCAGCCCGACGATTTCACGACCGGCGGCGCGTTCGGCATCGAGCACGCCACTGGCGACCGGGTACTCGATCCAATCTCCGGCGCCGTTGGGTTGAATCTGATTCCACTCGAAGGTCACGCGCGTCCAGCCGGCGCCGAGTGCGCTGGCAGCCTGGGACGCGGCGTAGCTCTCCACCACACCGAAACGTCGGTCGGGGATACCAGCGGCGATGGCTGGATGTGGCAGAATGAGCGCCAGCAGACACAGGGCGTGAAACGTGATGCGTGAAGCGTGTAGCGTGATGCACGATGTGTGAGCCATGTATGGTTGTATCCTTGATTCTCTATGCGTTATGTTTATCGTGTTGTCTTGCCAATCGCTGAAAGCTAAACGCTGACGGCTGACCGTTGTACTTTGCGGACGTGCTGGTATTTGCGCATCTCGTAGTAGCTCATCAATCCAGAGAGTAGGATGCCGTGCGGTCCATCGCGCCAGCCGCCGAGGGTGACGAAGCGCCACCAGAAATGGCGTGGAATTTGCGTGTAGGGTGTGTAGAACTTGGGCCGCACGCCTTTTTGCAGCAGGATACCGGCGTCGAAGTCGGTGTATTTGCGTTGTTTGGCGACGAATTGTCCCAGCGTCTCATAGTTGTAGTGGATGAAAGGCTGGGTCAGGTATCCGGCTTCACCGTCGAGAATGGCTTCTTCGTGGACAGCGCGGTTGGGGTCGTAGCGCGCGCGGTCGCGGCATAGCACGCGCAATTGGTGGTCGGGCCACCACCCGGCCCCGCGCATCCGGTGACCGAAGATATAGTTGTGGCGCGGCACCCACCACCCGACCTTGTCCTGCTGTGCGATGACGTCGCGGATTTCTACCCCGAGAGCCGGCGTGGCACGTTCGTCCGCATCCACGAAAAAGATCCACTCTGCCTCGACCTTCTCCAACGCGACATTGCGCTGCTGCGAATAGTTTTCGAAGCGGTGCTGGATGATCTCCGCGCCGGCCTGTTGCGCCAGCACGACGGTCGCATCGCTGCTGAAGCTGTCCAGCACGACGATGCCGTCCGTCCAGCGCAGGCTGTCGATGCAGGCGGTGATGTGTCGTTCTTCGTTGAGCGTTAAAATGACGGCTTTGAGCATGGTCGGTTAGTCTGATAGTCGGTCTTATCGTTCTATACAGTTTCCCAGGCGGCGACGATTTTATCGTAGGCGATACGCCATTCATCGGTGGGAGCCTTGGTCGCCTTCTTCGAGAAGGTGCGACGCACGACAGCTCTCACGAGCGCGCGTGTGAGCCGGTCGCGGTGTTTGCGGTACAGTTTGGCGCGGCTTTCCCAGAGATAGGCCGTCGTTGCCGGGCGTGCTTGATTGGTACTTGCGCCGCTATAGTGGACGACTTTGGCTTCGGGAACCAGCCATGCTTCCCACCCGGCTTTGTTCATCCGCCAGGCCCAATCGATCTCCTCGCAGTACATGAAGAACTGCGGGTCTAGAGTCCCCACCTGCTGTATCGCTGTGCCGCGCGCCATCATTGCCGCGCCGAGTGGGTGATCGATGCGCAGTGGCTGCTGCCCCGTGTCTGGATAGCGCCCGTTGAAGCGCGTGTAGTAGAACCGCTGTGGCAACCATCTCAGGTCGAACAGCGGTTGCAGCAAATCGGGAAAACGGAAGGCGCTGGTCTGCGCCGAACCGTCTGGGTTGAGCAACTGCGGGCCGATGAGTCCTGCGCGCGGGTGTTCCGCGAAAAAGCGTAGCAGTGTCGTCAGTGTGCCAGGGCGGATCACCGTATCAGGATTGAGCAACCATACATAATCAGGCAGCCCGTCCTGTTGCAGGCGCGCCAGAATCAGATTGTTGCCGTGCACGAATCCGAGGTTCTGCGCGCTTGAGGTTAAGTGTACCCAGGGATGCCACTCGCGCACCATCTCTGCCGAGCCATCTGCCGAGGCATTGTCCACCACTTCCACCTCTGTGCGGACTTTGGATGCCTTGAGTTCTTCGCGTAGTGACAAAAGGCAGTTGTCCAACAGATTTTTAACGTTCCACGAGACGATGATGACGGTCAGGGTAGGGGGCGCAATAAGTGACATAACGCAATCCCAAGCCTTTTACGGTTCCCAGATGGTGACGAAATTTGGATCAACCCGATTGTTCACCGATGCAATGCCGACATCCTCGTGAATCAGGCCCATCCAGTAATATAACGGATTGCGCACAGGCGTCTTGACGATCTGTACGCAACCGGTAACTTGTGAGCGTGCGTTGGGCGGCAGATACCAGTTTTCGCCAATCTGCACGAGATCGCCGTCAGGCTTTCCGATACCCCAACGGAAGGGATAATCGCTCAGGCTCGTGTCGAAATTCATCGCGACGCGGAAAACGCCGGATTCTTCCGACCAACCTAGCGTGTTGAAGTTTTGATCGCTGCGATAGGTAGTGTTGGGCCACGGGCCGGTCGTGCGCAGGTAAGTGGCGCTGTCGTTCTCGACGGTGAGGGTGAAGCATAGTGTCTCGGAGATGACGAGAGAGGTCGCCGAGTATTTCACTTCTCCATTGAGGATATAGGCTCGCG
>MTKY01050765.1_pt1 | contig 27530 bp, 20 predicted proteins | sample 1042731 | NCBI WGS metagenome assembly MTKY01 (sample SAMN06212206, study PRJNA360538) | anaerobic digester metagenome | biome: Wastewater treatment plant; material: sludge; isolation source: anaerobic digester fed with sludge from wastewater treatment plant | place: Denmark: WWTP Soeholt ...
CGATGGAAATCGATCGTCAATAGATTCCTGTCGTAATAGACATTCAGGATGGTCGTTCCGTCACCTTTGACTACAACACCCACGGATTTCCCGCTGTTATAATGGAAACCTTGGTAATTCTTATTTTGGTCGGCGGTTGTCGGAGAAACAGTCGCTCCGGTAGCTGCCGTACGCACTTCTGACTCGGCATAATCGTAAGTCTTGTCAGCATCCGCAGCGTTCTTATCATCGTGAACCGACTGCTTCCAGAAAACAACGGTGTATTCCGTATTGGAATTCGGTGTCCAAACTGCATAAAGCGTTATGTCTTCCGAAATTCCGCTTCCAAAGGAATATGCTCCTCCTCCGGGCGTATCTGACCAATGACTGAATTCATACCCCGGACGCGTCGGCGGCGATGTTGGTGCCGATGTGGTACCACCCGGAGCAACAAATTGTGGTTCAACATAAGATGCATTTTCACCGGAAACGAAATACACATAGTGTCCGGTTTCTATATTAGGCCACAGCTGCTGATTGGCCGTACCGATCGTATAAGTGTCTCCAACAGGCGTCCCTGACAGTTCCTGATTCAGATACCATCCTGTTACGGCCTGAGTCGAGCCCAGTGGAAGTTTCACATCTGTTGTAGAAACTACGTCGCCATCAATCCCTTCTTTGGTCTGGAAAACACGGGCATTCGCACCGGTGCCATCCATGAAGAAAACATAATGTACTTCTTCGAATCGGGCATTAGCTGTGATTTCCTCCGAAGTCTCTCCAACAGAAACTGGCTGGCTGAAATCGATCTTATCTTCGCCAACATACCAGCCGGTAAATTTATAACCTTCCTTAACAGGCGCTTGCGGTTCAATAAGAGACTCGCCGTCCTTGACGATCTGTGTATCGACTTCCTCTCCTTCTACCTTAAAGATATAGGTGTGTGTCGGTGTAGTTGGAGGGATAATGCTCCTGGTTGATGGCCCACCTTTTTCTTCGGTTTCCTGTGGTTCCTCCGCAGGTTCTTCGCCTCCCCCCTCCGGTTCAGCGCTTTCCGTAGTCGTTGTTGACGCGCTTGACTCCTGCTGGACTTCGTCGTACTCGCCATTCGCTTCTACCGCAAACGTCGGCCCGCCTGTGAAGACCATACCGCTGATCATGGCCAGCGATAGTAGAACAGCCAAAACACGCCTGAATTTACCTTTCTGCATCTGTTTTGTCCTCCAAGCTGATTGTTTCTGAAATAAAAAGATGTTAAACAGATTGATCGACAAATGAACCCCTTTTCCTGATATTGACGACATGAAATAACCTATCTAACTATACATTGACGTAATAATAGACCTATTTGTTAAATATATCAACTATAACAACAAAGTTTTTTCGTGAATTTTTTGAATTCAGAATATAAAAAGGGACAAAATAATTGAACTGCAGCAGATAAAACGGTTCATTAAATACTAATTCCTCAACAACAGAAATATAGAAGTTGTTCAATATGTACGTTTACTGCGAATCTACCAGCTTTATACATAGAAATTTTGTAGTGCATAGCGTAAAATTGTTGACTGCAATACAGGATGACATAACACCCTAACATCAAGAGCACTCGATATGTTCGCGCTGGTATTTGCGTGATCGATGTGAATACTGCGCTTGTTATGCGCCAAAAATGCGGGACTAAGGTCCTCTACCGCTGCCGCGGATGATATGAATCGCGCGAAGGTATCTTCTTCGGGGGATACAATCCTCCCTCCGGGCGGGGAGAGCGTGTCCCGCGCGCGGATAATGGATCCGGGCGGAGGCGATCCGCCCCTGTTTCGCGCCGATAACGATCGGGGTACCGGCCACGTTTCCGCTGGTTCTTCGACCGGTAACCTGAAGGAGCTTGCGGGCGCTCCCATCGGCGCATGAAAGCGATCAGCCGTATCGCGAGATAGATAACGGCGAGAATCCCGACGGCGAGGAATATCTGAAGGACAATCGGCAGCGCCCGAACCGCAGCCACCACGCCTGTCCCCGGCGTCCCGGTCTTGGCCGGGACATTCCCCTGCTGTGCGCTCGTTCCGGGGGACTGGTCCTCCGAATGCGCGGGTTCCTGCGCGCCCGCCGAGGCGGGGGGATCTTCACGCGGCTCCGTCGGAAGCGTGGACGCGCGAGGCGCCAGGAGATTCACGCCGCGGTCGACCGCGGGACATCCGAGTCTCTTAGCCCCTTCTTCCATCAGCGCGCGGACGGGCAGGGCGCGCGCGAGCCAGGCGTTATTCGCGTGTCCGGCAGGCAGGGTTAGGTTCAGAGCGACGCAGATGATCATTTTCCCGTCGTATGTCTCACCGGAACCGACCAGGCATTTGCCGGCCTGTGGTGTCGTCCCCGTCTTCACGCCGGTATAGCAGCTGAAGTACTTGGAGTCGAGCAGATCCGCGCCGTAGACGACGAGCCCGTTCGAATTCGACATCGGCGCCCAGAAGGCGTCCCTGTGATCGCCTGTCGGGGACAGGCGATAGCGCTGAATCCCGACGATATGGGCGATCTGGGGGTTCTTCATCGCGCCGAGCGCGATGTACGCCAGATCGCGCGCCGTCGTGTAATGGCTCTGATCCGCCTCGTCGAACCCCGCGGGGTTCGTAAAGTGCGTATTCTCCAAGCCGATTTCCTTCACGCGGCGGTTCATCTTCTCGACAAAGAGCTTCTCCGAAGCGACGGGGTCGTTCTTTTTCGCCGGGTCGACCGCGCCATAGGCGCCGCCGTAATTCTCCGCGATGACGCGCGCGATATCGTTGGCCGAGGCGATCAGCAGAGCGGCCAGGCATTCAAGCGTGCTTATTTCGTCGCCGGCCTTCAGACCTTTAATACGCGCGGAATTGGGGTCACTGAGCGTGATCGCCCGCTCGGAAACCTTCAGCATCCGCGAGGGATTGTAGTGCGCGTCGTCGACGAGCGTGAGCGCCGTCATAATCTTGGTCGTACTCGCGTTGGATCGCCGGGCTTCCGCGTTCTTTTCGAAGATCACCTGTCCGGTGCTCCCATCCAGGACGCAGTACGACGAAGCCTTCACGTCTTCGAAAGACATCCAGCCGTCATCATCGAAATCGGCCGCGAGCGTCGCGGAGCGGTTGATGGAGAGAATACCAAACAACAGAATAATTGACAGCAGGAACGCCGGCCATCGCCGCGAAATCGCCGGCTTCGTCACGGTCCTGTTGATCTGTCTTTTCTCCTCGCGGGAATGAATCTGTCTGTCACTCATGGGGCGTCTCTTTCAAATAATTCTTCGCACGCTGCGGTTCATCAGAGCAGATTGAGCGCCATGTCGCGCATCGACGCCGTCAACGGCGCGATCGGATCCGCGGAACGGTCGAACGACCGGCAAAGTGACGTCCACATGGAAATAGCCGCTTCGTCGGAGAGTTTCAGAACCGCGTCCTTGCGCGGTTTATTCCCTTCTTTGTGCCCGAAGACCGATCGCGCGCAGATGTAATAATCGAGCAGCGGCGAACGCTCCGCGATAAAACATGTCATCCGCTTCGCGCGTTCACTTCTGTGAGAAGCCCAGCACGCGACAGCTTCCGCTGTCCCGCGGTCGACCAGATAATCCCACTGATCGTAAATGGAGAGGATCACATGCTGGCAGCGCTTGAAGTCGCAGCCCGAAACGATCAGCGACTGGCGGAGGAGGTCTGTCTCCTCCGGGCTCAGACAGAGCGAGCGGTTCCGCTCCAATCCGGCGATCTTTTCTGACAGACGCTGATGATTCCTCCCCATGATCTCGAACAACAGCACTTCAAAGTTGACGGGGAGGCGCGGCTCCCGCCCCTGATCGCGCCCTTTTCTTTCCCCCGGCAGTCTGAGCTCCCCCTGTGAAAGCAGGCTGGAAAGCGCGTGCGATTCACCCTCGCCGATATAGACACAGGCGACCGGCAGGGAAACGCTGCTCGCGTATACCAGGCCGGTGAGAAAGACCAGATCATTCCGGGCGACGACGAAATCGACCCCCTCCTGGCCGATGCCCCCGGCGGCCCGGTCGAGTTCGACGAGCGAGGCGGCGGCCAGAGCGCCCGCCGCGAGCGCCCGCAGGGGGTGGGAGTCGGCAAGGAATACCGGCTCATAACCGGCGGCCGACAGCGCCTTGTCAAATGCGCTGTCTGACGCGATGCGCGCCAGTTCGGAGAACATCTCCTCTTCGCGCGCGTCGTAAGAGCAGAGCGTCCATCCCTCCGGCTTCAGGGCGCTCGCCTCTCCGCAGCGTTCGCTCTTTGCGGAGATCAGCGCGAGGGCGGGGACAACAGCGCTGCCGCGGAATGAACGAAGTGCCGCAATCGTGAAGTCATCGCTCCCCAGAACGACCACAAAGGGCCGCAGGTCCCGCCCCCTCTTTTTTACCGCGCGGGGGATGGCCTGCCGCATCACCGCCGCACAGAAGTCGTCCAGTGTGCCCGTCGGCAGCGTGTCGCCGGCAAGCACATAGTGGCCCGGCAGGTAATCGTTCACGGAGGAAAAGGGGATTTTGAATGGCTCGCCGCCTTCCGCCAGAGAGCTGAGAGCATCCCGCGTCATCACGCGCCACTCATCGACGGAAAAATCAGGAATAAAGCGGTTAAAAAACACCGCCATCACCATCTCCGCCGGCAGACACCGCAGCTGGCTGAACTCGATCGGATCCGGCGGACACTCAGGCACATAGATGCCTCCGGTATCGGATAATCCTCGAACAAGGGCGTCCAGGCTGTTCACCGGCCTGCCGCCCCTTGTGCTAATAAAATGCATGCGCTCTCTCCAGATCAATCAATCATGGGTCTCCCGCTTCACAGAACGCGTCCGTTAGCGGGCATCCGCCTCACCGAACGCTTTATCGTAGGCGTCCAGAATTTCCCCGATGGGTTTATTTTCATCCGCGCGCTCTTTCAGCGCTTTCTCAAGCCATTCCACACGCGCGCGCTGATTTTCATTCTCAACGATCACCGGCCGGATCGCGAAGTAAAAGATCAGGAACAGTATAGAGGCGATGATCACCGCGATCGTGAGCCCCTGGATCGTTTTTGCCGTACCGGTGCGGGGCCGCAGCGGACCGTCCGTATAGTCGCCGCCTGTCCTGAGGGCTTCTTCCTGTTCTCTTCTGGATGCCATCTGAACACGGCCGGTTCCGTCTTCGTCTGCCGCCCGCTGAAGGATGCCGCTGCTCGCGAGGCTCGCCCGCACAGGCAGAAGTTTCTGCTCTTTTCTCCTCTTCGAACTGTCACGCGCCTGTTCCCTGATCCGCTCTTCACGCGCCACTTTCCGCCACATATTGACGGTTGGCGCCTGATCCGAATCGGGAGAAGCGAGCAGAACTTTCTCGAACTGTTTCTCCGCTTCGGCAAACCGCCGCATCTTCGCGAGCAGAAGCCCGTACAGCGTGGACGCCTCGGTAAAATGCGGCCAGCGCGCGCTCAGCTTCTCCAGGGCGATCATCGCGACGTCCGTGTTGTCCGTGTGGATCTGATCGATCGCCCGGTTGTAGACGGACAACATTCTCTCCCGCTCTCCGGCCGATACCGGCAATTCGCCGGACAAACTGTCGAGTTTCGCGAATGGGAAAATCGCTCGATCCCAATCGAATAGATTGGCTTTATTCTTAACGGGAGCGGCTGTTTCGTTCATGATTCGTCCTTCCTCATCGTATGGATTTGATCCTGCGCCTCATGGGTCAGAAGATCCCGCACGGCGGACTTGATCCCGGCCGCCAGATAGAGTGATCCGCAGGCGCAGACAAGCGCGCCTTCCCTGCCGGCCATCTTCAGCGCTTTTTCTACCGCGCGCTTAATATCCGGTTCCGCCTGAATCGGCGTCTCTTCCCTATTATGAACCAAAACGCCGGCCGCGGCTCCCGCCAGCGTCTCCGCATCGAGTTTCCGCTCGCTCGGAGGCTCTGTCGCGATGACCCCGGCTACCCGGAACGGTGGATCACCGAGGAGCGCGCGCAGCATTTCGCTGTAATCTTTATCCGCAAACATCCCCAGAATGAAAACGACAGCGTCACCGCGGGAAAGCCTTGCGAGCGCCTCTTTCAGCCCCAGCATTCCCTGAAGATTGTGCGCGCCGTCGAGCAGGATGAAGGGAGAACGCGACAGCACCTCGAGCCTCGCCGGCCAGACCGCCGCCTCGATACCGCGGCGGATGGCCTCGCTGTCGGCGAGCCCGGCGCGGGAAACGGCGAGCGCTGACTGCATCGCGTAGATCGGCTGGTATGGCCCGAGGAGCTTCGTCGAGTACAGATTCCCCGTGCCACACGACCGGAAGCGCTGCCCTTCTCTCCCGTATTCCAGAATCTCCACATCATCGTAGCCGACGAAGACGAGGGGCGCCTGCATCGCGCGGCACCGCTCCTCCAGGACGCGCCTCGCCGCCGCCGCGTCAAGCGGCGAAAGGAGGGCATCCGCCGGTTCATAAGCATAGACGGGAACGCCTTGCTTGATGATCCCCGCTTTCTCCCGGACAATCTCCTCCATCGTGTGGCCGAGCCTGTTCATATGATCGTAGCCCGGAGCCGCCATCATAACCGCTACCGGTTTCTCGAGCACATTCGTCGAGTCCAGGCGGCCGCCAAGCCCTGTCTCCAGCACGGCGTAGTCGCACCCCTGTTCCCTGAACCAAAGAAAGGCGACGGCGGTGATCATGTCAAACTGCGTGGCGTGCTGGCCAGTCTCCGCGCCCGCTTTTTCGGCCTCCCGGCCGACCATCCCCATCAGACGGACGACATCCTCATCGGGGATTTCCCCTGTCGTCAGATCGGCGTCGAACCGCGCGAGATCGTCCGGTCCGTCGAGAACGCGTATCCGCTCATTGAAATGAATCAGATACGGCGATGTATACCATCCGACCTTGTAGCCGGCCTGACAAAGAATGTGAGTCAGATAACTGCTGATGGACCCCTTGCCGTTTGTACAGGCGACATGAAACGACTTCAGGCCGCGCCACGGTTCGCCGAGCCGGCGGTATAGATGCAGGGCGCGGTCACAGCTCTCCGCCGCTCCGAACACCTCTGCCTTGTTGATTGTATTCAGCGCTTCATCAATACCCATTTAAAAAAAAGTCAAAACCCTTCGGGATAACTAAAGAAGATTTTAACAGATAGCGCCTCATAATCCTATTCAATCGGAGTGTCATCTGTCGGAACAGCGCTTGTCCGCGATGACAGGCCGGAGCCGCTGCGGAGCAGATCGCCGGTGGCGGAACCCGCTTTTTCCTTCCGGAAGCGGTCACTCCTGAAAACATAGAATTTCCCTGTCACCCGGTTCCCGAGGATGACAAAAAGCAGCGCGAGAAAGCGCGCCAGAGGAAGCCCCCTGAAGATTTCAAAACGAATGTTGAGTACGTAGTACAGAAGCGGGTAGAACAGATAGGTAAAGAACGCGGATATGCCGACGCGCGTACCGGAGAAGCGGAGAAATTCCCTGAACACATGATCATCTGAATGGAAAACCCACAGGCGGTTCATCACATACGCGGCGACGACGGAAGCGATGATGGCAGGCAGGTTGGACCAGTACCACTGCGACAGCCCGAGCTGGCGGCTGAGCAACGTGAAAACACCGAGATCGACGATCGTCGCGACGAGACCCGAGATAAAATACCGGATAAACTCCCGGGTAAAAAATAATTCTTTTAGCTGCGCCATCAGTTTTTTCATAATTCGTCCCTGTCGCCGGGATCATCCGCTTCCTGGTAACGGTTCATCCCCCGCAGACGTTTCGCCGGCATCCGCCTCTTCGGGTGATCGCCGCTCATGCCCGGCTGAATAATCCGTCTGCTTTCTTTAACCGGAGCGCCCGGAGCGCCTGCCGCCAGCGGCTCTCCTGATGCTTCCGCTTCCGCCGGAAGGCCGTTCCCGCTCCCTTCACGGACAGCCGCCGGCCGATCGGCGGCACTTCCTCCGCCGATACCGTCCCGGATGCGGCGGCGTTCTGAGGCAGATTCTACCACTTTTTCAAGGTTGGCCCACGCGCCGTCCAGCTCTCCCTGTGGCACGCCCTGAGAATCAGAGGCCGCGTCCCCGATGTTCTCCCCCTTATCGCCGGCAGCTGCCTGTTCCGCGTCCGCAGGCATCAGAGCGGGCGCGCCGCCGACGTCCGCCGGTTCTTCCCCGTATTCCGCCGCCTGATGTTCTCCCGCCTCGTCGGGTGCGCCCGCGATATCGACGATGCCGAGGCGCTCCCAGGTCTCTTTTGGCGTAACGTCCTGATGATCCGCCGCGTCGCCGCCTTCAGATTCTTCATCATCCGCGCTCTTCAGAATCGTCGCGGGGTCGAACGATTTCGATTTTTTCAGCCGGACAAGGAACCAGATCATCAGCGCGAGAAGCGCGCACAGAAACACGCCGGCGCCGATCAGCAGCCACAGAGGCATCGTGAAACCGAAGAGCGTCACAGTCTTCGCCCCCTCAGGCAGGGTGGCGTCGCCGCCCGGCGCCGTTACCGGTTCTGCCGGAGGACTTGTCGTGGAAAACCCGCCGGGATTGTCGGAGCTGCCGGGCTCCGGGCCAACCTGTTTCAGCGGCACAATCCACAAGTCCGCGCGGATCAGCGAATCGAGCGTCCGATCGTAAAAGTAGAGGGCCTTCTTCTCGCTGTCGTTCATCCGCAGAGCGAGGAGATAGAGATCGTCGGGGAGGTCGGACGTGCCATCCTGAGTAGAGCGGTACGCGATGTAGCCGCCTTTCGACGGCGCATAGACGGGCACCTTCCGGTTCCGGATGTCAGCCGTCTTCAGAACAAAACCATCCGGTAGTTCATTATCGGGAAGCACAGAGAATGTGAAATAGCGCGATGACCACTCCGTTCTGACATACGGGATATAAGTGGATGTCTCTTCGTCGAAATAGTAGAACTGCGCTTCGCCCTGCTCATCCTCCAGCCAGAAAAGCGTATACGGGAGTGTTTCGGAACGGTAGGCAGTCACCTGTGTGCCGAGATGGCTGATTTCCGCCGGCTCGAAGGACGCCGGTATCGTTTCTTCAGACGGCACCGTCTCAGGGATGGCAAGCCGGGCGCTGTCATACCGCCTGCCCGTGAAGACGGCGCCCGGATCGGTATCCCCGGGATGTGACGGCGTGGATGACGGCGTCGTCACCGTGCTCTCCGTCGTGCTCATTGTGCTCGTCGTCGTTTTCGGCGTTGTCTTCCCGGTCGTTGTCGTCGTCTTCCTTGTTGTCGTCTTTGTCGTTGTCGTGGTGGTTGTGGTGGTCGTCACCGCCGGCTGGCTGGTCAGCGTTACCGTTTTGGAGGCGCCGTACTGAATGACATTTCCGCTGTTTCCATCGGAGGCGTCCAGAAATTGAAAAGTCACCGATCCGGTCTTGATCACTTCAAACTGGAGCGATACGGCGCGGTCTATCATCGCACCGATCTCCTCGCTGTAGGACGCCCCTGAGCTCGGTCTCACTTTACCCGGCGACGGCGTGCCGACAGTGATCACATGTGAGGAGGAGCCGGTTAAATTGCTGAACTTGCCTGTGTACTTAACAAGCGAGTTGTCATATGTCATCGTGAAGTCGAAATTCCTTGTCGGAGCCTTGGGAGAAAAGCCGAGTACCACCGTAAATTTCTCGCCGACCGCCGCCCTGGCGGGCGCTGAGATCGTAACCGAACGGCTTTCCGCCGCGACGCTCCTCGGCGTCAAAAACAACATCAGCCACAGGCTGATCAGAAGATAGGCTAAGAACGTTTTCTTTTTCATTGTTACAAACCAGTTTCTGTAGATCCGGAGGCGGCCGGCATCAATTCTGTGCGATCGGCGTGCCTCTTAGCATTTGATCGAGAATCGCGGAAATATCGTTGGAGTTCACCCGCCCGTCCCTTGTCGGATCCATCGCTTCCATTCGCGCCGGTGGAAATACTTTTCCCCTCAGCATCTGATCGAGCATATCCGACAAATCATTGGAGTTAATCTTTCCATCGCCGCTGGGATCGCCGTAAATCACAAGCGTCAGTGTGGCGGACGGCTTCGACGATACGCCGTCGAACCATTCGACGGTCGATCCTGTCCCGAGGAGCGACGCGTCGGAGGCTTCCGCGCCCGCGGCATCACGTATCCGCACGGACATGCCTTCGGGAATATCCAGTGCCGCGCGGATCCTGCCCGCCCGGTTCCTCCCGTCGTCGGGCCACGCGTTCAGCAGGAAGCCTCCGCGGATGGCGTATCCATCCGATACTTTCGGTTCGTGCGGGGTTGGATCAGGCGGCGCTTCTCCCGTGCGGTTCACCCGAATCGTGTAGAGGCGCTTCGTTCCGCGCTCGGAGACAGCCTCAAGGACGATCTCATTCACGCCGGCCTTCAGCGTGTGCGTCCCCGTGTTTTGAACCGTACAGCTGGCGAGATAAGGAGACGCCGCGATCGTGATCTCACCGACGGATCCGTCGACATCCACCGTATACGCGTACTTCTCGGGATGAAAGGCGGGGTTCAGCGTTCCCTGCGAAACAGTCACCGCTTTCAGCCAGTTGTTGAGGCTCTTATTGCTTGTCGGGTATGGGAAGGCTTTGGCGGGAAGTTCTGTGAGCACGGGGATCTTGAAGAGAAACGGCATGCTGAGAAGATTCTGCCGGCGGTACATGTCGTACACGCGCGCGGACTCGTAGTATGGCGCGTACACATTGCCCATGTATTGATGCCAGTATGTTCCGTATGTATCGCCGTCCAGGTTGAACTTCTGAAGATACTGTGTATCCTGCCCGGCGTTGATATAGCCGCGCCCGATCCACGCCGCCCCGCCGACGATCGCCCGCCAGGGGCTGTCCCACGGCAGAAGATACTGCTCGCGTTCTGCGCTGGTCGGACCGGCCCCTGTGCTGCCATACCGCGCGTAGCGCAGGCCGTTCAGAATCGGGTTCGTCCCCGCGGTGGCGCCGATATTGTAGTAATTGTAATACCCTTCAAATCCGGGGACCGTGCCCGACACAGAGTCGGAGCCGTTGCGGCCAACTTCCATCAGACAGCGCTGCGCGAGGAAAAAAGGATTGATTCCCGTGATTTCGGCCGCCGCGATAAAGATCTCGGGGTATGTCATCGTCTTCTCGGTATTGTCGCGGTGATCAATGAAAGTGACGGTCTTATTGGCCATGAACGTTCCGGCCAGCGCCGCCTGGACGGCTTCGATCGGATGCGCCTGTTTGTTATAGCTCAGCACTTCGAACTGGAATATCTGCTGGTCCGTCAGAAAGTTGCGCGGGTCGAGCGAGTACGCGATAATCTCGCGGCTGGCGCCTCTCCAGCCTCCCGCGTCGTAGATCTTCCAGGTGTTCGTCGCGTAATAATAATCCTGAGGCTCATACGAGCGATGGCTCAGCAGCGAAGATGACCCTACCAGGTTGAGTCCCGGTTTCGACTCCGCGTTCAGCGCCTTCTGGAATGTCAGAGGCAGCCGGCTGCCGGCGGGTGACTGGACATCCTTGATATGCTGGGCGGTGAAAATCCACCGGGGAAACGACTGATGGAGAGAGCGAAGTCCCGGCTTGTAGCTGTCAGGGAATCCCTGTGCCGTCAGATAAGCCTCAAAATCCGGATCCTCTCCGGGCTCGGGGGACTCGATAGGCGTACTCGTCAGTGTCACGAGAGGTGAGTGAAGGTAACCTTCCAGATTGAGCGAGACAGCGCGTACATAATACCAGGTATCGACGCCGTTCACCGCCTCCCCTTTCACCTTGACGTAGACCTCGACGCGTGTGCCGTTCGGAAGCAGGGCGAGCCTCGCCGCGCTGGTCGACGCCCCGCTCCTTAGAATACTTCCATTCGATGAGTTGGTATAACCGATGAGGTTGACCGCCTCCCCGTCGGGGGGAACAGCGCGCGATACCGCGCCGAAACAGACGAGCGCGAGTGCCATCGCCGCCAGAACGACAGCGATGCGGCGGGTAAACCGCTTCCCTTTCCGGCGCGTCCGGGAAACACCCGCACGCGGTTGATGCACGCTCACAATCCTACCTCGAAAAAAACAAGACAATCTGCCTATGTTATCAACCTATACTACCAGCATCTTAACGTTGGTTGACGGCGATTGACGAACAGATACACGCGCTGCTATCCAGCTGTATTCTTTTTGTCATCAAATTGCATTACCGGCGCAATCAGGCTGTTTAAAATCAAAATCAAATTCGATTTCGTCGAGCGATTTCGCATAGGCGGGAAGCGCGTTCTCTCGGAACCAGTCGACTTCGGGCAGGTTGAACGCCTCCAGCCGCTCCCCGATTTCCACGCGCGCGCGGTCGAACTCGCGGTTGCCGACCTTCTGCTCATCAAGGCATTTGACATACGCGGAGAAGCAGTCCGCCGCCTTGACGAGGACGAGTGCCTCTCTCACCTCGGTGTCACCGGCATCCGGGAGAAGGAATCTCCTGTACTCGCCGGCGAGATCTTCCGGCAGCATGCCGAGGAGAACTTCGCAGGCTTCCCGTTCGATCGCTTTGTACGTCGACTCCATCGGCACATTGTGGTATTTGAGGGGCTTCGGCATATCCCCGGTCACGATCTCGGGGAGATCATGGTAGAGCGCGAGCATCGCGACAAAGGCCGGATCGGGACAGATCCGCCCCTCGGCGAACTTTGACTTTCTGATGAGCGCGAGGAGATGGGCGATGACGGAGACATCGTGCGAATGCTCCTGGATATTCTCAAGTTCCGTGTTGCGCATCAGCCCCCAGCGGTTGATATAGCGCATACGGTGGATCATCGCGAAAAAAGAAGTGTTCATGGTCATTCCTCTCTGTATCGGTCAAACGCGTCAGAGTCCGTAAATCATACCGAACATGCGATTCGCGTACGGATCGGTCATCCCCGCCATATAATCCGTTACAACGCGGAGCGGACCGGCCCCCTTCTCCGGATGCTTGCTCCTGTATTCCAGGAATGCCCTCGCCGGCGTTTCTCTGTCGTTCGGCTCATTTTCCTCCGCCAGGCGCAGGTAATAGTCGAAAAGCCCCTCCAGCACATTACGGACCTGTATCTCGTACCGTTTCACGCGCGGCGATTTGTAGATGCGGTCGATATTGATTTCGATCAGCTGCTGCAGCGCTTTCCCCGTGCGCCCGCTCATCGCGATCACATCTTCGCGCATGCTGTTCCGGATGACATCCCTGACGAGTGTATCGACGATTTCGCCGTTGTTCCGGCCGAGGATCGCGCGAAGATCCGCGGGAAGCTCTTCAAACGACAGAAGACCGCTGCGCGTCGCGTCTTCAATGTCGCGGCCGACATAGGCGATGCGGTCGGTGAACCGTACGAGACATCCCTCAAGCGTCGCCGGAGGCGCGTGGCGGAGCGCGCCTTCTTCGAGATCGGCCTCCTGTTTCCCCCGCATCGGGGCGATGGCCGTCTCATGATACTGCTCGCCGCAATGGGAGGCGATGCCGTCCCGCACTTCAAAGGTCAGATTCAGACCGTGTTCATTTTTGTGATCCGACAGGAGATCGACGACCCGGAGACCGTGCCGCTCATGGCGAAAAACGAAATCACCGCCGCGGCGGCGCACCAGCTCGTCGAGCGCCGTCTCCCCGGCATGGCCGAACGGGGCGTGGCCGATGTCGTGGCCGAGCGCGATCGCGCGGATCAGGTCTCTGTTCAGACCGAGCGCGCCTCCGATCGTCTCCGCGAGGTAGCTGACGTACTGCACATGTTCCATCCGCGTACACACATGGTCATTCTGCGGATCAAAAAAGACCTGCGTCTTGTGGCGGAGTCTGCGAAACGGCATGGAGTAGATGATGCGCCCGAGGTCGCGCTCGTAGACCGTCCGTACAGGGCACGCGCGCTCAGGTCTCTTTCTGCCGCGGCTCTCTGCCGAGAAAGACGCCCGCGGATCGAGCGTCAGCCGCTCCGCTTCTTCTTTTCGGCGCCGCGGGGCATCCTGCTCGCCTGTAAGCGCCGCTGTGCAGTCGCGGCGAGAATTATCCTGTTGACATGACGTGCTGTTGTCGTGTATAGAGTGACCGCCCATCGTCCACCTCCCTGAGAATCAGCCGCGCACCGACAGCGCTGATTGACTGGCCATGAACCGCTTGATCCTGCCGTTGAAATCGATCGTCAGAATGGCGTCGTCGCCGGTCTCTGTCATTTTTTGAATGGTTCCCTCGCCAAACGTCATGTGCTGAACCCTGTCCCCGACTTTCAACGCCGAGACGTCGAGCCCCTGAGCGGCTTTCTTCTCCGGCGGATCCATCTGGCGGCTTGTCACCGCTTTAACCATCGGTTCATCCGCTTCTGCTCCCTCCTTGCCGCCTGCGGCGCGGGTCCCGCCCGCGCGCTCCGCCCGGAACAGGCTGTCGGACGGTGTCCCCCACCCGTTCAGCCCGCGGTCGTCCGCAAAGAAATCCCGATAGCCTGGCGAACCGAAGACGCCTCTCTTCTCAACGAGATCTTCACCTATCGCGTCGCTGAATCGGGAAGGCGGGTTGTACTGCGTATGGCCAAACAGGAGCCGCGAGACCGCGGAACTGATCACGAGTTCGCGTTTCGCGCGCGTCACCGCGACATAGGCGAGGCGCCTCTCCTCCTCTATGCCATCCGGCTCCTGCTGCGATTGCAGGCTCGGGAAAATACCCTCTTCGGCGCCCATCAGAAAAACGGTGTCGAATTCGAGCCCCTTTGAGTTATGGATTGTCATCAGGCTGACCGGCGGGTTGTCCCGCTCCTTGTCCTGATCCGAGTACAGGGCGGCGCGCTCGAGGAATAGCCGCAGGACGCCTCTGAGTGAGCGGTCCGCCATCAGTTCCGCCCGCTGCTCCCCTTCCGCCTCCAGTTCCCACATATCATCGATGGGTTCGGCGGCGAGGCGTCCTTCGAACTCGATCGCGTCAGAGAGGAGCTCGTCGAGGTTTTCAAGTCTCGATTCGGCCTCCGCGTCACCGCGCGCCTTCAGTTCCTGATAGTAGGCGATGAGACCGGTATCGGTTTCTACGGCTTTCACGAATTCCGCGAATGACAGGTTATCGGAGAGAAGCGTTTCGCGAAGCCCGTCGATCAGGCGGACAAACAGGGAGAGCCGTCCCGACGCCCGCCCGAGTTCCGGCATCTCACCGGCACAGCCGGCCGCTTCGAGAAGCGTCATCCCCCTCTTTCCCGCGAATTCTGCCAGCTTCTCAATCGTCACGGCGCCGATGCCCCGACGCGGCTGGTTGATCACGCGCCGAAAAGCGATCTCATCTTCCGGAGACAGAATCAGCGACAGGTACGCTGTCACATCTTTAATCTCGGCGCGCTCATAGAACCTCGTCCCGCCGTAGATATTGTAGGCGATACCGAGTTCGCGCAGCGCGAATTCGAGGTTCCTGGACAGGGCGTTCATGCGGTACAGCACCGCTATCCCGTCTGCGCGTTTGTCTTTGGCGAGCTGGAACCGGCGCTGGATTTCGCGGGCGATGAACCGCGCCTCATCGATGTGATCGGCGGCGCGGTACAGGAGGATGGGAACACCCTCGCCGCGCGCTGTCCACAGCGTCTTCTTCTTTCGCAGTCGGTTATCCCGGATGACCTGGTTCGCCGCCGCGAGAATTGTCTTTGTCGAACGGTAATTCTGCTCAAGGCGGATCACGGCGCAGTCCGGAAAATCGTCCTCAAAGTCGAGAATGTTGCGGATCGTCGCCCCGCGGAACCCATAGATCGACTGGTCGTCATCCCCGACCACACAGAGATTGTGGCTCTGGGACGACAGGAGGCGGATCAGCTCATACTGCACCACATTGGTATCCTGGTATTCGTCTACGAGCAGGTACCTGAACTGCGCCTGGTAATGCGCCAGCACGTGGGAATGTTCGCGGAAAAGCCGGAGTGCCTGGACAAGAATATCGTCGAAATCCATGGCGTTCTTTTCGAACAGCGACCGCTGATACGCCCGGTACAGATCGCCCCACTGATACTGGTTGTAAAGACCTGCGGTTTTCTCGTCAAGGTCTTCCGGTTTCACATCGTCGTTTTTGAAACGGCTGACCATCGCGAGCGCTTCTTTCGGCGTGAGGATGCGCTCGCTGATTTTCAGTTCCTTCAGCACATCGGCCATCACGCGGCGCTGATCATAGGCGTCAAAGACAGTAAAGGACGGGCGGTATCCGAGCAGATTGCCGAACCGGCGGAGGATTCGCAGCATCATCGCGTGGAATGTGCCGATCCAGCAGCCGCGGCTTTCGATGCCGATCAGCTGCTCAATGCGCTCCTTCATCTCATTCGCCGCCTTATTGGTAAAAGTGATCGCCAGAATGCGCGCGGGATGAACGCCCAGCTGACAGACCAGCCACGCGACGCGATGCGTGATCACGCGCGTCTTGCCGGAGCCGGCGCCCGCAAGGATCAGAAGCGGGCCTTCCGTGGTCAGGACGGCCCGCTTCTGCTCAGGGTTCAAATCTCTCAGCAAAACGGAGTCTTCGAATGATGTCGCCTGGCTCCGATCCAATGCCTCATGTATCGATTCAGTCATACAAAGCGATTAATAGGCAGGCTCAATCAGGCCGTAATCACCGTCATCGCGCTTATACACCACACACACTTTGCCTGTCTCTTCAGAGAGGAAAATCAGGAAAGAATGCCCGAGCAGTTCCATCTGAAGCGTCGCTTCGTCGGGCGTCATGGCTTCAATGGGGAATGATTTGCGGCGGATGATACGGAACTCATCTTCAGCCGCCGGTTCGTCCTTCAGAACTTCCTGCTGCTCAAAGTACGCCTCCATGTAGGAGTAATCCTTGTTGCGCTTCTTCATGCGCGACTTGTACTTGCGGATCTGCCCCTCCATGTTGGCAATCGCCTGCTCAACGGCTGTCATCGCGTCTGGTCCGACAGATTCTGCGCGGTAAAAATGCGTCCGAATGTTAAAGGTAACTTCGGCACGTACATTGTTTCCCTCAGGCTGGAGCTTCACCTCGCCTCGCGCGTTCTCATCAAAAAAACGGTTAAATTTTGCCGTTTTCTGTTCGATCGCCGCGCGAAGCGTGTCATTTACGCGCATGTTCAGGCCAAAAATTTCAATTCTCATATCATCTGGCTCCTTTCATTCCGGCAGCCTTACCCACCGGGGGCTGGCTGTTTTTTTCATTATACAGCATCGGGTGAATCTCTGTCCGACCTTCCGCCCATCGGGTATAATATCTTTTTACCGGACGGCTGGCCGGGATCACGGATGAGACCAAACAGCGCGTGGTATAGTTGACTCAGAAATGAAGACACAGGCAGTGTACGGTAAAGCCTGGACGATGGCATGGCAGGCCGGGGAGGACATATGAACAATCACAAGACATCTACCAACCATTTGACATGGCGGGCGGTCGCGCTCGCGATTCCCGGGGCGATTCTGATCACGGCGTCGTCCAGTTATGTCGCACTCCGCGCGAGCGCCCTTCCGTGGCCGACGATCTTCGTCACGGTGCTGGCGATTGTTGTTATGAGGATGTTCGGACGACGTGATGTCAATGAGATTAATGTCGCGTCGACGGGCATGACAGCCGGCGCGATGGTCGCGGGCGGTCTCGTCTTCACCCTGCCCGGGCTTTTTATCACGGGGATCTGGAAAGTCGACAAATCGGCGGGACAGACGGCGGGCGCCTTCATCCGCCAGCACTTCCCCGCCGTTATGCTCATCGCCCTAGGCGGCGTCCTTATCGGCACGACGCTGTGCTGGTTTTTCCGCAAGAGGAATATCGAGCAGATGGAGCTCTCCTACCCGATCGGAAAAGCCGCGGCCGCCACGATCTCCGCTGGTGAATCGGGCGGAAAGAGGGCGCTCGTTCTCTTCGGCTCCCTCGCGCTCGCGGCGGTGATCACACTTCTGCGCGATCAGTTCCATCTCATCCCCGCGTTTGCCGCTTTTTCTATCGCCGGTATTCCGCTCTCGCTGCAGATTTCGCCGATGGCGATCGGCATCGGCTCGCTGATCGGCTTCTCTTCCACGGTCTACTGGATGGTCGGCGCGGCGATCACGACTCTGGGGCGGTTTATACTCCTCCGGATGGCGGCGGGAAACTGGGCAGACGCGGAAACCTCTTTTGCCGGCTGGAACCTCACGACGGCGATCGCCCTCATGGTGGGCGCCGGCGCAGGTACGCTCATCCGGTTCCTTTACGGCTCCTTCAAAAAGGGGCGGACGCAGGTGCCGCGCGGCAGCAAGGCGGGCGGCAAGCCCCAGGCGTCAAAAACGCCTCCCGTAACTCAGAATAAGGGCGTCGGCCTCTTCTCTCTCATCCTCGTCGCTGTCGCTTTCGTCCTTTCGATCGTGCTGGGACTGAAGATTCTGCCCGCGATTCTGCTGATGGCGGGCGTCTTCTTCGCGGCTATGATGTCGTCCATTATCACGGGACAGACGGGAATCAATCCCATGGAAATCTTCGGGATCATCGTCCTGCTCGCCATCCGCATCGCCGTCAATGTCAGCGCGGCGCACGCGTTCTTTATCGCGGCTATTGTCGCGGTCGCGTGCGGCTACGCGGGCGATATGATGAATGACTACAAAGCGGGAGCGATTCTCAGGACAAATCCGACGGCACAATACATCATCGAACTGATCGGCGGCGCGTTCGGCGCGCTGACGGCGTCGATCGCCATTCTGGCGATCATCTACTCCGCCGGGGGCATCGGAGCGGAGGCTGGCCTCCCCGCCGCGCAGGCGCACAGCGTGGCGGCTATGGTCCAGGGGATCGGCGATCCGGCCATCTTCGTCGTCGGGGCTGTCGCGGGCTGTCTTCTCACGCTCCTGAATATCCCCGCGATGATCGTCGGTATCGGGATGATGCTGGCGGGATACGGGTTGGCGATTCCTATTTTTATCGGCGGACTGATCGAATGGATCACGCGCCGTGTGCTGACAGAGGAGGGGCAGCAGTCCGTCCAGATGAGCGCGGCGGGCCTGCTCGGCGGCGAAGGCCTGACGGGGACAATCCTGGCGATCATCGGCTTGTTCCGGTAGTTTTCAATCGCGGGGGCGGTTCCTTCGTCCGGGCGGCATCGGCTGCTCAGGCCGGAGAACCGTCCCTGTCACTTCACGTATTTTTTGTAGAAAGCCAGCCTCGCTCTTGCGCGGCGCATGGCATGGCGGGCGTGATAGCGCTGTATCTCCGTTGATGACGGATTTTGATAGAGCTTCTCAGCGCGCTCCAGCGCCTTGGCGGCGCGCTCCGCGTCGAGCTGATCCGGTGTCTCAGCGGCGTTGACGACAACGGTGACCTGGTCGGCCTGTATCTCCGCGTAGCCGACGGACACGACCATCGCGTGCCATGTTTCCCCTTCGCTGTCCGGCGAAGGGACGCGGTAGCGGACCGGGCCGGGCACGACTTCCACAATGGTCGGCACATGATGGCGCATGAAGCCTTCCGAGCCGTGTTTGGTCGTGATTACCACGAGATCCCCGCCGTTGAACTGCCAGGATCCTGTCGGAGTCAATAGAATCAGCTTGATCGGATTCACTGCGAGGACACCGCCCTGTTACCTGCTCTTATCTGACATCATCCCTGACGGCCCAGACCTGGTCGACGCCGCCCTTCATGAAGAACGCCTGTTCGGGGACCTGGTCGAGTTCCCCTCCGAGGAGCGCCTCGAAACTGTTCAGCGTGTCATCGGTCGTGACGTAACACCCCCGGTAACCCGTCATATCTTCCGTCACATGGAACGGCTGCGAGAAGAACCGCTGGATCTTGCGCGCTCTGGCTACGAGGGCGCGGTCGTTGTGATCGAGCTCATCGAGCCCGAGAATCGCGATAATATCCTGAAGTTCCTTATACCGCTGGAGAATCTCTTCCACGCGCATCGCAATGCCGTAGTGGCGGCCGCCGACAGTTGAGGGACTCAGGACGCGCGAGGATGAGGCCAGCGGATCGACCGCCGGATAGATACCGAGTTCGACGACATTTCTTGAGAGGACCGTCACGCCGTCCAAATGCGTGAAAGTTGTCGCCGGCGCCGGATCCGTCAGGTCGTCGGCCGGCACATAGACAGCTTGAATTGAGGTGATCGCTCCGTGTTTTGTACTCGTGATCCGCTCCTCGACGAGGCCGACATCCTGCGACAGTGTCGGCTGGTAGCCGACCGCGCTCGGCGTGCGGCCGAGGAGCGCCGAGACTTCGGAGCCGGCCTGGATATAGCGAAAAATATTATCGATGAAAAGCAGGACATCGCGCTTCATGATGTCACGGAAATACTCCGCCATCGTAAGCCCCGTCAGCGGGACGCGCATCCTCGTCCCGGCTGTTTCATTCATCTGACCGAAGACGAGAACCGTCTTATCGAGAACACCGGAGGATTTCATTTCATTCCACAGGTCGTTCCCTTCGCGCGAGCGCTCCCCGACACCCGTGAAAACGGAATAACCGGCGTGCACCGTCGCGATATTGCGGATCAGCTCGAGGATCAGCACTGTCTTGCCCACGCCGGCCCCGCCGAAAAGCCCGATCTTCCCCCCGCGCGCAAACGGGATGAGAAGATCAATGACCTTGATCCCTGTCTCCAGGATGCCGGCGCTCGGTTCCTGCTCCAGAAAGCCCGGCGGATCGCGGTGAATCGGCATGCGCTGATCCGTCTGCACGGGCCCCAGCTCGTCGATGGGTTCGCCGAGGACATTAAAGAGCCGTCCGAGGCAGGCTTCTCCCACAGGGACACGCAGACATCCCCCCGGAGCGGCCGCCGGCAGCCCCCTCGACAGCCCTTCGGTCGAACCGAAGGTCAGAACGCGGACCTGGCCGCCCCCGAGATCCTGCATGACTTCGCCGCCAATCACGGTCCCCTCCGGATCGCCCGTGAGAATCTCGATATAATCGCCGATATTCGGCGTCTGCCCGTCATCAAAACCGAGCACCACCACAGGGCCTAACACTTGTCTCACTCGACCTTCGACTGCCATTCTCTCTTTCTCCATCCTCTGCTGTACAGGTATCCATCCGGCTGCCGCATGACTCGCCGTCCGGCGCTTTTCCTCCCTGCGCCGGTATCTTTCCGGGAAGAGCCTGTCCTCACACGGCGCGATCACCACCGGCAGGGCGGGGGCGTTCGACAGCGACCGACGCGTCAACATACCGCATCGCCTCGACACTCGCCGACATGCCGATTAACTCGCCGGTAATCGCGTTCTGCCTCAGTCTGTTCCTCTTGTGGAGCAGCTCCGTCATCAGCCTGGCGCTGTTCCGCGACGCGTTATCCATGGACATCATGCGCGCCGTCTGTTCGCTCGCGTAGGCTTCGACGAGCGCGCCGTATATGACACCGCTCAGGTAAGTGTTGAACAGATAATCCATCAGGGTGTCGACATCGCCTGAAAAATCGAACGGTACAGACGGCGGTTCTCCCGGGAAATCAGGGGGGAGCGCGATCCGGACATCCGGGTCGTCGCACGCGATATCGATGATCTTCTGCAGCCCCCGCAGATCGGCGGGCATCAGTCGAAAGTACAGGGGTGCGCTCGAAACGAGTGTCGTCATCATCGAAAAGATCATCAGCGACTCATCGGCATACCCCTGCTGATAGTCGAGGAAAATCCGCTCCGCGAGATCGACCGCCTGGACATATTTCGGTTCTTTGAACGAGTAGTAAAACGACTCATCGACCGACCACCCGCTGCTTTTCAACTCCTCGCGCCCTCTCGTGCCCGCGAGGCAGAGCGTCGTCTCGGGGACATACCCCCGGCTCTCAATCTCCCGGACGCGCCTGGTGAGAATCTTCTCGGTCGCGGCGACCACATCGGCATTGTACGTCCCGTCAAAGCCCCGGTCGCCGGTCAGCACGTAGACAGCGAGTTTCCATGTATCCCCCTTTTCTTTCTCACGAAAATGAGTGTAGGGCGATTGGAGATCCGGCGCTGTCAGCAGCACGCGCTCCATTGTCCGCATACAGTGCATGGAGAACGGAAGCGCTTCAGCGAGGAGACGTTTCGACTGACGCATTCTGACACCGCTGATCAACTGCATCGCGCGCGTCATCTTGCTGATCATGCCGACTGAATCCATTCTCTTTCTCAGCTCTATATACCCGGGCATCTCACACTCTCCGCCGGCCTGTTACAACGGCCCGCCCTGCTGCCAGAGACATCGCTCCGGCGCAGGTCCGCTGACGCGGCCGCTCCTACAACGGCTGCCTCCCGCTCTCAAAATCCGACAGGAATGAGGTCCAGCAGCGCTGCACTCTCTCATGGGCCGCCTCATCCAGCTTCGATCCGGTTTCCAGCGCTTTGACAAGGTCCGGATCGAGCGAGGGAAGCGTATCCATGAAAAATTTCGCCATGCGCGGGAGGTCGGTTTCCGCCACATCCAGGAAAGAATCGCGCGTTCCGAGATCGAGAATGACCAGCGATTTCACGAGAGACCGCATCTGCAGCGGATTTTGTTTCAGAAGCAGCATCAGGCGGTCGCCTTTCGCGATCTGACGCCGCGTCGCGTCATCGAGATCGGCGCCGTACCGGGCGAACGCCTTCTTCTCCCTGTACTGCGCGAGCGCGATTCTGAGCGGCCCCGCGATCTGGCGCATCGCCGGCAGCTGCGCGTCTCCGCCGACGCGGGAGACAGATAAACCGACATTCATCGCGGGGCGCTGCCCGGCAAAGAACAGATCAGCTTCAAGATAGATCTGGCCGTCTGTAATCGAAATGATGTTTGTCGGAATATAGGCGGAGATATCGCCCGCCTGCGTTTCAACGATGGGGAGAGCTGTCATGGAACCGCCCCCGTGCGCCTCATTAAGACGGGCGGCGCGTTCCAATAGACGCGAGTGCAGATAGAAGACATCCCCCGGGAACGCTTCGCGCCCCGGCGGCCGGCGGAGCAGAAGAGAAATCGCGCGGTAGGCCTGCGCGTGTTTCGTCAGATCGTCGTAGACCACAAGGGTATCCTTCCCCCCGTACATGAAAGATTCCGCCATCGCGCAGCCCGCGAACGGCGCGAGGTACTGGACGCCTGCCGTGTCGGACGCGGAGGCGGCAATGATCGTCGTGTATTCAAGCGCGCCGGTCCGTTTGAATAAATGGCAGATATCGGCGATGGTCGACATCTTCTGTCCGATCGCGACATAGAAACAGTAGACGCCTTTGCCCTTCTGATTGATAATCGCATCGGTCGCGATTGTCGTCTTTCCCGTCTGCCGGTCGCCGATAATCAGTTCGCGCTGGCCGCGGCCGATCGGCACCATCGCGTCAATCGCCGTGATGCCCGTCTCGAGAGGAACACTCACCGGCTTTCTCGCCAGAATCGACGCCGCCGGGTATTCGATGGGACGGACGGGTGTCGAGTCGGAAAATGGCGGTCCTCCGTCGAGCGGCTTCCCCAGCGGGGAGACAACGCGACCGAGAAGCGCTTCGCCGGCGGGCACGTGGACGGTTTCGCCGCTGCTGAAACAGGCGTCGCCCGACTTCAGACGGTCGCCCGACAGCATCATCACCCCGACAGAATCAGCGCCGAGATTCATGGCGATGCCGTACTGCTCTCCGGTAAAACGGACGATCTCGCCATACATGCAGCCGGGCAGCCCGGACACCTGCACGATACTGTCAGCGACCGACAGGACTTCACCGCTCTCGCGGGGGAGTCTTTCGCGGTACTCCGCCCGCGTCCTGACTTCCCTTTTCTGCAGGAGATCTTCCCGCACCAATCGCAGCGTTTCCTGTTTCTCAAGCTCAGGCTTCAAGACCGGCCTCCCCCGGGAGATTCACGCTATCCCGAATCGTGCGCTCCAAAGCAGTCTGTTCTTCGGCTTTGACCGGGCGGTCCTCCAGCCGGCCGACCGCCTCGACAGCGAGTTCCACCGCCTGCCGGTAGAGGCGTTCTCCTTCTCTGGCGCGCTTTAGCTCGATTTCGCGGTCGGCTTCGGCGAGCCGGGCATCTGCCTGCGCTTGGGCATCCGCGAGGATTTTCTCGCGCTCCTGCTTCAACTGACGGAGAGTTTCCTCCTTCTGCTCCGTGAGGATCTCCTGCTGTTTCTTCTCCTGTTCCAGAAGCGCCGCTTCGCGCCCGCTGAGCTCTTTTTCTCGTTCCTCATGAGCGCTGATCGACTCGTCCGCCTCGCGCTGGCGTTCGCTGATCACCTGGCGGAGCGGCTTATAGAGAATCTTCCTGAGAACAAGAACGGTGATAAGCAGGCCGACGACCGCGAGCACCCCTGTCGCGAGATAGCCCGCCAGGACTTCAGGAGAAGTGAAATCTATCGCTTTTTCAGCGAAGAAATGGCACATGACTCCGCCCTCTCACTAAAACACGAAAATGAGGAGCAGCGACACGACGAGCGCGTAAATCGCGCAGGTCTCGATGAAAACCACGGCGATCGTGAGTGATGTCTGAATCCTCGGCGCGACCTCCGGCTGTTTCGCCATCGAATCGAATGCCTTCCCCGCCATGCGTCCGATTGTGAAAGCCGCGATGCTTCCGACGACTCCGATGGCGAGCGCTGCGGCTAACGCTATTAAACCTTTGTCCATAATTGTACCTATGCTTTCTTTTCCTGTAATGATTGTCTTTTCTGAGCGATGCGCTCAGCCGTGCTGTTCGATTTTTCGACTACCTCTCCGATGTAGGAAGTCGTGAGATACATGAAGATGACGCCCTGGATCACCCCGTCCGCCACATCGAACCACAACCCGAGAATGGATGGCAGGACGAGGGGCATCACCGTCTTGACAAAACCCAGAAGGATAAACGCACCGAACACATTGCCAAAGAGGCGGAGCGCCAGGGAGACCGGCTTGATCAGATAGTCGAGCAGGTTGAACGGCAGGAGTCCGGGAATCGGGTCGATCAGCGAATACCAGAAATTCTTCAGGCCGAGGAGACGCAGTCCCATCGCGATAATCAGGAAAAGAGCGAAGATCGCGAGGGAAAACGGGACAGCCGGATTCACCGCGGACGCGGGCAGCTCCGCGACAGCCACGGCATTGCTGAAGAAGATATAGAGTCCGAGCGTCAGCGTCCAGGGGAGAACGGTTTCCGCCTGCTCCCGGTTCATCCCGAAGCTTTCGCAGAGGCGGATCACGGTGAGATAGAGCTTCTCCGCGAGCGCCTGTTTCCCCGTTATCCGGTATTTCCGGATGCCGCGCCTGAGCCAGAATCCCATCGCGATGAGGATCACGACACTCAGCGCGAGCGAGATCATCGCCCCAGTCACAGGAATCGACCAGTCCCCGATACGGATATACCAGCGCGGCGCGAAGTTGATGGATGAGCGGATTGTCTCCCCGAGATCGCGGCCGCCCGGCCGCAGGTGTTCCCATAATGTCCTGAAAAACTTCTGTGAAAAGTCTTCCCCCATATCTCATCCTCTCTCGAATCCATACACGCGCCGATCCGATGGCAGCTTCGTTCAATGCCCCTATTCTAGTTCGGACGCCCGCGTTTGTAAACTGCTGCAGTGGGCGGTTCTTCCGCCTCTTATCTGCGACGGGGGAAAAGGTCATTGACATCAGTTCGCGGGCAGTTCTCTTTCGTCTCAACGATGAAAATGGCAAAGATGAAAATTCCTTCCTCTCCCTGGCACATTTGCTTTTTCTGTGGTAAGATACAATTCGAAAGTTAGTTAAAGCTAACTATCTGCATCAACACGAGGACAGGTTACGCCATGAACACTCAGATCGATCACGTCAATAAATCGTACGGACAGGGAGAAAGCCGCTCACGTGTGCTTAAAAATATTTCTCTTACGATAGAGGAAGGTTCTATCTGCTGTCTCCTTGGTCCTTCCGGTTCTGGGAAGTCGACACTGCTCAACATTCTGGGGGGGATTGACAGGGTGGATTCCGGGCGCGTTCAGGTCGGAAACATTCGCGTTGACGCGCTGACGGCGAGGCAGCAGATTGACTACCGCCGCACACATGTCGGGTTTATTTTCCAGTTTTATAACCTCATCCCTAATCTTACGCTGAGAGAAAACATCGAATCGGGCGCGTACCTCAGCCGCCACCCTCTTGACCTGGACGAAATGGTCGCCACGCTGGGACTCAGAGACCACCAGCAGAAGTTCCCGAATCAGGTGTCGGGCGGACAGCAGCAGCGGGCGGGCATCGGCCGCGCGCTGATCAAACGGCCTTCCCTTCTCCTCTGTGATGAGCCGACAGGCGCGCTCGATTACCAGACGGCGAAGGAAGTACTCCTGTTGCTGCAGAAGATCAACAGACTCTACGGAACGACAATGATCATCGCCACGCACAATCAGGCATTGGCCAGAATATCCCATGAAGTGATCCGGCTACACGACGGAGACGTCAAGGATCACATGCGGAATACTGCCGTCGAAGAGGCCGGCTCGCTGAATTGGTAGGACGCGTATGAGAACACCGATTTCAAAACGAATCTGCCGGGATTTCCGCTCCAATTTCATCCGCTATGCCGCTATCTTCACGATTATTTTCTGCGGCATCGCCCTCGGTTCCGGTTTTTTTGTCGTACAAAAGTCCGTTCTCCAGGTCTACGAAGCGAGTCTCCTCGACGGAAATGCCGAAGACGGACAGATAAGCGTCGCCTTTCCTCTCAATGAACAGGGGTTAAACGCGCTCCGACACCGTACGAAAGAGGCGGAAAAAATCTTTTCGAAAGAAATCGCCTATACACAGGAAAAAACAGTCCGGGCTTTTGTCAACAGAAAAACGATCAATACAGCCGCCTACTACGAGGGCAGGCCGCCTGACAGTGCCAGCGAGGTCAGCATAGACAGGCTTTTCGCCGAGGCGAATAATTGGCGCGTCGGCGATCACGTGGCGTTTGGCGGGAAATCCTATGTGATCGTCGGCGTCATGGCGCTGCCCGACTACAGCACGATGTTGAAACAACGCGGCGATATCATGGCGGACGATACCCATTTCGGCGCCGCTCTTTTCTCGCAAGAGGGGTTCGACGCGCTCGGAGAGGATGCGCTTACTTACACGTACAGTTTCCGCTGGACACTGCCGCTATCCGACAAAGAATCACTGGAGGAATTGACGAGGCTGACGGAAAGCCTTATCCGTGAAGGCCATACGGTGACAGATGCTGTCATCCGGCCGCTGAACACGAATATTTCCTATTTCAGGGACGATATGGGCGGAGATGTGCCGATGATCCTCACTCTGCTCGTCATGATCTTCCTGCTTATGGCGTTTCTCTTCACCGTCATCATCAAGTCGACTATTGAAGAGGAAGCGCCTGTGATCGGCACGCTGCTTTCCCTCGGGTACCGCCGGGGCGAACTCATCCGCTATTACATGAGCCTCCCGCTGCTGATCACACTGGCGGCGGCACTCTTCGGCAATGTCTTCGGCTACACGGTCATGAAAGATATTTTCCTCGATCTGTACTACAGCCACTACAGTCTCTTCCCGTTCCGGCTGACGCTGGATGCCGGAGCGTTCATTCTCACGTCTTCTCTGCCGCTCGTCCTCATCGCCTCCGTCAACTTTCTCGCGCTGAGGCAAAAGCTGCGTTTCTCACCTCTGCGTTTTCTTCGCAGAGATCTGAAGAAACGCGGTGTCAGAAAGGCATTCCGACTGCCGGATCTTCCGTTCCTTTCCCGCTTCCGCCTCCGCGTCCTGCTGCAGAATAAGGTACTGTTCCTCGTGATGTTTGTCGGACTTTTGCTGGCCAATCTGCTTCTCCTGTACGGGGTGTCAG
>MTKY01054633.1_pt1 | contig 27507 bp, 26 predicted proteins | sample 1042731 | NCBI WGS metagenome assembly MTKY01 (sample SAMN06212206, study PRJNA360538) | anaerobic digester metagenome | biome: Wastewater treatment plant; material: sludge; isolation source: anaerobic digester fed with sludge from wastewater treatment plant | place: Denmark: WWTP Soeholt ...
GGATATCCCTGTCGTTGTTCTTTCGGCCAAAGACCTCATGCCGGCTACGCGGGTCAAACTGGCGGCGCTGGCGGATTCGTTTTGGCAGAAAGGGATTTTAGACCGCAGTAGCTTTTTGGCGCACGTCGAAACCATTCTAGCGGAGTAGGGGACTGGAATCGACGCATAGGTCAAATTGCGAATTTGTGGTAAGATAACGCCTTGTCGCTCGTTGTTGAATAAAACCATGTTATTGCCAAATGTGTTGATCATGTCGGAACAGAAGACAGTCCTGTATATCGAGGATAACCCGCACAACCGCCGCCTGGTACGCCGCACGCTGGAACGCCGGGGTTACGATCTCATTGAGGCAGAAGACGGTGAGAGCGGATTGGCCATAGTGCAGGAGTTGCGGCCCCCCCTGATCCTGCTGGATATCGGATTGCCCAAAATGGACGGCATGGAGGTCGTCGGGCGCATCAAAGCCGACGCCGAACTCCGCAACATTCCTGTCATCGCCATCACGGCCTCTGCCATGCAGGGTGACCGCGAGCGCTTTCTGGCAGCCGGCTGCGACGATTACCTGTCCAAACCCATCCAGGTGTTGGAGTTGATCGACAAGGTCAACCAGTATTATCCCTCGGCGACGAATGTGTATCAACAGCAAAAGGCACGCATAGAGGGAGAAAAAACCTCGCCAGATGGTGCAGGTTAACATAGCCTGCGCTTTTTTATCATATACATCCTCAGCTATCCTACGGGCCAGCCGTGACCGGGCTGGCCCGGTGACGTTCTTAGCGATACCGTGAGGTGACCAACGATGACAGCAGTGGATGAATTGTTAGCACAAGGCCGGCAACACGCCAAAAAGCGGGCTTGGGAGGCTGCGATCATTGCCTACGAGGAGGTGCTTGACCTGGAGCCTGATAACGCGCGCGCACATTATGCCCTGGCCGGCGTCTATCAGATCCAGGAACGCTTCGAACAGGCCGAAGTTCACTATCACGCCGCGCTACAGGCTGATCCCCACATGGCCGAAGCCTACTATGACCTGGGGCAGTGCTACAAGACGCAAGGTCGGCTCGCAGAAGCCCAGGCGGCATTCGAGCGCTTTGTGGACTTGTCGGAAAAACCGCGGAAGATCGCCGAGGTGCGGGCCTTGCTGGCCACGATGACGCAGCAGCCCTTCGCCACCTGTGAGCGTTGCGGCAACTTCACAACCCTCGGCCGGATGTACAAGACGACGATGACGGGCAAGCTCTGTCCCCGCTGCTGTGTCAAGAAGCAGACAGGTGGCTCTCTCTTTACCTGGCTTTTTATCGGCCTGACGGTGATTTTGTGTGTGGTCCCCAGTTGGTTCACCGACGCCGTTCCTTCCTCATGGCATTATCTATTTACGAACCTCGCCCTCTGCATGGTCATCAGCTACGTGATGATCATTCCCCATGAACTGGCCCACGCGGTCGTGGCCTGGACATTGAAGGGAAAAGTCTTCGAAATTTGCATTGGTCTGGGACCGGTGGTATGGCAGAAAACGCTCCGCGGTGTGCGTGTCTCACTGCGCAAATACCCCATTGCTGGATACTGCGTTTTGGGTTTCCCCACCCGCACATGGATCGCCGTTCGTTCTTTTCTGGCGATGTCAGCAGGTATCGTCTTCAGCGCTGTGATGGTGCTGCTCTTTCTGCCGGACTTTTGGCGCGAAGATATGTCATCCGCGTATGCCTGGCGTACGATTATCGTGTTGGTCAATTTTATGCAAGTTCTGTTCAATCTTTTGCCCCGCAAGTTGCAGTTGGGATCGATGGTGTCTATGACGGATGGCGGGCAGATGTTGCACATCCTTCTGGGCAAACTATCGCCGGCTGTCTATCACCTGGGATACTTTCTGCACGAAAGTATGTACGCCTGGCAGGCGCGGGCTTACGACGCGGCGTTGGCTGCGACCGCAGCTGGATTGGCGATTTACCCGGACAATATCCCTTTGAAAAACATCCAGGCCATTGTCTACCTTGAACAGGGCCGGTATGTGGAGTCTGTCGCAGCATTCAAGGGACTGTTAACCGCCTTTGAAAAGGGCACGCTGCCGGCTGACGTTCTGCAAACGTTGGGGGATGCAGATGTGATGCGGGCCTTGCTGCTGAACAACTACGCGTACGGTGCTCTGTTTCTCCTGCCGGACGCGGACCTCTTGCGCGAAATTTACACCTGCGCGCAGCAAGCCTACATAATGCTGCCGTGGCATGACGCCACCGAGAGCACGTGGGGCGCGATTCTGGCCTACACCGGACGTCCCAAACTGGCTTTGATCCATTTGCAAGCCGCTTTAACGCAGGAAGACACTGCGACCTCTAAAGCCAACACGTTAGCCTATATAGCGTTCGCTCACCAGCAAGCCGGAGCGCGTGAGGAAGCCGCTGCGTGTATGGCGCGTGCCGTCGCTTTAGACAACGAAAGCTACGTTGTGCGCCATTTGCGGAACTCAAGTGCGTTTGAGCGCATAGCCTAACGACTCAAACTGACAATGTTATCATTGTTTCTATTGACGGATGTGCAGACATCGGTATACTTTGAACTGTTGGTATCTGGATAGGAAAAGGACGACAGCGTGAACACGTCGCAGACTTCCCATAGCATGCACCACCACAAAACCCTGGCCGCCGCGCAGGGCGCAATCCCCGTGGCGCTGGTCACGGTGAGCGACAGCCGCACCGCAGCCACCGACGCCAACAAGCAGTACCTCGAAGCCGCGTTGGCGGCGGCGGGGCACCGCCTCGTGGCCTACCGCTTGATCAAGGACGAACCGGAGCAGGTCGTCGCCGCATTGGACGAACTGGCCGGCGGTGAGGCACGCATCATCCTCTTCAACGGCGGCACCGGCATCTCGCGCCGCGATACGACCATCGACGTCCTGACCGCCAAACTGGAGAAACACCTGGTCGGGTTCGGCGAACTGTTCCGCATGCTCAGCTACGAACAGATTGGCGCCGCCGCGATGTTCTCGCGGGCCGCCGCGGGTACGTACCGGGGAAAGGCCGTCATCTCCACCCCCGGCTCCCCGGCGGCGGTCAAACTGGCCTGGGAAAAGCTCATCGCCCCAGAATTGCAACATCTCGCGTGGGAAGTGGCGCGCTGAACGAATCGGATATGCCACGCGACACGTATTTCCGCTCCATTGACTACCTGCGCATCTCGATCACCGACCGCTGCAACCTGCGCTGCGTCTACTGTATGCCGGAAGAGGGCGTGACGCCCTGCTCGCACGACGACGTCCTGCGCTACGAGGAAATCGAGCGGGTGGCGCGCGCGGCGGCGGCGTTGGGCGTCCGCAAGATACGGCTGACCGGCGGCGAGCCGTTGGTGCGCCTGGGCGTCGTCGAACTGGTGCGCGCCCTGGCCCGCATTCCCGGCATCGAAGACCTCGCTATGACGACCAATGCGATGTTGCTGCGTCGTTACGCCGCGCCTTTGGCCGAAGCCGGTCTGCGCCGGGTCAACGTCAGCCTGGACACGCTGCGCCCGGAACGCTTCCGCGCGATTACCCGCTGGGGCGACCTGGACACGGCGCTCGACGGCATCGCCGCCGCCTTCGAAGCCGGGTTGGAACCGGTGAAAATCAACACCGTCGTGATGCGCGGGCAGAACGACGACGAGGTGGTCGCCCTGGCGCGCAAAACGCTCGAGGCGCGCTGGCACGTGCGCTACATCGAATGGATGCCAGTGGGCGATGCGGCGCGGGACTGGCGCGCGCGCGTCGTCACAACCGCCGAAATCCGCGCGCAAATCGAAGCCGAATTGGGGCCTTTGGTTCCGGCGAAGGTCGGCGGCGCGGGGCCGGCCCGCACCTTCAAGCTGCCGGACGCGCTGGGGACTCTGGGGTTTATCAGCGCCGTCAGCGAACACTTCTGCGCGAGCTGCAACCGCCTGCGTCTCACCGCCGACGGCAAGTTGCGCCCGTGCCTGTTGGCGGCGGACGAAATTGACCTGCGCGCGCCGCTCCGGCAAGGCGCGAGTCAGGCGGACATCCAGGCGTTGTTGCAAGAAGCGATCCACGCGAAACCGCGCGGGCATCACCTGGCGGATTGCGCGCAGGTCCGCGACCGGGCTATGGCGCAGATTGGAGGGTAGGGGATGGAACTTAGCCACGTCGATGCCGAAGGCCGCGTCCGCATGGTGGACGTGGGCGCAAAGCCGGATACGGAGCGCGTCGCCGTCGCGCGCGGCGAAGTCCACATGCAGCCGGAGACGCTGCGCCTCATCGTCGAAGACGGCCTGTCGAAAGGCGACGTGCTCGCCACGGCGCAGATTGCGGGCGTGATGGCGGCGAAACAGACTGCGCATCTGATTCCGCTGTGCCACCCGCTGCTGTTGACCAAAATCGACGTGGAGTTCACAGCGGACGAGGCCGCGTCGCGCATCGCCATCACCGCGACGGTGCGCACGCGCGGCAAGACCGGCGTGGAAATGGAGGCCCTCACCGCCGTCAGCGTCGCCGCGCTGACGATTTACGATATGGCGAAAGCTGTCGAAAAGACGATGCGCATCACGGATATCCGCCTGGTTAGCAAAACCGGCGGCAAAAGCGGGGACGTGATTTTGGAAGGGTAAGAGGAGGCATTGAATGCAGGTGGCGATTCGTTTCTTCGCAATCTCCCGTGAAATAACCGGCGCGGAGCGCCAAACGCACTCGCTTCCGGAAAGCGCGACGTTGCAGGACTTGCAGGACAAGCTCTTCGCAGCCTATCCTGCCCTGGAAGCGCAGCGCGTGCGCTTCGCCGTCAACTTGACCTACTCGCCTTTGGACACGATACTGCGCGACGGCGACGAAGTGGCCTGCATCCCGCCCGTCGGCGGCGGATGAGCGAGGTGCGAGTTAAGAGGTGCGAGTTAAGAATTACGCATCACATATCACGCATCACGAGTCAGGAGTCAGCGATGGCCAGGCTTATAGAGATCACAGAACAGGTTATTTCAATAGATGAAGTCGCGGCGCGGGTGGCGGACCCGGCGAATGGGGCGGTGGTGACGTTTATCGGCGTAGTGCGCGGCGTCACCGAGGGGCGCGAGACGCTGTACCTCGAATACGAGGCCTATCCGGAGATGGCCGAGAAAGTGCTGCACCAAATCGCCGATGAAATCCGCGCGCGTTGGACGGACGTCCGCGAGGCGGCGATTGTGCATCGCGTCGGGCGGCTGGAAATCGGCGAGACGGCGGTGGTCATCGCGCTCGCCGCTTCGCACCGCGCCCAAACCTTCGACGCGCTGCGGTACGCCATCGACCGCATCAAAGAGATCGCGCCAATCTGGAAGAAAGAATTCTGGGCCGACGGCGCGGAGTGGAGAAGCGAGCAGTGGGTGGGGAGTAGGGAGTAGGGAGTAGGGGGCAGGGAGCAGGAAGCAGGAAGCAGGGAGTAGGGAGTAGGGAGTAGGGAGTAGGGAGTAGGGGGCAGGGAGCAGGGAGTAGGGAGTAGGGAGTAGGGAGTAAGGGAGTAGGGAGTAAGGGAGTAGAGGGCAGGGGGCAGGGTGTAGGAAGTAGGGCAGGTTTCCCGATTCCCGATTACCAGTTACCAGTTACCAGTTACCAGTTACCAGTTTCCAGTTTCCAGTAACCAGTTACCAGCAACCAGCAACCAGCAACCAGCAACCAGCAACCAGCAACCAGTAACCAGCAACCAGTTACCAATCCCAGGAGAAAACGATGAAATATAGACACGAACTTTATCCGATGTTGAGCGTCGAGGAGGCGTTGGAGAAGGTGCTGGCGATGTTCCATCCGTTGGAGGCGGTGCGCGCGCCGGTGTTGGAGACGTTGGGGTGCGTGCTGACCGAGGACATCGTCGCTGCGGGCGACATCCCGCCGCGCGACAACACCGCGATGGACGGCTACGCCGTGCAGGTCGCCGACCTGGCGGGCGCGGGGCCGGGGTCGCCCAAGCGCCTGCGCGTCATCGGGAACCTGGCCGCCGGATACGTCGCGGTGGAGCGGGTCACGCCGGGGACGGCCATCCGCATTATGACCGGTGCGCCGATGCCGGAGGGCGCGGACGCCGTCATCCCCTTCGAGGAGACGCACCAGGAGGGCGAATGGGTGGACTGTTTCGCCGAGGTGCGCGTCGGCGAGAACGTCCGCCCGGCGGGAGAAGACGTGCGCGCGGGCGAACGCACGCTGGCGCGCGGGACGCGCATCCGCCCGCAGGAAATTGGGATGCTGGCTGCTTTGGGCTACGGCGAGGTCTCCGTGATTCGTCGCCCGCGCGTCGCCATCCTGGCTACGGGCGACGAACTGGTGGACGTCGACGGGCCGCTGCTGCCCGGAAAAATCCGCAATTCCAACAGCTACTCGAACGCGGCGCAGGTGCTGCAATACGGCGGCGTCCCGTTGATGTTGGGCATTGCGCGGGACACCGTGGAAGACCTCACCGCCAAAATCCGCGCGGGGCTGGCGCAAGGCGCGGACTTGCTGATGACGTCGGGCGGGGTCTCGGTCGGCGACTTCGACGTGGTGAAGACGGTGCTGGCCGCCGAGGGCGAAATCTCTTTCTGGCGCGTGCGGATGAAACCGGGCAAGCCGCTGGCCTTCGGCTTCATCACGGCGGAGGTGGACGGCGCGCCGCGCACCGTGCCGCTGCTGGGGATGCCGGGCAATCCGGTTTCGACGATGGTTTCGTTCGAACTGTTCGCGCGCCCCGCCATTTTGACCATGCTCGGCGTGAAAGATTTGCGCAAACCCACCTTCGAAGCGACGCTCGAACAGGCGATCCCGAGCAAAGACGCGCGGCGCCATTACGTGCGCGTGCGCATCACGCGCCGCGCGGATGGCGCGGAAGGGGATTTCCGATTCCACGCCGCGCTCACCGGCGACCAGGGGTCGGGCATCCTCAACTCGATGGTGCAGTCCAACGGACTGGCGATCATTCCGGAAGATTGGGACTCCGCTCCGGCCGGCGCGCGCGTTCAGGTGATGCCGTTCGACGCCGGGACGGTGTGGGGGTAGCCGCGCTAAACGTTTGCTAAAAACGCATCTTGGTGTATATTGTAGGCGCTTGAGTTCAATTTAACATTGCGTTTCCGAGTCTGCTGGCCTAAAAACAAAGCGTTCATGGCTTTCAGACCGATAGGGTGCCGTTGGAAACGGCTGCGCCTCCCGTGTTTGGAAAGGAAATGCGCTGTAACCCGACATCTCTCTCTTGTAAGGGATATGTAGTATTGCGGCGTCCTTCTCGGGACGCCGTTTTTTGTCGATAGAACCGGGGTTGCGATATGGTTGTTGTATGGGAAGGGTTGGTGGAAAGCCTGCGTCTGCTGCTTTCTGGAGATCCCGATCTCTGGGAGATTATCTTGCTTTCGGCGCGGGTGAGCGGGATAGCGTTGCTGTACAGCGCGCTGTTGGGCATTCCTTTGGGCGCGATCATCGGCTTGACGCACTTCCCAGGACGCCGGGCGGTGCAGGCGTTGATCTACACCGGGATGGGCTTCCCGCCGGTGGTGATTGGCCTGACGGTCTACCTATTCCTCTCGCGCAACGGCATTCTCGGGCCGTTGAACTGGCCGTGGGTACCGCAGCTTTTCACCGTGCCGGCGATGATTGTGGCGCAGGTCATCATTGCAACGCCGCTGGTCATCGGCTACACGATGGCCGCCGTCTCCGAAGTTGACGTGAACCTGCGGTTGCAACTGCGGGCGCTCGGCGCTACGCCGCGCCAAATTACCTGGACGGTGCTGCAAGAGGCGCGGCAGGGCGTCATCGTGGCGCTGGTGGGCGGCCTGGGCAGCATTATCTCGGAAATCGGTGCGGTGATGATGATTGGCGGCAACATCGAACATTCGACGCGGGTGTTGACGACGGCGATTATGTTGGAGACGCGCCGGGGCAACTTCGATTTCGCCATCGGCCTGGGGATAGTGTTGCTGGCGATTTCGTTTTTCATCAATTTCGTCGTCGCGCAATTCCAGAGGAAAGGGCAATGACCGCCACACCGTTGTATACGCTGCGTCACGTGACCAAATCTTACGCCGAGCGCACGGTGCTCAACGTGGAAGCTCTCGACATCTACGCCGGCGAGATCCTGGGAATCGTCGGGCCGAGCGGCGCGGGAAAGTCCACGCTGCTGCGGCTGCTCAATTTCCTGGAACTCCCGGACGCCGGCGGGTTGACCTATCGCGGAAACACGGTGCAGTCGAGCGCGCTTCCTTTGAACCTGCGCCGCGAAGTGACCACGGTGTTTCAACGGCCGGCGCTGCTCACCGCCAACGTGCGCCGCAACGTCGAGTACGGCCTGCGTCTGCGCGGCAAACGCGACGACAAGGCTGTCACAGAGCAGGTGATGGAGCGGTTGGGGTTGACGGCCCTGGCGCGCGCGTCGGCCCGCACCCTCTCGGGCGGAGAGGCGCAGCGGGTGGCGCTGGCGCGCGCGATGGTGTTATCTCCCACCGTGCTGCTGCTCGACGAACCCACGGCGAACCTCGACCCGTACAACATCAGCTTGATCGAAACGGTCGTCGCTGAACTGAACCGCGAGCAAGGCTGCACGGTGGTGTTGGTGACGCACAACGTCTTTCAGGCGCACCGCCTGGCCGGGCGCGTCGCCTTGCTGCTCAACGGCCACGTCGTAGAGATCGCCGATACCCACACGTTTTTTGAATCGCCCCACGACCCACGCACCGCCGCGTTCGTCAAAGGGGAGATGGTGTATTAGTTCCATTACTTTAGCATTTTACAGGAGGAGATATGGCTAGAAAATCGTTTGTGTTTACCGTTATCGTATGTCTGACCCTGGCAGCTGTAGTGTTGGGGGCTTGCACGCAGTCCACGCCGCAGCCAACGCCCGCGCCGCAGAAAACGACCGAACCGTCTGCGCCACAAGAAACGACCGAACCGCCTGCGCCGCCGTCCACCGAAGTTCAAAAACTGATTCTGGGAACCACCACCAGCACGTATGACTCCGGCCTGCTGGACTACATCCTGCCCGACTTCGAGAAGGCGTACAACGCCAAAGTCGAAGTCATCTCGTTGGGGACCGGGCAGGCCATTCAGCTTGGCAAGGACGGCGACGCCGACGTGTTGTTGGTTCACTCCCGCCGCCAGGAAGACGCTTTTATGAACGAAGGCCACGGCACGCGCCGCGAGGACGTGATGTACAACGACTTCATCATCGTCGGTCCGGCTGACGATCCGGCGGGCATCCGCGGGATGCGGAAAGCGCCGCGCGCGATGGAGAAGCTGGCAACCACAGAGTCCACCTTTATCTCGCGGGGCGACGACTCCGGCACGCACAATAAGGAAAACGTGTTGTGGAAAGAGGCCGGGATAGACTCGTTTGGCAAGTGGTACGTCTCGGCCGGGCAGGGGATGGGCGCAGTGCTGACAATGGCGGAGGAGCAGCAGGCGTACACCCTCAGCGACCGGGCCACTTACCTGGCGATGACGCTCGAAGGGCTGAAGCTGGAAATCCTGGTGGAAGGCGATCCTATCCTGTTCAACCCCTACGGCGTCCTGGCGGTCAACCCGGACAAGAACCCGAACATCAAGGGCGAGCTGGCGAACCAGTTCATCGATTGGTTGATCTCCGTGCCGGTGCAGGAAAAGATCGGGACCTTCGGTATAGCCGAGTTTGGCGCGCCGCTCTTCGTCCCCGATTCGCAGCCCTACCGTGACGCCCAGACGCTCGCATCGCCTGGCGACACCGCCTTGAAAGTCAGCGGCAAAGTTGCGCAGGCCATGGCCTGGACAGAAGCCGAAGTCAAGGCGATGCAGACCATAGATGTCGAAGCCGAGAACAGCAAGGGCGAGAAGGAAACCTACACCGGCGTCCCCTTCACCGCGTTGCTGACGTTGGCCGCACCGCAGAGCGACGCCACGACTCTCTTGCTGATGGCCGATGACGGCTACACGGTCGAAATCCCGCTGGCCGACGTGCAGGCCTGCGCGAACTGCATCGTGTCGTTCCGCTCGGAGGGCGGCTTCACCTCGCGGATGCCCGGCTTCCCCAAGAATACGACCGTCAAGGGCCTCATCGAGATTCAGGTAAAATAATCTCAGACGCCACGGGGAAAATACATTTTTAGGGGGTTTTTGTGGTAGGGCTTCGTCCTGCCACAAAAACCCCCTTTTCTATGGCCTTTAGGCCGCAAGCGAGACCGCCCCGAGACGGGGCTTAGAGCGGGGGCAGCCGCCCCGTCCCGGGGCGGGGCGCGAGTTTAGCCGTCTATCGTCAAAGGACACATAGGATGCTGAAGTAATAGTGTCTTTATTCACTTTTTCCCAAAATGGTTAAATGCTATGATAGTCCTGAATTGTCCATAAAGCCTGAAAAGGAGGGTGCTGATGTATGATTTTCTCAAAACGCTAGGGATTAATGACGTCAACGCCGGCGCCACAACCGGCGGGCCGGACGGTTGGCTCAAGACCGGGGGAGAACCGCTGGTTTCCTATTCGCCCATCGATGGGAAACCCATTGCTACCGTCATCCAGGCCAACGGCGACGACTACGAAGCCGTCATCGTCCAGGCGCAGAAGGCATTCGAACGTTGGCGAATGCTGCCCGCGCCCAAGCGCGGCCTGGTCGTCCGCGAAATCGGCGACGCGCTGCGCGCCTACCAGGAGCCGTTGGGCAAGCTGGTGACGTTGGAAATGGGCAAAATCGTCGCTGAAGGGTGCGGCGAGGTGCAGGAGATGATCGACATGGCCGATTTCTCCGTCGGCCTCTCCCGCCAGCTCTACGGTTTGACGATGCAAAGCGAGCGCGCGCAGCACCGGATGTACGAGCAGTGGCACCCGCTGGGCATCGTCAGCGTGATTACCGCTTTCAACTTCCCCGTGGCGGTTTGGTCGTGGAACGCGCTGCTAGGGGCGACCTGCGGCGACGTGATTCTGTGGAAGCCCTCGTCCAAGGCGCCGCTGACCGCCATCGCTGTGCAGAACATCATCGCGCCAGTGGTAGCAAAGCACGACCTGGCGGGCGTTTTCAACCTCATCATCGGCGCGGGGCGCGACATCGGGGAGAAGATTCTGCACGACGAGCGCATCCCGTTGGTGAGTATGACGGGCAGCACGCGCATGGGGCGGCGCGTCAGTGAGGTGGTGGGAAAGCGGTTGGGCCGTTCGCTGCTGGAACTGGGCGGCAACAACGCCATCATCGTCGCCGAAGATGCCGACCTGGAACTGACGTTGCGCGCGGTCGTGTTTGGCGCGGTGGGGACGGCGGGACAGCGCTGCACCACCACGCGACGACTCATCATCCACAAGTCGGTGAAAGCCGCGTTCCTGGAGCGCCTCATCCGCGTCTACAAGCAACTGCCCATCGGCAATCCATTGAATGAAGGGGTGCTGATGGGGCCGCTGGTGGATGCGCAGGCGGGGGTGGATATGGAAGCTGCGCTGGCGGCGGCGAAGCGGGACGGCGGGCGCGTGCTCTACGGCGGCGAGCGCGTCTATCCGGAGGGCTGCGACGGCGGCTATTACGTCCAACCGGCGATTGTGGAAGCGCCGCCCGACCTGCCCATTATGCAGGAAGAGACCTTCGCGCCCATTCTCTACGTCGTTGAGTACGGCGACTTCGACGAGGCCATCGCGCTGCACAACGGCGTGCGGCAGGGGTTGTCGTCGGCCATTTTCACCCGCTCGCTGCATTACAGCGAGCAGTTCCTTTCCGCCGCCGGCTCCGACTGCGGCATCGCCAACGTCAACATCGGCACGAGCGGCGCGGAAATCGGCGGCGCGTTCGGCGGCGAAAAAGAAACGGGCGGCGGGCGCGAATCCGGCTCGGATTCCTGGAAGCTCTACATGCGGCGGCAGACGAACACGATCAACTGGGGCAAGGATCTGCCGCTGGCGCAGGGCATCCGCTTCGACGTGGATTAGTCAGGGGCGTTCCCAAGCGTCCGGCCCAATTGTGGCCGCGACCAGTTTCAGAATGCCGTCGACTGCCGCTGGGACAAGCGCGGCGGTCGACGGCGATAACTCATCTCCGAAGTCGAAGTCGTGTCCCTGCACCGAGACCAATGTTGCCGCCGGGGCATTGCCATAGAGCGATTGCGCCAGCGCCAGTAGCGTGGAAGGGTGCGTCTGATGGTAGACGAACGGCGTGCGGTACTCCACGGCCAGCGTCCCCTCGTAGATCGGCGGCGCGCCCTCTGTCGGGACGTGCGCATCCACAAATATCACTTGTTGGTAGTCCTTCAACGTCTCCACGAGTTCGGGGACCAGTTGGTGCAGGCAGACCACGTCCACCGGATGGCCTAAATCGTCCCAACCATCATCGAGGGCGTCCAACGGCGGACGCCCCCAGTATTCGAGCAGTGCGTTGATGACGCGCCGGGCCACGCCGTCGTCGCGCCGGTAGAGATTGCCGAATCCGACAATCAGCGATTTTCCCATCAGTCGCGTCGCACGCTATCCAGCACAACGTCGTTGGAGTCCCGCAGTTCGATGATGATTGGCATCTGGCCCTGAGCGTGCGTCGAACACGACAGGCACGGGTCGTGGGCGCGGATGGCTGCCTCGACGCGGTTGAGCATCCCCTCGGTCAGCTTCGCGCCGTCCACATAGCGTTTGGCGACCATGTTGACCGAATGGTTCATCGCCCAGGCGTTGCCGGCCGTGGCGACGATCATATTGACTTTAGTGATGACGCCGTGCGCGTCGGTCCAATAGTGATGGAACAGTGTGCCGCGCGGCGCTTCGAGCACGCCTATGCCCTCGCCAGTGATCGCGCTGGTGGGGTTGGCGACGTCCTGGCTGAGGATGCCGGGGTCGTCCAGCAGTTCTCGGGCGCGTTCCAGCGCGTGGAGTAGCTCGATCAGCCGCGCGTAGTGGAAATACAGTGTCCCCTCCACCGGCTTGCCGCCGTTGAGCGCCTTCCAGAGTTTCATCTCTTCCTGCGCCAGCGGGGTGCTGATGTGGCTGGCGGCGTTCAACCGGCCCAGCGGCCCGACGCGATAGATACCGTGTTCGTAGCCGCGTTTTTTGTAGTACGGGGTTTTGAGATACGTATAGGCGTTGACGTGTTCGGCGATGTAGTCCAGATAGCGAGCCGGATCGAACTCCTCCAGGAGCGTCCCGTCCGTGTCTACCATACGCAGGATGCCATCGTAAAGTTCCAAAGCGCCATCGGCCTGCACCAACCCCATGTAGGCGGAGGGGAATGTGGCAAATTCCGTCATCACCTGCGCCTGCTCCTCCATCCAACCCTTGAAGAACGCGATGCCGACCTGCGCGGTGGCGATGTGTCCATCCAGTTCGGCCAGCATCCACTCGCGGTCTTCTGGCTTGAGGGGCTGTGTGACGCCGCCGGGCACGCCGAAGATCGGGTGGACGCGCCGCTCGCCTAGTTTGCGGATGATTTCCTGCCCAAACGCGCGCAGCTTGACCGCCTTGACGGCCAAATCAGCGTTGGCCGCCACGATGCCGCCCACGTGCCGGATGGCCGGGTCGGCGTCGAAGCCCAGGATAAAATCCGGGCCGGCTAGCTCGAAGAAGTGCATCCCGTGCGACTGGATTATCTGTCCCATATGCATCAACTCACGGAGTTTGTGCGCGGTGGGCGTCGGTTGCGTCCCGGCGATGACGTCGCAGGCTTTGCTGGACGCCAGGTGATGGCTGACCGGACAGATGCCGCACGTGCGCGGGGTGATTTGCGGCATTTCGTAGAACGGGCGGCCCTCGCAAAACTTCTCGAAGCCTCGGAATTGCTCCACGTGGAAGAACGATTCCTTGACCTGTCCCCGGTCGTCCAGGTGAATGGTGATTTTGGCGTGGCCCTCAATGCGGGTCACAGGTGAAATAGTGATTTTCTGCGCCATGGGTTCCTAACCTCCATCCATTCCGTATTTCAAGACGTCGCCCGCCAACTTGGGCGTGCGCCCGGCCAACAGTTCGGTCAGCACAAACCAGATGGCGTCTGCCGAGGGTGGGCAGCCGGGCAAATAGATGTCCACCGGCACAACCTGATCCACGCTCATGACCTGATCGGTGAGGGGCGGCAGGTCTTCGTGCTGTGGAATCTCGCCGTCTACGGTGCTCTCTGTCTCGATGTAGCTCCGGCGCAGCACCTCTTCCTTGTCGAAGAAGTTGCGCATCGTGCAGATGCCGCCCGTGACGGCGCAGTCGCCCATCGCAATGAGCGTTTTGCAGCGCGAGCGCATCAATTGGGCTTCGTGGATTTCTTCTTCATTGCCGATGCCGCCGGTCAGAATCCCCACGTCTACCCCCGATTCCGGGGGATACTTGAGGTCGGTAATCGGCGATGAGGTCAGTTCGACATATTTGAAAAATTCAACGACGCGTTCGTCGATGTCCAGGAAGGACATATGACAGCCGGCGCAGGCTTCCAACCATTGTGTAGCAACTTTGATCTTGTCCATAGTTCTCCTTGCAAATAGCGAATCAGCGAATGGGCGAGTCAGCGAATGGGCGAGTCAGCGAATCAGCGAATCAGCGAATGGGCGAATCAGCGAATGGGCGAATCAGCGAATCAGCGAATGGGCGAATGATGAATCGGCGACTGACCATCGCATTACGCCCCCCTCGTCTACTGTCTACTGTCTACCGTCTACCGTCTACTGTCTACCGTCTCCCGTCTCCCGCCCCACCATTTCCGCCAACTGCGCCAGCACTTCGGCCTCGTCGCGCACCTGCGCGGGCATAGGGAGCGCGGGCGTGAGCGGGCGTTGTACACCGGTCATGTCGGTGACGGTTCCGCTGCGCTCGGCCCAGATGGGAGCCGGCAACACGACGTCGGCCTGCGCCGCCAGTGCGGAATGGTAGCTGGCCTGCACGATGGTGAACGCGCCGTTGCGCGCGCCGGTCAGCGCGGCGCCCTCTTCCTGTTCACCGAGCAGGAAGAATTGCGTCGCCGCCCCGTTGGGGCTGATGGGTTGCAGGCCGGTCGCTGCTGCGCCCGCGCCATTGCGCGCCGGTGAAAGCGGAAGGGCGTAGACTATGTCGGCAAGGCCGTCAAACGCCGCCAGCGTGGTTGCCGTCGCGCCAAGGCCGTAGATCAAGACGATCTTGCGCGCCTCACCAGCTGCCGCCACAGCTTTCTGCGCCTCGTCCGGCGTCAACACAAGTTGCGCTCGGGCGTTCAGGTCGTTCGCTGCGTTTGCAATCACCGCCAGGGTTGCGCCTTTGTCGACTGCGCGTTGGATGAAGTAGCCGACCACGCGCTGGTAGTCCAATGGCTGCGCATGGGCCACGACAATGAAGTCGGCATCGAGGATGTCGGCCAATCGTGCGGGTTTGCCGTAACCCAGAGGCAGCGCGACCGGTTCCAACGTTCCAGCGCGCCCGCCAATCGTCTCGAACAGCCGGGCGAAGGCGGACAAGGCGGCGTCGGTGGTGGCGCAGAGCGCCAGCCCTTCGGCGTCACCGGCCCTGAGCTTCTCCGCTGCGAGTGTTAGCGCTTCATCCCAACTAGTCTCGACCAGTTGGCCGTCTTTGCGCACCAGCGGGGCCGTGATGCGCTGCCGTTCCTCGTACAGTGGCTTGAAGCGTCCGTCGGCGCACAGCAGGCCGTGGCTGGGCGCAGCGTCGAAGACGCCGTCCACCCGCAGCAGGCGTTGGTAGCGCGTGACCACGTCGAGCTGGCAGCCAACGCTGCACTGCATACACGTCGTCTGGGTGTGCGTCACGTCTTTCTCACGCCCACCGTAGGCGCTCTTGGCGTCGATCAGCGCGCCAGTAGGGCAAACTTGCAGGCACATTCCGCACTCGACGCACGTAGATTCGCCGAATGGCGCATCCAAATCGGCCATGACCATCGAATTGGCGCCGCGCTCGCGAAGGTTGAGGGTGTGATTGCCGACGAGTTCTGCACAAGCCCGGATGCAACGGCTGCAGAGAATACAGCGGTTTTGATCCATAATGAAGTATTTGCGCGAAGCATCGACCGGCAGCTTTTCGTAAGGGCGGTGATACGGAAAGTGATCCAGCCCGTAGCGATAGGCCATCGATTGCAGCTCGCAATTGCCGCTCATCTGGCAGAACATGCAGTAGTGGTTGCGCTCGGAGAAGAGCAGTTCCAGCACGAACCTGCGCAGCGTCGTCGTCTCGGCGGTTTCCGTCTCCACTTCCATGCCTTCGGCAACCGGACAGGTGCATGCGGTTTGCAGGCCGCGCATGGCTTTGACTTCCACCAAACATAGCCGACAAGCGCCCCAATTCGATAGCGCCGGATGGTGGCACAAGGTTGGGATGTCGATGCCCGCCGCTTGCGCCGCTTCCAGAATCGTCTGGCCGGGGCGGGCAGTTACGGGTTGTTTGTTAATCGTCAAATGGATCTCGTTCATAAATGGCTCCTTATGAAAATAGTCGCAAGATAGGTTCTAAGCCGAAAGTGCTTTTCGCAATTGTTCCACGATGCATTTTGCTACTTCGGAGAGTGGCGCATCTGCCGGCCAATGGGCAAGCGCGGCGCGTTCCGGCGCCGCTGTATCTTCCCCTAAATTGGAAAGCGCCAGTTCATCAGCCGACTCAACGATAGCCAGAGCGAGTAAATGATGCGCCCACCAACGTCCCGCGTCGCCGTCCCATTTTTCGCCTGAACCTTCCTTGCTTTGCGCGCACGCTTTCTCGATCGCACGCGAAAGGTAGTACGTTGTAGGGTACCCCAATGTCAGGCTGATACGTTGTACCGGCTGATACTCGCACCATTGTCCGTTGTCATCCTGATGCACGGGGCAGATGGCAAAACCCCGTCCATCAGCGTAGATGTGGATGACCACTCGTTCCCCATTTTCGGAATTCATCATTAGTTGCCTCTTCACCTCCGTGTCTCAAAGCAGATTTTCAGCGATGGATTTCGCCTGAGTGAACAACAACAGATAATCCGGCCCGCCGGCTTTGGAATCCGTACCGCTCATATCGAAGCCTCCGAAGGGGTGGATGCCGACCAGCGCGCCGGTGCATTTGCGATTGATGTAGAGATTGCCCACGTGGAATTCACGCCGGGCATAGTCGATGCGCGCCTCGTTCGTGCTGTAGTAAGCGCCGGTCAGGCCGAATTCTGTGTCGTTGGCGATGGCTATGGCGTGTTTCCAATCCTGCGCTTTGATAACCGCCAGCACTGGCCCGAAAATCTCTTCCTGCGCGATGCGCGCGCCCGGCGCTACGTCGGCAAAGATGGTTGGTTCGATGAAATAGCCGTCGCGTTCCACAGCGCTGCCGCCATAAACCAGGCGCCCCTCCTGTTTGCCAACCCCGATGTAGTCCAACACACTGCGATATTGGTTTTTGGAAACGACCGGCCCGGTGTAGTGTTCGTGCTGTTCCGGGTCGCCGATGTTGACGATGGCGCGCGCCTGCTCGACGATCTTTTCAACCAGCGCGTCGTAAATCTCCGCCGCCAGGATCGCCCGTGAGCACGCCGAGCACTTTTGCCCCTGGAACCCAAACGCCGAGACGACGATGCCTTTTGCCGCCGCATCCAGATCGGCGGTCTCATCGACGACGATGGCGTCTTTGCCGCCCATTTCGAGAATCGTGCGTTTGATCCAAATCTGGCCGGGTTGGGTTTTGGCGGCGCGTTCGTGGATGCGCAACCCCACTTCCTTGGAGCCGGTAAACGCCACAAAGCGCGTGCGCGGATGATCGACCAGGGTTTCTCCGGCCACTGCCCCTGGCCCGGTGAGAAAGTTGAACACCCCTGCCGGCAATCCGGCTTCCCGCATGATCTGGAAGTATTCCCAGGCGATCTTTGCCGAATCGCTGGCCGGTTTGAACACGATACTGTTGCCGCTCACGATGGCCGCGCTGCTCATCCCTACGGGGATCGCCAAGGGGAAATTCCACGGTGGGATAATCGCCCCGACGCCCAAGGGGATATAGTGCAGTGTGTCGCGTTCGCCGGGTAGTTGGTACACATCGACCAGTTCGAGTTTGAGGATCTGTCGGGCATAGTACTCCAGAAAATCGATGGCCTCCGCTGTATCCGCGTCGGCCTCCACCCAGTTCTTGCCGACCTCGAAGACCATCCACGCGCTCATCTCGTGCTTGCGTTCGCGCATCAACGCCGCCGCTTCGAGAAGCACCGCAGCGCGTTCCGTCGCTGGTGTGCGGCTCCAACTGGCGAACGCTGCGTCCGCCGCCTCGATGGCCTGAACTGCCAGATCGCTCCCGGCTTTGGAGAACATGCCGATGACTTGATCGGGGTGCGCCGGGTTGGTCGAAGTGAACTGTGCGTCGGTGTAGATTTCCTGTCCGCCAATCACCAGAGGGTGGGATTGACCGAACTGTTCCTGCACCTTCGTCAGCGCTGTCGTAAAAGCGACCTGGTTCTCCAGCAGCGAGAAATCGGTAAGCGGCTCGCTTTTGAAGTCACCTATCTGTTTCAACATAGTCTGTACAGCCTTCCTGTCTTGCACGTCATAGCCTCCTGTTCAGGAATGATGATTTTTGCGCACCAATTACGCTGCGCAAGATAGTCTTGCAAATAAAAACGGCGTCCCCGGAAAGGGACGCCGCAATACACAGCCGTAGACCTGAGCGCCAGGTATTCTGAGATACCCGGCGTCATCGGCGGTTGGCAAGTGCAGCGTATCTCCTTTCCAAACACGGGAGGCGCAACCGTTTCCAATTGCACCCTATCGATCTTACCCCCATGAGCCGGTCGACCTTTAGGCGATAAGACTCGGAAACGCATCCACATATTGAATTGTCGAATCATTTTAGCATAAACGAGGAGAAGGGCAATCCCCCTGCATGACCCGGTTGGAACGCCAGCGCACGGCGAGCGCCGCCGCGGCCATTTGCGCCAGCGTAGCGCGTTCCTGCACGCTATATGTGCAACCGCCCTCGGTCTTCGACAGTAGCGTGACTTCGTCCGCGCGCGGGCCGGGTTCGACCTGGAACCCCCACCGTTCGAACAGTGTGACAGCCTCTGCGTAGGTCAGATTACTTGCGGCGTGAGGTTTCGACATCCCAGTATATTAACGCGGAATACGTGCCGCGCGGCCATACCCATTGCCCGTCCACCTCGGTCAGGTTGTTGGCGAGCAGTTCCCGCAGGAAAGCGTCGTGCGTCGGGTCGTCAAGCAAATCGAAGCGGAATTTCACGTCGTTCAGCGCCTCGTCCAGACTGGCGTGCGTCCAGGGCTTCCACAGGCCGGTGTCTTCGATCAGCACGTTGGCGAAGATGCCCATTTGAAGGAGCGCGTTGTACGCCACCTGGAAGTTCGGGCTGTCGTAGGGCTGTCCCCAGACGTGTCGAGCCGCCTGCGCCATCACCCCGTCGGGCGTGACGACGCGCAGCAACAGGTAGCAGCGCCGCCGGGCCGTGGCCTCCATTTTGCGCACGAACGCGGCGAAGTCGGCGGCGCCGTAGAGCGCGTGGGCGCACAGCACCACGTCGTGCGGGGCGACGTCCACGTTGGGCCAGTAGCCTTCGAGGACCGCCACGTTGGTCAGGCCGGCCGCGCTGACGTTATCCCGAAAAATATCCAGCATCGCGTGCGACGGGTCGAGCGCCGTGACGCTCCGCGCGCGCCGGGCCATAAAAACCGTCCACGCGCCCACCCCCGCGCCGATGTCCAGCACGGTGTCGTCGGGATGCTGCTCGAGGTCGGCGGCGATAAAGCCGCGACTCGAGTCCGGCTTCTGCCACCGTTCCTGGACCTGCGCCTGGAATTCTCGAGCCTTATCGCGCCAGGCGTAAGGGTTTGGGCCGATGTTGGCCTTGACCTGCCCTCGCGTCTGCGCCTCCACCAGTTCTTGCCATAGATAAAGCCAGTCGGGTATAGATTGCACAGTTTAGCCTCCACGAAGATGGTAAAGAGTAAAGAGTAAAGAGTAAAGAGTGATGTGGTACTCGTTACTGGTTACTGGTTACTGGTTACTGGTAACTGGTAACTGGTTATTGGTAACTGGTAACTGGTAACTGGTTATTGGTAACTGGTAACTGGTAACTGGTAACTGGTTATTGGTAACTGGTAACTGGTAACTGGTGACTGGTAACTGGTTACTGGTTACTGGTAACTGGTGACTGGTAACTGGTAACTGGTAACTGGTTACTGGTAACTGGTTACTCGTTGCTCGTTGCCGGTTACTCGTTACTGGTTACTCGTTACTCGTTACTCGTTACTGGTTACTCATTACTCATTACTGATTACTGATTACTCATTACCCATTACTCATTACTCATTACTCATTTCTCGTTACTTGCCACGCTTCAATAGACAACCACCAGCAGCCGCCCCTGCCGGTCTTGCAACACATCAATCGGCACATCGTAGGTAGCCGAAAGGTGGGCGGCGGTCAAGGTTTCAGTCACAACCTCAGCCCGGAGCACGCGACCCTGGCGCATAAGAACGACGTGATCCGCGGTCGCGGCGGCGGCGTTGGGATCGTGGGTGGTGAAGATCACCGTTTGGCCGCGCGCGCGCAGGTCGCGCATCAGGCTCAGGATGCGCCGGGCGTTGCCGACGTCTAGATGCGAGGTCGGTTCATCCAGCAGCAGAATGTCCGGCTCCTGCGTCAACGCCCGCGCCAGAATCACCAATTGGCGCTCGCCGCCGCTCAACGCCGGGACGGGGCGATCCCACAGCGCGGTTATGCCCACTGTCTCCAAAGCGCGGAAGGCGGCGGCGTAGTCGCGTTCACTGGGACGCTGCAACAGGTTCAGGTAGGGCGCGCGACCGAGCAGTACCGTCTCCAGCACGTTCAGGTTGAAGGCCGGCGGCTCCTCCTGTGGCACCAACCCCAGGATATGACTTGTTCGACGGCGGCCGTAGGTTGTGTGGAATTCGCCATTGAACGCAATGCGCCCGCGCTGCGGCGTGAGCAGCCCCAGGATCAGGTGCAGCAACGTGGTCTTGCCGGAACCGTTCGGGCCGAGGATCGCTGTCACCGCGCCGAAGGGTAAATCCAGCGTGATGTCCTGCACCACGTTCGGCGCGTCCGGCGCGTAGCGGAAGGACAGGTCGCGTAGAGAAATCGCGGCCTGCGATGTATCGCGCCGTGAATCCTCACGCCGTGAATCCTCACGCCGTGAACCTTCACGCATCATCTTTTCATCTCCAATTTGTTGCTCAACAACAGGCTGAAGAAGACGACCGCGCCGATAAGCGAGGTCAGAATACCCAGCGGGATTTCGCCGGAGAGCACCGTGCGGGCCAGATTGTCGCAGAGCAGTACGAAGAGGCCGCCGAGCAGCATCCCGCCGGGGACTGCCGCCTGCGCATCCGCGCCGAGCGCGCGCCGGGCGATGTGCGGCACGATCAGCCCCACCCAGCCGATTTGACCCGCTTTGGAGACGACCGCCGCCGTCGCCGCCACTGATGCGATGAGCATCACCAGACGCTCGCGGTCCGGCAGCGCGCCCAACGAAAAGGCCGTCGCGTCGCGCAGCGAGAGCAGATTCAGCCGCCAGCGCATCAGAAAGATGACGGCGAGCGCGGGCAGGACCACCGGCAGGATGTGCAGCACGTCCTGCCAGGTGGTCGCCCACAGCCCGCCGAGCAGCCAGAAGGTGATGTCGGGCAGTTGCTTGAGCGGGTCGGCGAGATACTTGATGATGCCGGTTCCGGCGGAGTAGAAGGCGGAGACGCCGATCCCCGCCATTACCAGCCGCAACACCCAATCGCCCAGCCGCAGGCGCTGCGCCATCAGGTAACTGGCCGCCAGTCCCAAAAAGGCGAAGACCGCCGCGCCGCCTTGCACCACGGTCGCCGATCCGCCCAGGAAAACGATGCCCAGCGACGCGCCAAACGCCGCGCCTTGCGAGACGCCCAAAAATCCGGCGTCCACCAGGGGATTGCGGAAGATCAGTTGGAACGTGGTACCGGCTGCCGCCAGCGTCGCGCCGAGGAGGGCGGCGGCCAGGATGCGCGGCAGCCGCAGGTTCAGCACCACCGTGCGGGCCAGTTCGTTATCGCGCAGCGCCGCCGGCGGGGTGAAGTAGGGGCCGGGATAGCGTCCCAGGAACAGCGAAAGCGCCATGCTCAGGAACAGCACGCCTGCCAACGCCCATAGGCGGCGGCGGAAGTGGGCGGCGCGCGTGGTCGCCGCTTGCACTTCAGCGGACATCGAGGAAGACCTTTGGCATAATGACTTTATCCACCGTGGCGCGATCCAGTCCATAGAGTTCATCGAAGAACGTGTAGACCTCTTCCTGAAGGTTGACGTCGGTGAAAAGATCGGGATAGATGCGCGTCGCCAGCCACGTGAAACCGAGAATCCAGCGGGGTTCGGGTGTGTTCCATTGGAAGTGATCCATCGGGTAAGCGTGCAACTCCCCGTTTTGCGTGGCGGTGAGTTTGCTCCAGTACACGTCCGCTTTGAGGCCGTCGATGACGGCCTGGGCATCGTGGTCATACGTCATTACCACGAAAATCTTGTCGGGATCCCAGGCTGCGATCTGCTCCACGTTCACCACTGTCCAGCCGTCGGTGATCTGCGCCTCGCTGATCCACACGGGAATGCCGCCCGCCGTCTTGACCTGGAAGGTCTGCATCCAGGCCTGCGCCGGGACTTGCACGGCCACTTCTGCGCCCCGATCGGAGTAATCGACGAGCAGCACACGGGGCCGCTCGCTCTCCGGCGTGTCCGCTACCCGCGCTGTAACCCGGTCGAGGCGGCTCTGGTAGAACGCGATAATTTCTTCGGCCCGCGTGGGGTTCCCCAGCAGCAGGCCGAGATTGGTCACATCCTGGAAGAATTGCTCCGGCGTCTCCAATCCCACGTACACCACGGGAATCTTGACCTGCGCCAGCGCTTCGCCCATCTGCTCCATGACCACGCTCTTCATCAACACCAGATCGGGTTCGAGCGCGGCGATTTGCTCCGGGTTGGGATTTGCCGCCAGGCTGACCACGCCATTGACGAAATTGGGGTCCACGTGGATGATGAAATCGCTCTGAGACGCATTCTTGCTCTCCACGCCGATGAGGCGCGACCGGCCCTCGGGGAACGTGTAGAGCAGGTGTAGCGCCATATACGGCCCGCGCCCGACGACGACGATGCGGCGCGGCAGTCGTTCCAGGCTGACCGTGCGTCCGGCGGCATCCGTGACCGTCACCGGGCCGTCGTTGGGGATGTCTTCGGCGGTGGTTTCAGGCGCTTGCGGGATCGCGTCGGCGCTGCTCAACACCTGGATCGTCGTAAGATCGCGTACCTGGATGTTGCTGGGGAAATCCGGCAGCACGACGCGGAAGCCGCCCTTGTCCTGGAAGGCGACGATGCACCCCTCACAGGCGGTCACATCGGCCAGCATCGCTTGCGCCTCGTAGCCGTCGCTGGCGCTAAAAATCAACGTCGTCGCGTCCGCCGTCGCACCCACCTCGCTCAGCAGCGTGGTGAAGGCGACGCCGGTGTAGGTCGTCGTCTGGCCGTCCTTGTTCATGTACGCTGTCTCGCGGGTTCCTAATGCGCGTAGCGTTTCCTCAGTGAATGTCCGCTCCCCGGCAATCGCCCCAGTGATTGATAATGTCGCTTCGACCGCTGCCGGCGTAGCCGGTAGGGGCGTCGGTGTGCAACTTGCCAACACGCTTAGCGCCGCCAAAGGTAACAGCACTTTCCACAATAATTTCACCGTTTGCTCCTTCGAAAATAGTCCGATAGTCGTTAGTCCGATAGTCCGGCGCCCATTTTCATTATCGGGGCTGTACCACAGGTTCGGTTACACTCCTTATGAATAAACACTCATCTACACGAATCTTTGTAGAGGAAATCAGCGAAGGTTCGCGTGATTCACGGTTAGAAATGTCCTTTTTGCTGGCGACGGGACGCAAGCCGGCGTAACGTTCACCTCGAGTCGCAGCCCGCCGTTTTCCAGCGCCCGCGCGATGGCCGGCAGCGCCAACAGCGCCGCGCGCGCCTCCGACACTATAACCTTATTTCGGTGCGCCGCAAGCGTCAGCGTCAAAACGCCGGGCACATACTTCGCCGTAAAGTCCACCACGCCTTCCAGAGCGAACAGGCTTTCGTCCAGCGCAGCCAACGGGAGCGCGTCCCCGGTTGGCAGTTGCGCGACGTTCTCCAGCCGGCGCGTCACGTGCGCCAGCGTTTTGAGCTTTGTCCCGCACGGGCACCGGCCGGGGATAAAGCGCCCCACGTCTCCGGTGCGGTAGCGAATGAGCGGCATCCCCTGCCGCGTCAGCGTCGTGAAGACGATTTCGCCCTCGTCGCCGTCGGGCAGGACGCGCCCGGTGTGCGGGTCTACGATTTCAACGTACAGGTCGGCCTCGCGCAGGTGGTAGCCGCGCCGGGCCGCGCAATCCACGCCCCCGCCCAGCCCCATCTCGGTCATCCCGTAGTGGTTGTACACCGTGCAGGCCCACGCGGCTTCGACGGCGGCGACGATGGCCCGGGAGACGTGGTCGGTGGTGAGGAGCGCGGACCGCAACGCGAGCGCGCCGGGTTGTTCCGGATGCCGCGCCAGGGCCAGCGCCTGCGCCGGCGTCCCCACCAACCCCGTGACGCGCTCCCGCGCCAGCGCGTCCAACGCGCCGCCCACGTCCGTCACCGGGCCGAGCCGGATGCCTTCCGCGCCCATGCGCGCCAGGGCCTGCGCGAGCAGGTCGCCCACGCTCCCCGGACGCGCGCAGGGCAGCAGAATCAATACCCGGTCGCCCGGCGCGGTAAAGGTGGACATCCCGACCTGAAAGAAATCCACGGTCAATTCCTGGTCAGCGGCGGTGAAGTACAGCCGCTTGGGCGCGCCCGTCGCGCCGGACGTATCGAGTGTGACCACGCGCGCGACTTCGCCCTGCGGGACGCAGACGAAGCGCAGCGCCCCCTCCCGGATGTCGGCGGCGGTGGTGAAGGGCAGCGCGGCTACGTCGGTCAGGCTTTCCAGGCGCGCCGGCGCGTCCGCCAGAAGCTCGCGGTAGAAACGGCTGCGCGTTTTGGCCCAGGCCGCCGTCTCCTGCAAGCGCGCCAACTGGTAGGCGTCCAGCGCCTCGCGGGTGAGGCGGCTCACGCCGATTTTGCGGGCAATCCAGGGTTCTAGCGGCGTCAAGGCTGTTTCCTTTGGGAGTAGGGAGTAAGAAGTAGGGAGTAGGGAGTAGGGAGTAGGGTTGTGCTTCCTACTCTATATTTCCTCTATACAATGCTCGTCCGTCCCGCGCTGTCAAATTGTATGCGCAGAACGGCACGATTCGCCCGTCAGGCGCGACGACGTGGATGCAGCAATCGCGCAGCCGCTCCAGGTCGAGCGTCCAGGCGTCCTGGAACGCCATGCCGGAGATGCTGAAGGTGTGCGTTGGAGCGCGTTCCAACACCGCATCCCAACCACCCAGACTTGGACTGCTGGAAGCCGTCTGCTTTTGCTTGCTGCAGCACGGCGTTGGTTCGGGTGCAGCCCATCGACGCGCGACGAAGCTGCGCGCCTCTGCTGCGCCTTCCTCCGCCGGTTTCGGCTGGCAGCCGCACGTCTTGGGCTGATGGCGCGTCCAGCCGAAGAGACTGCCATTTGCCAGGATGATGAAATTGCCGTGGAATGAGCATAGCGCGTTTTCGCAGCCCGGCGGGATGAACTGGGCGGCTTGGACCAGCCCGCCGGTCTGTTCCTCCAGCGCGCGGATGACTTCGGGGATGGTGATGCGGTCGGCGTCGCCCGGGATGGACGGGATGCGGCCAAAATGGCTCACCGGCTGGAAGTGGACGCCGCGCACGACCGGCGCGCGCGCCAACGCAAAGCGCACGACGTCGCCGATGGCGTCCGTATTGACGCCCGGCGTGAGCGTTGGCACGAGGATGACGCCCAGGCCGTGTTCGGCGCAGGCGGCGATGGCGGCCTCTTTTTCCGCCAGCAGCGGCCGTCCGCGCAGCCGGGTGTAGACGCCGTCATCCGTCCCGTCGAACTGCAAGAAGATCGAGGCCAGCCCTGCCTCTTTGAGCGCAGCGACGTAGGCCGGGTCGTGGGCGAAGCGCAGGCCGTTGGTGTTCACCTGGATGAAGTCAAAGCCCAGGGCGCGGCCCAGCGCTACGATGCCGGGCAGGTCGTCGCGCAACGTCGGCTCTCCGCCGGAAAGCTGCACGTTGCACGGCCCGCCGCTGTGGAGCAGGCTGCGATACCAGCCTTCGATGGTCGCCAGGTCGGGGTCTGGGCCGCCGTCTGAGACGCCGGAAGAGGCGAAGCAGAAGGCGCAGCGCAGGTTGCAACGCTGCGTCACTTCGAGGAGCGCGGTGCAGGTGTGCTGGCGATGGTCGGGGCAGAGGCCGCAGTCGAAGGGACAACCGCGCTCCACCTGGGTGAGAGACGTTTGGGGCGCTGTGGGGATTTTGGGGCGCACCCACGTCTCGTAGGCCGGCTCGCCGCGCCAGAAGACGGTTTCGAAGACGCCGTGTTCTTCGCAGACTTTGGCGAGGTAGACGTCGTCGCCGCGCCGGACGTGGAAAGCCGGGATGAGGGCCAGGCATTCAGGGCAGACGCTTTCGGTAGCGGCCAGGACCGTTGTTGCGGTTGTTTCCATTTCTCCTGGCAGTTCCTTTCACTCCGACCCAAAAAGGTCGAATCCGTTTTCCAGCAGCAGCGCCTGCACTTTTTCGTAGACGCCGCGCACCATTTGGCCGCAGCGGACCTGGTTTTGCGGGTCGCCGGCCAGGATTTCGGCGCAGCGGATGCCGCCAAACGGCGCGCCGTAGGTCTCGTGGAACCAGCCCACCAGTTCCTGGAGCATAGCGTTGAGGCGCGGGTCTTCCAGTTCTTCCGCCTGGCCTTTGCCGGCGTACAGCCCCAGCAGCGCCGCTCCGCCGGTCAGCGCGCCGCAGACTTCACCCGCGCCGAGGCCGCCGGCCAGTCCGTGCATCGCGCGCACCAGCTCCGGGGACTCTTTCCCCTGCAATTCCAGCCCCATCAACACCAAAATCTGGCTGCAATAGAAGCCCTGTCCTTTGTAGCGGGCGATGCGCATCGTCAGTTCGTCCATAGTTACCTCCTTACTCCCTACTCCCTACTTCCTACTCCCCCTTCTCGCCAACACCAAAAAGTAGCCCGGTCGCGCGCGCGCCGTCGTTTGTTGAACTGCCCCGGCAAGGGTGGGGTCGCCGGTGACGCACCCCCAGAAGCTCGCCAGGGAACCGTGCTCGAAGATGAGGCGGGCGGCGAAGGCTTTGAGCGCCTCGGTGTGGTCTTCCCACAGGCTAAGCGTGAAGCCGCGCGCCGCCAGCTTCGCCTCGAAGTCGGCGCGGGGGAGCGCCCCACGCAGGCAAGTGACGAGCGGAAGGGCGCGCAAATCGGGGACGGCGTCTGGCGCGCGGGCGTAGAGGTCACAGGCGATGAGCAGGCCGTCTTCGCGCAGCACGCGGTGGACCTCCGCCAGGGCGGCGTCCAGGTCGGGCAGCAGCGCGAGGGTACACTCTGCCAGCACCGCGTCCAGCGCGCCCGCACGGAAGGGCAACCGCGCGCCGGACGCCCGGAGCAGCGGCAGGACGGGACGTTGCTCACGCGCTTCTGCGAGCATCCCGGCGGAGACGTCGAGACCCACGGCGTCCAGGCCAAATTCGGCGCGACAAACCGCCGCTGTCGTCCCCAGGCCGCAGCCCAAATCGAGCACGCGCGAACCAGGCGGCAGCGCCGCGACCGCCAGCGCGCGGCG